>Ga0163217_1093693_pt1 | contig 11225 bp, 12 predicted proteins | sample SynspAceP_FD_185933 | JGI IMG/M metagenome (GOLD analysis project Ga0163217, IMG submission 185933) | Saline lake microbial communities from Ace Lake in Antarctica - Synechococcus sp. Ace-P (PacBio error correction) | ecosystem: Environmental > Aquatic > Non-marine Saline and Alkaline > Saline ... | reverse complement strand
GGGCTGAGAGAATTCAACTTGCACGGGCAAAGACCGTGCCCATTGCCTATGCTGCAGACCGTTCCGAAGTCTGGCGCTTGGTCAGACGAACTAGACCCACTCGACGAGGTTCGATCGCGGCGCGTCAAAAGAAAAAGTTTTCTTCATCCCCTACAAGTAAGGAAGCGTCTGTTAAACAATTGGCCATCCCTCCCCATGAGAGAAGGATCTCATGCCACGCCTTCAGCCCCACGAATTGAAAGCAAGGCACCGCTCGCGAATGGCTCGTCATTCGGAAGGCGATACCGTCTCTCCGGCAGATATTCCTGTGCGAGATCGAAAACCGGACAAGGCGACGATTGGAGTTCGAACTTTTGTTCTGCGATATGTGTTTTTATGTTGTGGACGAAGGCGACCATCTGCAAGATCCTGAATGCCCAGGACGGCATGAAGGGTCAAGGTGAATCAGCCCCCCATCGCGAACGTGCTGCTGGTAAGAGGGCGGATAAAAGCGCAGATGACATTCGACGCCAGCGCCCCTGCCGGCCCCAAGGCAAAGGACCACCAGCGCCAAAGAAGACGCGCCAGATCAGACGCCACCGCCCGGAAAAAAAAAAAAATGGGTATTGGGTTTATTTCATCGCACACGCGGCTGAAGAGAAAGAAGCGAGCCAAGGGGGACACTGCCAATGACGCGGCACTGTTTCAGCCCAAAAGACAGCGACTGGAAACGACGCTCCTTTGTGACCCCGTTTGGCCCGCCGCTTATGCGGCAGACAAAGGTTGTTGGATCTGACCCCTTCTCCGGGCATCCCGGCGCCGCACGGGGCGCTATTACACACGACCCCGATTATCAAGCAGACGTGGAAGGCGGGCCTCGCGCCTCCGGACAGCCCCAAAGGCAAATCAGCCGAGAGCGGGCAGAAAAACCGTCTAGCGCTCGGCCGCCAACTGCCCTTGCGGACTGGCCCCTTCTCGATGCTGTCATCAAAATGTACCTGTAAGGCCGGGAATTTGAAGAAATCTTCTCAACGGGATTGCGCAAGAACCATCGCCGCGCGCCTGACCGAAGCAAAACAGTCTATCCCGCATTCTACCTGCGCCGGGATATCGAACTCGACGCATTGTTGAAATTCGGGGGCGAGCTGAATAAAACAACTTTCGAAAGCCGTGAGTGAAGCTTTCGTTTAACGATTTTTATCAAAGCCTGTGCATTGGCGTTGAAACAGTCTTGACGCCTAAAACGCGGTTCTTGGGCCGGCGACCGCATTCTTCAGCAAAACATCGGATGTTCGCCGTTGCTCGTGGCCATTGAAGGCGGGCCTGTTTACCCGGTATTGAAAGACGCCGAGATGAAATCGCTCTCCACCCTCTCGGCAGAGATGAATAGACCTCGCTTGCCGCGCCCGCGACCGCAAGCTCGCGCCGCAATGAATATCAAGGTGGCAGCTTCGCCATCTCGAACTCGGCATGTTCGGGGATCGACAACTTCGACGCGGTCATCAACCACCGCATGGTGCGATTTTGGCCGTCGGGGGCTTGCGAATCAAGAACCCGTCGTTGGCAAGGAGGGCGAAATTTGCGTTGCACAGTCATGTCGGTTCACCCTGTCTGTCGTCACGCGTCATCGGGGGTCGGCGCTTTTGGGGCGCGCAACTGCTTAGCGCGTCAGGACAACCTCGAAACCCCATGATGTGCTGGCTGACGATCCAAATGGGTATAAATCCTCGGGGGTCGGGGGCAGACAGCCCCGCGCCTAACCACAAAAAAGAGTCGGACCGTTTAAACGGTTCGACCTTTTTCACATCCGAAAAACTAAAGCGCGCGCAAAGGAACCAAGCCCAAGCCCAAGCCCAAGAATTACATATTAATGTCGACCCTGCGGCCCAAGATGTGGTCCATCAGGAACCGACGGTTTTTGATCCGCAGCCCGCTCGCCACCAACACGTGCGGGGAGCCCGCACGGTCTTGCACGACGGCACGGATTCCAGCACGGACAGACCCGGCCGGATGCGCGAGCAATGCCCGAATCGAGTATTGCCCACACCTTTGCCCCGCGCGATCAACAACACCATTGCCAATTTAGGTGCCGGTCCTGTTTCTTTCTTGCCGGTCCCGCCAGAGTGACCGATGCAGCATAGACAACTGTTGTCGCCCACCACCGGCCGTTTCGGCCGATCACGACGGAGTGACGGCGTGTCGATCATGATTCCCCTTGCCGATAGGTGGCGGCAGGGTGGATATCGACGCCGAAAATACTCGCACCCGCATCTAGCCACAAAATAGGCCAGATCCCGTTTGCCCTGCTTCACAGGTAATGGCCCACACGGTACGCTGGCACGTCCTGATGAGCCTTTGAAATAAAGGAATCGCTGCACAGCCACGTGGCAAAGCCGGGGGTCACGTTCATAGATCGCCACCAGATCAGCCGCTGCGCGGCCTTTGATCAGGTCGGATCGCTGGCAAAGGCTTGTTCGACCATTTCGTGCACCACTATCATCGAATCTCGTTCGACGGCAGCTCTGGCGCGATGCGGTACGAACAGTGCTTTTTCAATGGATTTAATGATGCAGGATCGTAGCGTGGACAAAGCGCCGATCAGCGGCTTCGATCGTCGGTACCCGCGTTTTGGGCTTTCTGTCTGGATTTGATCCCAAAAACGGATCAACCGAGGCTTATTTGTGCGGTGAGTTTCGCCATGAAACCATCCTTCTTTGACTCACGCATATAGCAGGTTTTACCCAAGCTGCAACGCAAAGCCGCCGTTATTACCGAAGGTTATCACAAAATTGATCTCACCAAACAGTGCCGGACCGGCCCCATTACATGCGGATATCTTGCGCGATTACTGATCAAAGCTTGCCGCCCCCCATCGGCCTGACCGCATCGACGGCGGTATAGCTCCATCGGGTAGTTATCGCGTTTTCTCGGCTTCACCGCGCCGTTTTGCATGATACGCACTTGATATTGTTGCTTTCCTCCCAATGGGCAGATCGAACGCCGACCACTGGTTCGCCATTAAGAGCGTCCGTCGTGCACCCAGTTAAAGGTTTCATTATTCACCCGCATCGACATCGACCCGCAATGGGAACAGGGGGCGGTAGGGGACGCAGCCGTTGGCCATAAAGCTCTTCGTTTTTTTGAACGTAGCTGATCATTTCCAGCGGGCGGGGGTGCGGGAGCCAATGCGATAGGTCTGGGGCGAATCCGCAGAAGGTTCGGCCAAGCTCCGATCTGCTGCCAGGACGGTACCGAGTGACAGAACAAATGCGAGCCGTAGGCCACCACTCTTGGCATTAGGGCCATCCGATCCGCCTTGCCCGCAGGCGGGTCCGCGCAGCAGATATGTCTGCGGTGCGATCCAAATCGGGCACGTGGTTGAACTGGAACACCTCACCGGTCGGGCGGTACCGTTTTCCAGATCGCAGCCAGAATTGCCCGCCCAGCAGATTCGTCGGGCTCGATCTTCTCTAGGCCGCCGCTTCGACAGCTGTACTGCAGAGCCGCCCCCCGGATCCCAAGAACCCAGGGCGGCGCCCGCAGCAAATCATTATGACGTACACCAATCGTCGCACGCAAAGCACCACCGTGTTAGCCTGAAATTCGATTGCCCACGAGACGGCATTTAGACCGCGACATTGGCCCGGCCATTGCCGCGCTGTCGCGGCAACATAGGGCGAGTTGTGGCACCTTCGTCGCGCCGAGCAGCGGCAGGTCCAGAAACACCGCATGCACCGAGCACAGACGCGACACGGCTGAGGCGCGACCAGATCATCATCGAAACACGGCGCGGGGGGCGTTACACCTCCGGCTCGATGCGTACAGCATCCGATCAGGCTTAACTCTCCCATTTCGACCGATCACACGGTACAGGATCGCTTTCGCCCATCATCAGGCGGCACAGCGCATCACTTCCCCCGCACCGAATCCATCATAGGACGGCGGCAGGCAACGCACCACTTCCGGGCAACACGTGCTCTGTCAGCCAGCGTTCGGCTGTCTGATGCCCCTCGCCGGGTAAAGCGCCATATTTCAATCGGACGTCGCCAAACGCATTGGGTTCGCATAGTCAGGGCAGACGCTTTTCGGCGATGCATGTATATTCTCCATCCGCATACTGCACAAAACGTAAAGATTCCGGCCTGATAGTTCGGCCTCGGCCTAGGAGTTTTGTTCCAACGATACCTCCAGATCGCCAGAGACAGCAACATTTCACGAGGCCAAGCGGTTACGCATTCCAATTCCATCTCGCATGATGAAAGCAACACGCCGTCGCGTTCAACGGCAGTCAAAGCAAGCGCCCAGCATCAGCGGCTGCAATGCGCACGGCCGCATCGGCGAATTTCGATCCACCACATAGCCGCCGCACACAGCCATCTAGGCCCAAGACGGTATCACAACGTTAATGCCACGGCACCGACGACCAGATCGAGGATACCAACACGACCAGCCGGCAGCGCCGCGCTGCGGTCCGATTCACCAATGCCCGCGTTTGCATTCAATATTTCGACAATCGTTCCACAAGGTCTCGCCGTTATTGGGAAAAAAGATAGGCGCGTGTCCATGCCAGGACAAAGGCGCGGGTCAATCCACCATTGCGCCACCATATTTCTGCGACAGAGGGTTTTTTTCTGCATCCTCCAATGACGGGCAGTTCGCCCGCAGATATTTGCATCTGCATCAACTCATCCGCGCGCCGGTCGAATACCGCGGCAGGAGATGCTTTCGGTTTTGAGGTCGAGAAACTTGTTGTTGGTTTATGTCTCTTGTCCACGCAGCACAGCCGTATTGCCGTGACCAGATCGGTTGGATCGGGTTTCCAGCCAGTCGTTCCGCCAGCGCGTAGCCACCAATCCGGTCGTGATGCAGGTTTTCCCACAGCCAGCGCAGGTTCTCTCAATATTACCGGTAGACACAAGAGTTTCCCCATAGCACCGTCGGGATCGGCGTGCGGATCTGCGCGCCGGCGCGCCGCTTCGTTCTGAATGTTAGAACAGTCAAACCCCTCGACCGCCCGCCACGATTGCCCGACAGATAGCTCACGCGTTAGATGATATGCTGTGCTGCGCGCTTCAGATGATTCCCTACCGTTCGCGCCAATTCGTGACAACGGCATGTAGGGTCTGATACCGATTGAAATCGAATGTTGTCATCGGGCCCACAATGGATTCAAGGTGAAGAACACATCGCCGCTTGCCATCCTTGCGGATTGATAGCCAAAATATTTTCTGACCAATCAAGCGAGCATAAGCTGATTTTCTTAGTGTCCGACGCCCAACAGGGTACGTGCTTGCGGCCAAGGCGGAAACGCCTGCACCGCACAAAGCTGTTACCTGCCCCCTGATTTTGCGTCAGCCCGCGCATCTCTGTGCCGATACAAAACGCGATCGACCCACCAGCGGCTTTGCACAGCGGCCTTGCGTTAATGCGACGAACCGCGCACATCGACCATTCCCTGTGGAGCGGATATAGGACCACGTCCACCAGAGACGAGAAATCAAGCCGCCGTGGACAGTTCCGAAAAATGCGCCACATCGTTGGTGCGAGCTGCCAAGTGTCCCAATCGTAGCTGCCCGCCGCCCCGGAGCCTGTCAGGCGTTAGATCGCGCCCGCGCCACGGCAGTTGGACTGTGATGGACGCGTCGCTAATGGGGGATCGAGGCAGCGTATTTACAGTCCAGCTGGTCATCAGAATGAACGGGTTAGACATACACTGCCTTCCGCCGTTCATCGGCCGTGGATTCGCCTCAATCACGAGGCATCCGTGGAGGCCACCATAGACGGGAAGGTCGTTCGCGGGCGAATCAATCGGCGTACGCCCGGCGTGGCCCACGCCACCTGCCAATGGCAATTATTCTCGCTTCGGATGACGCCGCTTTCACACCATTGGGCGCACACAGGCATTCCCCGCAGCGCAGGATTACATTTGCGAACCACGACACAACAAAGCGACGCGGACGCAGCTGCGGTAGATCCTGGGGTCAACGTCCATACCAGCGGACGCGACGAAAAATTCCGATAGCGCCACGTCAAGGGGTTAAGAACATTGGCGCATCACCGCGCTTACCGTCGCATGTAATGCAACAGGCAGTTCGTGGGCCAAGGCGTTAATTCACCGTTACGGGGGATCAGCGCGACCTTTGAGAGATGTGATTGTGACGCATAATATCTCAGGCAGTCGGAGCGCGGACGGGTTCTTCGAGCGCGCAGCACTCGAACGATAACTGGAAGCACACGGTTGCGAACATGTCCAAGCGCGAGTTAACATCATCCACCACTCAATAAGCGTCCGCGATAGGCCAGGTACAATCCAATCGCCGGCCCTCGATTTGCAGGCAATCGCATGAGATCGGAGCAACTGGAGTCATTGCGATAGCACGAATAAAGGCCAATGATTAAAGCGCTTGCGCCGAGATTTCCTCCCATCGGCCCAAATCGGCAACGTGGTATTTCACCCCGCACAGCGCAATCGCAAGGCTGACGTATAGCTGTATTCGGTCGTTTGGGTGTCGAAGGGCCCCCTTGGCGCCGACACGCCCGTTACCGTGTCGTTTCGGAAAAAATGTCAGCGGCCAGATCACTGCCCCCGACCCGCATCGGCAAAGACCTGCGGTACAGCCGCGCCTCGCCGCTTGCTCAGCCGAAACGGTCGACCCTTGCGGTCTCTACCGGCTTGCGCCTTGTCCAAACAGCCGTTGGTCGATACGCGCCAAGGCCCGCCGCACCACCGCCGCCGCCCACCGGCGACGAAGGAAAGCCCGCGGCGTCCCGACCGATCGTCCATCGCGGAACCTGCGTTTGAAAGAAGTATCGTCGCATCAGATCGCTCCGCGGAAAGATCTCAAAACGTGCTACAAGCGGCCTCGCCCGCCCACGGCTGATTGCTCAGGGGGCTTTCAGTAACCCGTGACCGCTGTAGGGCATGGATAAGCGCGCCTGCGGGCCGGACCTTTTGTCGCATGCCCAAATGTTTTCGCCACCCGCCCCGCTGCGCATGCGAAACAGCACAGCACGTCGCGGGGGTTCATCGGTCAGGGGATTTCGGCCGACAGGTGAGCGCAATGCGGCCTGCCACAAGCGCTCCTCGCCCTGCGGCTCGGACAATCCATCGAATAGGCAGGATCGCCTCGGGCACCTTGCCCGACGACCTTAGCCAGACGCCGCGCAGCAGGCCAGGCAGTCGCAGGCCCGCCCCTTGCTGCGCCGCCTGATGACCATAGGGTGTACGATCCATTCCCCGCGCTGCTTCAACCACGGATGCCCCTCGCGCCGATTCATCGCAGTGATCCCGCGTATTGCTGGCCTGAGGGATTTCGGCACCGCCATATCAATCCGCGTCGGCAGATCGGGAAGGCCTTGAAGTTCACAAGTTAGTTGAATTTCAACCGGCAGGTCGCTTGGCGTTTGTGCATCCAGCGATTCAGTCGAAGCTGTTGCGGTGGCGGACATACCGCGTATCGGTCCAACAGTTCGAACCCTCGCGGGCTGACGTTTAACAGCGGTCGTGGTTTGATGATCCCAAGCCCTGCGCAAGGGCCGTCAGCACCTCAAGCCGCTCCTCGCGCGAACCACCCATCTCACCGCGAATGCTCATCAGCGAAACACCCGCCCGTCCGTGGTGGTCCTCGGCGGCCAAGGTGACGTATAGCCCGCAGTCGCTAGATCGCGAACCGCGCCGCATTCCCCAGGCACCGCCGGTGCAGGGTTTGAAACACCGCCCATAGGGGCGGTTCAGCGCTCGTCAGCCGCGCAAGCTCGCCCGAAGGCCCCACCGGCCGCTGCATCTCACCGATACTTGCCCGAACAGATCACGCATCGCGCGGTCACCATCGGCCCAGTTCACCGCCAAGCACCCGCACGTCCGGCCCCATCAAAGCGCCCCTGCTCGATCTTCGTCTTCGCGGGATTGAGTCATCGCTCAGGCGCGCCCCAGCGCCTCTGTATTATCCACACAACCCGTGCTCTGGCCAAAGACGCGCGGCTAGCCCGCTGTCTGCCCGAAATTCCAGCCCGTCAACAGGCCAGCGCCGTCTGATCGGTGAAGCCAAAGCACACCGGTTCCCCGCCGCTGGATCGCCCAAGCATAGGCACAAGCGTCGTTAGACCGTCGCGCATGGGTCAACACGCGCTCTTATCCGCGCCGTTCATACCGACCCCGATCACGGGGCACATCAGGCACCTGCCCCGCTTGAAGCTTGCGACACTGAACCAGAATGCGGTCCGTGTTCAAAACCGCACGGGCCACGTCGAATTTCATTAGCCGCAGAGACCTGCTATCGATGCCGGCGCATGGGCAAATTGACATGAACCCGGTGCTTAGATCATCCGTGATAATCGCTTTCCCCTCTTGTTTAGGGGGCATCCTCTCTAATCCCGCACCCGCACCGTTCCGGGCAACAGGTTTGGTGATTGGCCGCAGATAGCTGTGATCCACAGAGAGATTAGGTCTTCACCAACTGGGCATATTCCGTCTCACACCATCCCGTACCCGAGGTTTCTGATCCTCGACGCGACACGGACACGAGAAGCACAGGATTTAAAGTCAGCCCAGTCGCTTCCAGCGAAACCCGTAACATCTGTCCATTACGTGCTCAAAGAACCCGTAAGCGCCTGGACATCATCGATAGACCGCATTACCTATCCCCGCATCATAGACACGACGGGGAATGGGCCCAGGCCGTTGTTTGCGGTTCTCGTACGTTGGCAAGGGTCACAACATCTGTACGTCGTTCGTGGCCCCCCAAAGATCAAAGCTAGGCCGGGCGGAAATCTGGACATCGTTGGAAATTCATAGGTTTGCTCACTTAGCGGTTTCGATTCCACTGCTTAATTGCACGCTCAGCTGAGCGGCGATCTGGCTTTGGACGCGCTGGAACCCCTGCACATCGGGCTGGTGTCGATAATTCATGACCACGGTCGGGCCCTTCGCCTCCGCCACCTTTGTACACCCAACGCTTGCGTCGGCCCGTTGCCTAAGTTTGGCATGATTGCTTCCGGCCACGCTTCGCATCAAGCCCCAATCCCCCCCGGCATTTGCAAAAACCCGTGGCGGTGTGACAATTCCCCCTTGGCAAAGGGCGGTTCCCCCGCCCATGCGGAACGGCGCTCCGTCGCAAAGGGCAATATCCTGCATCAGCGATCCCACCCCCTGATGATGCAGCCCCCCCACATTTGATCATGTGACCGGTTAATTCGCCCGCGCTATAGGTCGTGTCACCGATGGACCGTGCACCGTCGACAAAGCGTGGAACAGCTTCTATCCGTCAAAGGCAACGCCGTCAAATTTGCTTATGCGCAAGCGCGTTCTCAGCCCTTTCTCCAGCGTGGCGGACATCCTTGCCGTCGCGGCCAAAGCACTCCGCATGCGCCGCAGCTCGGTATCGAAACCGGCAACCAAGCGGACTGAGGTTAGGTCAAGCGTGCTCCGTCAACCGTTCCGCTCCGTCCAGTTGGCGTTCGAATGTTCATCCTGTGCCATCAGTCTTCCTCTCTCTCCCTATTCGGATAAGCCGCCATCAAGGCCGCAGCCCATCCCCCAGCAGCGGTGCCTGCGCCGTTCACCCCCAGCATCAGCTGAAGCTCTGCTGGGGTCAGCGCCCAAAAAGCATCGGGCGTGAGATGCAAGCTCTCAGCCCGCGGCAGCAAGGCGGGCAGTCCAATGCCCTGCGCTGGTTCTTCATCCACGATTCCAAGACCTACGTTCTTACCGGCACCACAAAACGCGCGCGCAAAACGCCTTGCGCCGCTTGTGCAGCGAATCACGGTCCGCCCTCGATCTCGCCCTGTGCAGCGTCTCGCGCTTGACCTCGGCCCCCTGCACGCAGCCTGCGGCAAGCTGCAACAGCACGTTCCGACCTGCTGAACCCTTTCCCTCGAACGTTCGACCAAGCCACCAGTGAACGGCTTCTTCCAGCGCGAATCCTTCCAGCTCGGCCAATGCACCCAAGGTCAACGCGCCACGCGCCGCTGCCCGTTCACCACAGCACCACGATTCCTCGCCCACCGGTTCACCATCCCCTTAGTTCCACCTTGCGGTGCATATCAGTATCGGCGTAAAGCTCAATTGCCGCGCGCCGATTGCAGGGCTCACTCATAGGTCGCTCCCCATCTGAGCGACCCGGCCGTATTTCGATCGCGGCCACCGAAACGGGCCCTCGATGATACGAAAATGGGATCACGATCTGAAGTCCGTCAGTCGGGCCCGTAGAAGAAAGCTGCCGCGCCCGTTCGTCCGTCCGGCATCGCGGAAACCGCCCGAACCCGCTAATCGCGCAGATCGCAACCGGCCCCCGCCAGCAAGCTCTCGCCACCCCCGTCACTATCAAGCGAGGTTCACGCTCCACTTGGTCCGCATTTGAAACTCACCCGCCGCGCACGCAGGCCGGCGATCGTCGTTCGAACTGCCATCGCCTTTTCATGCACCTTAACAAAGGTTCTTTTCCCGCTTGAACAGCCATATTCACTCTCCTGATAATTTTCTGGAAACGCCGGTCAGCCGTCCTGAACCGTGCTGAACCGGCTCTCCTATCTGTCGACGTGCATCCCCCGACCGAACCGCGCCACGCTCCGCTCGAACCTTCAGGCTGACCAAATTGCCCGGTAGGGCAAACCGCCGCGACCAGCGCATCAACTCCACGCGGTCGGCGACCTGTTTTGCTGTGGCAACCCCGCGTGATGCGTCACACGACAACGTGAACCGATGCTCGGCCCGCCGGCCTGTCGTCAGAGGCATTCGGCGCACCGCTTCTTGCCCCTAACTGCACATTTAAAGCGCAGGGCACCTCCCACCCGCGGAGCCGCGTCCAAAAACCGCTCCCCCACCCAGCGCCGTGACGGACGCTGATCTGTGCGCAAGCCCTACCAAAGGGACGGGCCTTGCGTGGTGAGGTGCAAACCCCCATGCCATAGCTGTCATAATACCGCAACACTCCTCATTGGGTTCAGCAGGGGACAGATACCGCCCCTGCGGTCTTGTTTCGGGCACAGGACGTGGATCTGGATCTAGACTCGCGCGGCGCGCCTCGCGAAACCCTGCTGGGCAAGGGGCTGGGGCCGGCATTTCAGGTGGGCACGCGCTTGTCCGTTAAACTGTGCACTCAACGCATTCACAACCGCCGCGGATGTATCTGTGCGCGTTGCTACTCGCCCTGTGCCTCCTCCTCAGGATCGTGCTAATGAGTGATGCATAGATAGAATAGAAGATAATAATACGCTGATGTGTGGCTCTGACAGCTCTGCTATCTTGT
>Ga0163217_1084990_pt1 | contig 11225 bp, 16 predicted proteins | sample SynspAceP_FD_185933 | JGI IMG/M metagenome (GOLD analysis project Ga0163217, IMG submission 185933) | Saline lake microbial communities from Ace Lake in Antarctica - Synechococcus sp. Ace-P (PacBio error correction) | ecosystem: Environmental > Aquatic > Non-marine Saline and Alkaline > Saline ... | reverse complement strand
GATTTAGGGCGCTTCAGGAATGCTTCACGCAGCTGTCTGATGCTCTCCCCCGGTTGTTCATTGGCCTGTCACTCAGAGACTCCACTCCACATTGAGCCGATTCAACCCCCGCACCGTCAGCATTCACGGGGGCCCGGCAACCAACGCACCTGCACCCACTCGAACAGGGGCTGGCCATCAGGTGTTGGAGAGTGCGAGGCGGCGCGGTGGGATCTCCGAGCGGACACGCCGGGGTAGAGACCATCGAATTCACGCAGGGGACTTCTCGCGGAACTCCGCAGAAAGAACCGCCCAAGGCGGGGCAGGATGGTGAGGCCACACGACGGCACCAGGGCAACGGAGAGCACCCGCTTGGGGTGAAACCAATGCGATCTCCAAGCAGGGCCGTAGAGCCGCTCGCCCGGCCGCAATCAGGTTTGTTCTCGCTGGGAGCTGGGCCCTGGCAGGAGAATCGCGCAGAGCGCAGGCGTCGGCGTTGCGCACCAGGGTGAGAGCCACGATCGAAACAGATAGGCCGGCCCATCGGCGCGAAGATCGTCCTTCACCCCGACAGGCAAGATCGGCGTGAAGACACACGATGATCCGGTGGAGAGGATCCCGGTGGCGGCACTTTGCACGGAGTGTCAACACACCTGCAGGGACTTGCTGGGCCGACAGGCGGCTGGTTGCGGCGCAAGCCGCTTGTAAGCAGTTCTCCATGTCGACAATGGCGTCGTCGACCAGCGAGCGATCGCACACCAACACGAGGGTATGGTAGTTGTCTCAGCCCGAAAGGACGGCATCAGCATCAAAGCGATCAACAAAGACCGGGAGATTGCACTGAGCGGTGATGACGGCGGTTTACGCCAGTTCATCAGGAACAGCACCATTGCACACCGAGACGACACGATGCCTTTCGATCAGCGAACACTGACGTTATTGATCGCTGTATCAATTGAAGCTGGCCTGACGGAAGGTGCTGTTGACCTGAGATGGTCACTCGCAGGGTCTGGCTGAGCGGCGATTCGCTCTCACTCACGGGGTGACTTGGGGTGATCGATGTCGGGTGTTTGTTGGAATCATCAGCACTAACGCCGGCTTGCCGTTGAAGCTGCCGTCTCCGCGACTTTGAGAGCGGGGCACGGCCGTACCTCGGCACAGCCGTTCAGCTGGCACGCTTCTGCCTGGTCTGGTCAACCCACGCGTCGACAGATCCTGCTATCGGGGATTGGCCCTGGACCGAACGGTCGGCATCAGCTTTCCTTGGCTCCGCCGACGAAGAAACGCGGGGGTTGATGTGGCGCTGCGCCGCACACCATCAGCAAACGCCTGCAAGCGAAATCTGGCCGACGCTGCAGCTCTCTGGACAATCAGCACTTGTTGCTGGGCTCATCGCCGCCGGTAAAAGCTGACTGGCCACCCTGGAATGGACAGATCTGGTTTGCGAAGTCCTGAATACAGGCGATGGGCTCACGGCGATGGTGGAGCGTTTCCTCGATGCGGTAAGGCGTACTTGCAGGATCGTGCCGACGAGGGAAGCAGCGGAGAATTTGCCGGTGCCGCCGTTGGCTGGAAAGTACCGAGGAGATCTGCCAGGCGGCTCCGCACCCGATTGACGGCACGGTTGATAATCGGCTTCTGATCAAGACCACTGCACATTGAGAGTCCGACATTTGGAAGGACGAGCGCACGTTTTACAACGGCAGACCATTGACGGCCGATTCGATCGACGTGATGCGTGATCCACTTTCCTCGGGCGCAGAGAACTCGGCTGTGGATGACATCCACCTGTGGTTGGGCGAACTGGGGAAAGACAGAGGGGCTTCCGGCTCAGGGGATGGAAAAGGCCCAGGGGTGATTTTCAAGATGGCATGGCAACAAAACCAACATCTCCTGGTGATCGAGGTCCGCGGTCTGGTTGAGAGGCGGTTGAGCATGAAATCGAGTTGAGGAGCGGAGATTGAGAAACGAGGTTCGGGGGTCAGTTCTTTTTGCCAGGCGCGGAGGCACCACCACCCCGGCAACACCAGCACTGCGGCACCGGCACCAATACAAGGGTTGAGACCAGCCGCTTCTTTGCGCGGGGCGGCATGGGTTGCCGCTGCCGTTGTGGTCCTTCTCGCTGGGTGCTTGCTGCGCTCTGGCTTCTTCTTGGATCGGCGTAGAGAGGAGAGTGACCTTGGTTCACCCTTCTCGCCACTGTCACGCCGTCGTCAACTGCGACTGATCGCCCTGGGACTGGCACCTGTCTGAATGAGGACACGGGTACATAGTGGGGCCGTACTTTCCGACCACCAGCGGCTTGCATCCGACTCACACGGCGCGACGGGGGGAATTGGTGACAACACACCAGCCTTGTGGCTGTGGCGGTGTGATTCCCAAGCAGGCGATCGATTCTCCGTTGCTCGCCTTCACCTGGCGCACGTCCCCGTTGCTGAAAACTCAATTCGGCCTGCCCCACATGGGGCCAGGGCGGGCTGACGCTGCGAGGGCCAGCGTCAAGGCTTTGAGGCGGCGGCCAGAAGTATGCGTGCCATGCTTGCGGCTGCCGCAGCAGGGACAAGGACCTGCGAGAGATGCCGAGGTGGGATGAAAAACAGGTGACCGGCCTGTCTCATAGGATCGCTACCGCCCGCCCATGACCAGGCCATGCCCTGCGCATCCTGTTGTCGAGGACTGAGGCCGAGCTGGCGCTGCAATTCGGCGTGGCTCCGTGCCGAGCGATGGGTTGATTCACGTTGCTGAGGCATGGGCATGGAGTTGCTCCGCGCGAATAGCCAGTACAACCGGGCGGATCGTTGATTGGATTGCTGCCCGGTTGCGGGAGTTGACCTCTGCGGCGCTGCGTGGGGCCGGACTCGATCTGCCGTGTGATTGCTCAGGCCCCCTGGCCGCACCAGCAACGGGTGCAGGGCCTGCGATGCCGGCGCCGGACGACTACTGAGCAGGCGTTTGCGATGGAGGACTACTTGGCAAGGATCAGGGCGTTGCATCGGGCGCAAGCCCAGTTACGCGAGCAGCTGTGCTCCGCGATGTTCTTACGTTCTGATCCAGGCTGAAGGCTGCCCAGCTCGAGGGAGGCGCTTGGAACACGACCGATCGCATTTGTCTTGCAAGGAACTCCAGTGATGGGCTACTTCATGGAGCATCCCGAAATCGATCCGGGTCACGCTTGGCGCCCAGCTTGGTCGCTCGATGAGGATCCATAGCAATGTGGTCGCTTGCAGTGCGGCTGGTATGCGGGCGCAAGATCGCCAGTCACGGGCTGACCTCTCGATCGACACCGTAGCCTCGAAGGGCTATCGCTTCGTCGGAGCCCTAGCGAGGGAGCGGCCCATGCTCAAGCTTGGTTCCATTCCGCAGTCGTTATGCGGGCTGGCGCTTGCCCTACCTGGTGGTGTCGGGTGATCCTCTATGGCGCGGGTTACGGAGATGTTGGGACTGTTGATGCGCGAACTGGTCGGCCTCGAGAGCGAGGTGGAAACTTGGCGGACTTGCATTGACAGCCTCAAGCCGTTGCTGCCTGGGGCAGAAGCCAAGGCCTTCCCGAGCTCGCTCGGTTTTCCCCGGTCTTTGCCTGGTGGGTGATCCTGTCGGCACCCGCTTCGATGCTGCGGCCTGCGTGAGCCATCACTGATTTCGGAGCGCTTAACTGCGCTGCTTGTCCGCGTGCGTTCTGATCGCTCCACTCCCATGGATCACAAAAGCCAGGGGGCCAAGCCTGCCCCACCTGGACGTGGTGGAGGAAAACAAGCAAAGGAGCGCTTCCTTTGCAGTATATCGATCCATTCGCACGCTCCGACACGCAGGGCGCCAGGCACAGATCAGAAGGAACTGGATTGGGGTATCTGCAGATCGGCCAGTTGCGCGGGCTCGATGCGGAAGCGGAAACGCTGTGGGTGGGTCGGCCCAAACGATCGTGAGTGTTGGCGTGTTGGTTGGCAAGCCCTGGCCAGCTTGGGGTGTCCGGCGGGCGATGCGCGCCGCTTGCTGGCGGCTCGGCAGCAGGGCAGTCACGGCCGATGCGGCCACGAACTAACGCGCACCTCTGACCACTGCTGGCCTTTAGGTTGGAACGCCCACAGGTCGCAGCAGTCAGCTGGACCCGATCGCATTAACAGAGATGTTTCAGACGCTGGCCGTGGTTTCACTGGGCAGGGGCAAACGGTGAAGCCGTGATCAGCGGCCTTTCTGCTTTTCGCCGGTCGATTGGACTGAGTCAGCTTCGGCGCGCAGCCGTGGTCCATTGGCGCAGATCGGCGCGCGACCTGGTGGAGGAGGACAGCGAGGGGCGCGCGGAAGGGTTGCAGCTGCACCTGGTGGGTGGTGCAGACGACTTTGACGTGCTGGGGAGTGGAGCATGATCTCTATCGGCTATCGTACCAACTTGCTTCCTCAACGCAATTCAGGTACCGCTACGGGTGGAGAGTGGGCTGAGAGTGAGGCGAGAGGGAACCATGGGCTGCTGAGTACAGGACGCGGTATTGGCATTCACCCGGCGGAATCAACGAGCATCTTCGTCGTTTCTTTCGCAGTGATCCAGGTCGCTCCCGTCGTCAGGGCGCACGGCCTTGGACTCTCGATCGTGGCGGCCATTGTGCGCCGCCCATCACGGGACAGGATGCTCTGTGCCTCAAGCGTTGGGTTCGGAAGTTGTCTTCTCTAGAGTGAAAAGCTCCCATCGCTGGCTGAAGCACAAGAGTTGAACTTCTCACTGATCAGCCACCGTCCCTGTGGTGGCGGCTTGAAGCAGAGGTTCAAGACGAAGGTGAGCTCAGTGGCAAACGATTCAAACAGACCAGAGCTGGGGACCGGCCTCATGGCCTTGCATGAAGGGACCTTTCCTTGACCTGCTGACGGGTTGCGTCGTGGTTTTCGGGCAGGGGTAGATTCAGATGCCTGTGCTGGGCAGAGGCATTGGGGGAACCTGGCAGATGGGGATGGGACTACTTAGTTCAGCAGTTCATCGTCGATGATGATCCGCACCCGACGGGGCATCGCCAGGCTGAGCTCGCTCTCACGAAGTCAGAAGGCCTGAGATCAGCCTGCCAAGAGCATCAAGGGACAGTCAGACCAAGGAAGAACGCCAGATGCGCGCCTGGTACAGGAGTGTCGGCCAGGGAGGTGTCGCCTGGGGGCTGGTCGAGGCTGGGGGCGGCAGGGGCGGATGGGGCTATGGAATGGAATTGGGAGGTTGGATCTGGGAAAATGAGGTACGAACCTGACCGCCCTGTGCACCGCCCTGACGTTCGGATTCGCGCTTCATCGAACAGATGTTCCCCACCATAAATGGGGCGTGATGTGGCGTCAAGGGTCGACCAACGCCAGCACCGGAGCTACGTAGTTGCGCAGGCCATGCTGCGGGTGCAGAGCGATGAATCAGCAATGTCCCAGTGGTATCGCAGCTGGTTACGGCAAGCACTTGACGGCCACGATTGGTCAGTGCTTCCATCTCGACACGCCGGGAAATCTTCGAGGGAGGGCCAGTGCGCCTCCAGGAGCGTGTTGGCTCAGGCTTGGCGTGTGGCCGTGCATGAGGCAACACCCTGCGCGGCAAAGGCCTGCCGTTCCGGAACAGTGCCGCATCTTCGAGGTGTGCAAACCCCCAGCAGGGCCGCCGCGGTGCTCAGCACACGATGGCGATCAAACATGGCTCTGCCCTGCAGCTGGATCTCATCTACACGAGCCGGCCAGACCCGCATCGGCTGATCGCCCCGAGGCGATGCTCGCAGGCTCTCGGCCGACCTCCTTCGGGAGGTGGTAGGAGCCGTGGAGGCCTCCACACACGGCGATCATCGAGGCCGCTGCGGCTTGGCGTCCGTGTCAACCAGCCTTTCCGGGCTGGACACGACGATTCGGGCAGCGGCAGTCGGATGCTTTGATGGGTCGACGAGACGCTGGATCAGCTCGCTTCCAGAGAACGGGCAAACGGCTTATTATCAGCCATCGGGTCAGGACTTTCACCAAGCCCTGCAACCGGCTAGCCCTTGGCTTCTGCGCAAGCAGGAGGGCGCTCGACACGGGGCGCCCTTCTCATATGGAATGAGTTAGGCCCTTGACAAGGCCATTGCGTAGCGTGCGAGCGGCGTCTTCTTAGGCTGACCACGGTGTTTGAGTTGCCATTGCGCTCGCGACTGCTGGCTCAGGTCAAGGATCAGGGAGATTGCGGACGGCAGCACGGCGCCAGCATGTGGCGGCGTTTGGCTCGGGTGGCCTGATCAGGCAGGAGCCGAACAGTGACTGGATCTACCTGGCTGGGTATCTGCCCCCGCGCACGGTTGCTTGGAGGCGCATCGCCTGAAGCTGGCTTTGGAAGACCGTTGCTTGCCGCGTGGATTTTGATTCGCCGCCGCATTCAAGCCAGCCGTCTTTCAATGCTTTTTTGCTGAGCGGGACGCCTTCCTGTGATCGAGCCAAGGGGACCGTGTACCTGGCGGGAGATGGCGGGATGCGGGACGATAACTCATCCATGCCTTATGACCGAGTGGACCTCGAAGGGTGTGGATCACGATTGAGCGAGCAATTTGCCAATGCGTGCTGGAGGCAGTCGAACCTGTGCTCGCCCTTTGATTCAGGTGGCTGCTGATCGGTGCTCTGCGTTTATCGCTGGGTGGGGCAACGTTTTCTCCGCCGGACACCGCAGAGGGGCCAACCAAAAGGCTTCCGCACGTTGCTCTCGGATGCGGTGATGGCGACACAATCCGCGTTCACAGGGTCAGCAGCGGAGGATCAGGTGCGGGCTGGCCTGCATTTGATGCGCCCGAGATGGCCCAGGCTCCCTATGGCGACAGGCCCGGCTATCTGCAGAGCCGGTTTGAAGATGCGGCAGCAGTGTGAACCTCCTTTTCTCAGGACCGTGGAATCGCTTATGGCCGCCCGTGGCCGAAGTGATCGGGCGGGTACTTGAACTTGGTGATTGGGGAGACGGGATGGCCTTTAGCGTGATCGGAAAGTTCCGGGGCCTGCGAAGAGAAGGCCTATCTCGTGCCGAATATCAGAGCCAACCGGCGCCGCTAGGGGCTGTGGAAGGTGCTGCGGGATACCAGGCCCTGGACTTCCGAGCAGTAGAAGATCATTCGGGATCTGCTGCTGGATTCCAGATTCCGTTCGGGCGGGCCGCCGCGATCGCTTGCGGCGAGATCAGGATTCCCTATGCCCTGGCCCAGGAATGCTGCGCAGGGTCACAGCATCTCGATGGCAACGGCGATGGGGAAAAGCCTCGAAAGTCTGCGCCTTGAGATGACGGGGGATTGGCGCACCTTTTACGCAAACCCTCTTCCATCTTGCTAATGTTCGGTTCCATTCTTGCTCTACATCGCATGGCCCTTGTTGGATCTGATGCTCGCCAAGTCAAGAACTGGAGATGGCTCCAAATCTGTCTGGTGCGAGCTGCCGGTTAGTGAGCACCAGAGATGCAGTGAGCGCCTGAACTTCACGGCTTCTGCGAGGCCCTGCTGGAGGCCAAAGGCCTCGCTTTGTGATGCACTAGCAAGGAGCGCAGTGGTGGCGCAGTTTGAGCTACACGCCATTCCGTCACGGAAATTTGCTGAGTGGGCAAGGCCTACACAGCCCTACTGAACCTCAAGGCCTGGCGATGAATTCGAGATCAAGCTGGTAAGAAAGCAGATCCGGCTGACTTCTGCTGGTGCGTCGACGACGAGAATGAGGCGAGCGTGCGCTCTGTTACGGTGACGTCCAGGCCTCCCAATAGCGGTTGGTGCGACGAAAACTTTCCCTAGCGTGATTGCCACTGGTGCAGGTCACGTGCAGGAAACCAGCCGTTCAGGAAAACTGCCTGCGACGGCACGGTGGCGCCTTGTTGATTCGTGGCACCGGAGTGGAGCGAGGCCAGCGATCTGTCCAAGCCAGATCGTTCGACGTCTTTTGCGTGAAGTGGTGACCGGTTTACATGGTCCCACGGGCGGTTTGCTGCTGGAGGCCGATCCTCGTGGCGGCTGGCCGGAGCTGGTCGATGGTCAAGGCCTTGCCAGCTGGCGCGTTAACGACGCGCAAGACCAAGCGTTGGGTGGTGCTGCAAGCAACACCAAAGGCCTGGGGGCTGTTTTGGGAGGCGGCGGGACTGCACTCGTTGCGGGCAGGAAACGGCTGGAGACCGCGATCACCAACACCGGGTTTCGCATCGTCCCGGTGACGCCGGAGCGGTTGCTGAGCTCGTCTCCAATCTGCAAGTGGAGGACAAGTCTGCAGAGAGGAAAGCCAAACGGTTGTTGTCCTGCTCCTGATGAGTGGCTGCTCTGGAGTTCTGCGGCTGTTCTGTTACCTCCACTGGACTGGCTTGCCGTGCTGGGCGTGTCCGATGCACTATTTCCTGGGAGTTGCTGCAGGAACAGGGACCGCAAAGTTGAGCTGCTGCTTGAGCGGGCTTGCCAGCACCCGCTGTCAATCGCTGATTTTTACAACCCGTACGGGCCCATGGGCAGCGGGGCGCGCTCAGCTGCCGCTGGGGCCGGGCTCCTCCGCTGGGGCTGCCGCCAAAGCGCTCCACTGCTGCTGTTCTGTCGCTGCGGGATTGTGGATGCGAGCTGAGGAATGTTTGCTCGATCACCGGAGCGCCACCATGCCGCAGGAAGTGCCGTTCAGTGGCTGAAAAGGGAGATCCATGGGCCTTGTGGCCTCGGCGTAAGAGAACGGCGAGGATGGCCTCGGGGGAAGCTGAGCAGGAGCAGCACAGGGATCGGTTGCCGCTGTTGATGGGACGGGCATGGCAGCAGACGCAGTTGGCGCGGGCAGGGCGGGACGCCTACGCCGACCGCATGGGCAAGAGGGTCGGCCGTCAGGCCGACTTGCACCGTCCTTGCCGCGGGGCGGACGATGGGAAGACGCCTCCAGCGCCTCTTAACGTTCGTGTGATTCACCGCCCGGATTCCCCAAGCGCTAGGCATCGGTTACGCCGATTCCACTCGGCTCCTTTTGTCGCAGGTGGCATCGCCCTACCCACCATTGCCGGGGGACCCGATGAGCCTGACTGGCTACGGCTTGGGCCGTTCCCCATAACTCGGAGCTGTCGCGCAATGGATCAGCAGGCGAGCTTCTCCAAAGACGCCCACGGAATCTGCCCAGATCAGTGGGCAGCAATGGATCTGCCAAGAGAAATTGGGCATGCAGAGCCAAAGTTCTTCCGCCCTTGGTAGCCGGAGCAGCGAACGCGCTGCTGCCGCCACAAACCGTGATGGCTCTCGGATTGATACCAGGTGGTTTCCTGCTGGATTTGGTATGGTTGAGCTGGATCTTCTCCTCCATCTGATTTCCCGCTAGGGCCCAGGATCACGCAGGTGAGAAGGGTTTTGATCCGCGCTTGATTGACATGCTGGCCTGCTCTAGCCTACTGCGTGGGCTCGTCTCTCCGCAAGATCGAGCGCGCTGCTCGAGGATCGGGCTTTCGGGGTTGTTGACGGGCACCAGGCAGCCGGACACACACGGATCGTGGTTTCCGTCGCGCAACCTCGTTCCTCAGGGGTTTCTTTTGTTTAGATCATGCGCCTGTTGCAGAAGGCCGGGGTTGTTGAGCCTGGGCATTGTGGCTTGGACGGCACCAGGTGCAGGCATGCCTCCATTGCACAAAAAGCATGAGCCACGAGCGCTATGCTCAGGGCGGAGAAGCCAGCTGGAGAAAGAGATCCAATGCCTTGATGCGCAAGGCCGGAGAATCCTTGATTGCAGAGGATCGCCGCTACGGCAGGGGAAGCTGGGCAGTGAGCTCTCGTGAACTGGGCGCGTCCAGGACGCCTGGCCAGGATTCCGCCAGGCCGGCAAGGAGATGGAGGCGGGAGGGACCGCAGCAAGCAGCAGCACGTCAGCGGCCACGAGGAAGCAAGAGGCAAGGGACCCAGCCCTGCCGCCGGGATCGGAGCACGGCAGCCGAGAGGCGATCTTGACAGGAAAGCGAGGGCAGCAGCAGCAAGGCCAGGGCGGCCCGTGGAGGCAACGAGGCTGTCCGAGATCGCCGGATGGTGGAAACGCCGGATTGGAGCCCTTGGCGGCCTGAGGCGATGCCACCGCCTGTGGTCTTTTGCAGAGGGCCGATGGCACCGCAGAACAAACCAGACGACTTCCCGCGCGACAGCCCATCTCATGAAGTCAGATAGCACTAATCAGGGGCAACAACTGCAAGTTGGCGGGACAGCGACTACCAGGATGATCGTGGCGGTCGGGACTGTGAGCAAACCAGGCGCCGGAGTGAGATCTGAACCCATGATGGTACGCATCGCCGCCAGCGCCGGTGCCTGCCCACGGTGATGACGATGGATGCGGGCTACTGGAGGCAGATAACAACGCCAACGCATGCGTGATCAGGGCATTGATGCCACATCGCCACGGGCCGGCTAGCCCAGGCAGGCCGCCCCCGCCGAAATGCGGACCGCTGCCAGGACGCCAGATTGCCAAAGCCCGCGATGGCCCCGCAAGTCAGAGCAAGAAGGGCGCCAAGATCTCGCCAGCGCAGGCGATCGGTGGAGGCGGTTGAACGGGTCAGATCAAGAAGCGCGGTTACGGCCGCTTTTGCTTGAAGGGCATTGAGAAGGTTGAGCGGCGAATGGCACCTGATCGCCGCCACCACAACTGTTGAAGTTGTTCAGGTTTCAGCGATCACAGCAACAGGGCGCTCGTGGCGGCTAGGGATGAGGGGATGGCGCAAACCCTGGCGATTGGCACTGGATTGGCTCAAACACAAATCGAAAAGACCCTAGAAACGAAAAGAAAGGGGCTCATCGCTTGTCGAGCTCAGGGCGAGTTTTGCCGGGTTGACCGCGGGCCCTGTTTATCGGCAACAAATCTAGGCGGAGATTTACGGAATTGCAAATAATTCACCACTATCGGAAAGTCCGCTGCCTCCCTCGCCATTTCAGGTGAGGCAGAAGCGATAGTCTTCACTGAATACGCAGTGGTCCACGAAGGCCGCAGGGCTATCAGAAGGCACCAACGCCAATTCAAGCCTTCACCGTGCCACAGTTCGCCAGGAAAGTATTGCTAGAGCAAACTCATCCCTTCTGCTCCAGCATTTGAGGGAGGCGGTCGTCTTTTACGTGTGGGAATTGGGAGTTGGGTGGTCAAGTAGGCACGATTCTAATCTGTTTCCAAAGACCGTTGGTTTACCCATCACAGGAAGATGCGTATCTACCTCTGGGGCGAGATCGGGCATGTACCTAGGAGTGTTTGCCAATGACTGCAGCGCGCCCTTAGCACTACGAATTATGGCTGAGGGAAAACCCTAGGTTCTGGGTCTCTTT
>Ga0163217_1008866_pt1 | contig 11226 bp, 14 predicted proteins | sample SynspAceP_FD_185933 | JGI IMG/M metagenome (GOLD analysis project Ga0163217, IMG submission 185933) | Saline lake microbial communities from Ace Lake in Antarctica - Synechococcus sp. Ace-P (PacBio error correction) | ecosystem: Environmental > Aquatic > Non-marine Saline and Alkaline > Saline ... | reverse complement strand
GCGCCTGGCCGCCTCCAGAAATTTTGTTTCGGGCGCTGGCGTAGTGGGGCCGCAAAGAATCGCTGGTGGGCATGGGAGTTGGACGGGGTGGGAGGGCACCGCTCCACAGCAGGCGGGACTGTAGGAGGCCGTCACTTTGGGCCTGGTTGCGGCTGCCAGTGTGGGGTTGTTGCCGCCGTCTGGTTGGTGCGACCCTCTCCCCCTGGTTGGAGCAGCTGCTGCGGCCCTTGCGCTCACCCGGCCGGGCGAGTGTGGGCCTTTGTGCCGCTTTATGCCATTTGGGTCACGCTTTTGCTGCGGGGGTCTGGGCCTCGATGCTGGGCCCGGTGCGCTCTACGCACCGTCTGGGGGAGCCTGATCGTGTTCTGGGTGCTCGTTGGGGGCGATCGGCGGCTTTCTGCTGGGAGGCACTGGTTGCGCGACTGGACCCGCCAGCGGCACTGCAGTGCCTTCCGGAAGCTGCTGGCGAATTGAGCGGGCCGTGAGCCAGGAGGGGCTTCAAGTTGGTGCTGCTGCTCACCCGGCTCTTATCTCCACCCGCGTTTCCCTTCAAGCCTGCTCAACTCTCGGTCTATGGCCTCAGCGAGGGAGCCTGGCGCGACTACGTGATCGGGCCTGATCGCGATCCTGCCGGGCACGGTTGTTCTGCGCCCTCGGGCGGAGCTCGCCGGTGATTTGTGGCGCGCTTCGGGGAGGTGCTCACGGCGAGGCGGATGCCAAAACACGTGGGCGCTTTGCGCATTCCTGGGTTTGATCGCCACCGGTGGGGGCTCGATTCCTGCTGGCGAGCCGGGCGGCACGGCGGCCCTGGAGGCGGGTGGATTCCGAGCTGAAGGCAACTTTCAGGCGCCGGGCTTCAGCTGGCTTCAGCGGCAGTCGCGGATCGCTGCGATTCAGCACGAACAGACCAGGCGGACGTCGCAAGCAGCCCGCGGACGCTGGCCAGTTCCATGTACTGCGCCCCCGGACCGCAGGTCCGTTTGATCCAGCGGTAAGACGGCGGGTTGGGCTGGGTGGCGGTTATGTCGCCACTCTGGGCGCAATCCGGCCTGGGCTGTCTCACTCAATTCCTCCAGCAGCTCCCGCAGGCCGGCTCATCGAAGCACGGCCACGCCCAGGCTTCGGCCTTTGCTGAGCTTGCTGCCGGCTTCCGGCGCCAGCCACCACGTAGGCTCGTTCTTTTTACTCACCGAGCTGCTCACCTTCCCCCCGCCGCCTCGATCAACTTGCCTGGGCCTGGCTGCGGCTGAGGGCTGGGCAGGTGCCAGTGAGCACGAAGGTCTGGCCCGCTCAAGCGGTTTGGCGGCTTCCCGCAGGCCCCATCGCCTAGGCTTGGCCGCCCAGGGGGATCCCCTCAGCCTCAAGCTCCGCCAGCAGGCGAGGTTGGGCGGCGGTGGCGAACCATTGGCGCAGGGATTCGGCGATTTCAGCGCCGATGCGAAGACGGCGGTGAAATCGCTTCTGGTTGCTCAGCCGGCGGCGGTTTTGCCCCAAGGCCGCGGCGGAGGGCAAAACTGCCGCGCCCAGAAGCTGGTGGCGTTCACCGTCCCACGTGTGGATGCCAAGGCCATAAAGCTGACGGTTGCCAAGGCTGTTGCTTGGAGGCTTCAAGGGCCGCGCCAGCTTCAAGGGCTGAGGTCTCGCCCATCCGGCTCCCAGGGCTGGCGCAAGGCAGCGGCGGGCATTCGAGGCCGGGAGAGAGCGGCGTCGAGTCACCAGACCTGGTCCACCAGCTGCTCGATCAGGCTTTTGCCGCCGAGGCCACCACATCCAGGGCCGCCTTGCTCACCCAGTGGCGCAGGGCGCCGCGCAGGATCGCCGGGCAGCTGCTGTTCACGCAGCGGGTGGGCGGCCTCGCCCTCCTCGCGCACCAGGGTCGAGGCGCACTCCGGGCAGGTGGAGAGGCAGCTGCAGGCGCCTGGCGCCTGGCGCGCGCAGCTCGCTCAGCACGCGCACCACCCTCGGGGATGATCTCGCCGGCCTTTGCGCACCCACCACCGTGTCGCCGTCATGGAGATCCAGTTCGAACCAGGCCCGACTCGGCGTTGTTGCAATGTGGCCCGGCTCACGCGGTGCCGCCAGAGTCACCGGCTCGAATTCAGCCACGGGTGAGACGCGTTGATCACGCCGGTTGCGGCCCACCTTGGGACCACCAGATGAAGCAGCTGGCTGGGGGCCTCCTCGGCGGGGGGTACTTCAGGGCGAATCGCCCAGCGCGGCCTCTGGGTGAAGCCGCATCGGCCTGCAGGCGCAGGTCATCGGCTTCAACCAACCACGCCATCGGTGGCGTAGGCGAGCTGATGCCGCTGCTTGTTCCCATTGCGCGAAGAAGGCCTCCACCGACGCCAAGATCGGGGGCAGAGCGCTCGGCGTTGGGTTGAACCCGGAAGCCGGCGGGCCGCAAGCCAGCTCAGGCAACTCCCACTGGCTGCGGGGCCGGAGGGCTCGCCGGCCGCAGGCTGCCAGTCGCCCGCAGGATGCAGGGGTTGTAGGAAAGAACCCAGTCGCCGTTGCCGCCACCACGGCCGGATCCGAGCTGACGCGGGTGCGGCCGCAGGCATTGCGCGGGTTGGGCAAACAGCGGCTCCTGTCGCGGGGCTGGCGCGCTCCGGCGCTTGATGGCCGCGAAGGTTGCTATCGGGGATCAGGGCTTCGCCGCGCACCTCCAGCCACTCCGGCGGATCGTTCCAGGCAGCAGGCGGCAGGGGCACGCTCTGGATTGTGGCGGCACATTTGGCGGTGATCTCCTCGCCGGATTCGCCGTCGCCGCGGCTGGCGGCCCGCCACCGCCACGCCACGGCTCGTAGCTCAGGGCCAGGGCGTTGCCGTCGATCTTAAGTTTCGCACCCATCCGCAGCGCTGCGGCGGCTTCCCCAGAGGGGGAGCGGGCCGATCGAGCACCTTCAGCAGCCGCCCGTACCAGGCCTGCAGCTCTTTCGCTTTGAGAAGGCGTTCTCCAAGGCTGAGCAGGCTGATGCGGTGACGCACGGCCAAGAAAGCCGTCGGCCGGCGGGCCGCCCACCCGGCTGGGTTGGGGCTGTCGGCACCGCACCCAGCTCGGGGCTTAGGCCTCAATCTCCTGCAGCTCCCGATACAGCCGGGTCGTAAACCGCGTCTTCAAGTTCGGAGCATCGAGCACGTAGTACGCGTGGGCGGCGCTTGCAGGCCAGCCGGTGCAGTCCTCGGCCCTGTGCTGGGGGGATGGACGGGCATCGGCCGTGGCAGGACGTCGGACGTCTTCGGCTCAGGCCGCTGCCAGCCGGTGATTTCGCTCACCCGCCCCAGGCTTTTCTCCACCTTCACAAGGTGAAATCCAGGGGGCGCTCTTCTTTGGCTTCCGACTTCAGCTTTGACCGTGAGGATGATCTGACTGTCCTGGCAGCCGGGCACGGCCGGATTTGAGGTTTGCGGGGTACTTGTTTGAGTTGCCATGCCCGGCCAGGAAGCGAGCATGAACTGGCTTGCGGTTCACGTGGGAGCGGTAGTCTTCTTGGGTGGTGAGTAGATAGGCGCCATCGATCTGACCGGAAGGCCACCTGGGTGAAGAACTGCTTGAGCAGGCGGGTTGATGCCGCGGGCGCTGAGCACAGCTTCACCGCCGTGAAACGTCCAGTTAGATGACGCAGGGGCGCTGCGCCACCCAACAGCAGCTTTTCGTTGCCGATCGTCTGAGCCAGACCCCAATCCATCCGTGTGTGCCGCTGCGTTTCTGCCCCAGAGTCTGACCGACGGACCCCGCCAGACTGGGGGGGCCACAAGGCCCGAAGCCGAAGCGGCCATTGCCCCTTAGCACCCCTGCTTCCCCTTTTTTCAGCCCTTGATCGGGAACCACTTCGGCGGTGCTGGCCCGGCAGGGAGGCCGTTTGGTGGACCTGCGCTTGGAGTGGACCGGGCCGCATCGCCGCACCGCCGCCTCTACCGCCGCGGTCGCCGCGCCAGGCAGCAGATCTCTGCGAGATCGATGCTTTTCGCGGGAGGCCCCTGCTGGAGCCCCTGCCGCAGACGGCCATGCTCGCACGCTCTGCCACGAGATTGATCATGCTGGAATCGACCGGTCCTGGGGGCGTTGCGCGAGGTGCAGTCCCTGCTTCGGGCCCGCATGGCGGAGATCAACCAGGCGCAGAGCGACTTCGAGGTGAGCCTGCGTCACCACTTACCCCCTGCCACTTCCAGGGCTGTGCGCTGGCTGGCGCGCTGTCCGTGCTGCGGTGGTCACGGCTCCCTACCAGCGCCGCGTGCGGGGCGTGGCCTGCCGCCCTGCTGTGACCGCCTGGCAACGGCGGTCGCTGGAACGCCAGCTGCAGCTGATCTTCGAAGCCGGTGTCTGAGAACACCGCCCCTTAAGGTTCGCCCTTCTGCTCTCCGGCCCCGTTTGGACTTTTCCTTTGGGTGCTGCAAGGTCGGCGGTGTGTCGATTTCCCTGCTCGGGCTCGGCCGGAGCAGCGTTGGCTGAAGCAGCGCAGGGCGTTGCGCCCACAGCCGCTAACGTTGACCCATCAGCTCGTTTCGAGCAGGTTCAGGGCAGCGCGATGAACGGTTCTGTGATCCTGCCCGTCGTGGTAAAGGCCGATCAAGCGGGATCCACCCCTGATCAATGGACTGAACTGCGGGCGGCAGCTGGTGGATGGGGGTGGCCGGAGGCACCGCCGGGCTCGGAGGCCAGGCCCGCGGTGGCCGAGCGCGGCAGTGAGCGATCCGCTGAGCGAGCCCAGTGACCTACCAGTTTTAAAGGGGTGGGGCCTGGATGGAAAACCAGCTCGACGCGTTCATTGGAGGGTGAAGGACGACTGGTCCGAACGCTCCCGGAGTCATGGCAGGAACCGATCCCGAAGAACGCCGGTCGCCCACCAGGCCGGGACCAGTGGTCGCCCCAGCTCCGTTCAACGATCGAATCGAGACCGATCAAGCGGCCGCTCCCCCCCCAGTTTACCACGCCCCTAGCCCGCCCCTGCAGCAGCGCCGTTTGCTTGATGCCCATCTTCCCGCCGGGCGGCTCCCCTGCTGCCGCCGGGCGTCGGCTTCGGCCAGGCACTGCCCCGCTCCAGCCGCCGCCGCCCCTGATCGCCGGGGCCAGGTGCTGCCTTTAGGTTGGATTTCAGTCGTGATGTCTTGGGAAACAAGCCTGATTGAGGCAACCTGATTGGGTGCGAGGTTCCCTCGGTTGATGAGGCGATTAAGGTTCGCCGTGAATTGGTCAACACTCCGCAGGAAACATCTGATTTCCCTGGGAAGATTGCGGTGGTCGTCGAGCATTGACGAGCAGGGCCATGTGCAGCTGCGTCAGGCCGGAAACCTCCACCGCGCTGGGCCTTGGTGGAGGGCTTGCTGGGCACTGGTTGGCCTTCTCTTCCTGAACCCCCTGCTCCGGGCGCTGTCGGGTGCCGGCGTGGGCGCCGCCTCTGGCGCGCTCAGCGATCTGGGCATCAACGATGGCTTTCTGCGGAGGTGGGCGAAACCCTGCCGAAGGGCCAATGCCGCCCTTTGCCTGCTGTACGTGACGCCACCCCCGATCGGATTGATCGAGACGCCTGCGCGCTTCTCCCCACGCCAAAGCTGCTGCGCACCAGCCTCAGCACCCACGACGAGGGGACAGCTGCGCGAGCTGCTCGAAAAGAGCCGTCAACAGGCCGAGGCCCTGCGCCTGGTTCGGCCTAGGAGCTGCTGCTGGGGCCAAGCCAGCTGCTCGAGAAGCCGGGGAGAACACCTCCGGATCACGTGAGTTCCCTGCCGCCCGGAAGAAGCGGTAGTTGGCGCTCCAGTAGGGGCCTTCTCGGCGAACCCCTGCTGCAAAGCAGGCTCGCTTGCACCGTGCCAGCCCAATCCACTTCGCGGAACAGTTTCACCCGAATCGGCGCTTGAGGCTGCGCCCAGATCGGTAGCTGCCGTCGCGAAGGACTTTTGTTCGGCTTCCGTCTGGTTCCACCAGCTCTCGGCCAGGCCAGGGCTGGCCGCCCAGCGGAAGCCAGACCTGTCGACGCAACAAGGGAGGGCTTCAGTCTCCGAACTTCTTTTGCCGGCAAACCCGGCCATCCCCGGCTGAATCCGGCGCCCATCGCGATCAGCTCCACCTCCACCGGGGCGCCGCGGTGAGCAAGCTCCCAGGTGCGGTGTGGGGCTGCCATCCACCGAGCAGCAGCAAGCCCCAGGGACCGCTGAGTTCGGCCGTGGTCGGTGGTCACAGCCAGGGCCGCGACGGAGCATTGCCAGAGGGCTTGCGGCGAGAGAAAAAACGGGCAAGCCGAGGCTCAGCCGGGCTGGTGGGAACGGTTCCCGTCATGGCAGCTTGCGGGAGCTTCAGCCTTATGGAATTTCGTGGCTCAAGGTAAACCAGGGCCTTGCGCGCTGCAGCTTCGAGCCAGAGCAGCAGGGGGGCAATTGACGTCCGCCGGGCTGACTCCGGGATGCGGGCGGCCTTGGCCGAGGCTGAAGGGCCCCACGGCCCGTGAGTTTTCGGCGCTCGCGGGAGAGGGTGGTGATGGGCGTGGAAATCGTGGCCAGCGGGGGATGGGGCCGCTGCTGCTGCTTGCTTGACCTGGTTCGATCTGTTTGTTGCTGGCGGGCCAGGAGCCGCTGCTATTGTGGTGTCGAATCTCGGCGGCTTCGCGCACATCGAAGCAGGTACGCTCTTGGATCGCAAGGCCATGCGGACCAGATCGGCGCTGTGGAAGCCGGAGCGGGCGCAGCAGGTCGGCCAGGGTGATCGATCCCTTGATCGGCGCCCCGTTTCGGCTTCCCACTGCAGAGCCACCGGATCACTCACCTTCAGCCGCACCTGCCAGGCCGCTGCTGGCTCAGCCACGACCTGGGCCTGCTTGTTGCGATTCGAAGATCTGCCAGCCGGGCGATCATCGATGTCAGGCCCAGCTCGCGGTCAGGGCGATTCAGCCGCGGTCGGCGTTATCGCCGGCGCAGCACCAAGGGCGGTATTCGCTACGGCTGGTGAGCACCCGGATAGGGCTCGCGTCGATCTTTTCGTGACCAGATCGTTCGATTCATAGGTTGCCGATGTAGCTGCCCTCACGGAGGAAATGCACCGGCGGCTGGTGGCGAATCAGCGGGCGGCGTTGAGGCCGGCCACAAATCCCTGGGCGGCGGCCTCCTCGTAGCCGGTGGTGGCCAATTGAGTTGCCCGGCGTGAAACAGCCCGGCACACCCGTTTTGGTCTGCGTGAGGGCAAGGCACTGGGTGGCGGTAGGTAGTCGTAGTCGACGGCATTTAGGCGGCCCGCAGCATTGATGCAGCGCTTCCAAGCCCCCGGCAGGGTACGCCAGGCAGCTCAGCTGCAGCGCTCCGGCAGGCCGGCTGGAGAACCCCTGAACCATAGAGCTCGGGGTGTCGCGGGCCTTCCGGTTCCAGAAAGATCTGGTGGCTTTCCTTATCGGCGAAAGCGCACGATATGTTCTTCGATCGATGGGCAATAGCGGGGGCCTTTTAGCTGTCGATCGAGCCGCCGTAGGACGGGCGTGAGATGGAGGTAGTCCGCGGATCAGCTGGTGGTGGCGGCGGTGTGGGGTTGAGGTGACAAACTCATCGGCTCACTTCTCACCCAGGCACTGGGTCAAAGGAGAAGTTAGCCGGCCTTCGGCGTCGCTGGGCTGCTTCTTCGAGCTGATCCAAGGCCACAATGCGGCGGCCACCCGGGCGGGGGTGCCGGTTGTTGAGGGGCACCGGTGCGGACCGAGGGGGCCTGCAGCGCTTCGGTGGAGGCTTTCGGCGGCCTGCTCGCCGGCGCAGGCCGGCGCTCATCGACTGCTGGCCCCACCCAGGATCTGCCCCCGAGGAAGGTGCGGTGGTGAGGATCAACGGCCGGCGCGGCATAGGACGCTGCCAAAAAAAAGGCGCACGCCGGTTGATCCGGCCCACAGTTCCGCTTGCCGTCCTGGTTGTGGTTGGGGTCGTTGCCCTCCAGCTCCACCTCCGGCCCGTCACCATCGCCTCGCGCAGGCTGCAGGTTGGGGCCGTGTGCTTGCAGCAGCGGCAGCATTCTGACGGGCGATACTGCGCTTGTCGGCTGGGCGCGCAGGGCCCCACCGCCGGGCCGCGGCTGGCGTTGAGCACGCGCTTTCTGTAGGGCCGTGGCATCGGCGAGACGGCGATCACACCCGAGGCATCCACCCTCATGCAGAGTGGGCTCATTGGCCGGTCCCCCACCGCTGGGTTTGCAGGCTGCCAGGGCGGATCCGATCGATGTTGAGGCTGGAACAGGGCCGGTGGGAGTTCCCCCCCACAGCCGCGCCGCGGTGATCGGCTGCCTCACAGCCGGCATTGGCCGCCGCGACCACGATTCAAGCTCAAAGGTTTCGGTGGGCTCGACGGCTGAAGGCCATCGCCTCAATGTTATGGCGCCCAGATCCGCTGTGGGGGGCACTCCAGGGCGCGGGCGTAAGTCGGGATCTCCAGTGCCGCGATCCGGTCCCAAAGGTGAAGTAGAGCCCGAAATGCACGCCTGGGTGTCGATGGTCAGCGAATGGTGGGCGGGTTCCAATCACCCAGGCGGCCCAGCCAGTGGTCGGGAAAACGGCGGGGCAGGTGATCGAGGCCGAAGGTGGATTGACGACCGCCCAGGACCGTCCATGGTGCTCAGCACGCGCCATTCAGGGTGATTCAGTTGCAGTTGCACCAGGGCCATCACCAGCAGCACCAGCACCAGGGCTTGAACACGGGCTTGGGGGATCGAAGGCGAAGGAGGTTTCAGGGGGTGTTGGCGCGTGCGGTTGGTTGCCCTTGGTGACACCGCGTAAAAACAGCGGTGGTGGAAGAGGCGATGGCTGGCGTTAGTACAGAAGCGTCTTCTGAAGACAGCATGGCGCCGTAGCTCAAGGCCAGGTACCACCAGCCGTAAGTGGTCGGCTTGGCATAGAGGCGCGTAAGCCCAGGCTCTGGAAGGTGAGCACCGCCGGCGGTGGCCAGGGCGAACACGACCGCGAGAGCACCGAAGAGGCGGATGTCAGCGCGGATGCCTCTCGGGCGCTGCGATGTCTCTGCTGGGAGTGGGTGCGGGAATTGTTTCGGGCTGCGGGGCATAGAGCCACACCCAGGATCCACCGGCCACAGGAAAATAAGGGCTAAAATATGACCGAAAGAAAACAAGTCCCGTAGAAAACACGAAGGAGTGATCGCCGAGCGGAAACGAATCACTGTTCGGTGTCGATCTTTCAGTGTCGATCTGTTTGCAGATCGCATAGGACTGGTATCCCCAAAAGCGGCGTCGCCACAAAAGCTTAGAGACACCGCCGCCGCCCTGGAAACAGCCGAAATCATTGGAGATGCAAAAGGATCCCAAGCTGATCGTTCGAGCAGGCGTGCCGCCTGGTTTAAGGCGCCGCCAGGTTGCGGAAGCGGGTGAAACTGGGGCTCGAACAGCAATTTCACGGTGCCTACAAGGCCCGTTGCGGTTTGCTTGGTGACGATCACTTCGGTGATGCCGCGATCGGCCGGTTTCCGGTTTGTAAGTTACTCGTCCGCGTAAGATCATCAGCACCAGGTCGGCCGTCCTGTTTCGATCGAGGCCTGATTCACGCAGAATCGCTGAGCATTCGGCCGCTTGTTTGGTGCGCGATCGACGCCGCGGCTGAGCTGGAGAGGGCATCACCGGGCACGTTTCAGCTTCGCGCGCCATTCCCCTGAGGCCCGGGTGATGCGGAGAGTTCCTGCACCCGGTTTGTCGGGGGTGGTGCCCTCCATCAGCCAGGTAATCAATCACGACGGCCAGCTCCTTTGCCTGCTCGGCATCAGGCCGCCGGCAGAGGGAGCGCATCTCGAGCACACGGCATTGGGCTTGGTCGTCGATGAACAGCGGACAGCTGGCCGGAGGGTGTTTGATGCCTGCCGAGCCGGGCCATTCCTCCTGCTGCAGCCGGCCGGGCGCAGCCGCCCGCTCTCGATGCCCAGCCTCCAGTCGAAAGCAGGCGGGTAGGTGAGCTGGGCTTTGTCATCTCCAGGCTGAAACACGCAGGACCGGGCAGCTGGTGGAGCTGCGGCCACGTTCTTGGCATGTGCAGCACGATCGAGGTTTTGCCCATCCGCCGGGCGTCCGGCCCGATGATCAGGTCACTGCGCTCAGTCCCTGGCGTTGATCGCGTCGAGGTCGTAGAAGATTCACGGAATTGCCCGCAACCGAGGTGGCCGACGCGAACGGCTTTCGATCTGCGTTGAAGGTGACTGGTGAGATCTCGGCCGGTGGGGGTGAGCCCTATCGATTGGTTTTTTTCCTGGGTGATCGCGAAGATCTGGGCTGCTCGGCTTCATCGCAGCAACCTCTGGTCCATCGGCTTGTCTGATCAAAGGCCGAAGCGGATCACCTCATTTTTTTGGGGGGGGGGGCCCCCCGAGCGGATTTCAGCTGCCGCCTTGGAGGGTATTTGTTCCATCACCAGGCGGGCCACCTGGTCGATCGAGGCGTGCTTGAGCAGTTGCGCTCCACCAGCTCCACCAGCCGGTTGCTTGCCGCCCACCTTCTCGAGCTGGCCGGTGTCGCCAGCCCAGGCGGCCATGGCCGTTGAGGTCGGTGGCGGCCCTTGCCCGGGCCGATGCAGCATCAGGGCGGTGCGGTAAATTCTCGCGGTGGCGTTGAGTGAGAAGGCTCCGACGGCAAGCCACGTCGGCGATGCGCCCGAAGGGCATCGGGGTCGAAGCAGGATGGCCGCCCAGACCGACTCTTCCGCCTCCAGGTTCTGGGGCGGCACCTGATCGGGCAGGGCCTCGAAGGCGGGGCTTCGTCCTGCTCGCGGCCGCGGCGCCTGAAAGCTGGGTGGACGTTGGGCTGGGGTGACGGCTTGCCCCCGGGCTCCGGGCCGCCACCATCGGGAGCTGAGAGGGGAAAGCGCGACATGGGCCGAGGGCTAGGGCCGCTGGCGAAGGGGGTCAGCCGCCGCTTCGGCTCGGTTTCAAAGCTCAGTGGCTGACCACTTCGAGTTGATTTCTCGGCGATCACGTTCCGTGGTGGAAAGCTTTGACCTGCACCTTTGTAGGCGACGGGTGCGGTAGGATTTTTCGAGGCAAACCAGGATGTCGCGGCCGATCCAGTTTCCTTTTCTTTGGTGGGCCGCTTCGATCGGCTTTCAAGCCCACATCCGGCCGTTGGTGACGGTGGCGAAAAACAACACGTTCATTTCCCGCCGGGGCCGTCTGCTTCCCTTAAAACGGTGTGAAAGCGGGCACCGATTTTCGTGGGGGACCAGGGGGGCCGTTGGCAATTTTTCCTTTTTCTCCATTTTTTCTTTTTTT
>Ga0163217_1119180_pt1 | contig 11227 bp, 18 predicted proteins | sample SynspAceP_FD_185933 | JGI IMG/M metagenome (GOLD analysis project Ga0163217, IMG submission 185933) | Saline lake microbial communities from Ace Lake in Antarctica - Synechococcus sp. Ace-P (PacBio error correction) | ecosystem: Environmental > Aquatic > Non-marine Saline and Alkaline > Saline ... | reverse complement strand
GTGACCGCGGGGGTGATCTCATGCCCTGCTGCCCACCGGCGGTGCGGCAACCATGCAGCCTGGAGCAGGCTTGGAGAGGGTGCTTCAGCTGGGTTGCGCGGAACAATCTGGTTCGACGAAGCCGTGCTCGAGCAGAATATCCGCGGTCTGCGAAACCCTCCGGGAGTTTTTCACGCAGGGTCTGCTCGATCACCCGGCGGGCCGGCGAGCCAATCCAGGGCCTTGGGTTCGGCCAGATCAGGTCGCGAAGCATGGCGAAGGCTGGCGGTGACGCCGCGGTGCGGTGGGGTGGGTGAGCAGGGCGATGTAGAGCAGTTCGGCCTGGCGCGTGCCGCTGCCAGCGCACCAGAAATCTCGCCATTGCATTCAGGGCTCAGCATTCCCTCCTTGCAGCGGGCCACCGCCGGAGGCGCAGACAATCACCACCGGCAGCAACGCGATTCTGCTTGGGCCGTCTTCAATCAAGCCGCAGGTCAGCTTCTTCGCCCACACGATCCCATGAGCCGCCCATGAAGCGGGAAATCCAATCACCCCACTGCCAGGGGGCCTGTCATCAGCCGGCCAAAATCCACAGACAAACCGCATTCTTCTTCATGGCCGGTGCTGCCCTGGCTGTCGAGGATTCCGATCGCATAGGCTGCGTCGGTCTTTGAAGGCCAGCGGGGTCCGTCGGTGCCAGATCACGGTCCACCGGCATGAAGCTCCCCTCATCGGCCATCAAGCCGAATCCGGCCGCGCTGTCGATGTTGTGGTGGTTGGCCGCAAGCCGATGCAGACCGGCGTTGGTGATAGCGTCTTTGCGGTAGACGGACCAGGCCACATCCGGCCACTTGCTCAGGAGGCCATCCCCGCTTTCCACCTCCTGGGCGGCACGGGACGACGGAGTGGTCTTGCGTCGATCGGCGAACCAGTCGAACAGCGACATGGGCTATCAGCAAGCTCGAAGCGAGGAAGTCCATTAAAGGGCTGGCGCCGCCGCTGAGGATCTGGAGCTGGCTCAGCCCACCAGCTTTCGCCGCCACCCCAGGTGGCGATGCCGCCGAAGGGCCAGGAATGGGAGCCGAATGCGAAAGGGCTTCCCTGGGCCCGGAGCAAGGGCCGGCCCAGCCTGCGGGCCACCGAGCAGGGCTCCGGAAGGACGGCCAGCTCACCGCCACCCAAAGCGCCTTGCCAGCCCAAGCCAGGCGCCGAGCAGGGCAGCGAGCTTGGCGTCGCCCACCCCAAAGCGCCGGCCGGGCCGATCAACCGTTCGGCCAGGGGCGCTGAGCCCTTCAAAGGCAGCAGGCCAGCGGTGGCAGCCAGGAGATGGTCGGCCAGCAGCTAAACGCGGGCCGTCGCGGCCGACTGGCTTCAGCCCGACAGGGCGTGACGCCAGACCCAGCACCAGGCCCCAGCGGCAGAGCGGGGTTCGGGCAGCCAGAGATGGTCGCAGTCGATCAGGGCCAGGGGCAGCAACCAGCTGACTAAGCAGCAGCCGGCGGGACAGCAGCATCCAGGTCGCGGCGTTGCCCATCGCGCCTGGCCTGGCGACAGCATTGGCGATCCAAAGGCCGTGGCGCTGAGCAGCTCGATCAGTGGGATAGCGAAATGGCGATCGGCGCTGGCAATTCGGCGCAGCAACCGCGCAGCAGCAGCCAGCTGATCAACAAGCAGGTTGTGCTGCCAGCGCAAAGCTGATTGCCGCAAACGTGGGCAATGGCTCGGGGGGCGTTACAAGGATCGGATTCGCGCCGCGGAAACCCTGTGGAATCCACCACGTTGAGAAAACTGCGGACACAGGCGCCAAGCAGGGCGACAAGAATGGGCCAGGCAGGGGTGATCGACAAGGCGGGGCAGCTGTCTGGAGGGGTTCATAGGCCCCGAAAAGCCGCGGGCGACGGCCACCGCGACTGCGGATCGATCCAGGGGCACGAACTGTTCGTCGGGAGCAGCACCGGCACTCAAATACCACGCGCCCTGGCCGTGCGGCTGTGCAGGGACGATGCCGATTCGGGCAGGTTCCCCGCGGCCAATGTTCGAAATTAGTGGAAATAATCTGGCCGCCGCCCTGCGCAGCACCTTCACCACTGGGTTGATCTGATCCCGCGCAGGGGAAGCCGTTCCGGGGCGCCGGCCCCTCGGATCACCGCATGACGCGGGGACGGAGGACGGCTCCGCGGCGCGCTATGCGCGCATATACGCGATTAACGGATCAAACCTGGTGGATGAGTGTGGGTGCGGAAGGAGAGAATCAGGAGGCTCACTACACTCGAAATGTGAACGTGAATCAGCAAGCCTAATCGCTCAGCGTGGTTGGATTATGTCCTTGATATCCGGCGAATTGATCGGCTCAGGGATGATTTCTCCATCGCGAGCCCATTTTGCCGCCCATTGACCACTCATGCTGGTTCGGGCTCGACATTGAAGGAGTCGGGATCATGCGCAGCAGATAGGAAAAATCGATTCCCCCACTCTCGCGGGCTCCCTTGCGGAAGTGAATGGATCACGAAGCTTTCATCCGGGGAGGGGATGTTGCGGCAGGATTGAACGTGTTGGAGGTGTCCACCGTGGGCACCGCTGGAAAGTTGATATCGGTGCGGCTGAACTTGGGGGGACAGATGTTGATTGATGTAGTCAGGCTGGCGGCGCAGGATCGTATCGGGACGGATTCGCCTCGGCCGAATAGCACGCTCGGCGTTGTCACGGCTGATCTTCTGGATCCACTCCAGATTGGCGACTCGGCACCACGCCGATCAGCAGATCGACCAGCGGCGGCCACGTCATAGCCCTCGCCCACACGCCACCGGCAGGCCTTCGTAGACAGGCCACATCGGTGTCTGGGAGATCGAGCTCCCAGGGGGTGAAAACTGACCGGGATTCCATGCTGGTGCAAGCCGGGCCGTTGTGCTCGGCGGGCTTTCCTCGAGGGCTGTGCAGGTAGGTAGCGCTTCTCGGCCGTTGCGGTTTTGCCGTAGGTGCGGAACAAAACTTCTTTCGAGCTTGTCGAAGGGACGGTTGGCCTCCGGTCGAAAGTGCGAGAAATTCACTCCCGCTTCTTGGGCCTTGGCCATCTCCGCCTTCATCGGAGGCCGCTCGAAACGGTGATAGCTGTCACCTTCCACCACGGGCCGGCACGAATTCCTTTCGCGATCGAAAGATGTGCTCGGAAGGCGCGTTTTGACAGTGCTGGTCCCGGCGCCGGAAGAACCGGTGACAGCCACGATGCGGGTGGACGCTTGGACATCGCGAGCGCGAGGAAGGGGATCTGAGTTTCCGCAGAGTCGCCCGGTTAGAGGGCCGCCAGCCAACCAGCTCACCCATGCGCTGACAGCCCACGGCGGGCCTCGCCGCTGCCGGGCCAGAATCGCCGCGTGCGCATGGCCAGCGGCCCAACACACGGGCGTCGACAGCCCGCTCCAGGCTGGTCGGCGGCTTCGCCTTGGCTTCAGGCCGACGCGCAGCAACATGGCGGACTGAGAGTGCCATGGCCAGGGGGTTGGCCCCGATCGAGGCCGGGCGATGTCCGGGGCTGAACCATGCACGGCTCAAAATACTCACGGCCCGCTTGGCGCCGAGCGACGCTGACGGCAGATTGCCGATGCTGCCGGTGAGCATGCGGCTTTCATCGCTGGGATGGTTTTCGCCGAACGGGTTGCCGGGTGAGCAGCACATCGAATTGCTTCGGGGCCCGCACATGTTGCATCGCCGGCGGTTATCCACTTAGAGGTGCTGAGCTCCACTGATGGGAATTCGACGCGATCTGCTCGACCCGGTCACGCCAGATCTGGCTGGACATCGAGCACGTTGGCCTTGATCAACACTGCAGAGGCCTGCCGCCGCGCTCGCTCGCCAACTGGGAAAACCAACCCTGGCGATTCCGGTCGATTTCGAAAAATCGCTGTAGGCCATCCGTGTTGAAGGCCCTCACCTGGCCATCGGCCTTCGATTGGCCCTTTGGGTGTGCGAAGTAGATTGCCACCGGTGAAGCTCACGCACCCACCAGGCAGATCCACCCCCTCGATCACTTCGGCCTTGAGGCTGCTGGCGCCGGCCAGAGCCGGGATGATTCCTTTCACCGGCCGCAGATTGCGCGAACAGCTCCAGGCCAGGCGCGGCAGGCGAGAAGGCCGCTTTTCGGGGCGCTGCGCCCTTGGGCAGGGCTGCGTAGCGAGGGCGCGATCGCCGCGAGCAGGCCCACGGCGTTCGCTCTGGCGGCAGGGCCTCAAGTTTGTGCTGGCCGGCAATGGGCTCCCCGCAGGCGTCGATCGCGGGCGCCAGCCGATCGGCTGGCTGTCGTATTCCAGGGCAAAAACCGTTGCACCTGGCGCTCAGCGGCAAATCAGCAGCCCCCCGGGCCACCGCCGTGATCTCCGGGCCGATGCCAATCGCCGGGCAGAAGGGTGCATTCCGGTAACTGGTCATGCAGGTGGCCGGTCTGATCAATCAGCGAGATTACCGGCCGGGTTTGTGCCCTGCCCCCTTGTGCCGTCAGGGGTTCCTCCGGAGCTTGGGCCCGGAGCTGGCCCCTCAGTGGCGCACGCTGCGGGCCAGCTCCGAAGTTTGTGAAGACGGCCGGAGCAACGCAACCACAGCCGGTTCGGGATCGCCGGGTAGCACTACCACTCGCCGGCGGCGATTTCACCATGGATTCCGGATTTGGAGGAGCAAATGGGCCCGATCGCCGGATCACGGCCACGGTTTGGCCACGCCCACCTGGCCGCCAGGATCAACACCGTTGCCAAGCACGGCGCCACCGGCGATCCCCACCTGGGCCGCCAGGGCCAACAGCCCCCGGCCGGTGATCCGCCATGGCCCCACATTGCACCAGGTGTCAATTTTGGCCGCACCGATGCGGGTCTCGCCACCGGGCGCGATCGATGGTTGGAGCCGCAGCCCACTTCCACCCCCTCCTCCAGCACCACCCGGCCGGTCTGGGGCATCTCACCCAGCCGGAGGCGGTGGGTACGAAACCAAAAGCCCTCGGCACCGATCACCGCGTTCGACTGGATGACACAGCCAAAACCCCGAAGCTGGCTGCCGGGATGGAGCACCGCATTGGCATGGGATCTCGCAGCCTTTCAGCCAGCTGCACGTTGTCGTAGAGCACTACGCCGGGATGGAGGGTGCAAACCGCGGCTTACCGCGCAGCCCGGCCACCGATCACGGCGCGGGGCACCACGTGCACCCTCGGAGGCCAGGCTGGCGGCTGGATCCACCACGGCGCTGGGGTTGATCCCCGCTGGGCTTGGTGGCCTGGGTGAGGGCGCAAGGGGCCTCGGCGGAAGCCCAGGCGCGGATCCTTGAGTGCCACCCAGGCCAGGCCCCCGCTCGGTGGGCAGGCGCTGCAGGCGGGCGTCGAGGGGCAGCAGCAGGGCGGCGGCGGCCGCTGGCTGAAGGGCGGCCGCCAGCGGCGTTGCCGGATTCGAGGAAGGGCCAGCTGGCCGGCCCGGCGGCGATCGAGCGGCTTCAGCGCCGCTGAGGCTCAGGATCGGCCGCCATGGTGCCTGGGGCTGACTCTCCTCAACGGCGCTGATCCGATCGAGCAGGGCTGCTGAAGCGCATTTCCTTCGGCGGACGGCCCGGATTCGTAGGCCCCACCTTCCGCGAGCAGCTCGGCAGGCGGTACAAACCGGTAGCCCCCGGCGGCTGTAGGTCGGGAACCGATCCGGCGAAGGATCAAGGCGGTTGCGGCGGCTGATGCTCTGGGGTGTCGTGCAGCCACCGGATTTTCCACCGGGGTGCGGCATTGATTCCAGGATGAAACAGGCGCCTATGAACCACAGGGGGTGGGCCGCAGGGTGGTCCAGGGGAAGATCGAGCCGAGCACCAGGCGATTAGGGGCCGCCGGCGAGCCAGTCATTCCATCCCCTGTGAAAACCAAGCCGCCCGCCCGGGGCGGGAACCAGCGCCAGCTGGGCTGGGCTGGGGGCAACGGCACGCTCGATGGCCTGCTCGCGTCCGGCGCAGCTGGTCTTCGAAGGCTGGCCTGGACAGGGCGATCGCCCGTCGTCACGCCAGAGATGGTTTTTGCCGATAGGTTCGTGCCCCTGCGCCAGCGCCCGTTCGGGGGAAGGGCTCGTCCGCTGCAAGATGGGAGCCGATCAGGAAAGAAGGTGGCCGGCACCCCTAACTCCTGAAGCAGTCAGCAGTTCGAGAATGGCGCCTGAGCCGGCGCCGCTCGGTCCCGTTCATCGATTGGTGAGGGCCAGCGCTTCTCTCGGTCCGGGCCCCCACAAAGACATCCAGGGGTTCGGGCAACCAGCAGGACACGGGATCACCAGAAGAAGGAAACAGCAGGACCAGCAGCGCCAGCCCCAGCAACAGCAAAACTCAGGGATTTAGGACAGGCCATGGCGGGCTCATCGGAAGGCGGCCTGTTAATGGCAAGTTGCGGCCGACGTTGAGCATTTTGGTGTGGGCGGTTGGTGTGGATTGGCGGTGAGCGGAGGTCTGGATCTGAGCGAAAAAAAACAACTTAGCTGAAGTTGACTTCGTTGGAAAAGCCACGTGGAGTGGAAGCAGGCTTGTGTTGACAGGCGGCCACCAAGTATGTGCCTTTTTGAACTTCCAGTTCTTTCCCAGGGTCTCAGCATTAAGGGAACCTTATCGAAAAGGTGTGCCCTGATTGAGCGGGATGACGCTGGCCCGCATGAGTTGTCTTTCAAGACTGCTTATGTTGCTTTGGGTTGTCAAGGACAATCGATAAAGGACCAGCAGCACTTCAATCTTTCGCTGACTTGGCCTGAATGGCTTGCCGCTCACTTGCCGTTGATCCGTCAGCTTCTTTTTGGGGACAGCATCGGCACTTGGGTGAGCGATTTACAGTGTCCAATCATGCGATTCAAGGTCCCTGTGATGTTGGCAAAAGAGAAGGCAGTCAAGAAGCAGTTGCCCTTTGTTTCTGCTGGGTGGATTCCCCCCCCTTTTTGGGGGGGCGGGGGGGGATTGTCCTGGCTTTCCTTCTCTCATGCCATTGCGCAACTAACCGCTCTCCGGTGGGGAGAGTTTCTGTATCAAACAACAGGCTGCCAAGCAATGGTGGAATCCACGCCAGGCCCAACGCTGTGGGCGCAGGTGGTGTAGTCGAGTGGTCATTTTCCGTATATTTCAAAGCGAAAGAACTTGATGCACGATTTTGATCGTCGCTGTTTCAGCTGAGGCCTAATACAACAAGAGGATGAAGTCATTTTGAGACCGTGGAGCGAACGGTCGGACCACGATGAACAAGTTTCAGCGCTGTCGTGGCGCAGCTGAGGCGTTCAACAAAACAATGGGCAGAAACCCGGGGAATCGACATGGCGTTGACAGAGCCCGGTGGAAGCAAGCGCCCCGTTTTTCTGGTTGGTAAACGACCGCCTTTAAGCCGCACGTCAACAAAGCCACCCCAAGCATAGAAAAATTGGCAAACAGAAAACAATTGCCACGGTTGTCTTTTGCGGTGGCTGACGAGACATTGGATCTGATCTTCAGCAAATTATTGCCACAATCACTGATGTTGGATTGCTGGACAATGCCGGCACCAAACAACGCAAGAAATTTGGCTGAGAAATGGAAGGAGGATCTTCGGGGCCTCTCTCAACGGTTGCGGTTTGGGAGTCGCTTTGATGCCCGGTATCCCCTGGGTCGCCAATCCTTGCCCGCTGGATTCCACGGCTGTTGCCTTTACTTGCCTTTTGTGCTCCTCTCGAGCCTGAGCAGGCTGCTTCCGAGGACCGGATTACGTCCATTCAATCAGTCTGAATCAACTGTGGAATCAGCGGCAAAACAGCGGCATTTGATATCTGATTGGACCTCCCCAAGGAGGCGCCGATCCGCTCGCGAAGACCGAGCACTCCTCAATGGCGTCGAATGTTTCGAGGCGCTTCAAACTTTCAGTCCGCTGACGTCACAAAACGGGAATGTCTTTGCCAGAGGCCCTGCGGAGGTCGGCAGGACAGTCCGCAGCAGATGGGTCACAAGCCACCGTCAAAAGGCCTCTGGGATCGGGTCTGAGGGACTACAGGTCCTTCAGCGGATTCAAAAGTCTCTGGAATATTGCACTTCAGCTCGTCGATCTTCTGCTGCTGAGTACGATTGTGGCTGGTGGTATTTCTGTTTTATTGATCTGGCAAGAGTCCGTATCGAACCAGCGTTGGCCCTTGCCCCAGGCAAGCTTATTCTTTGTTCAATGATCTGGTTGTTGGCTTCCCTTGCTCAGTTGGTGATTGTTTTGGATGATTTGGCATCACACGAATCAATAATTGGTCGTGAATTCAATCCTCCAGCATCCAGTCTAATCGCTATCAAGATTGCGTGCAAACCACCTTATTGCAAAAGTGCTTAAAGGGATCGTAGGTTGTGGACATGCATTCCTTTTTGAATCATATGCCACGATGTTAATCGTTGGGGAATTGACCAGCCGTGCTTCGCGGGAGCGGGGGTGGTGGCCATTGCCATTGGCTTTTCTCTCCAGCGAGTTTTGCTGGGGAAGACATCGTGAATGGAATTATGATCCTCTTCAACGGATCGATTCGCGATCGGGCGAATTCATCAATGTGGGACGCCTCTGGGTGGGATTCGTTGGAAAAGTATGAAATTCTGGCCACCACCCAACTACGAATCCGCTGGGGGGGTGAGCTTGATCACCAATTCCCAACAGTGAAATACGCACGGTTTTTCAAATCTTTCCAAAGATTGGTCACGGGTGGACTTTGAAGTGGAGGGTGTCTGCGATGCCGATTCTTGCGCCAAGCCCTTGCATGATCAAGCAGGTTGCTGAATGATATGGAAGCCGATCCAGAGTGGCAGGCACTGATCCTTCAGTCCGTGAGATCTTGGGGAGTCGACGCCAATCAAAGCCACCTCTGGTCATTTGCTACGGGCTTGGATTCCACCCACATCACCGCTGAAACAGTGGGTCGTCGGCATGAGAGTTCAGGCTGCGGATTCAATGAGGCGTTTTCCAACCTCATGCATCAGGCCTCGGTTTGTCCCCCACAGGCGAGATTGAAATGCATCAGATCGAACGAGTGAGACAAGCTCTGGGTTCCAACTGAGGCGCGTTGATTTGCGCGCCCCATGTTGGTTTTAACCGGCTTAGGCAGGTTGAGCACCAGGCTGATGTCGCTGGTGCAACCACCGCATCACCTGACAGCCCGCCAGTTGGCGGGCGCCACCTCATGCGCTTGCTGAGGCCCATGATCTGGCGCAATTTCCTCGTGACTCAGGGGTTGCGACAGGCCCGGCCCAGTTCCCGCCACGTCGCTGCCAGTAGGCGCACTAGCCTCGCGCCGCGAAAATTCACCCTCAACGGGCGCGGATTGCCCACCGCCAATAGGGAGGCGCCCTGGCGCAGTCAGGGCGCGCTTCAGCGCCCGCATCAATGCGCAGGCTGCCTTCACCAAGAGGGCATGGGCCAGCCAGCTTCTTTGCGATCGTCAGGGGCTGTGTGCTGGCTGGAAAAGACACCGTGGCCCAGCTTTTCGGCCGGCGGCAAAGAGGGCGTCGAGCACCGCGGGACTTCACGGCCATCGGCCAGGCGCACCCGGATTCCGCTGAGTGGCGATTCGGGGCCGCCGTCAGCTTGGTGGTTCATGCCGCCGGGTTGCCCCACTGGCCGCCGCCTTCGCCACATGGCTTGAGGTGGCGTGCCAGTGTCGGCCAGATCCTGCACCTCTCGATTAGGCCGGCGCGCTGGGCATTCGGGCGGGGATTTGCCGGAATACAGCCGGTCCACATCGTGTGAGGCAGCACCAGCTTCAAAATCGGCGCCGATCGCCACGGGCTACCAGCGCCGAGAGTGTGTCCGTTGTCGCCGGAAGCGCAACTCATCGGTGGCCAGGTGTTCGTTTTCGTTGACTGATTGGCACCACCCCCCAGTCAGCAGCTGCTCCAGGGCTGCGGCAGGCGTTCTGATGCGGCGCCGGAGGCCAGATCACCGCGTCAGCAGCACCTGGGCCCACCAAGGCCGCGTGGCGTGCGAAAAGCAGCCCTCGTAGAGCCCGCATTCAGCCGGGCCCTGGCCAATTGGCTGCGCGGCCTGTAGAGCCACCACCTCGCCAGGGCCTGCTGGCCAGCTCCAGGCGCGGCGAAGGCCCAGCCCGACGGGCCCAAACTTGGTTACCAATCGTGATGCATCACCGCTGGCGCTGTTGCTGGCTGAGGCTGGATGGCCAGGGAGCGGGCGAGTGGCACGGCATCGGTTTGCTGCGTTGACGCCGAGCCCCGGCCAGCAGGGCTTTCGTTCCCACGCTTGGACCAGACGCGCCGGCATGCCTCAAATCGGATTCCAGTGCGGGTTTGCTGATCCAGCGGCGCCAGGCGCAACTCCGCCCGTTGCAGGGTGGGTTCCGCGCTGGCAGGGTTGGCCCTGGCGTCAACGGGGCTTCACCAGCACGGTGAACAGGCCGAGTCGGTTGCCGGGCCAGCACGTCGAGGTGAACAACCGGTCGCCCACCATGGCCACTTGGTTGGGGGAAGGACCCAGCTCGCCAGCCACCTTTGCGCAGGGCGCGGCGACGCGGCTTGCCAGAGCTGATTGTGGTGAAGGGCAGATCAAGACGTTCAGCCCACCGGCACCCGATGCGGCGCTTGGAGGGGTTGTTGCTTGAAACAGGTGCAGGGACGCATGCGTCTGGCGGGGGCCGGCGGCAGCACTGCTCCATCAGGCGGCGCAGTTCAGGCTTTGTGGCGGGGCAGCAGGGTGCGGTCAAACATCCAGGATCAGCGCCTTGATCCTTCCTGGAAACAGGCGCTCAGTGGCAGTTCTGCCAGGCTTGGTAATCGAGCAATCCAAGCTGGGGTTGGAAGGGGCAAGGCGCGGAGTCTCCCACCCCGGCCAGCCTCCCGTTGCATCGAGCTCGGTTCCTCGATTGCGTCGGCTGAATTCGCTCGAATTTCTTCACCTTTTTCAACCCACGATCCCTTCGCCCCACTGCCTGCAATTCCCTGGCGGGGGACCCACGAAGAACGGATTTTCAAGGGGGAAATGTAGAGGGGCGCGTATTCCCCACCGGTTTTATCGAATGAAACTCACCAGGGATTTCGTTAGGTGTCGGTGTTCGTTTCTTCGCTTTTCCCATTCCTCGTTCTTCGAGATCCATTCGGGGGTTCGGGCTCTTTCCCAGTTTTCGCCACTGACGGGTTGAGGGTTTTGACGGGTGGCGGAAAGGCGCCCCAACCAAGGGACCAGGGTCATTTTGTTTCCTGGCAAAAAGCGGCCACCACCAATCGGGGCCCAACCGAATTCTCCCTCCTTTTTTCCCTTTTG
>Ga0163217_1034110_pt1 | contig 11227 bp, 9 predicted proteins | sample SynspAceP_FD_185933 | JGI IMG/M metagenome (GOLD analysis project Ga0163217, IMG submission 185933) | Saline lake microbial communities from Ace Lake in Antarctica - Synechococcus sp. Ace-P (PacBio error correction) | ecosystem: Environmental > Aquatic > Non-marine Saline and Alkaline > Saline ... | reverse complement strand
TCATTCCCTGCATTATTTCACAAAACCACGCAACTACGGGTCTGGCATCTCCGCGCAGGCGGTCTGGCGTGCAGCGTCTGCGCCGCCCCGCAAAAGCGCAAAATCCCGGACAGCTTGCAGTGCTTACCACCACCGCCGACCATTGCATCCGGCCGACCCATAGGAGGCAAAACACCGGCCTGCGCGACAGAAGTAAATCGTAATGACCTCTTTTTCCCGCTATCGGCCACGTAACCCCTGACGCAAAATCGCCAGTTCTGCTGGATACGTGTCACACACTTACGCGTTTGACGCCTCCCCAATATCCGCGCATGGGCCACGATTGCTCCTTGCGGTCAAGCCCGGAGCCGGATCTGGCGGCAGGGGGTCTGCGTGTCTGCCTTTCGACGGCTGCTCAGCATTCGCCAATCTACATGCTGCCGCGACTCTGCAACTTACCCTCACAGGTGCGTCAATTTCCACGATGGCCCCTGCCCCGCTAGCTGTCTGAACGCCCCGGTTGCCAAAACTGGCACGAGATGCAGCATGCATCACATGCAACCTGACGCAGGCGCGGACCAAGGCGACATCCTGCTGCAACCCGCTCAAATCACGCCATACGATACCCCTCAGCCTCAACAGCCGCGCTTCCGAACCACGACAGCTTCCCAACTCGTCGATATCTGGCAAACCGCGCTCGACCCACACAAACAGGATGGAACAGCGCAGCTATTTCGCTGTTAGATCGCCCAGTCCGACTCTGGAATTTTGCCAAAGACGCAGATACCTGTCCGGGCTGCGGGTCTGATCCGGCCATCACGAAATCCGCTCTGCCTGCCCAAGATCATGAAAAACCCCCCTGTGCCCTGGGTTTTTTTTTTTTTGGGGGGCTGGCGTCCAAGTGCCGACGCCATCCAAGGCGGCGCGGGCGCACAGCCCGCACACGGCTGCAAGCGAGCGACGCCTACCGTGGTGACGCGCGACAGCCCACTAAAACTCTGGGTTTCACCGATCTTGACGTCACCGTGCCGCATGCGTGCAGCGGGCAATTCCTGCCGTCCTGACCACGGCGGAAAACCAGCTGACCGCCCTTCCCCGCGCATCGCATGGAAGCTTCTGCGCAAACGCTGAAACGCTGAACCTTCCCTTGATCTGCACAGATACTGGGTGCATCGGGCGAGATATGCAATGATCTGACCATCCGACGACCTTTTGGTCCGAAGGCATCAGCTGCAATGCCATCTGGCGGCGCGCCGTCGACAGGGACCATTCGATCTGCATGGCAAAGCAGCCAAACAACCCATCCCGCGATCACTGCCTATGTCCGATTGGCCCCGTTTCGGATCAACACGCAGCAACGCTCTCGACACCGCGCATGCTTCGCACGAATCTGTCCGCGCTCGCACCACGGGGTTTTGTCCAATCTCCGACGCATCCGGGCCAGCGCCTCTGCCAACCTGCCTGGGTCTGGCGAGCGCATTGCAGCGGGATCCAGCACCTCGACCTTGCCATTACTCGATGACCCCGCAACTGATCGCGATCGCAAACCCGCCGTCGCCGTGCGCTGCTGATCCGGGCGCGTCTGCCATGCGCCGCCGCCCTTGCATGATGAGCCGTGATACCCCTGTGCAAACCTCGCTAGCCCGATGCCGAACTGCACTGGTCCACGCAAGCTGAACGACACCCCACCGATCTACCGATACAGCGCCTGCATCACCTGATCGAAGCACAAGCCACCCAAACCCCCGACGCCCGCACTTGGTTTAGGCCCAAAGCCTCAGCTTACGCATCGGACAAACGCCAACCCGGTCACCATGCTTGCAACCCAGGGCTGGTCAGGCACGCTGGTCTCGCCTTTAACTGCGCGCAGCCCCGAGATGGAGCGCGCCATGCGTCTTCAAGCGGGGCCCATTTAGGCCGGGGACCCGCCTGCCCGCCGACCGCATTGCGCGCTTTAGAGCGAGATGCGGCCTGCCCGGATTCATGCCACGCAGGCGCAGCTGGCCCCCGAGCTGCCGCAACATCCGCACCAGATGCGGGATCACACCGAGTCACGCCGGAAAAAAGCGCACCAGGACCGCAACCGATGGCGCCCCACCCCGCGAGATGCCATTGAGCGATAACTCCGCTCGACCGGCAACCCAAGGCGCAGGGCGACACCGGCAACGTGGGAAGTGGCAGCGCAGGAGCCCGGTCACCGCAGAAACAGCAGACAGGCGGCCCACCGCCGCGCACGCGACAGCCGTGCGGAAGGCGGCGGACGCACCCGGCGCAAACGCCCAGCAGCACAGACCCGGGCGCCGCCGAACCCCGCAACGAGGCAAAGGCAGGAACGCCTGTGATACCCAACAACGGCATCCACAAGACAAAGCTCCAAGCCGGAAGCGCCGACCACAACGCCACCACGAACCACCACGCCCGCCCTGCCAAACCCCGAAGTCAACCCACCCCCCCCCTCCGCTTAGAGGGAATTAAACGCATAAATAAGTCATAGCCATCTAACCACATGTCTCAGAAAAAATTTTGAGGCACACCACGAAAGCACTTCGCCCAATAATAAAAGGACAATACGGTTTCAATATCTGTGGAATGCGCGGAGAAATTTAGCGGCCCCCTTCTCCAGTCATCGCACTAAAAAAATAATTAAAACATGAAAAAAACAGATCAAGTTTTTAAAGAATAACGAACAATTGGATTCACAGAAATCAAATTATCGGTTTAATCCGGAATTTTCAACGAGATGGCAAAGGACAAATCCGGAAATACTTTATATTGGTGTTCGGATAGTAGGGTTAACTTCCGAAGAGCTAATGGGGCACTGGGACCAGGAGAGTCTTATGTCACCGAAACATTGCCAATACTCCTCTCGATCAGCACCGTCTGAACCTTATGTGATGCTAACCCTGAGAAGGTTAATATATGCCGAGTTGAAACATCTAAAGTCACCACTGTGTTTTGTGGTAGCCCCGTAATAATCTCCATGATAGAACGCAGATCGCATAACAAGCAAGCCGTATGCAATCGGCCGATTGGGCATTTTAATCCATGGTAAGAAATCTCTAGGGAATGTCATAGCCCGCAAATACATGCTATAAGACTCTAAACGCCATACCGACGACGAGCTCAAAGCACTCACATGATCGCCTCTAGTTGTAGAAAATGAAGACGTACAAGACACAAACCTAATATAACACTCATTAAGCACGGCCGCTCGCTACAAAAAGCCGCTTACCGAGACACAATACGAAGAACCTCACTGTCTCGCGTGAGCTGACGAGTTTCTCGATATACACACTGGAAAATTGATATGATCTAAAAAGAGATTTTTCGAAGTGCGGCGACTCAACGGTGCTTCTTAAAAACATAATGGGAAAGTCTACCATAACATCGCATTCAGTCTCGGTGGCAACAATGGTGTAAACCGGATTAAAACTCAACAAGACCATTAATTAAACACTTTCTCAACCAATCGTCACCACAATCATTAGCACAATCTAAAACGGCTCCTGCCGTCATCTAGATGCGGCAGCACTTGAAACTCTGAACGCCGAATAACCTGTAACTCTCACACAAAGTAACAACACTATTGAAATCCGAAATAATATATTTCAAATTACTAAAAGGCGATCAGTCTTATCTCTGGTGGGATTAAAACTGGCTGGAATAGTTGCCTGTCGCCCTTGCTTCTTGCCATTGAGCCCGGTTCTTCTGGACCATTGCGATATGCCTGCATGCTAGGTCTTTTACGGTGCTCATATTAATACCATTCTTCTAACAGCCTTTCGGAGCCACGGTACAGCTACCCAAATTAGTGGCCCTCACACCTACCCAGGACCGCACTTTGCTTTTAATGGCACACTCTCAGGGACATCTCGTACAGGACGTAAATAATGGTTGATATTTGGAACAAGGGCACTAAGCCCTCATCCTTCTAGGTCCTTTCTGTTGGCAGGATCTACTTCAAATTGTAGCTGTGCCCAGGTCGACTATACCGCGACTCTGAGAAACAATACATCTAAAAACATACCATCTTCCACCTACCCCGTTGTTTCCCAAAAGGTTTTATTTGACACCCCGCACAATCGGGGTATCATCATCATTCACCCAAATTCTACCAGCCATAAGGGCTACTATCCCAAAGAGGAAATAATATGTTTCAGGACTGCAACACGCCCATGTAGCGAAGCAAGTGCTTTTGGAAAAAATCTTGAAGGAAGAGGCTGAGTCGCAAGGAGAGTGTACTTCGTATGCGCAAACTTTACCGAAAACCCAGAAAGGCGGCGACAGACAACGGTAAAGTAAGAAGGACAAAGCACCTTAACGGACACGCAAAGCAACCTTGCGGCGCCACATGAGGTTCCACAAATTTTTATGAGGACGGTTAAGAACTCATTACCCAGCGGGACCGGCACCCGTCGCAAGACTCCACAGAATGGCTAGAACTACGGCCTATCAAATAACTGGGCCCTTATCTTACCATATCATAATCTTTGGAAAATTCAAGAAAAATCACACTGCGGTGCCCAGCACCCTGGTAGCCTTGATACGGTGTCTGGTGCAGCTTTTGTTTGTCATATTACACTCCTGGCATAACAAGAACAAAGGAGACAGCCACTAGTCTTTCTGGGGAGCAAGGAAAAAAACCAAGACAAGAGAAAAAATCTCTCCACCGAGGCCCCGACGCACGATCGCCTTTACCACTTGCCCACATTCGAAATGCTCTCACACGATTCTAACATAGGCGAAGGAATACTCGACCATACTGATTGGCACCCGCCCGTATTCGCGACCTAAGAGGACAGACAACGACCCAAGAACAATAAGAAAAAATACTTGGCCTGCCATAGATTCTTATTAACTCTGCAGTCTGTCTGCGGCAAATGTGACCAAAAACAAAAAGCAACACCATCACAGGAGGGTTATTAATGGGGCCAAGCGAATTCAGATAATCAGAGCATGCTCGGCATCCATTGTTTGGAGGGTATTCCAGTGGAGCCTGGGCAGAGCTGACCATCCGTACCTCCATAATATTAAGCAGGAGGAAACTCGCTGTGTCAGCGAGCAATAGACCGCCGATCTCCTGATTGCTCTCAATACAATCCTAATTCCAGGGTCCGGTTGCCTCAAAATTCCGCAGCTGTTTTAAGCTGGATTTTGGTAACTGTAGGTGATTCCGGCGTATGGACTTACAGAAAAGGATTAAAAGCACATAGGGCCAGCCATGCCAAAAGTGAAGTGCCATTATGATTTTGTATTAATACTTTCTGGTATTTTGGATTGAGTGAGTTGCGGTTGGTATAGGTCCTTATCATTGGCATCCCTAATCTTTATGAAAAAAAAAATGGCGCGGTAATCCCAGGATCAACACGGCGCGAACGTTACCGATGGTGAAGCCTCTGCTCGCACTTAAAGAAACAAGACATGGCCAGACCTGACGAACAGTTTCCACTGCAGACCGCCCTTTCCAAGTGGCAGAGTGTATTTATTAAGGCACACTACAAGCGGGGTCCCGTTATTTTTTGGTTCTACGAGCGAATTTTCAACAACTTGCCAAACAAATACCGAAATCCGCGACCCACAGTTATTATTAGGATGGATAGAATGCAATATATGGATCAGTCCGGGACTATACGCCATGAGGATATTCAGTAGATTTGCGACGTGGATAATATTTGAAGTACTATTTCGTGGAGTTTTAGATCAGCCAAGATATATGATGGAACGAATTGATATCATTCCCGATTTGGTATCCAAAGAGAATATATTCGATTAATTTTCAAGCTCATGTACCAATTGATATCAATCCAACAAAAAACAAAAGGTTCTAAGCGAACGACATACCGGCATAAATTATTACGAGCCCCATTGATCAATGGCGCTCGTTTTTTATTCAGCAAAATATCTATTCGCGGCGCTTGGCATAAAAGTTTTAATTTGGGTTCCTATTTTTAGGAAAGACAAGCAAGCATTTACAAGATTGGATAAGAAGCAAAGAAGGAACATATATTAGACGGTAGATATAATTAAATCTCTACCAGATATAGAAGCCATTGAGCATGTCCGAACAATTAAATACTTAGCAAAAAAAAAGGATGTTCAATCATTTGTTTTTTTCTTGCAAGATTTTAAAAAACGTCGCCGAACGAGCAAAAAAAGGAGTCTCTCGAAAAAGCCGCACTCTCTCGCCCTTGCCACCGAAAAGGGTAACATACTCTAAAGAGGCCCTTGCAAAAACAAAATGGGAGGAGTAAACGCGAAGGTACTCTACCAGACGCCAGTCTGGAGACTTAACAGACCTGGCGAGAACCCTTGGGGACTCGGAAACGCGTCATCCTATTTCATATTAGTTTAAAAATCAAATCATTTGACATCTCCCGCCTATGGGTTTAAATGATACGTCGAGGCGGTGCCTGAAATAGAGGATGGATTCGCCACGAAACCCTATATAACACTAGCCCATAACACACCGTGCTCCGGGCCACAACGCACATATACCATCCGGCGCACCAGCCATACTTGCAGGATACATCTCTCCTCCTTATACAAAACCAAACCCCTGATATTTGACTATGCCGATGTTTACACATTACCTTCATCTGTGCGAAGTACGGTATCATGCAGAACAAAATCTAACTAACTCCCGACAGCGACCATTTTTCCACAGCAAGGGAAGATCGACCAAGGAACGAAAGCCATTTCTGCAACGTTCGCATTTGTTTTTTTACCAAGTAGAATGGTCGTTTATATTCAGTCAGATAAGCGACCTCTCCTCCTGTGCAGGATCTCTCCCCAAGCAAAAACGCTACAATTTTTTATCACCGAACTATTCGGAAGATCAGACCAATAAGGCAGGTAGGACCATTCGCTACTTCCCATTTACGGAGCCTAGTGCCGAGGTAGATGTTTATTGGGGACTGGAAACATTAACCGATTTACACCAATGGACGTAAGGGGAACCTGCGTTGGTTGGAATTATGGGCTGTGGTGAGCTGTGCATCGGCGACTGGTAGACCCTACGTACTAACCCCAATTGTGGCATCGATGCCAATAGCACTCTCTCGGGCTGTCGCCTGTTGGTATCAGGTACTACCGCACTCGAATTGCGTGCTTACTTACTGGCATCAAATATCTGATATTAGACTTTTAGTTGAAAATGACGTGCGCTTTTTAGAGCAGTTTCAAAAGGCGCCTTTGATAAAATTTACGGAAAATATGCTAGAAACACCAGTCCAGGTGAAATATATCCCATAATGTATTGAAATTAGGGTCCGACTTTAAAAAAGAGAATAATAAAATTGTTTGCCGTTGGCCCCGACAATTGCAGCCTACTGGGGCAAGGTGGTGACACGGTAAAACATTTAACACGCCCAAGTGAAAAAAGGATTACTAGAAATGGTCCGATTGCAACACGCATCTTACAGTGGTGGCCGATTCCGATTTATACCTGAATGGAAATGATGAAGGTTCGTCGGAATAACCAATGCTCGGAATTGCCCTATATCAGTTAACTCGATAGGGACACGTGGTACATGTTGAACGGTCATAGGCGGCAGACAAGCCTCTACAACGGAGTCGTCAGGCGCACACGGAGAAAACACACTCTCCTGCGTATGGAGCTGGAGAAATCACCCCTGCGCCAGGCGAGCCGAGTAGCACAACCAGATAGACAGATGTTACAGAAATTATCTATTTAGCAATTTAACAATGAATTTTTTGTTACTTTTTTTGCTGATGACAAACTTTATGAAACAACGCTTCAACTTTTGAAAATCGCTATTTAGCGAATCCATATAGGGCCGGTAATACCTGTTATGTGGGAAAAGGAGGGTTGTGCGTTCGCGCCTGAGAAAGAAGGAACAGCAAACCTCCGGCCTCCTAAGAGCCGGAACAAAGGACCCTGGCCGAGCAATTAAATTCTTAAGAAAAGAAGTCACATCTTTTAATTAACCTATAAATTAACGTATCGTTGGTTCGTTTAACGAACTAACACTATAATTTGCGCCCTTAATCTATATAAAATGAATAAAGAAGAATTGCACAGGAAAAGAGCTAAAGAGGAATTCTGGGGATTTTTTACACTTTGAGGTGAATACTCTTTACCTCCCTTAGCGGCTAGGGAATCTTCGCTACTCTTAATTCTTACACGCCTCAACAATGTCCAGCGAGCTACACACTCTCTCGCACACGACCCTGAGATGCGGGCACCCAACCGCAGCCGGTTTGCTACAAGACAAGAACGCAAAACGCCCCCGAAAGGCGTCGCACTGCCAAGTGAACGGTGCCTAGGCAACACCCTCTAATATCTCCAGTCAATACGGCGTAAACCTCCTATCCAATCTATGTAACACGCTGGTGTGGCATGGTTCAAGTATGTCTTACCAGATCATCCTGGAGCACAATAGCAACAAAGATATTTCAAGATAGCTAGTAAAACCTTTTTTCTATCTAAAAAAATTGGGAACAGGGCACTTAAAAAGTACAAAACGAATCTAGAGATATTCAGAAAGTAGTACCTAGTAACGCAACATTCAATTCGAAAAATCCTCGCGCGAAACAAGTAAAAGACGAACATATATGGGAAAGATGCCTAGAGGACAACACATCAAAGAAGCCATGTCTCGATAGCACACCACTCAGTAGCCACAACTCAGATCACAAGACTCGAGAGAAGTACAAAGAACTTTAACTCCAGCGTTAGTTCGCGTTGGAAACACGCACATTCACGAATTCACACAAACCCTGTACACAAACTGCCTAATCGACACTCTCTAAACCTAGCACAAAGAAGTCACAAACAAAGATCCGTATCTCAATAGACCGCATAACGCAGACGGGCCGCCATACTCATCCCTCGGATGGTGTAATTAAAAGTGCAACGCAACTACATTCAGCCCCACCTGCAACTTATATAAGTTTCTTTCAAGTGCAACATAAAAACAGTAAAACAAGGGTATATAGATAATATCCTTGCCTCTATTGAAGGAAGGGTAAACCAGTTGGTTGTAAGAGCCTAAAAACATCAGGGATAAGAATTGAAAAAGTATTAGTTGACGAAGTCAAAAAGTACGTAAAGGACAAGTAGTTATTTTAAATTAGGAAAAACAGTCTTTAAATCAAGATGCCGGAGCGGCAAAAGCCCGTGTTAATGTAGCCCAAGTAGAAGTAGATTAAATTGATTCCTATTGTAGAAAAAAATATTATTAGCTCAGTGCATTTAGAAACGCCAAAGCTAAAAATTTAAGCACAGCTAAAGCTAACTATAGCGGTGATCTCTTGCAAACATTGGTTACGAAACTATTAAAAAGCCCTATAGATGGTTTATGTTGGTTCTATAAAATTTTTAGAGAGGTGCATTAATTAGTCCAAGTGATGCAACCCCATAAACACAGTTAGCACGAAATTGACCCCCAAAGTATATGCGTTTTTTAGTTTCAAACGAAGCGCAAAAATACAAGACCATGACTGAGATCTGAAGGGAAAAAAGTAAAGCAGAAACGCATAAAAATTCACCAGATTTGAGTTTGGTTTTAGCTAAAACGAGTAAAAATTATTCAGAAAAAGGGACGATACAAAAACTAGTTACAGGTCAAGGTAATCAAAAATACCGGAACCATACAAAAATTAGAGCAGACTTTTAACAATCCAAACGAAATTTTAACCAATGGAAACAGAGGTAAAATAAGATTTCCTATTAGGAATATAAAAATGCCGTAGTGGCCCTCAACTGCAACTCTTTGAAAGCACCAGGAAACATAATGATATTTAAACTTGTAGCCGGGACACAAAAGTAGAAACTGCATTTGTAAAAATAAAAGGAAACAGTAGACAACTATATGTTGTTGACCTCTGGTATAGACACTAATGATAAAAGTTATTGTTTCTGGTGTTTGGATATAAGAAACGGATGGAATCATTACACCTTCAAAGAACTTTCTTTTGAAGACATTTGCCATTAAACCAGTAGCAACGCTGTATTTAAGAAAAACAGGTCAACATACTAACAAAGAAAATGTTATAGATAAACTATTAATAAAGACCCGTTTCAACAGTAATTTCTGTTATTCCATAGTATACTGAGGGAATTATCAGTGATACTAGCCTTACTATTAGAGGAAACCCAGATACTACCCAATTATTTAAAGTTAACTGCAAATTATACTGGAGCAAATTGCAGGAACAGTTTTGGAAAAGTTGTTCATTTATTCCAATTGAAGAACAAAATTAATGAGTGGAAGGTATGGACGGTACCATTACGGTACTACCGCATCCAATACAGGTGCTTGCTGAATTACGTATATTGTTGATCAAAAAAAATAGGATTAGCAGATATTGCAGCTGTAACGGGCAAAAACCGATGTAGCAAGAGCAACTCCCTTATACCCAAGAGGTTACCTCAAACTGGCCCCAGACATCACACACCACACCGCAAACACCGCAACCCCAGCCAAGCCTGACCCACACACGGGCAAAAGCAAGCAAGGCCAATAGTGCGTATACCCACACAAACAATAATCTTATCTCGCTCATGAATCCTCCTGAGAGAAAGCGAAGCAATGACCGATGCTACGTTTATCCGAATACTTAAAAATTAACGTTAATTCCTCCAACTGCAACGTATTCCTAGCAGGTGTTGGAGTAGTTTAGGCCGTGTTTTCACAAACAAGATTTATGCAATGCGAATCTGGTTAAATCCAGAAAATTAGCTTCATACGGTTAAATTCCTTCAGATATTTCCTCGCGGCGCTTTCAGACAGAACAAAATTAGACCCAGCAGCGGGCTGGTTTTTAGGCCAGAAATATGGAGAGTCATTTTCTTATACATGACCTATAGCGGGCGTTTTAAAGACGAAAGCCAATACACGGACATTGTATTAAAGCGATTAGGAAATGGTGAGTTTTTACTTTGAAAGAATGTTGCAACTATTGAGTAGATGCCCATCTTACGCGGTAACGCGATGAGTTTAGGTCATCCAGCGTGTGGGTTATGGGAATCTTTCAAAACAAAAGGTTTCTAACGCCAAAGAAAGTCTATAGGAGAACATTTAAAGTTTACTTTGGAATCGGTTAAAAGTGACCTTCCAGCAGGTTTAGAACATTATTTGTACCGTACGACACCTCGGCTATGTTCTTAAAATGCGTCGATTGATAAAAGTAATAACACATTGTTAGAGGCATTTTACTGGCTATTCTTAGTTGGTATTCTCTTCTTACAAGATTTCCGTCTACGTTTACAATTCCGCAATTGCCC
>Ga0163217_1028519_pt1 | contig 11228 bp, 7 predicted proteins | sample SynspAceP_FD_185933 | JGI IMG/M metagenome (GOLD analysis project Ga0163217, IMG submission 185933) | Saline lake microbial communities from Ace Lake in Antarctica - Synechococcus sp. Ace-P (PacBio error correction) | ecosystem: Environmental > Aquatic > Non-marine Saline and Alkaline > Saline ... | reverse complement strand
TTTGTGTGAACTATGATTACCCTAAGATCTAAAAACAAACTTCCTACGTCTACAGTAGCCGATTTGGTTGCCTGATCCGTACCCTTGAGCATATCACCATAATGTTTGAAAAATCCCGGCTCCAGTTTTCCGGAGTGACGTTCATATCCTTACCTTGCAAACTTCAATTGGACCGAGCATTTTCTCATAGCCGATGATCATACTCAAATGGCATAGAAAGTAATCTCAGGCTGCAATTCAGGACGAATACTGCCCATCTTTCTGCCCTGGCTGACCAAATCATAATTACCGATTTGGCAGGATCTGATGGATTTCTAAGAGTTTAAAAAATGACTGCTGTCCATATCAGCGGATTAAATTCATTGCCCGAGTATCGTTATTATTGCTTCACAATCCCCAGGGAAAATGATAATCGAAGTAATAAGACTTGATTTTTCTTTGCAAAAGCACTGATCGAACAATAGCTCAGACACTTTTTTCTAAAAACAATTTCCCGACGCTTTTACCATACATCTCGGAACGCATCCTGAATTGATCAAAGGCTTTCGTCAAGCCCCCAGAAAACAAGCGTCGCTATTTCTTAAAATAAAAAAAAGCAAGCCGCTTACTGATCCCGCATCTTTGCAAACATCTCCATTCTGGTGCCTGAAAAGCCTTCGTGGTGAAAAGGCTACTGCTGAATCTAGTATGATTTTTTCTTTGTGTTTTTTCCCCGCCATGCTTCTTCTGGTTGTAAAAAAGTGAACTGCAAAGTTTAAACTTGGGGTTCAAAAAGAATGATAAGCTGGGCGCCTTTATCCAATAGACATAAAAAAAAGTGCCTAAATTAATTTAAAGCACTTTTCTCACTAAAGATCAAGCGATATAAAACCTCAATGATTAAAATAATTCTTTTACCCTTTTGAACCAAAGTACTTGCCTTGAATAATTGAAGAACGGTGATGCATTTGGATCGCTGAGTTGTTTCTTTATTGAACTGACGCCGCCTCCTTGGATCAATTCTCTTGCTTCACCCTTGGAAGGGATACGACACCTTGCGTTATTTCTCCAAATAGATCCAAGAGCAGCGGTGTCCGCAATGAATCGTACTCAGGATCGGTTACTTAAACCTGAGGTACCCCATCAAAGACCTGTGAGAAGTCGTTCATCAAGCTCATCTTAAATCCGCGGGGATGACTTTCCAAAAAAAGGATTTCTGATGCCTTTATGGCCATTCAAAATTCCTTTCACATGAAACCATGTGAGTGATCTGCTTGCCAATTCTTTTGAAGGGTTCTCAAATGGAGGAGCTTCCGCATGACTGCTTCAAGTGATCGGATCGTGGTTTGATCCAAAAATAGAAAAGATCCGAATATATTTTGAAGCATTCTCATCAACACATTTAACCAAAACTGATAGAAAGCATAAGGAGAAGTTTTCTTCAGCGATCAAGCCAAACTGAACCACTTTCTGTTTTGCCAAACTTGTGCCATCGCTTTGGTATCAACGGTACTGTCAAGCATATTGCACTGCCACCAACCCATTCGACGAATCAATCGTTCCTGTTCACAATATTCCCCACTGATCCGAACCGCTAGCTGCCACAGTTACAGTTTCATTTTTCCACAGAATGGTAGAAATCGAGCCTGAATCAAACTGATAGGTGAAACTCTGTAAAAGATAGCCATTTCCGTCTTCCAATCTTCTTATTACCGAATCTTTGGACATCATGTAATTCACTGTGATGTGCTTACCTAACATCTCGAATAAATTCAAAAAGCTGAATTTTGCAGAGTCCCAATCGTAGTTATTTACCAATTTCAGGCCTTGTTCTGTAGAGCTCCGGAGAAATCTAAAAACTTGGCTAATTGCTGCTGAAGGACAAGCCCACCGCTTGTGATCCAAAGTGCCTTTTGCAATTAAATTTCGTTCTGAAGATTGAATGAGGGATCACCAATCATTCCAGTGGCTCCACCTTATTATGCAAAAGGTTGTGGCCGGCACGGCTGAAGTGTAAAAAGTGTCATCACGCCAAACCAAATGGCCTATATGCAGAGGAACAGCGTGGATCAAAGCCCAAGGTAGCTGAAGCCATTCCTTTTTTCAAGTGGATCATCAATTTCCAGAGAGTCAATCTTTGCAGGCATTCTCGCCAACGTAATTCTCTAAAATGAGTCTCGATAAGTTTTTTCAACAGGCAAGAATATGAGTGCTTGTGTTAATTGTAAGGATAAAAGAAAAGCAAATCAATCTGTTTATATCACTTTTCACTGATATTCCCCTGCCGACATAAAAGAGAAGATTTCGAGAATAAAAAAATCCTTATTTTCGAACAAATAAAAATTCGTATGAGCTAAAAAACTCATTTTTAACACTTTTCCTTTAGTTCTTTTACATGGAACGGGATTGCTCAAATACCTCCTCAATTGGATGCGATATCCAACAGTATTTCGCCTGATGGCCAAAGATCGTTTTACCTATAAAAGGTATCTCTACACCGTTTCAAGTGAAGGAGGAATGCCAATCAAAATTGAGCCTTTCACGAAGGCGCACGATTACAACCTGTTTGAGCAAATATTGTAACAGATTCTTTTGCATCAAGACCGCTACGGCCAACCTTTGATTGTTTTTCTTAAGGGATGCTGCTGGGGTCCAGCTGCGCTCGACCACTTACCATCCAATGATGAGATTCCATTTGGAATTTTTCTTCAGATGGAAGCAGGTAGTTTTCGGTACTACCAGGCTAGATATCGCGTCACATAGGACCAATACCCAAACTAGCTCCACAACCAGAACTCTATTCTGTCCCCGTAAAAGGGAGGAGGTTGGATCAAATTTGGACAATTTCCAGCTGAGCATGTCAAGTCCAGCAAGGATGGAACTAAGATATCTACCCATGATAAAAAGGGGGAGAAAACGAATGGAGGAAAGCCATCATCAATCGGTGTAGCCAAGAGACAATTTGGAGGTATGATGGTAATTCAAAAAACGCCATTACCATGTTGACAAGTTTCATGGGTGAAGATCGTAATCCGTGTCGTTTCTCCCCGATGAAAAAGAAATTTTCTACCTAAAGCGAGGCGAATGGAAATTTAAGGTTTTTGCAATGGATGTTTCAAATCCTAAAAAGCCAACACAGCCCTAACTGATTGAAAAAAACTTACCCAGACGCATTTCTGTCAATTGCGGGCAATGCTTAATGTCATTTAGCTATGATGGAGAGCTTATATACCCTTAAGAAAGGAGAGACGGCCAAGAAGCCTAGCTGTAACCATTCAGACTCAAGCGATCAGCATTCAGCATAATTACATTTCAATATGGTGCTTCAGAGGAAAATGGCTATTCTCCCATGGAAAGAAATCGCATTTATTGCTAGAGGAGAGGTATTGTTACCTCAGGTTAAGATGGGCATTAACGGAAAACGAATAACCAATACCACCTGGAGCAAGAAAGATTTGTAGAATCTTGGTCCAGATGGAAAATCAGTCATTTACTCCAGTGAAAGAACGGGAAAATGGCGAATTTTGAGAGTAAAAAAGTTTCGAGCTGGAAGAGCCATTACTTTCTTTGCATCTACTTTTTACTGAAGGAAGAAACATGGTCAGTAAGGAAGTTGAGTTTATCTGCCAAAGCTTCCCAGATGGGGAAAAAATTAAGCCAGGTCGAGATAGAAGAACATTTGAAGGTTCAGATCTTGGGCACCAAAACGGAGGTCACTTAGTGACTCCTGACCAGCCTTTCCCACATGCCGTGATGAGACCAGTATTCAACTTGGAAGGCAGACAGCAAGGTGGGCTACTAGCTTCATATAGGGCCAACGATGGTCAATTCGGAAGTAGTTCTCCGTGATGCCTACAGGAAAAAATTCCCAATGAGAAATTGACTAAAAGTGGCTACGTGACGAAAATCCGATGGTGGGTAAATTGAGGTAAGCAGATTTCTCTGGTTTCCAAATAGAGAGCGGTTAAGATCCTACGCGACAATGGTCAAAATCAAAAAATGATGTGTACGCACTTTTTTCAATAAGAGGATTGGGACAAATTGTAGATGTCAAAAGAGACTTGATTGATGAAAGAAATCGAAAAAGTCAAAGAAAAAGGAAACTAGACAGATACGATAAAGAAAGATAAGAAAGAAGGAGGTAAAACCTGTAAAACGTTTGAGCTTTTGAAATTTGATGGAATAGAAGAGCGGAAAGCAGATTTGACCATTTCACTTCTTCCGACTTAGGTGAGCAGTAATTTGTCGAAAGGTGGGGAAAAGCTGATTTTACTTGACTTCCATTCGAAAAGGAATGATCTCTGGAGTACGAATCTACGACGAAGGAGGACCAAGCAAGAGCTAGCCTTAGGATGCTAATTTCTGCTAGGTTGACGTGGATAAGGACCAAAAAAAATCTCTACTTGGGAACAAACGGTTCTATTTCTAAAATCAATCCTGAGACGATGAAGCGTGAGAGTATCAAATTGAAGTGAGATGGACTTTCGATAAGGATGAAGAGCGGGCCATTTGTTTGAGCATGTCTGGTTAAGACTAAGGCATTTTCTATACACGGATATTGCCATGGTGTAGACTGGGAGCAGCGCCACGGGTAAAACTTATAGAAATATATTCCCCATATCGGAACGAATAGAGTTGCAGAGATGCTATCAGAAATGATCGCGGAGAGTTAAATGTCTCTCATGCTGGAGCCCCGCTATCGCTGGGTCAATTAGATATGGCCGATGGCAACGGCTATGGTAGTTCATGGACTATGCCTATAAGTGGAATGCGTTAAAAGTCACTGAAGTGATTTCTGGTGGACCATGACAAAGCTGGAATCAAGTAAACCAGGAATGATCATCGAGCGAATTGAAATCATCATTAACTCCTTGATACTGAACTACGCTAAGTTTTGAACGAAAGGCTGATAAATCACGCTAATCGAAGTTTGAGCCAAGACGGGTGTCAAAGCCCAGTATACGGATCAGCCGATTTCGTAGGAGCAGAAAACCAGTGCTTTATAAGCGTTGGGTAAAAAGAATCAAGCTGAAGTGGATTCACCTTAGCGAGGCAAGCTTGGCTAAACGTACATATTCCGGTAGAGCGATGGCCTTATCGGAAACGTCCTATGAAGAAATGAGGAAATATCATGACAGTGAACTGTAATCGTGGACCACCCAGATCAATGGCGAGGAGATTAGTCGCAGATCTAGCGATGTTCTTTACAGGTGAAAGTTCCTGACCTACGCTACAGAGGCTAAAGTTGTTGGTTATGAGCCAACTTCCAGAGGACCAAGGCCTACTTAGCGATGTTCAATGAAGCGAATATCTGATGGACATTGCTTCGCCTTGTGGTTATACAGAACTTGATATGCAAAAACTGAGGTATGCCCACACCTGCGTACCTAGCTCATTTGCGGGCTGCGGAAGGTTTAGCAAATGGCGGTACGATGGGGAGCGACCTATTTCTGCTAAAAACAAAGCAGGTGAGTGGTTGGAGAACAATGAACCAGACCGCAATTTACGTGTTAAAATAGGCCAGGAAGATTGACCAATGGAATGGATCAACAACTGAAAAAGCGGTAGGAAAAGAACTTATGAAAGAAATAAAGTAAAAAAATGAATTGTTTTCCGGTTTGGTGCAAGATAGTCAGTTTAAAACAAGCTTAAACTTCGACTCAGTCTGCAAGAAATACCGGATTAAGGGCGGGGTAGATATGCAGGTCGTGAGCAATTTCTACCCCTTTTAAAATATCCTAATTCGGTGGCATGAGGCCAATCCAAGGGGTGCAATGCGCGTGAGCTATTCGAGCTGTTACAGGACACGTTCAAAAATATGTGGATTTAAATAAAACGAAAGAACAAAAAAAAAAGGTCCGACAAAAAATTGTCAGACCTTTTTAAATCAGTTTTGTAGCTATGAAAGCTTTTTGAATTCAACGTTTCATTCATCTGAAGAATTCGGAAGCTTCGCAAAAGAGTTATCAAATGAAACCGCCCAAACATCTTCTTAATGATGAATGATCTTATTCACTTTAGAACTATTGGAAGTACTCATGTCTTACCATAAGACTTGTACTAACGAAATCCTTACGCTGCAAGGATTTCTCACAATAGGGGACACTGTGTTGTAGGCCGGCTTAGGCTCAGTCATGGCAAAAGGATATGCTACAAATCCTCTTCAATTTCCCAGAGATTTGCATGATCTCCTCTTCGGGCTTCTATAATGGTCATAAGTAAGTGTAAGTTTTAAATCGCCGGAAAATTAGTTCGTTTAGTTTCGAAAAAGCAAGATTTTCCTTTAAAATAATTTTTGACTTATTTAGTTTAAAAAAATATAATTCGTCTGAAAAAATTAAAAAACGGATTATTAAAAAAAAAAATCCTCGTTTTGGAGACTGTTTCTAAAGTAGACTTAATTTGATGAATTCCCAGATGCATGAGCAACTTAACGACGGATTAAGTTGGATCCAAATTCATTACCATTCACCGCAAAATTGCTCTGTTAGAAGCTGTGTGATGAAACTTATTTTTGGAACAACTCTCCGAGCATTAATACATCGAAAAGAAGTAAGCTGTTTTTAGATTTAATCGTTGTTGTCAAAATTTGTATAAAAACCGTACTTGTGTTCCACTCCAGTTGACAATAAGCGCCGCTGAACTGGGGGACCATCATGAAATGGATAGTAAACAAAAAGACACTCCACCAATGCGTACCTGCCAATTCAAATACAGGAAAATGCATAAAACATTAGAATATTACATAAAATAAATCCCCAGCCCCAACCCTGACGAGCATTGTATCAGCAAATTGGTTTCAAACTTATTCCAATCAGAATATCTTTCGAAAATCGATCCTCCGGTGTTAATTGAATGAAAAGTATTCGTTGTAAATATTTTTGGTTCTTCCACATCATCGTAATAAATCTCAGTATGGTGTGGACTATGCGGATTCTTTCGGCAGTTCGCTGTAGGCATGGAATGCATTCGTGAGAATCGGCATAGGCTCTAGAGAAAGAAGAACTCCTTGCCATAGCCAAGTTGAAGAGTAAAAGAATTTTTCCAGTACTTGTCTAGGAGAACAGTTGAGGCAGCATATCGATGGAGAAAAGAAGCTTGGCAAAAACAGAGGAGAGAATACCAATTCAGTAGGAAGAAAAATAATGATGATCACTCGTGATATATTTAAGATTATGTTACAAATATAAGCGTTCAACACGAAGATTGTTACAATTCGGTTCAAGAACGGACCAATTTAAAAAAGCTGACTTTTATCAGGAAGTTAGCTCAATTTGAATTTTAAATTCTGGATTATAAGGTTTTATGATTAAGGTTGATCAATTTTACCCGATGGTAGCTTTTTTATTCCTTCTGAATCGGCGACATAAACCAACTCATTTGGCTTTTTCAACGATTACCAAAAGGAAGTTTCAAAGTCTTTTTCCACTTTGTTATCGTCATTAAACCAGCTTGGTGAATTCTAAAATTCAATTTTAGCATCATGAGGACGCAAAACTGGTCATTAGCTGAGCTGATCTATATTTCTCTCCTCAGGACTATTCCGATAATTCTATTTTCGTCAGGAAACTCCGATCAAAATGATACCCCCGCTTATTTGCAAAAGCAGAAATCGTGTTAGCAATTTTGAGTTTGAAGAATTTTAAATTTTCTGTCAAGCGTTATTTTCTTTTGCCGCAATCATTTTTTAGTAAAAATCGTCAATCACATTGTGGAATAATAATATATGCGATTAGATTTGAATAATATTTAAGAGAGCTTAATTAAACCAAGTAGCTTATTAAAATTGTTGAAATTATGAACCTAACTAATCCTGGATTTGACCCTACCCAAATGAAAAATTAAGAGAGGAGTGAAAATTCGATTGAAAACAATTGAAGATTATCCCGACGAAGAGAACACCGATGAATTGTCAATTTCTATGTTATAGGAATGTATGAAGGGAAAGGGAATATATATGATACGGCAACTTATAACACTTCGCTTCATATGCAAGCGAGGGTTTATGAATTTGGGCTGAGCATAAGGCTGCCCAAAAAATTCCCGATTTTCAAAGTAATACGTACGAGGAAGATGAAAAGCGAAATAGAAATCCCTTACCACTGAAGAGGAGGGAAATAGGTTGGTTCAATCACTGAATTTATCATGGAGATTGAGAAGAAGAAACTGGAAGGTTAGGAATTTGTGGATATCGATACCAATCACTTACTATGGAATGGGTTTAGATGGCTGGGAATCCAATGTCGAATTGGTAGAAATCAAGCATCGCGGAAATTTGTCAAAGAATTCAATGATGTATTTACATTAGTACTAGATGGACACGATGTATTCTTTTCAATTGAAGACATGGAATCAGACGATCGTTAGACGAATTATTTCTAAACAATTTAATAGCACTGTTCCTAGAGCAAGTGTTTTTTATGCTAAAAAATTGCCTACTCCAAATTCTATTCACAATCCTTCTTCCAACGGTCATCGCTTCGATGGAGAAATATGAGTTACTTCCAGGACAGCTTCAATATGAAGGAATTGCCAGATTGCTACAATTTTCCTTGAGGCCCAAGAGCACGGATAAAAAGTGGATTCTAAATACCCACTCCTCAACTATTGGGATAAGCTTCAGAACTTTAACATTATCCAAAGTCAGAGATTCGTGTGACGGTTCCCGCTTCGAAAAGGCCCTAGTCGTCGAGAAATTGATTATTGCTGGAGGGTTCTGTTCAGCCGCTCATATGCGATAGAATATGGGTGTAGCAAATGGGAAGTATAGCAGGGGGAACCCCATCATGCAATTTTACGCACACTCGGGATGGATTTTGTCTCCTAAATGATATCGCCATCACGGCTAACTATCTATCGAAAAACCGAGCGGTAGCAAGATATTAGTGATTGACTTAGATGTTCACAAGGCAATGGAACAGCAGCTTGTTTCAGAATTCTAGAAGATGTCGTTGCACCTTTAGTATGCATGAGAAAAAAATTATCCTCATCGTTAAGAACTGTTCATCTCTGGATTGGGCATTGCCGATGGAATAGGAGATAAAGCTTAAGTTGAATTTATTAGCAAAAAAACTAGAGCTAACAATACAAAATTTTGACAGGAATTCATTATTTACCAATGTGAGTGGAGTATTGGAAAGTGACAAACTCGGAAGATTGGGGTAACACTTTTTGGTGTAAGAGACGGGGATTTAATGGTTTCTTGAATTTGCCAAAGCAATCTCAATCCCAATCCACATGCTGTATGGGAGGAGGTATTCGCACAATTATCCAAAAATCGTAGATGCCCATACACAGTTACCGCTTGGGCCTCAAGAATTGCATTTTTTGGACTTAACTCAATTAAGGAAAGTGACTTTGTGAGATGAATTATGAAAACTCAATACCTTTTCTTTATATTGCGACCTTGTCAACTATAACAATCAAAAAGTGAAAAAGGGATTAAAACTAATGGAGCATGGCCTCGCCTCAGTTCTTTCTACACTGTAATAAAGCAGACAACCAGGAAATACTACAGATGGAACAAGCTGATCAGCTGTACCGGAGATTTGAAAAACGCTTATGTATATACGGGACAGCGTAATCAATAAGTATTGATTATTCGCAAAAAGATCAGGAGAATCACTGTGAAAGGAAAAAAAATTCGAAGCAGATCTCAAGGAAAGAAGCTAGAGATTCGAGCAAGAAGTAGCAAATTTCCCAAACAAAACGGAGGAAATGACTCCAATCAACAGCGAGCAAGAACAAGAAGAATTAGGTTAAAGAAAGAGCAAAATTTAATGACTTATCGTGATAATTAATGCAAGAATTATCTGTAGATGGAATCAGCGCTTTATGCAGAAGTTTATGATCGTGGCCGAAGTACATGAAACTTTATGCGGAGACCAACAAAATCGAAGTAATCTACGCATGACTCGAGTGGAGCTCTTTGGATGCATCTTGATGCACTTGATATCAGCTCCTACAATCATTGAAGGTAAATAAAGATTACGCAAGCAGCCCCTTACGGACACCTTCAGATACACTAGACAAAATTAATCAACTTATAAGAATTTTGATCTGGAAGACCCGGGTTTAATAGCGGTTTTTTTAGTCTAAATTGGGTATTTTTGCCCACTCTAAAAAACAACAATGACAAATGAAAATTCACTGAATTTTTAAAGCATTAATACAGGGACATTTCAAATGCAGCTGTTTGATTGATTGCGGCAGAAGGGTTACAAAAACTCATCTTTGGGACAACGTGGAAAGATGTGGTTACCCTAGCTGGATGCTATGTCTACAGCAGAGATTGGGATTTCTTTGCTGAAATGATTTCGTCAAGACAAATTCAAATCATACCTGTACTGTGCAAAACCTAGAAGAAGATGTCTTCAATTAGTTGCTCATGATTATTATGAGAAATTCCTCATTATCGTGAAACTTACACCAGCTCAAGAGCAAGATCTGTTAGAGCGACATATGAACGAGTGACTGATACTGCATCCAAGAAATGGAAGCAATGCGAGAATCGAAAACGTGATTTGTGAGGAGTGGGTGAAAGCTGACCGTAAGCTGGCGAGGCATTTTTTCCACATGAATTTTTTACAAAATCCTCCTATCAGGCAAATGAAGGTGCTTATCAAATTGATCCAAAAGATAGGTTGTGCTTGAGTGCAAAGAAAAAAATTCTTCCGATATCGTTCCAGGATGGGAAGATTCCTACCTTGGGAAAATGTGCTTGGTCCACGTCTGATCAGCTGGTGATGTGAAAAAATGTTCACACTGTCAGACAACAGGGCATTGAATATGATGATTTTCTAGCAAGAATGGTAGTATACCAAAAATTGCCAAACTGAATGAACGTAAAGTTGGTTTTTTTCAATGCGGCGGGAATTGCAGGAGACTTCCCAATATGTGTATACGATGCTACATCAAGGATTTACAAGCGTACGACGCGTCACCTTGGGCTATTTTGCGTCAGATTCTGACTCTACCACTTCTTATGGATCTCCTCAGGAGCTGTTCCAATATGAGAAGCGACACTTGGGGCAAAATTAGGGATCGAACACGCCCAAAGTTGCATTCATTGAATCTGGATGCCACCACTTGCACCATTGGTATTCCCATCGGCTTGATCATAAATTATGACAAAATTAGTAACTGGATTCAAAAGCAAGCGGATTTTTCTGCTTGCTTTTTATCCTCCGCCGATGATTACCTTTTTCAAGTGAGACAATCGCTTTCTGGACGCATAGCCCTTCAGGATG
>Ga0163217_1108434_pt1 | contig 11229 bp, 7 predicted proteins | sample SynspAceP_FD_185933 | JGI IMG/M metagenome (GOLD analysis project Ga0163217, IMG submission 185933) | Saline lake microbial communities from Ace Lake in Antarctica - Synechococcus sp. Ace-P (PacBio error correction) | ecosystem: Environmental > Aquatic > Non-marine Saline and Alkaline > Saline ... | reverse complement strand
TCATTAGGGCTGATGTCACCTGCGTTTTGCACGCCCCAATATCGAAGGCGTTTAGCGTTGTGCGGGGTACACAGTTGACTGTCTTGCGGCACGCTACCGGAAGGGCCGTTTGGGCGCTGCTCTTTATCTTTGTCCCTTTGATATTGATATTTGATTAAGAGGATTATTCTCCAAGGTGTGGGCAACAAAAATAGCGCCCAAGAGAACAAAAGCCAAAAGACAGCACATCGCCAACACTAACGATAGCCTAGGAAGGGGGGTTCATTGATTTATTCGCCGATTGACACTGACCATTGTTATGATGTGTATCTTCCTGACGATACCGCTTACCCTTTCGCTACCTAATGAAGCGCATGTCTGAAATTCGTATTGGCAGCGAGTACCCGATCAGACCCAGACGGGTGGCGCTCGTCATGAAGGCTTTAGAGACAGCAAGCCCAGGTCTTTGGAGTGTTGTTCAAGGACTCCCCGAGAAGGCGCCAATCGAAGCCCTGTGCATACGTTATTGTTGGGCACAAACACAGGACGAACCGATGCGCTGACAACGGTGGGCTTTGTGGATTCGCATCGAGGTCTTAAGGGACTTGAGCCTATGGCGGGGATGAAGCAATGGAGGGTGGGGGTACGTGTGGGAGCAGCTTAGCCCAGGGTCGTCTTTGACGGGCGCGCAGGCGATTGCGGCAGAGTCCGTGCATGCATTAAAGTACTTGCCCCGTGACAACCGTCCGTGTGATGAGCTCTTTGTGGCGTTGTGTCCACCGGACGAGGATTTGGCTTGACTGGCCACAGGTTTGGCACTGATAGGGTATGTTTCAATTTGGCTGTTATACAAGGAAGGGCAGTGGTTTATGTCAGATCCGGTGTGCGTCCGTACCTGATTGCGTTGGAGATTGGAAGCGGCCGCGACTTTTTTAGAGTTGCACGTTTTTAGCCCGAGGCCGTGATGGACCCAAAGGCTTTGACGCCGAAGGGTGGACGGACGACACCGGTGGGTAATGCACAGCGCTCAGAACCTTTCTGGCGATTACGCCTTTATGGGTGATCGCACGAGCCGCTACATGAACTGCCAGTTTGCAATGACCCCGAGCGGCCCTACGTTGGCGTTACAGCCGTATTGAGCGTGTGCCAGCCGGAGATGGGCCTTGGCCGCGCTTGTGTGTGTTGAGACCCGTGGACCTGCAAAGTCCGATTTGGATAGATCCGGAAGCGTTTGACAAGCATTGCGGCATGTTGGGCCCCGTGTTTTTGATTGCGGGCCTGCGTCATGCGGCGCATGTGCCACGGGACTAGGAGTCCCATCGCGATTGTTGAATTACTACCTGCCGAACTGGTGACCGATTCGAGCGGGTTCGCGCCGTCGATATTCACTGAAGCGCACTTCGTCCGCTGTATAAACCGGGGATGCTCCGTACTGGTTGAGAACTGGCATGGGTGAGTTTCCCCCCCCGTGAGGTCAGACTGGAGCAAGCCCTGCGGCTTCGGGTGAGCTACAAAAGTACTGCAGATGTCTTTGAGGGGGCAGGCGGAGGCGTGGAGGCTGGCGGCATGATGCCAAATACTGGTTACGTCCGATTGGTACGTGATTAGGTCGTCCCGTCCAGCTGGTTCAGGTCTTGGTGACGTGTTCCCGTCAGTTCCACACGCTTTTTTTTTTTTTTTTACTGAACCTCAATTGAAACCGTTCAACGCCTGAAAAACTGTGTTAGGTTAATCAGGCTGTTCCGCCCGTGAGTCTGATGTTCCGAGGGGCAGTCGAATAAGGTCCAATGTTTTTGCTACGTATTTGATATGAAATGCTGATTCCTCTTTCGAGAAGTGCGCGCCCCTAACCCGATGAACTTTATGGCATTTAACGTGCATCCCGCTCGGAAAACTTCCGGTCCCGGCCTGAATCTTATCAGGAAGCTATGGGTTGGACTAACTTCATCGGTTCGAATAGACGGCCAACTTTTGTGTAAAGCTGTATGCCACTACAGCGAGCCAAGGAACGGCGCCCCGGTGTGGGGACCGTCGGTCGTTTGCGGACGTGTTGAGTGACAGCTTTCTGGGTTTTTCCCAGCTTGAAGGTCGGGGGCGTGGTGACACGCGGTTAAGGAAGCTCCAGCTACTTTTGAGTTGACAAACTGCGCCCTGGCGTTCGGCTTTGGACAGGTACACTAAAAGTAATTCCGCCCAACACTACTCGCGTGGGGGCCAATTTCTATCTTTTTGCCGCCTAAAGAGTTAGAGGTTTTATAGTGAAGTTGAAGGGCTCGCTCTCTCTCTCCTTCTTTTTAGTTTTGAGGGGAAGGTTTTTTTTGTTTGGGGGGGAAGGGTTTTAGGGGTTTTTGGGGTTCTGTTTAATGTATTTAAGTGATTAAGATCGTCTTTGGGTTTGACGCATATGTAGACCTGGTTCTGGCGCTGCAAACCCGACTGCAGGTGCAGACCTATGCGCCCTTCAACCCATTCCGCCAAATTGAGGGAATGTTCAGGGCGAATTTTTTTTGATACGGATCGAAAGTGGCTTCAGGGGTATGCAGTTCTCTTCCATGCTTGGTTGAAGGATCAGAAGATTGCGATTCTCCCGATACGCGGGGGTACTGGCATAGTTCCTAAATGACCGTGTTTTTATTGGCCCGGCTGAGGTTTGCCCTCACCAAGGATTACAACTGTTGGGATTTATCGTGTCTTGTCCCGAAGAGGGATTTCCAGTCTTATGACCGCCTTACTTGTCATCCAAAAAAACTATATTTGTCGCGGTCACGACCAAATCTCCTATCCGGTAACTGATTGGGGCCGGCAAGGGGCCAAGGTTGGTAAGGGTATTGCTTGACCCCGGTATCCCGGACCGGAACATCTCGGTCCTCGACTATTGATAGGATGAGGATCCAAGATGACGGTGGCAGGGTCTTGTGATAGGCGTGTTTTGTTGACCTTTGCGGCGTACGTGTTTTTGACAAAGAGGGATCGTTTCCTGTTGCGTTTTAATTTTGTGGCATTCATTGCTTGTTGGCGTGTAAACGTGTTTGGCAAGGCTGCGTATCGATGGGAATACGAGATCTCGGATTTGCACTCATACAGTGTTGGTGGTCAATCAGAATTTCATTTACATGAGACAAACATATCCCGCTTAAGGACATTTTTATCTCGCGGAGAATTTCTTCAAGTCATCGAATCAGGGCGACGCAAGAAGCTCATGGTCTTCTTTGTCGAACATGCTCCAACACAGGCTGGATTCAACGTCACATCCATCCCAGTTCAGGGTCTGCCCGACTAAAACACTGGACGTGAGCTGAACAACGTCCCGAGAAGATAGGCCACCAACTCACGTACCGTATACGCAATCGAAAGATTAGGCCAGTTATTTCATTTCAGAATGTGAATCCTCGGTCAGGAGGCTGGCTTAGAAAAGAGAATGCCGCATCTGGCGCGACTTTTCCCGTTTCATTCAACATTGTAAGGTCTGTATGATATAGATTTCGACCGTAGAGAGGTCTTCAGCGACAACAGTTGGTTGGCAATGGGCGTTTTGTGCGTATTTTTAATCGCTCCTTCTAGCCAATTGGCTACTTTACGGTGGCTTTTAAAAAAATCCACTGCGATTACGGAACGTGTCGCTGATCTAACTGAGGTACTGATCTGTTTATTTGTTTTTCAGGCGTCCCCGTCTTTTTTATTCGAGCCAGGTCACGTTCATGGTGAACAGACCCCCAGTTTCGGGTTGTCCGGGGCAGCAAGCGTTTTATGACCAAGGCAGCCCGGGCGGTTGGGCTCACAGCTATGCGGACGCAGGCGTTAAATCGGTCGAGTTTCTGGACAAGTGTCAGAAGCTGTGTTATTTCATTGAGGCCTAAGCAGTTATCCTCGCGGGTAACGCTTTTTTTTAGAGGTACCGTGTCGATGATGCTCGGCTGCACATGGTTTGCACCCGTATTAGACGGCAAAGGTTGGATTGGTATTTGGCGAAAGATCAACAAACATTGACGTTTTGAGTGGCCGTGCGCCTGTCTTGGTATATCCAAGTACAGTAGTGTGCCAGTGTGCGGGGCAAATTGAGACAAAGTGCGAGCTGATTCAAGTGGGCGATTGATTATTGTGTTTCAGTTGTTCTAGGGCGAGGGCCATCAATGCCAGTAGTAAGGTTGGGGCACAGATGAGCGTTGAATGTGAAGTTGAACTTGGCTTGCGGCTGGTTTATTGACCAAAAGGGTAAAACCAAAAATGCCCGCTGGAATTCCAACCTTCGCCCCAGGGCATTGCGCGTACCGTTTAATAAAGGGCGTGAGTTAGCGGCCAGGTGTAATTAGCGTTGACGACGTGCCCCGGGTTTGGTTTGTGAATCCACTGGAAATCGGTGAATCAAGGTGGGCGATCTGGTGGGATACGGGTTTACAGTTTCGTTGACCGTCGATGTTTCGTTAAAGTGGCTGTCGTAAGACGAATCTGTCGGTTTAGCTTTGATCCCATTTTCTTCTTCGGCGGAACGCCGGTTGTGCCTTGGTTGCCTTGGTTGATCCCCGTGGAGCGTAGGACGGGGGATTACCCGCGGTCGCTGAAGTATCGGAATCTGGACTTACCCTACGTGGCGTGTTTTTAGGTTTTTGTTGCCAACCTTGTGGGTCCCGCTCATGTTGTGAAGGCAAGTTTGAGCCGTGCTGTGAGCTTTTGCATGTTTGCTGTAGCCCTTAAGGTAGAGTGTCTATTACGTTGCGCCAAGCTTTACCGAAGATGTTATTCCAGTCGGAGCGTCTGTGATTTTGTGTCTTTCGCGCTTTTTAGGAGTCGTGACGCCTGGTGGTCGTGATGCGGCTTGTCACTGTTGCCCTTTGGTTGATGTGGGCTCTGCCGAATGACTGCTCACCTCCTAATAGTTCAGTGGTTAAGGTAGGTTATAATGACAATCAAACTAAGGCTTAATTGCTTTCGTAAGGTCTGCGACCAGGGCTTGCAAGGGACCTGGGGGATGAAATTGGCCCTGTGTCGGCGCGACATTTCACGACCCCGAGCCGAGTGTCCGCGCACGTGGCGCTTTACCCATGTGTAGCGTCGCATCGTTTGGCCGCTTTGCGTGCACCCGAGCTGGGGGAGATCCGGTTGCGGTTGATGCGCAGAGGGTGTATGTCTTTCCACTGTGATTGGGCCGGCGTCTCGCGGCAGGGGCTAGAACGAGGCTTTAAAAGCGTGGGCAGAACCCTGGCTTAGGGATTCAGAATTTGGGCCGATCGTGCGTGGCGCGAACTGGCGGGTTCTGGAAAGCTTAGTGGTTTGAGGTCCAAAAGTTGCATGTTGTTGGAGCACGTGAAACCAGCCGAGTCCGGTCTTTGATTGGGCTGGCGTGCTGAGCTCCCGCGCTTGGCAATTGCGCCGGGCGTGCGCGCATTGGCTGTGGCGTGGCGCAGGTCGGCAGGGTGCACGGCGCACAGTATTGCTTTGTGGGACCCAGCTTTCGCCTGCGCCCAACTGAATGTCGCCCCTGTTGGTGCCGGCGGAACGGGCGTTGTATGGAACTATGCAGTGAGCGCTTTTTATGACCCGCTGCGGCCAGTATGCCACTGTGGTGAAGCCAGTTTCTTGGTTCGGTGCGCCCCATGTACGTTGCTATCGGGCAACGAGCAGCGTGAGGTCGGCGCAACGGCAGTCACGCTTGCCAAGCCGAGCTGTTAGCGTTTCCGCGCCCTAGGTTGGTCATGGGTTCCCAAGCTAGCGGGCCGCAATGGACCTTCTCTTCTATGTCTCTGATTTAAGCAGTTACGTGCTCGGCTGGTGATTGCACCTCGGAAGTGTGGCTCGGCGAGCACTCATTGCCAGAACCGTGGGCGCACGTGTGATGCCCCCGGCCGTAGCCTGCGCGTTCCGCGGCGTCCCCATGCGTCCGGTCGCAGTTTGTTGGTCGACCTAGATGTGGCAGGCCGCGGCCTTCACCTCAGGACGCACCCTTTCCCCGGGGCGCTTAGGCGTGAAGTATCGACCGAATTCCCCGGAATCGATTTGGCATTTGAGGGCAGAGGACATTTGTTCACTTCTTTGTTGGTTACCAACAGCGAGCCTTGCCTTCAGGGATTTGCCAACATGAGCCACGCGTTCCTTTGGCCAGGGCCCGTTGGTGACATTCCGACAGCGATAGGGGCCGCGTTCAAGGCGACGCCACCGATTAAGGGCGTGGTGTGCCCAGCCTGCCCACTGCCGGTTTGGATTACCACCGATTGAGAGAAAATGTAGCTGAAACGTTAACCCCCATGCGTTATTTTAGCGGAAGGTGTAGCAAGTCTTGACACCCATTCCCGGATGGAGTTTGAAGCTATGTCAAATTTGTTGTTTTCGGCTGTCGCCGGCTTTCCGTTTTGGCTTGTCGTCGTTCACGTTACAATTGCCTCGAGCTGCTTGGCCAGGAAGTCGTCCCGCCCAATCCGGGCGCCAGTTCTTTTGGGGATCTGCGGTTGGAAATATATTGACAACTCTTGGTCGGTTAGCCCCTTGGCCGTTTGGTGCGTTGGGATGGTGGCACGTGGATCCAATTGGTGGTCGTGCGTTATATGCTTTGCGTCTTGTGCTGGGAAGTCGTAGAGGATAGCTCTTAGGTCTGCTTCAGGTGTTCCGCCTTGGGGTAATTGTCTTAACTCTTAAAGGGTTAAGCTTTATGGGGTCCTTAAGTTGGCGTTGAGTTTCTGAGAGTGACTTACTTGGGTTGCATGGATTGGGCTTGCATTTCATTTGACGTTGCCATTTTGTGCATCCGCGCCGTTGCTTGACAAGTTCGCGTACTCTCGAGCGTTGGCAGGAAACTGGCGCCATCAATGTAGTTTGGGGCCGATTTAGACTCCGTTTTCAGGCAGCGCACGTCACAGGTACGGTAGCGCACCGTTCCCCTAGCGTAGGCCCGTCTTTTTTGTTAAATTGATCCATCCGAGAGTACCCGAGCGCCTTGGGGGTTTTGAAGCGATATTTTCCCCAACGGTAAGGCGTTATTATCCTTTGGGGTGTTGTTCCTTTGACTCCGTTGCACGTCGAAAGAAAGTATTTACGGGTCCAATGCGGTGCAGCCTGCAGGGTGCTAAACAACTTTGACCCCCGATGCAGTGTTTGACCCATTTACGTCCAGTCCATTTTTTTTGCCTCCGGAATGGCGGCAAAAGCCCGCCCGTCTAGTGATTGGTGTCAATGGGTTAATTTCCGGCATCAATTTAAATAACCTCAGGGCCTTCACGCTTTCGCCCGTTGCTTAAGAGAGTGCTTTTTGTTAAAGGGCTGTGAGGTAGAAAGCCCTTGGGATCATTGGCTTTGACCACGCAAAGAACTTCGAAATACGGCGCGGCATGGTTGCGATATGCTTCTTGATGTGCGTGAGGGTTCTCAACAATTCCTTTTTCAAATTGTAGTTCAGCCATGTCCCGCGATTTTGGCCCGCTCGGCTTCCCCTGTATTGCGAGTCAAGATTGCGTGCGTATGCGCCAGCACTGTGCGTGCGTGGCCTCACCTTTTTGCATTTAATTTTGTTGCGTAAATAATCGTGTCAACCCATGGGGTGGGTCAAACCCCATGCATGTTCAAATTTTAGGCCGTTCCGATTGCAGGTAAAATTTAAAGCTCTATCGGTTCCGATAACCGGGCGAAGTCCGCGCTTTTTTTGCCGGGCTGGCACCGCTTTCTAGGGGTCTCTCTCTTGGGTTAACCGTTGGGGTTGAATGTGCATCAAGATCCGGGGCAGCATGTTCGTTTGTGGGTGAGTTTGGTGGCTGGGTGACCTTAGCCCGAATCGGTTGGTTTGCGATGTGCGTAAGCGGTGGTGGTAGGATTAAATCACCCGATGTGCTGAAGTCCCTCGGACGGTGCACGTTGTCACACGGGGCAGGTACGCTATAACTTGCTGTTTGCGAGACCTTAATTGGGCGTAACTTTGTTAACGTAACTGCTGGGGCTGGCCCCGGTGGGTCCCTTTTCTGATGACTCCAATCGTCAGGTTCAACCAGGTGGCAGTTTCCCGGGGGTTTTCTTGGGGGGGGGGGGGTAGATTTTTGGGGGGTTTTTACCGGCTTATTTTGCTTCTCTCCGCTGCCGTTGAGTCGAAGCTGTTCTGAATTTCTCTCCTTTGATTTGTCACCCGACGTGTTCAGCGATGCGTTGTTTTTTTTAAGTAACTGTTTTTGGCTTGGCGCAAATCCCGTCCGCCAAAGCGTGATGGGTGGGGCACAATCCGGTATTTTTGGCCAGAATCTGGCGCTTACCATTCACTGTGGGTTGGGCGGGGCTTGGTTGTCGTTGGTATTTAGCAAATTTTGGGAGTTCGGGTTGCTGAACGGTGTGAGGTTGTGGGTTTGCTAGCCTCTATTTGTTACGCGCCGTATTTCATTGGGTTTTTAGCCGGTTATGTGTTGGATTTTGAGGGTATGTGGTCTGTAACGTTTTTTACGTTATTTCACCCTTCCAAAGACTTTTAAGGCCGTGTTCCCATTTCGAAAGGTGCTAAACGACCATATTGATGGTGCTGCGTAGTTAGCAATGCCAAAGCATTCCGTCCAGTAATCCTTTGATCTGTTGTGGCGCGAGGTAATATGCAAAATGCCATCAGGGGTCTTGACCCTGATTTTTAATCTTTGCTAGGCCTGTAGAGTCTGTTAGGTTACCTTAACAGTGCATGCTTGGGAGAATAGTTTCGTGAGTTGAGTTACCGGCATGCGGTCGTGCGAGTCTGGGTGTGGGTGTTAGGGTGTTAAGGTGTTTTGGGGTTTTCGTACTTTGTGGCTTTATCTTTTTTAATCGTTCCATTTGGCGTTTTGCCATCAGGGGTTAAGTCACCGTGGAATAATTTGCGCGGGATGTAACGGGGTATGTTGTGGCGGGAATCGCATGATGGGCGTTGTTTATTTTTGTTGTTAAGCGTGTCAGTACCGTGCGTGTTGGGTTTATTTGTATATTATTTCTTGATTCTGGGGCGTGTTTGTTTTAATTTGTAAGTATTAAGGTGGTTAGGGTTCGGTTTTCGACGGTCCGCGCTTTGTTGGATTCCGGCCGTCTTTCAATGCGAAAGTGTTTTTCACCGGTATTTGCTGATGTCACGGCAAGTTGTTGTGTGGTAGTTCTGTAAATCTATATGGCATGGTCTTTTAGGGGTTGCATTGATGTGTGTTCGTCTTCTTGAGCCGTGAAAGTTATGGTGCCAAAGTTGTCTGGTCCGTGTGTGTGTGAATTTCCCTGGAAGCTTTTAGATAAGGTGCCGCTTTTGTGACCTGCTTTGCGACATTGAGGGTGGAAGGGGCTGGTTGATGGCCCGGATTGGGTCTGTCGTCAAGGGTGTTTCACCTGCGCCTGGTGGTTCGTTGGACGGGGGCTCCGGCAATGGTCAGTGGCGATGGTTTTCTCAATTCCAAGGTTTGGTTCAAGGATGTGGGGTTCGGGGGTTCATTTGTGGGTCCTTTTCCGTCGTGGGTTGAATTCATTTGTGTTTCTTTTATTGCGTATTTTGGTAGTTTTGGGTTTGGTTACTATACTACAGGATTTGGTATTGTAACTCCGTCGTTATGGTATGCGTTTATCTGTGTGGTAGTATCGTTGATAGTTCGGAATCTAGTTTGGTTCTTTTCTTTAATAATAGAAGGTTTTGATGCCGATTTTGTTACGTGCGGAACGTTAGCTTTCGTATTTTTTGACATCTTCGCATATCGGAAAAGTGAGCAAGCTAGGAGTAGTGAAGGTGGTGCTAGTTTGAGTGGTTAGTCTGTCTTTGAGTAAAGTGGGCAGGCTCTATGCAGTCCAGTAACTAACGTTGTATTCTCTGTTAGTCGACTTGAGATTGTTTTTTTCTTTTAGCCTACATACTTAACTTAATTTTCCAGTTATTGGATTGCATACCTTTCTCCCTGATTAGTTTTGATGGAGTAGATGGGTTCTTGGTTTTTTGTTGGTTGTTTTTTGTTGTGTTTGTGGTGTTTGTCTACATTTTGTGTGTTTTTGGTTGTTTAGGGTTTTTGGTATTTTTATACTGTTTTTATTGACTGATGCGCGGCATAGTTATTTTCTTTGTAATTGATTTGTGTAGTAGTAGTTGTTTTTTTTTTTGTTTGTTGTGTGTTTTTTTTTTGTATTTGTTTTCGTTTTTGTGTGTGTTTTTGTTGTTTGAGTGTGTGGTAGGAATTTTTTTTTTTAGTTTATCTGGTTGTTTTCTTGTGTGGTATGTTTTGTTTTTTTATTCAGTGTATGTCGTTTCTTGTCGGGTTTTTGTTGTGTTGGTTTTGTTTGGTATCCTTTGTATGTGTTTGAGTTTTTTTGTTTTTTTTGTTTTTTTTCATTTTTTGTTGTGTGTTTCGTGTGTTTTTTTTATGTTTGTCGAGTTTCTGTGGTTGTAAGTTATCAAGTATATTTGGTTTTTTTCGGTTTTTTTGTTTTGTGTTTTGGGGTATAGTTAATTTTATTTTGTCTGTTTGTTTTATTGGTTTTTTTGTTGTATTTTTATGTTGTTTCGTAGTGTTTTGTGTTATTTTTGTGCTTTTATTGATTTTCGTGCTTTGTCTTAGTTGTGAATGAGCTGTTGTTTTGTACCTGGGTTTTTTTCCGTGATTTTTGGTTTGGAGTTTTTTGCTATTTTTGTTTGTGTGCTTTGTGTAGCATGTTAATGTTGTGTTTGTTGTATTGTCATCTTTTATTTGCTTGTTGTCTTTCCTGTTTGTATGTATTTTTAGCTGTTGGTTAGTCTTTGGCTGTTGTTTTGCTTTTTTTGGCAGTGTTTTTTGCTTTTTATTTGTGTTAATTGTTTTTGTCTTTAAGTTAGTTCTTCTATGTTTTTTCGGCCATGCGGATGCGTGGTTTTTAGTGGTGCTATGTTAATGGATTTATTTATAAGTTTTTTTTTTGTGTTCATTTTTTTTGGGCTGGTGTTCGTTTTGGTGGTATTGTTGATGTAGAATCGTGTTGTAACTTCAGCAACTTATTTAATTGTTTTTTGCGTTTTGTGTTGATTTTTGTTACTTAATCCCATTATAATCACTACTTTCGATAAATAATCCCCCATCAAATGGTTTGGGGGGTTGTGGGTTCTAGGGGAATCCGTGTTTTGCCTATTTGACTGTGTGATGGCCGCGGCGGGATTTTAGGGGCCGTGCGTGTGGAACGAGGGCATTTTGCGGTGGAAATGTGTTTGTAAGTTTGGTATTGGTATGATTTATGTTTCGGGGGGCAGGTGCGGTGGGTCTTTTTTTTTAGGTTTGGGGGGTTTTGGGAATTTTTGTTTTTTTTTTTTTTTTTGTTTTGGGTGGG
>Ga0163217_1059673_pt1 | contig 11229 bp, 5 predicted proteins | sample SynspAceP_FD_185933 | JGI IMG/M metagenome (GOLD analysis project Ga0163217, IMG submission 185933) | Saline lake microbial communities from Ace Lake in Antarctica - Synechococcus sp. Ace-P (PacBio error correction) | ecosystem: Environmental > Aquatic > Non-marine Saline and Alkaline > Saline ... | reverse complement strand
GACTAAAATCGATCTTCATGTCTTGGTTTGGAACACATAAAGACTATACAAATAAATTGCTAAAAACATAAGTTATTGATAAGACCACATTAAAAAGATGATACGCCAATATGAAATCGGCACTTGAACGAGTTCAATGAAAATTATGCAAGGTGTTGCTGGGTCAGGAACTTCAGAATCAGACGGAAATTGGCGGTGCCTTTCAATCTTGATAAAAGATTTGAAAGATGAGCAATTATTCCGAATTCACAGCCCAATCCATTAGCGCTATAGATCAGACTAGGAACAAATGAACATGACTGAATCAGAATCTGACAGAGATTCTAGGAGCTCGATCTAGGAAAATCAGAGATTCTTCGGAAAGCGAAAACCCAGCTTTCGATGATCCGAAAGCTCCATGAAAAAGCTTCACATTCCTGCTCAGATTTTGATTCAGGGGAATAATTAAACCGAACTAAAAGGTCTTTCCTGAAAACCAAATTCAGAATCTCAGCCAAAAAAAGCACAAAACCCTCGAAAAATGACCCATCTTGATATTTTTTTTGATGTTTTTGATCTGAAATTTGTGAATTAATAACCTCCAAAAAATATGAAAACACAAACACAAAAAGAGTAAAGAAAATTAATTTTATACTTTTGATGATCCCTATTTTTTCTCTTTAGTTCATGTATTGGGAAGAAACAAAACTTAATTCTAGAAAAAAAATAGGTATATGCGGAAAATATGGTTATGAAAATATACAAGCATTAATAGAATGGAAGCCTAACGTAGATGCGCTTTAATTTAAGTTTGTGAAACAGAATTATTTTTGAATACCTAAAGAAGTCTAAAGAAGGTCAAAAGAAATTGAATTCCAAAATCTATCAGATTTTTTTGGAGCAGAAACTGATATTTCAACAAGTTATTCAAACAATTTAGAAATCAATTTACCCACAGAGTTAGGCAATAGAGTACAAATCAAAATAATCGTATACTTGGCTTTACTAATGCGCATTTGTAGTGCTAGAATCCCTGCTATGCCGTTTTCCCGGGATGTCAGATGGATTAAATGGAGATCAAATCAATTATTAGGGATATTCAAATGGGAACCTAAATTACCTCAAGCTTTAATATGTATAGGCTTTCAGCCGTTTCTTGGAGTAGAGGTGGGAATTTGAATCCTGAATTAGTTACCGAGCGCTCAAAGGATATTACATATGGTTTTCAGGGAAATATTACTGTTGCCTACCACCCTTGTGGATAGATGGAAATCAATTTCTGGCCTATGAAAAGGTTTGATGTTAAAATCAGAATAGATGGTTTGCACTGGAGAAGTTGCTTGGTATTGATCAAAAATCCCTTAAATAAAAACGAAATGAATACTATAAATTTATCTTTTAGTAGTCTTATGATTGCTATCTTTCTTTTCTTATTATTCGTTAATTTGTGTTAAGAAAGGATTAAAACGATTCCAGCGATTTTCAGAAGAAGGAATTATTCTGGAATTTAGAAGTTCCGCCCAGATGAAGTATCTCATTTGGCGTTTTTTTTGTTGTATGGGTGTTCAAATTAAAATTTTCTAAAGGCTAAAAACTTCCACCTTCCCCATCCAAATACTCCAAATCTTTTTTGGAGCGTCAGGCCGGGCATCAGTCAAGAAATATCTGCCCAAGGTGTTTTTGGAGATCATGCGCATCAGCGCGCAATCCGAGACATCCAGCTTGTCAAAAATATCATCTAATAATAAGAGTGGCTTTTCAGCTCTGGCCTGTTCAAAAATCTGGAACATGTCCCCAATTTACAGCGCAATGAATGAATGACTTCTCTGACCCCTGGACTTCGATTTTCCGAATTGGATGATCCCCTACTGAAAGTTGGAAATCATCCTTATGAAATGGCCGCATTGCCCTGTTTTTGGTATCAGATCTTTTTCCGAAGGCTTTGGAAAGTATCCTTGGGAAATCATCCCCGCATGGCCTCCGTCTCATACGTAATCGTGACTTTTTCCTGGCCTGAAGATTTCTTTCATAGTCCGCTGGAAGCAGCGCGCCAGTTCTTTGACGTAACTCGGTTTCTCAGCAATAACTATACTTAGGCCAATCAACTCTTGGTCATAATCGATCCCAAAAGGGTAGATCCTTCGACCTGTTCGGCAATTTTCTTGGTAAAGCTACGGCTGCTTCAAAAAATGATGGTAGCGGATAAACTTATCCAAGTAAGCCATGATCCAACTGAGAAATCAGCCATCAGAAGAATTTACGAACGGCCATCGCGACTTCCTTTGATCAACTCGCTATCAATCGGGGCAATTCAGACCAAGGGAATCAACCCAAACGTCGTGCAGAAATTTCTGTCGGAGCGCCTTTCCATTTTGATAATCAGCTTTTTCTTCCCAACTCGAAGGTGCAGCGGGACTATCGACTGCTGTCGTTAAGCTCAAAAATTGGCCCTTAATTGCAAAGAAATCCTGCTCATGCTGCACATAAGCTATCACTTGACTGCACCGGAACCACTTTTGGTAAGTGAGAGGTAGTGAATGGCATCGAGAACATTTGATTTTACCGCTTCCATTTAGCCCCACAAAGCAGTTTAATGGGGTACTAAAGTCGAAATGAAGTTTTTATGATTTTTTGAATTGCGTTAAGAGGCAGCGACTTCAGATACATGGATGAAGGTATTATTTTGGCGGGTAGCCTGATTTTTTAGGATGGTTTGCTTATATTGAAATTCTAAAGTAGCACATTTTGATTTTAAGATATGGCAAGAAAACTGCCAGCGCAGTCTAAGGTTAACTAATCAAAGGAAACTTATTCCGTTATTGGTACGAAAAGCATCTCCTAATGAGGAGATTCGAGAAAAGCAGGACAGGCTTTACGGGGCAGCAAAAAATTTCAGAGGTTCTAGTCATTTGTACCATTGGTCAGGAAAGCTTGTGCCTCCAGTATGGCAATTCCGCTTTGGAGAACAGACGACAGTGGTTACCGCATACAGATGTCATGCCCATCCGCTGTTGGTACAGACCCTGGGCTGTCATGGCCGAACTTTTTGTAAAGCAACGGGAACTACCAAGGAAAAGGCGGCATCAATGCACAAGTATTTGACAAAGAGAAAAATTTCTACCGGTGGCCACGGAAATCGTAGGCAGCTCAAATACCAATGGGTTTGGGTCTCGGCTTTGCAGAAAAATGACAAAGGCACTAAATCTGTGCGATTTGCTTACATGGGGGACGGAGCTGTTCAGTCGGGAAGCTTTTCACGAAGCATTAGAACTTGGCCAGTTGCTATACAAAAAACCCCAGTGATATTGTAATCGAAATAACGTTACGCATATGGGCACGGCAGTAAAGACGCTTCCTCGAATGTCGATGATCTTTCGACCCTTGGAGAATCTTACGAATATGCCCTTCATTTGCCAGTAGACGGAACATGACTGTCGAGGGCAGTGCATGAAGCCGTAGCAGAAGCAGCGAACGTGCTCGTAGAGGCGACGGACCAACCTTATTGGAGATGAGAACTTATCGGTACAAGGCTCACTCCTATGTCTGACCCTCAAAATATCGACAAGAAGAGTCGAAGAATACAAGCAGCGAATCGGTAGAGCAAGGGCTTGGCAACATCCTTGACACAAAATATGACAGAGGAAGAAATTAGAAGCGATCATCGCCAAGTGAAACTCAGGTGAATGATGCAGTCAAATTGCCGAAGAATCTCCTTGGCCTGATGGGAATGGATGCCTTCAAAGACGTCTATGTCCAGAAAGACTACTCCTTTTGTAATTGAATAAAATCTTATTAATCAAAGCTTAAGCCATGAATTAAGATTCAAATTCAGGCTTGTGCATTGCTTTTGGGTAAAGTCATAAAAAACCGTATATTGCGCTGAAATCGAGTAACATGCCCAACGGAAAACAATCTATAAAACACAAGATCAAAGCGATCGTACTAGAAAACCCTGAAGTAATCGCTTCAGATTAGAAAGGAGAGTTTTTTTAAAACCAGAATAGTAAAATTATTAGGCAGGCGTTTTAAATCGTGCTGTAATATTGATTGGGAGTATTTTATATTTTCAGATCAATAAATCAAAACCAGAATGTGGATGCACAGAAGAAATGTCCAAAGCGGGTTTGATTTCTTGAGCAGGATAGTATTCAGTTGGCATTGGACGGGTGAACGGAATTAATCCAGGCTTCCTTTCAATATCGGAAGGACTTATCGCCAAGATCCTGCGAATTTAGCAACTTCTATGTCTGATCAATCTAATCTTTCTGAGCGCAAGTACGAAGAGCATTGATCATTGAGCATTCTTCAGTGACGGGACTACCCTTGTGCAGGCAAAAGCATACGCCTTAATCGTGATGCCAATAATGGAATGGGCAAAGTAGATCAGGCGATCAACGCAATTACAAAAAAGCTGCTGATACATCATGAGAAGAAAATATTCACTCCGAAAGATTACCTGAATAAAACTTGCTGTTGCTTACGAAGAATCCGGAAAGATTCAAGGACGCAATTGCTACATACAATACAATTGAAGAAAAGACATTACGAGTCATTTGAGATTTGCTGGCGCACGAAAAACATAAAGCTCGCTTAGAAGGTTTGGCCGCTCAGTAATGCTTGATTTGCATTGCATTTCGAAAAAGAGTAAGGCCTTGAGGTCTACTCTTTTTTGTTTCTACACCAAAACTTTTCAACACTTTCTGGTTTCTTAACTCTTGATTTTTTAAGATTCCTAAGAGCTAAAATCTTAAATCTAATATCTTCACCTACTTGTTATGGCTACATCACTTAAAAGTCTCAGCGGAAGCATCGGCAAAAAACATTCTAGACATCAGCGCGTAAAACTTTTGGTATCATACGTCTCTGAATGGAATGAAAGAGGTACTGAAGCGCTATTTTCATTGCCGCTTACCAAACTTTGATTCAACACGGAGCAAAGAAAAAAAATATCATCCGAAGAAGCGTCTTCCTGGATCATTTGAATATCGCTGCTGGCATCAGGTGGCTTGCACAAGAGAATCTAATTGATGCCCGTGATCTGCTTTAGCTATGTTGAATTCAGGGCGGAAACAGCATTTCGATTTATTTTGCGATGCGTCTGTCATGGGTTCACCAATGTCAGCCTTGAATATAAACAAGCCGGTAATTTTTGGAGTATTACTCCAAATACCCAGCAGCAAGACATTGGATCACGTGCGAGGAAAGCATCGGAACAAGGCGATGAAAGCTCTATCACCAGCGATAAATTTAGCTAGCTGTCTGAAGGAATACTTGCGAAGTACAGCCTAATAAAAGAAATAAGAAGGTGCTGATTACGAAATTAAGGGAAATCAAAATCCAGGGTGATAAATTGTTCCTTTCTGAAAAACTTAAAAAATCTTGTCATTCTTTGCGCTGCCTTTTTGCGAACCCCTCCGTGGTCTTTTCGGTTTAGGCGAATCTAAAAATACCACGCTCAAAACCGATTGTATGAAAATCATGAATTCGCGGACCTCAGTGGTGCGCCCAGAACGTATGCATCAGGTTGAAGACTTGATCACTTGTGGAGAAGAACCAAAAAAATGTTTTGCTTTCTGCTCTTCAGGTACGACAAAATGCCCTCTTGGGATCGGAGAGCACTAGCTGCTGCTAGACCGTACGCTGCCAAAATCAAAAAAATCATATTGAAAGCCATATTTGAGCTTTTTATCCTGAGCTGCTAAAGACAGATTTGGCAACGAGAAAAGCAAAAGTAATAATCAAGAGCATTTCGAGTTCTGAATATTATTCCTCAAAATCTCCTTTAATGAGGCGAATTAATCGGGATTTATTCTAGCACAAGGCGAAATTGCTTTCGCCAGTTATTTCAAACACTTTTAGAAGAATTTTTGAGATTCTTCCACATTTTTAGTCGCTTTGGGATTTTATGGTATCGATTGAGAATTCTGAGCCGGAACTTGGAAAATCTCTGAAAAACTGAAAGCTATTTAGCACAGATCCCACCGGAAAACCTTCGTCACGCAGGGCATACATTTGTAAAATCAGTCGAAATGAAATCGATAACCTCAAGCGAGGCGGGATCAGATTATACGGCTTCACTCATCGCAGCAGCGATCCCAGGTTCAGCCTTGCGAGATCTGGGACAGATATCGATGGAATGCATTAATAATGACCTCGAATAGTAAGACCGTACCAGTCCTATTGCTGGGAGATGTCTTTTGATTGAAGCTGCCGAGTTGGCTTACTTCGGCCGCAAAAATTCTTCACCCCGCTTCCATCTGGCCAGGCAACAATTAATGTGCCTGGTAAAAATTGCTCAAATACCATGCAGCAGAAGCTTGGAACTTTGATCAAAGAAAAAGTTGGAAACAGTTGGGGTAAAGCAATCGCTGCCAAAGACGGGGTCCCGCGATCAAACAAATTCAAGCCGAATGGCTTTTGCTTATGTTTCTGAGAAAGGTGTTTGAATCTTTCAGAAAGTATAAACCCGATTGATATTGATTACTACTTCCGACGGTGGCAGTCTCCGTTACAATCGATGATTTGACACATTTAAACCCAAATTCTGAAAGAACTGAATCGTTGGACAGTAGAAGTGGAGACCCAGATCAAACGATCATCTGTATTGTAGGTATATTGTCTCGAGGCAAAGCGTGTTAAAATCTGTGATGGATGCCGTTGCTTCCGTTCCCATATCCAAAGGAAAAAAAATTTTTGGGGGGGTCTTTTTTTTTTCCCCTATGCGGAAGCCGGCATTATGTGTCGGTGATGCATTAGACTCCAATATAAAAAAAAAATTGCCCTGCAAAAGCTGAAATGATGGGTCCTTAATGGAGAATTGGGTGTAAGAATAGATATTAAGGAGAATTAGAGATGATAGACCCGAATGCTTATCGGAGAGCTTTCGTTATAAGTGTCTAAGCCCGTTCTAACAGAAATAGAATTATTTGAAGAGCCAGGGATTTTTGTCGGTTCTTATTCAAAGGGATTCGTAATTTACTTTTGTCAGAAGAAAAAGATAACCCTAAACAGGGATTTCTTCACGATTACAAACCAAGTGGAAATTGGAAAGCCTTTTTCAGGTGTTGATGGTTTTTGGAGTTTTGCAGCTGCACGGGTTTACCATTCTTTTTAATCAAAAATCCCATTCTTGATTTTTTCGGTGTGGAGAGAAAAGGCGGTTTTGTAAAACACCCTCCTTACTTACTTCTCGTACTTGCCGCTTTATCAAATCTTCCTGCTTGATCTATGGGATTTTATTTTTGGGCAGTTCAATTTTTCTGGGAAAAGGAAAACAGATTTTTAGGAGGATTGCTTCAGGTTTTTAGTAAAAAAATCAAATAGGATCAAAGTTACGAGACTCCAACTAATCCTACTCCATTCACAGCATTGCTCTTTTGCTGACGTATCTGTCTTAGAATCGGAGCGTTATTCGGGAAGGTTTAAAGTTGGATCATTGCCAATACCTGCTTGAGCGGCATCCCTCGCTAAGTCCAAATCGGGCGTCTTACTCAAGACAGCAATCAATAAATCTGTAATGTCCACTTTGGTTGGGTTTACCCATCAGAATCTCCTGCTCCCGCAATCTCAAATCCACATTCGCATCTCAAAGCCGTCATTGGTTCGCCCATCGTATCGAGCCTGACTCTCGAATTTTGGACAATTCATTACTTGCATCAGCACGCAGTAGCTTTGCTCAGCGCCTCTCCCTGACCTCTCCTCTAAGCTGATGTAGCTGTGATAGCCCGAAGCGCTCTGCATTTCTCAATGACATCACAGAAGCATTTGGCACGTTACTCCCACTTCCAATCACAGTGGGCACCATGATTTTGTTCGCCTTGACAAACCGCTTATCTTCATAAATCTTTGGCATCTGCCTTCTACTCCCATTCACCGATGCGCATAGGGTAATTCGGGAAAAGCTCTCGAAATACTCTCAAAGCCATCCATACATTTGTTTTAAATCCAAAGTCGCCGACTCTTCGATCAATGGCATAAACGATGTAAACCTAGCCCTGTCCTTTTGCTTCTTTCATTAATTAAAGCCAAAACTTTCAAGCGGGTCCTTATCATAGCGATGAAACTGTCTGAGGGTTTCCGACCTGCGGCATCTCATCGATGACGAGACATCTAGATCACCATAGAGTGTCATCGCCAAGTTCGTGGAATAGATAGCAGTAGCCCGTCGATGACCAAGACATGACGGGATAAGGACCTCATTTTGCCCAAAGCTTCGCCCGTTGCGCCACTCCAATCGGTGTTTGCTCGATCTACATCGCTAATCTAAGTTTTAATTGCCGATATCTTCTAACAGCGCATGTGTTCGATCAAGATCTTGAGCTCTCCCGTAGCAACTCCTCATGAATCACCCTTCGCTGTGCCTTCTTTGATGATCCTGCTAAGCAAAAGCGATCTTGATTCCATCATATTCGGCAAACTCTTTCGAACCTTCGTTGAATGCTGTTAGCCAGATTTCCGTGGGCGCCAAATTCAGGCAGGTCTGAGGCACCTGAGCTGATCGCAATCAAAGCACAGATAAAGCCCCATCGTACTTGCACTTCCCACATCACCTTGAATCAAGCCGATTCAGTTTGCTGTTCCAGACTTCAAATTCTGAAAAGATTCGCCGATTACCGCTTTTGTGCTCCCGTAAGTTCGAATGGAATATGATAGTTATAGAACTCAGTGAGCGCAGGTTTGTAATATTACCCAATACTTGTCCCTTTACTTTCAGTCGCGTGACTTTCATTTGAGCCAGGCGAAAGCTGTAGGTAGAAAAAACTCTTCAAATTTTAATCGCTTTCGACCGCTGAAGCAGGTTGGGCTCGGAAGGGAAATGGATTTGTTTGATTCGCTTTCTTGACGAGTCGTTCAATTTGATATTGGTTTCGGATGCATCGGGATCGCTCTTGATATGAGCAGGACTTCCCTGCACGCACCCTTTCCATTGATCTTGAAATACCACGAGGAATCCAAAAATCGATTTCGGAGGCTTTTCCGTCGTGGAGTAGACCGGCTTGAAAATTATTTTCGTTGCTCATTTGCAACGGTTACAGGCTCCATTTCTGGTGTGGCGATACTCCATTTCCGCTCCAAAAGAGCAGGTTTCCCCAGAAAAATAAAAAAACTCACGATGGCCAAATTTCTTTTGGAACACTGAATAGCTTATAAAACCAAGTAGCTCTATCTCACCAGTTCATCTGCAACATGAGCTACAATCGTTTTTATTCCCCATTGAACCAGCTCAGACATTTCTGATTTTTGCAATGATTTGCACGTTTTCCAGCTCTGCTGGAAAAGTTCTCTTATTTTGAAAAATTTTCGTCCGATCCTCATACGAAATGATAATGGCTGCAAGAATTCACCGTACGTAAAATGGTCAACTTCTTTTATTCAGCAGTGCCGCTTTCTGCGGTCCTACGCCTTTAGAAATTCCAATTTTGGTGTCGGAAAAGCCTGCCAAGGGAATCTGATTGTTAGGAATGAAGCAAAAGTAGCCGATTCTTCTCCAAATAGACAATAAGAATGTCTTGAATTGTTCAAGATTCAATCGAAATTCGGGTGATTTGAGAGGAAATATAAGTTTCCAGATTCAGTTTTGTGGGACTGCAAGCTTTGGAGGAAAAAAATCATGTTTGGTTTTTCGCTCGATGGAAATTTTTGGGTCGGAGTGCCAACTTGATAATACACATTGCCCTCAAGTGATCTGTGAAAAACCGAACCCCATCAAGCAGGTCATCACTTCGCCGCCAACAGCAAAGATTCGCCCTCTTGGCTCATCCAGTCGCCTGCTCCTTCCCAATTATCCAGCGAGTAATTTTCAAAATTGGAACCATAACTTTTGACTAAGTCCAGTCCTGACGATTTCTTCGGCTGCACTGGCCACAGTTCGCACTAAATCTCCAAAAGTCGTAAAGAAATTAACCCGCAATTATCGTATCCAAGTCATTACTGCAGCCACTTTTGAGTAAATTCGTGCGAAAAAATCAGGTTATTTATTGGTTGTCGTTATGAGTTAAGCGTTGCGGAATCTTATGAATAATCTTGAGTAAGTCTCCACGAGTAGCTTCTTGCGCTAATAAAAGTCCAAAATTTCGTTGTCGGCAGCGCTTAAATTTTGCGACTGGGATTTTGCCACTCTTCCAATCGAATCAAATCGTAGGGCTAGTGAATGAAAATCAGAAATAGTTCCGGCAAACGATCTAACGGAACTATATGCCCATCTGGAAAAGAGTCATAGGCTCTTCGGCTTTTACGGCTTTGATTTCTGGATCAGTAATCTGTTGTAACGTTTTCTCCTTCTACAGTCAAATAACCTTGTATAAACTTCCTTTAACGTACTATTCCAGTCCATCTCGATTTAGAATTTGGAAGCGGGAGCTGAAAAGGGCAAAATCTTCAACATCCACCCAGTCGCTTAAAGGAGACCAAGATTTTTTGATTCGATCAGGAAATTTAAAAAACGTTTGATGAAGCAGTTGAAGGATATATTAATTTTGAATTTCAACTCAAATCAGGAAGGTTTGATGAGATCAATCCTGAGCCAAACTTTCAATCTAGATTCTTCTGTCCCTGTCTAATTTGAAAAATGTTTGATCAGCTCAAGGATAATCGTTTCGATTACATTTTCCAAAAAATTTACTCAGATTTTTAATTCATAAAACAAAAACCAAAAGCTCTTGCGATCTTTGAAGGTATGATTTATAAATCAATTTAAGTTATGTTTTTAAAAAATTTATTAATAAGCTAGGGTTTTTACAATTAGTATTTTTTTTTTTGTTATTAGCCGAATAAAAATAAACCCAACCCCTATGGAATGTGTTAACCGGAATTGATTGGGGCAATCATTGCTTGGCCATTTTATCGTCTCTCTTTTTACTGAATCGGTTATTTTAACCCTTTCAAGGAAAGCAGAAACATCTGCCCAAAAAAAAGAATTTTTTTTACTTTCTGGAAGGGAAATATTTGCCTTGGTTGGCTATTAGGAGTTTCAATTGGTAGCAACTACTTTCTCCGCCGATTACCCAAAAAAACCCTAGTTAAAACTGGGAATTGTTCGAAAAAAAAAAATGTGTAGCAGGGAACTTGGCTTGTGGCTTTTCTTATGTAAAAAAAAACTGGTATTGCTTACTGTATTCGTTATATCGCCAAGAAACTTTGCCGTCTAGGATTCCAGGAAATGTTTCAAACCCAACCGGATTTAGGGGGGGGGGGAATTTTTTTTTATTTTCCCCTTCCCTTCTTTGTGTGTGTGGTGTTGTGGGGGTTTTT
>Ga0163217_1066886_pt1 | contig 11230 bp, 13 predicted proteins | sample SynspAceP_FD_185933 | JGI IMG/M metagenome (GOLD analysis project Ga0163217, IMG submission 185933) | Saline lake microbial communities from Ace Lake in Antarctica - Synechococcus sp. Ace-P (PacBio error correction) | ecosystem: Environmental > Aquatic > Non-marine Saline and Alkaline > Saline ... | reverse complement strand
ATGCGCCGCATTTGCGTGACGCCGCACGTTCGCTCAGAAACACCAGCCCGCCCTGGTGGTTCGCATCGATGGGGCCGCACTGCACGCCATGAGGGCTACCCAAATCAAATCAATGCCCGCCGCGCATTCGAGAAAGTATTTTGGCTGGATCAAAAACAGTTGGGGCGGCCTGCGCCATAGTCCTAACATCAAGATTCCATCGGACGGGAGCTGAGATTGGGACTTTATTATTAAGCCTCCGCCCGCGCTGATCTTGAGCGTTAACCAGAGCGAAGAGACCCACCGCCAAAAGCAGAAGCGTTGGCCTAACAATGTGATCACATTGTTGGCCTGGATGAGTTGTGGAGGCGCGAAACTGTTCAGGCATTGGAAACTCACGGGGCCCTACGCCTGGAAGCCTCTGCTTGGAAGAGCTGGATTGTCGGATAGAAGGGAGATCCACGCCTCTCCAGGGGTTCTTCCACCATTCACAAGCCATTGCAAAAGCACGGGCTGGCGCGCTAGGCGTGCAGCTGCCTTTGCCCCGGAGGTACTTCTTGATTGAACACCATCTCTACCAAGTTCGACAGAGGAATGGAGGGGTGACTGACCTCGCCGTTTCCCTGAGGAGATATTTTCCATGGTTTCTTTGAACCCAACGCCAAGAGGGGCAAGCAATCAGAAAGACAAGGCCTTGCATAATTGTGTCACCCCAATGAACTGAAATACCCATCATGAGTACTCTTTATGCGTTGCACCGCTTGACGACTGGAGGTTCATCCCCTACCCATTCCGTATTGCTGCCACCCTTTCAAGGCAAGAATGGTCATTATTCGTTGCTGCATCCAGTTGCGGACTGTGCGATAGAGTAGCGGTTAGTCAAACGGCTCGCGTTTCTCCCTGAAGGGACTCTTCTTTAAAGTTCTGAGAGTTTTACAGGATATGTTTGTTGCGTAATGGGGGCCTTGAGCTAACATTCCAGGACTTAGAAGATGGCCATTAGGCTCTAATGCTCATCATTCTTAAGCACTTGCCCCGCACCTGCTCTTGGGGGTTGTTAGGCGGTAAAAAAGTCATTAGAGGGCAGAGCTTCAGAAGGACTCCGTAGCACTGTTCGCAGCAGTATTTGAACTTGCGAATTAATTATAGGCAACTAGTTGTTTATTGAGCCATCGAGCAATACGTGGAGCTACGCAAAGGAGCCCCCTGGAATGACTATCGTACGGTCCACGCCTGCCCCTCACATTTGAGCACAGGGACATCAGAGGCAGTTGGTTGATGATGCGCTCGCGTTCCAGCGCATGGTGATGGGACGCTAGGAGTCAAACCAAGGGTAGTTTTCAGGCCCAAAGCCTCGATTGGAATCCATACGATTTTTGTTGAGAGCACGCCTAGGACAACTTGTGGTTCGTCGAGCCACGAATTGGATCACGGATGTTGGCTGCTTCTCCGGTGGATTCGGGCCTCTAACAATGTTGCGGGCCTGATTCAGGGACGTTTCCGGCTTCCAGACCACACACATTAGGCCTCTTTCCATAGGCACAGGCCTTTGGCACCATGTTCTTCGTGTCGCCCATCCGCAACCCAGTCACCAGCACAAACAATCGTTTCTACAGAGTTTCAAGGTGGTCGCTTCTGGAAACTGGCCTGGGAGAAACAGAGACACAAGAACCGGGATAACGCCGCACCCTCATTAATCAACCACCTTGCGTTTTTGAATGCAGGGCGTGAGCAATGGGGAAAGCAGCTCATGATGAGAAGATCAATGATCTTCTTGATCCTCATCACTGAATGTCAGAGGGTTGTAAAAGTCGGCTGGCAGATTCACCGAACCCTGCGGTTGCTCATCACCCCCATAACGCCGCCTCTGAATCTTTTTGCAGTTATCCAGCATGAAAATGGCCTCCCGCGCCCTTCAGCCGATTCGAAAGCGGCGGAGAAAACATTGGCTGGGTAAGCCATGGGGATATTGCGATCCAGCCACAGAACCGCGTTGAAACGGACATCGCATTGGAACGAGAGAAGCACTGGCAACCAGCTCTGTGTGCCGCATGGCTGGCATTCTGTTGATTGAGACATCAGAGATTTGAGCCCTTTCGCACCACCGCCAAAAACCACCGCATCGGCACTCATCAATCCACCGTGCTTCTTTTGTTTTGATGCTCTGAATTTCAACCGATGTGATTGCTTTGCTTTAACACGCGTTGACAGATTCAACCGTGTCGCTAGGGTTTCCCCCAAGCACCTCAGATGCATGTGTGAAGATTCGCCTTCGACTTGAGAGGGGCAAAAGATGTCCGCAATACTTTTGTTTGAGCGAAATTCCCAACCGCACATCAAACGAGGGGGGGGAATTCGTTTGATGGGGGCCAGGGCGTCAGTAATAGAGGAGCCTCCATGGTACCCACAAGCGCCGAAAGCTTCTTCGGGAGGCTTGAACAAAACAACCAGCATGATCGCGCGCCGCAGGAAATCATGATCAGCCGATCGCTGATGCCAAGTTGTTCAAAAAGTGATTGAGCGCTAAGCTTGTCGTATTTCATGGAATACCTCATCGCTGCGATAGAGGTCGAGCAATGGCTAGAGAAGTTCCTGCGATGCTGAGTACGATCTTTGAATCGGAAGTTGCTTGAAGTTGTTCACTGTTGCCATCGCTTGACCAAAGGGCTTGGCCACTGGGGCTGCCTCTTCCCAAAAACAGGAGCAGTCGCTTCCCAATTTCCATCGGGTGACCAAAAAGCACTGGTTGTGAAGTTCACTGAAAATCAGGGCCAATGTGAGATCTTCGCTGAGGGGCATTTGATGTTGGGATAGGCCTTCCAAAATCCTCTGTGCCCCCTCAAAATGGTTTACCGCTTTTGGTTGTGATTGCGTTGGACTGCCGGTTGGATCGACCATCCCATCGATCACGGCGGTCACGCGAACACCGGGCTTCGCAGAGTGATTATAATATTGCGGCACCCCAGCCAGCCATCCGCCCGCGATGACGACCACATTGCGGATTCTTCTGCCGCCGAAGCATGGTTTCCGTTCTGGCATCGTTTCGGCTTCAAGGCATCCAGCAGATCCTCATGCAATTTCTACTCAAAGCCATTGGTGTAGAGCTGGGGAAGTAAGAAACAGGACTGCCTTGGCACAGATCAGCCTGATCCTGTCGCAAGAGCTGTCGGTCTCGCTCTACCTGTCAAAGTCAGTGTCTTTGGGTCAAGCTTAGCAACTAATTCAGCCCCAATGTGTTGATTGTTGGCTGCTTCCAGCCACCGCAACCGGCGCGCCGTTGACCCCCCACTTCGCTGCCAGGCCAGAAGCGGCGTGACCCGTGCTTCTTCTGAATCGCATCGGCCAGCTCCGCAAAGCCAACTCCTGCCGCCGAGCCCAATCTTTTCGCGCGGCTTCCCGCAGCAGCGATGGTGGTTCAACGATTGGAATGGGTAATGCCCCGAGCACACAGCCGACGCGCTCCTGGGGTGGAGGGCGCCATCGTCCACGGTTCATGCAGGTGCACAAGCCGGTATGGCGTGAGTTTCAGGTAGACCTTGGCGGATGAAGTTTGCCGCGGGATCGTGATCCTGGCCCTTGTTTTGATTGGGTTGTAAAGGCGGCATCTGTTGATGCCCGTTTGTGCCCGTCTGCATCTGGCACTGGCTCCATGGATTGCCGGGTCGTAGTCGACGAACAGGCGGGCCAGATTTGCAGGCCGCTCTCCGCCGCCAGGCAGCCACAGCTGGTAAGCTGGCCACCGACATCCAACTTCGCCGCATGCGGGAATTGATCCAGCCCGTGGCGATCAGGGCGCGCATGGCAGGCATCCACCAAACTGGGCAGGCCGGTGCGTTTCCTTCGCCCAGGCGGCTAACCGCTCCGGGTCGCTTGCTGCGCAGGCCGGCGGTAGGGGATGGAGCTCCTTGAACTCCAGATCGCTGGCTTCAAACGCGTTCTGGTATGAAGCTGGCAATGCCAGTTGCAATCGCTCCTCAAAAGCCGCGCAGCGCCAGGGGCCAGGTGGCACGGGTGGTGGGCGGCAGAGGCTTCACTTCGCTGCGCCGTCCTCCGGCTCTCCTTGCACTACCTCCCGCTCGACAGGGTGCCCCAGGTGAGGTGGGGGGACAGGCCGAGCAGTTGGGCGGAAGGGCCGTCTGCGGGCGGAGGAGCTCACGGTTGGTTAGCGGGCTCCTCGCCACAGCTAAAAAGCTCTGCAGCAGGGCCAGTCCTTCCTTCCTGCCGCCGGCTCTGCCGGCCCGGCAGGGGTCAACCGCCAGGCCGAGTTCGCCTGCGGTGGGGAGCGCCGGCTCAACGCCCACCAGCGGCGCTGCAAGCATTCGGGAGCAGCTGCTGATCGCTTCAGCCATGCGAGCTTCCCAGCGGGCGCTGGCCAGCCGTTGCGGCTGCGTAGACCCTCGGAACACACCAAACGGGCGGGGTCTCGCTCAGCGATGCCGTGGTTTGCGGCCCAACCGGACAGATATGGACTGCGAGGAACGTGCGGGTGGGCGTACGATCTTTGCGCTGCTTTAAGGTCGTGACGCTGGCCCCTTGCCGGGTCGCGCCGCGTAGGTCCGAGCTGTTGCGGTTGTCCTCATGGCTCCACAGCCCCGCCACACCGGAAACCTGACGGCGGTGCCCGCTCGCAGCACTTCCACCAACCGAACCGATCCGCACCACCAGTCGGGCTGGCCAAGCGCGGCCCAAAGCCAGCGGAGACTCCTCAAGCTCTCGGCGCAGAAGTCCCACTGGCGCGGCTGAGCAATCGCTCCTGCTTGCGCAGAGCAGGGGCTCCCAACTCACCTACCAACGGCCAGACCGGGACCGCCGCGACTGGGCCTGTGTCTTAGCTAGCGGGCTGTTCAGGTGATCGGCCACGCGCCCAACCGGATCACTCGCGGTTATTTGACCACCATGTAACGATCGGTGCAGCGAGAGAGCCCCATGGGAGGCGACCCTTAACCCACACGACTCCTTTATCCCCGCTTCGCTTGAGAGGGCCCAGGAAAATCAGCGCAATAAGGCAAACCGAATGAATGGAGGATGCACTCAGACTCGCCTGCCACCGAGAGTATAGCCAGTGAGCCACGACCCTGCCAAATCAGACCCCGTTCATGAACGGTCGAGAGTAAAGTGCGCTTAGCCGAGAGGTGCCATATGCTCGGGTGAAGCCAGAAGGATCCTTCTGCAGGCGATGCCGCTTGCCATAACGGCACCACCCCAACGGCGCCCGACAAACCTGCCACTCTCGGCTGCGCGCTTGGTCTCGAATGCACAACGGTTGAGCCCTTATCCCATGCATCACTGGTCGTCGCCACCTGCGCGCGTGATCGATTACCTCCAAACTGCCGGCTCAGATGGAACATTGTAGTGAGCCGATCATGTGCTTGTACCTGACAGCCAAATTAGAAGAGGTCATATGAGAAGCGTTCTCTAAATTCTCTCAGCGTACGATATTCAGTGGCTCGAGATGCGTAGGCGGTTGCCGCCTGTCGGAACCAACGTTAGGCCGTGTGCTGGTGCCATCGCAAGGCTCGTAACCCGCCTTGTCTAATTCGGATGATGAGCCTTGGTCTGTGAGCTGCTGATCAATAACGTCAAGATCTCCCCGACTGTGTCAGATTCCGGCACCCGCCATTTGATCGGCCATGCGCCTCAGTGTATTCTGGCTGTCAGTTCGGTGCAGAGTCACCACCAACCCACACAGACTGTCGATAGAACCGGCATGTAGAAAGCCATCGCGGTGCTGGACGTCTTAAGCAAATCAGGGTTTGTGTGAGAGGGCGTTAGGAACATGTTCATTGTTATTTTTATCTGTGGAATAGTAGCCCATTCGTCTTCTAGCTGGTATTAAGCGATCGACCAAAAACCTTTCCCGCGTACATCCTTGACCGTCAGTTTCTGTGACGTTTGATTCGCCTCACTTCCAGGGATTTAAAAATCCCCCGCTCCCTCGTGGCTTAGGATGTTCGCATTTGCTACTTTATATTCGTCAGTATGTGCGCGTCTGTGAGTTAGAAGAGAATAAGTCCGCCCCCAGCCACCCAGCTCCTGCCAATGCAAGAGTGTGGAACCGGGTTGACATTGCCCAGAATCAATACATTTTGCGGCGATTTGGTTGTCATGTAACCGAACTGATGCAGTGGGACATTTGCACTTCTGTACAGCGTTTTCAAGCACGTTCTGCCTCTAGGAGGTCGAGAATCGGTGTGTGCGAACAAACGGCCGCTTCCCTGCGCACTTCAAAACTACTCTAGCCTATCCTGCATATTGTCGTAATTGGGGCAGACGACTAACATACTAAACTGCACTGACTTCTGTGCGAAACTATGGGCATTGTGATTCTTGCATTTGTACTGGTGTAGCTTGATGTGCTACGGCGCCAGTCTCAGCTTTGTTGCGTTGAGTTGGCTTAATATGTGCGCGAATAAAATTCGACGCGCAAGCGATTGGGGTGACATTATCAAAACTAAGGCTGATTGTCCAGACTGTAACGCAGCCGCCACCGTGAGCGTATACAGATTGTTTGGCACCTCGGTGAGCGCGCCCAAAGTCTTGAAGTTGATGATCATCAGGTCGAAGTGTTATAGCGTTTGCCTGGCATCTGGCAACCGGTGGATAGTCGCACCCTTCAGAGATGGCCCTTAGGAATTAAGAAGCCCATGAGGCCCAGTAAAGGGTTGTGATCGCGGCTATTCATTCCCGGAATCTCGTTCTGACTTGTCGATTTGTGGTGTCGGCCAGTGCGGTTTTGTGATGGCAGCTTGCGGTTGATGCGCAGCGGACAAATTTGGCAAATATTGCCTGCAAACTCCCGACACGGATGCGCTTTGTGCCTTCGCATTGAGAGTTGCCCCATACGTTGACTACTGATCCCGGGTGGCGACGGTCAACTGCAGCCTTAAATCTTTGGCATTGGCCTCCAAACGAAGGGTTGGTATGGCCAGTGCCTGATGATAGTGCGGATCGGAGTGTGGAAAACAAGAAAATTGTTCATTTTTGGTGAATGACTCCTCGGGTGCCAGATTTCCGCCTGTGTACTTAGAAGATGATATGTCCTTACGAATTTCGAGCAACTCGATCTGCGCTTGGGCGCCAGAGGTGCTTCCCTAATGCCATGAGCCTAACAGAAGGCTGTGGCCGTACCTGACTTCCGAACAGGAGTATCGTAACCAGCCTGATATTACCCCCAGCAGCTCGTCGCTACGGCCCCTCAGCGTTGCCTCCGCGTTGTCCAGGGCGGCTTTTGCCCGAAATAGATGTCGAAATGAGCCGTCCTGCCGATTTTTGGCATTCCCTCTCCTGGGTTCGCGACGGTTCGACGAAGGTTGGCTGGTCTTGCAACATCGAAGCGTGTCTGTGTGTCATACCAATGTGAGCGCCCAAAAGTCATTCACCGGCACGATTGGGCGCAAGACGCAGTCTGTAGGTCTTGGCACCATCGAACGGGGTTCTTGTCGGCATCCAGAAGTAAGCGTCCTGCGTAGTCAGATCCCGCTCCAACACGGCGAGCGTTGCCATAGCCGGCGTTACTCCGCCTGCGCTTGAAATAGAAACAACGCTCGCGCAGACAAGATCGGACTGTGCCTCGGACACGAATTGATGTGTTTTGTGTGTTTTGCGTAGGCCTGTCCATAATGCCTCCCAGTCTGTCTCGCGTTCCGGGAGTAGGATGAATACGCCGGCGATGCGCGGCTGATATGAATGCCCGCGCCCGTGCGGCATTTCGAAGCGTACCGGCCTCCGATTCAGCAAAAGCTGTTTCATGCGCGCATCGGGCGCGTTAATGGCCTTGCCCTTGACAATGCGATATTGAGGCGATAGCACCGCTGTACCTTCCGGCTGATCGCCCTCAATCGGCTCGCGCTGAATCATATCGTTGAGGATTTGAAAAGCTTACTGCAGGTTCGTTGAAAGACCGTGTTGAAGGCCTTGTCAGACATATCTGACGAACTCAGTTGGGCCCGGACTCAGCAGCATCCTTCAATGGAGTAGATCCTTCAAGCCCGAAGGATAGTTCTCCACGGCTGGCTCCAGGGCCCCTTGGCAATCGAGCGCGCAGGAACAGGAAGTTTCTTGTTCGTCTTGCGGTTCAGCAGAAAAGTAGCCGGCCAGGTGATCTTGCCGGTTTGTTAGGCCGGGAGGTGGCAGCATCCAGAATTTTCCACCTCCCGATTGTCCCTTGTCGGCCCGGTCACGCCCATGTTGCCAACAAGCAGCTTGCCATGCTCCGTGAGAAAGCCGAGCCATGCCGGTGGAATTTCCTGATAACCGGTCGACAATTCCTTGGCCAGTATTCCAGTGCCCGCATAAGGCATACAGCGTTCGAGGTGTCGCCGTAACGACCAGTTGTCTTTAGGAATCCATCAGCTTCTCGAACAGAGCGATCTTGTTCGTGGTGACTGGGTCAGCACCAGCTCTTTGCGAGGTCCGTCAGACGCTCTGCATCATAGTACCACTGCCGACGCGTTGTGTCAAGAGTGAGACCTGCAGGCCCGCGCATAAAGCGGTCGAGTCGTAATGTCATAGAGCTTGTCGAACTGTAAGGACGTTTGGTGCGGAAACGCCGTCCAAAGAAGCTTCACCCTTCGACCAATCGGGATGTTTGCAGATACCCGATCCGGAAGGGTGCCCTATCGAAAAATTGATCTTACAAACAGTCAGACTTCCCGCTTGACTTGGGCCGGGCGGCACTGTTATGGTGACAACAAAAAAAGGCAGACATGAGCAGAGGCTGCCGAAAAGGCGCGATATTCAGTGAAACGTCGAATACATTAAATTCACTTCTGCCTTTTACGGATGAATCGGGTTGGCGCATTGAATATACTAATCCCTATTGTTCTCATAAAAATCATTGCTGTTTTTTTTATCACTACGACCAATCGTGGTTGCTCAGTTGGCTTTCACAATGCGGTGTCTTCCAGGTGCCCTTGCCAAGCCGGCAGAACAGATAGCGCATTGGTGTGGGCAGGCTTTGCCAGTACAGACGCTGACCAGATAGGCCGTTGTCATCCGGTTGCCGGCAGCCAATTGCTTTGCTCAACTGGGCCGTTTTCCCCGGTGAATCCTTCTGGGATGTAGATCGTCACGGAGCCGTCAACGTTCTGCTTTAACTGAAACCCAACCGGGTAGGTACCTGGCCGTGTTGATTAAGTAGCGCGTTTTGTTCGGATTTTTGATCATTCTAAACTGTGACTTGCACCGTCGTACATGGTCACGACCAGAAACTCGTCATTCACTGGCGGCACCTTGGCCTAGGGCGAAGGTGAGCGTGTAATTGCTGCTGGCTGGTATCTAGGATCTTTCCGGCCTTGACATCCACACGCCCCAGGATACGAGGCGCGCGCTCGGCGGCATCGTTCCCGTACCGATAGAGCAGCCGCCCTTGGCTTAGCTCCACCAAAGCGGTGGCAGCTACGCATGACCCCAATAATACACCCGTGCGTTAGTGCGCTCGGTCCCCAGCAGGAGGCCGAGACGCTTTGACTCCAAACCATTGGCCGTCTGTCATGCCGGGAGAGCTCAAATAGGGTGAGACCCTTCTCGTTCGACCGCCGTTCATCGCCTCCCGTCCCCATGGCCTGCGGCGTTCCGGTGACAGCGCCCTTGATGTCTGGAAAGGCTTTGCCAGGCCGATACCGAACTGGGCCGGACTTGCTGCGGATGGCCTTGTCTTCCTCAGCTTCCGGAAGTATTTCAAGTGTGCAGCGTTCATGTAAGCTCGCAGAAGTTTGTTCTTTGATACCGGCTGGTCGTAGCAGGCAGGGAAAATTGATCTTTGGGCGCGGCTGGTGGGCCGGCTTCCCACCCGATAAAAGGCAGACAAAGTGCTCCAGCCTTGTACTGGGACTTGCGATCTTCTCCCACATTGTTGCATATCCGCCGGAATTGATCAGCTTGGCGTTCGGAAATACTGCCAGGCTGAATGGTGTCAGCGGACTGGAAAATTACCTTATCAATGCCTTGGCAGGCTTCTCGCCCTTCCCAGGCCGGAACCGACGATCATTGTACTTTCCGGCCTTGCCGGCTCGGGCACGGCTGCCCAGATAGCCGTAATTGTAAGTGTGGGCTTGTCAGTAAGCATCACCGATTAATTAAGCGGCCTGACGGCGTATGGAGATCACCATGGGTTTCGGCTCGAAGATCAGCCACACCGAAGGGAATAAGGCGTATCGCTGTGGCTTGTAACGGACAAAGCTGTATCCCTATAGGGTGTACAACCCGTGCGGATGTTCCTGATTCTGGTTAAAGGCGCCTTGGAATTTGGCTACCGGGCTTTGTCGACGGCAATTACTTCATACATCAACCGCATAGTTCATCACCACGTAAAGCCGTAGGATGAATCCCTCCTCGGAGCGCGAATGGTGCCTGGAATTGCTTGGCGTGAGTCCATCTCCAAGCTATGGAGGGAGCAGCCGGCTTGGCGATTTCCGGGAGTCGGTGAAGGCCCAGCGCCATGCTTGATCGCCCAACCCGAAAAGCAGTGCAAGCGAACAGGGGACGCTCCATAAGGCCAATGAAAGTGGTGTGAGGGAAGAAAAAAATATGCTCATAGGATTTTCCTGGATCAGGGGCTTTGATTGCAATGGGGGACTTGGATTGGTTCTTTGATCCGGAAGTGCGGCTTACAGGGCTTGCTACATAGTCTATTTTGCCGTGTAAAGTTATTACCCACGGCATCTGTCCCAAAGTTTTGAAATGCATGTTGTGAGCTGTTGAAAACGGTTTGATCGTCTCTCTCGTCCTCCTTCGGATTGAAGAGGTACGCTTAAAGGTGAGTCTAGAAAGCTTTTTGAATTATGCTGGCTCTATTCGGCGTCTCCATCGTCGCATTCCATTGGCGTTTAGGCAGGCGGTGGACCGGCTCCCAGGTTTGTCGTTAGGGATTGCACTTTTTTTGGACCCAATTTCTCTGAGCCAACAGGCGAATTGGCCGCTGGTTGTTTTGCCACTGGAATGATAGGAACCGTCCAGGATTCGCTTACCTGTCCACTAGGGCCCGCATGCCCATTGCAGTTCTTCTGGGCCAGATTAGGGCGGATAGCGATTAAAGCCCAACGGGTGCCAATTACCACCCACCCCCAATGGGGGGACGGAAGTTCCTTAAGCCCCCCAATTTAACCCTCCTTCTTTCGGGGGGGATGGCTTTCCCCCACCGTTGGTTTTGAGTTGGAGGGGGCTTTTTTTCCCCCCCAAAGAAAGAAAAAAAAAAAGGGGGGGGGTGGGGGGCTTTTGACCGGCATATTCCCTTGCGTTCGCATCTCTCTCC
>Ga0163217_1032534_pt1 | contig 11230 bp, 15 predicted proteins | sample SynspAceP_FD_185933 | JGI IMG/M metagenome (GOLD analysis project Ga0163217, IMG submission 185933) | Saline lake microbial communities from Ace Lake in Antarctica - Synechococcus sp. Ace-P (PacBio error correction) | ecosystem: Environmental > Aquatic > Non-marine Saline and Alkaline > Saline ... | reverse complement strand
GCTTGCGATCACCCTATGGCTTGTCGCGTCGGCGTTACTGCAGTGCAGTGAAAAAACGAATTAATTCATGCAGTGCTGATTTGTTTGTGACGAATCAAGAGAAAACAAGCAATGGAATACCCACACCCTCCCTCTCCGGACCGATCCATCGGAATCACAACGCGTGAGGATCCCTTGAATATGGACGCGGCGTTCAACAGATGGCAGCGTTTGGGGGAAGGACCCGTGAGCAGCAGTACGGTGATACGATTGTCGCGGCCAAGTCGCCTGAAATTGGACTGACCTGCTTGGACCGTTACAACAACAACTTCGAGCGAACGCGAGATCCTCGTGTCGGTGCTCTGTCGAGCGCTCACCACGGACCGGCTCAGGGCGCAAGAGGGTTTGAGATTTCTGGCAGTTGGGTCGCGGATCTTTGGGACGAACCTGTTCCCTGCGCTCATCAATCGACGGCCACGATCCGTTCATGAGGACTCAACAGTCTCGCTCGTCTGTGTTCAGGCGAATCGATTTGCCGATGGCTGATCCGCGCGTCATGATATCGAACGACCGCCCCACGGGGAAAATCCACTGCGAGGATTTATGTTCGCGATCGATTCCACGAATCGACAGGGCCTCGTTCGAGGACGACGATTGGAGATCGAAGCGGGGTTCGCGCAACGGGCGCCCAGACGAGTTGCAAACACCTATTCGACCAAGTTCAATCATCGTCAGTTCGCTTGCAAAGAAATTGAAGAATTCTGAAAGAGAAAGGCGCGAGATTTGTGGAAAACGCCGAGCGCTACTCGTCCGTTGCAATCCATTCTGCTGCACTCAAAACATCACCTGCCAAAAAACGAAGTTCAAGTTCGCGATTGCTGTTTTGGACGAAATGCCAAATCAAAGTGATTCCATGTCCGTCTTCTCCGATTTCAAAATGACTCAGGGCTGCTTTTCAATGATGCCGGATCGTAGAACCTTTCGAGGTCGAATCGCGAAGCAGCCTTTGCCGCCAATCGAAGCGGTTTTGACGGAGTATTTGCAAGGAACAGCGCTCCACCCGGTTACCGTTTTTACTCAAGCGAGCCCGCAGGAATCGCTGAGCCAGGAATTTCATGGAGAACTTTCGGCACCACTCGCACCCAGGGAGCGCTTCAGGAATGTCCCCAAAATCCACAGGCGTTGAAATCCGAAGACGCCGCTTAGAACCACTCACTTAATTTGTTTGCGATCCCAATGACCGTAAACATCACATCTCCAAGGAGGAAAGCATGCCGAAAGCAGTCAGAAATTCATCGTCGCAATCGTCCGCCCCGCGTTCAATCGAATTATGACGTGGAAACGTTACGGGAGCGAAAAAAGCCGTCCAGTACCTTTCGTGATGGCGTTGGATGGCGATTGTCGGGTGGATTCGCAGCGAATGCCGTCGTTTGCCGAGCGGAAGTCCTCGAAACGGATGTCGATATTTCGATGAACGTTTGAAAAATCCGATGAAACCGGAGAAGCGGGTTTCGCGTCCCCAAAACACCTGACGGGGAAGTGAACTGCGTCAGTCTCGAATTCGATCGATGGAGACTTCAGTTCCCGGACGGGGCAGCCAAAGTCGAAAACCGTTGCAAAACGCTCGAAGCGAGAACACGGTTGTTCAATTGGCGACGCACAATGACGCAAAGCGGGCGCCGAGGGAAATTTGATGTCGAAATTAATCGCCAACCCTAAAATTGATCAGAGAATGGTCGACAAAACCGCTTCGACGCTGCCGAGCGATGCACGCGACGACGATGCCAAAGAACATGCGGCGTAATCGTTTCATACCGGGGCCCCGTGCGGGCACTGGAACGCCTCGCCACCCTCGCCATCCCATCTCACAAACTCACGTATCCTATCGCTATGAGGCCAAACTAAGAACACCGAGAAACGCAGACCGTCTGCGACATCGACACCGTCACGCTGGATCAGCTCGAAGCCCTGCTGCAATCCAATTTGCACCCCGCGCGACCGCCGGAAACCGAATCGCGTCGTCCCGCGCCGTTCAACACGCTCGCCCGAGCATGCCGTGGAAGGCGACGGCCTCGTCAAATGGCGATTCCGTCAAAGCGATCAAGCCATGGTCGGCGGAAATCTGGTCGGAAAAATCTCCTCAAATGAATGAATTCTCCACCACCCGACCTTCCAACGGATCGAAGGAGCGTGGCGTGCGGCTCCATCTTGGTCAAACAACACCGAAACAGACGAGATGCTGAAGATTCGGTGTGAATATTTCTTAAAAGCGAAACTTCACAAAGACGCTCAAGAAATACAAGGGAAACCGCTTGGCGACCAAAGTCCGATTTTTCAAGAAACTGCTACGGAAGAAGATACGGTCAATTTGGGTGAACCTTTACGGTGCGTTGATGGCGACTATGAGTTTGACCATTCGCCTGTCGATGTTGAGTTCGCTTTTTCGGCCCGCGAGATGCGAGGTGGCTGCGGCCGCTCACAGCTCCGTTCTGGGCGCGCCGGCCCCTTCGCTAAATGCTCATGCGCATCGTGGCCAAGAATTGGCAATCCCCGATTTAAACCAAGATCTTTCAAACCGCCGAATTCGCCGCCTGCGATCGCTGCGGGCTGCGGAAGGATGAAGACTCACGCTACGTGGGATTGACGATGCCGCGTTTCCTGCACGCAAACCCTTACGGTGCGGCGAAGGCACCCCGTCGAAAAGAAGAGTTTGCCTCGAAGAGGAAACCGCCGCCGTCCCGACCACAGCGATACGTGTGCTCCAACAGTGCGTACCGCATTGCGGGAACATCAAACCGTTTCGTTCAAATTGCACGCTTTGTGCTCGCGAATTCGTGGCGTCAATCGCGCGCAGCGTTGAGAAATTTGCCCGTCCATACCCTTCCCGACCGACGACGGTGGTGTGACATGAAATCCGCGAACTGAGATATCGCGATCAGCGATCGTCGAGATGTATCCTATATGGGCGAAAACGATTGAATGCCGCTATCTATCGCCAAGAAAGCGATCTGGCCGGCGTCATCGGCGCTGCCAGTCGCTCAACATCCGGCATTTTCGAAGACCCCGATGCCGACCGCGAACGCCGAGTTGCGGGTGCGATTTTGCCGTACGTGTCGCCGTTTGTCGCTTTGCGCATTACCTCAAGTGCATCGTTCGGACAAAAGTGGTTCGTTCAAAGAACGGATCCGACATGCAGTTGGCTCAACATTGGATCAGCCAAGTACGTCGACACCAAACGCCACCGGCCTCGGACTGACAAAGCGCGACGGTCCACTCGCCGGTGCCGGAAAGTGATCGTCGAAAGGTGAGGGGAACCCCCGGTTATTACAACGCGAAGTTCTTCCTGCGACTCACTACCAGCTCGAAGGATTGACCGTTTTCCATTACGATTGCGTCAGTTAAATTCCCTCGCCAAAGCAGCTAGGAACGTTCGTTCCGATTCGGCATCGATCCACTTCATCATTCAGGTAGTTAAGCGATTAGACATGATTGTTCTCAAGTGTTAAAGAGATAAAAAGGGATCCACGGCCATCGGTTTCGAAGATCAGATCAGTTTGACGTCGTTGAATTTTAATTACGTGCCGAAACATTGTTCTGCGAAAGGTAGCCGAACCCGCGACGGCGGTTTGCAACATCTCGAAATTTCATGCACGAAAGATTTCGACAATCGCGTCGCCGGAACTGTTCATGCAGAGCGTTTCGGCGACAGCCTTGAAAGGCTCGTTTACCTACCTCCAAACGACAACGACGGGCAAAAAAAAAAAAACCCCCGCCCCCAAAAAAAAAAAGCGTTTTTTTTTTTTGGGGGTTGGTTGACCGGGGTTTTGGCCCCCCCAAGAAAATTTTTTTTTTTCCCCCGGAATTTTTTGTGGGGGGGGGGGGACCAAATTTTTAAAACCCCCCCCCCCACCCCCATTTCGCGTCGCCACGGCGTGCGTCCGACGAGTCGTTTTCGTTGAAATTCACCGAGATCAAAAACTGGAGTACACGCAGTACACGGTGAGAAGGGCAACGAAGGCGTCGCCGAAGGTTGGAACCTGTTGGCATCCAAGGCCGCGTAATCGCGTTGTGCCTTGATGACACAAAAACAACCGTTCTCCGCTGCAGCCATCACTTCCGAGATCGGTGGCGGGAATCTTCCCGCAACCTCGATCCTCATAAACTCGCAATCGTGAAAACTTCAGGGAGTGAAAACTCAGGTCGTGACATTCCGTTTCCCGAATCTCGCCGTTCGACAAATCCAGCGTCGAGATGGCCGAGGTTGAAAGTTGTCGATCGAATCATCGAAGAATATGCGAACGCTTTTAATGACGCGTCAACCGTTCGAGTGTGGGCGGATTGGCGCCCTGGCCTCACGGCGGAGCGAGGTGCTGCAATTTATGGTGTGCCTGATTTGTCATGGTTTCAGCACTAGCGTTTTTGCTGCGAACACGCTTCGCCGGAAAACTGAAACAATCATTGAACGAATTCGAGCCACGTTGCACGGCATTCGCCACGCGTTCAGTGGATACGTGGAGAGTATCGCCGGCATATCCGAATCGCTGATGCCTCTGCGTGAGCGGGGAAATCGGCCCGCGTGAGGCCCCGGAAGGCATTCAAGTTTGGGCATGTCAATTCTGTTCTGTCACCGGTCATGCCAATCAGGCTACAAGCGGCCGTGCGGCTTGATTTCGAAAAAATTCCGGTCGCGATGAAACTGCTGCACCGAGTCACCGCGAGTCGATCCGTCGATTGCCATTTCTCGACCGATGCACGGGTGACGAAACAACTCATGATGCCCGCCTTTCTCGATCACTACAAACCAGGAATTGGGCTACCTTCGCCAACCTCGCATGCGGAGTTCGCCGAGGAGTTATTCCCGGTGGCCGGTTTCGATTTGGATGGACGGTTTCACCATTCCAGGATCCGTATGTCGAGCAATTGCTCGAAGAATGGATGCGTTTCTGCGCCGCGCTGGTGCATCGACGGATCGATGCCGAATTCCAGAGTTCACCGGCGGCGTTGCTGGATTCATTTACCCCAACTAACACGGCCCCCATTCCCTCCGCAGCGATTTCGCGTTGCCAAACCCGATCCCAAGAAGGATCCACTGGTCAAAGGTTAACCGCCTCCTCGGGCACGCGTTTGCGAAAGCCGGGGGTGACAGATCGCACCCACTCCGCGTGCAGATGGTCACCACACGCGATACGATCGCATCCGTTGCGATCGCCGATTGCATGGATCGATCGTCAATCCTCAACGACTCGAATTTGGCGGGCCCAGTGGTACGTCCGTCAAACGCGATCGCTCATGCACATTACGACTCGGAAACGTTCGACGATTGCGGTTTCGAATTTTTCGATTGATCGATTTGATGTGCATGGCGTGCGGCGAGGTGGCCGTGCGAGTGCCCTCGAAAAGTTGCAAAACCAAGACGGAACGGATGTATGCCTGGGTGGAGCGACCTGGCGCCAATGGTTCCGGATTGCAGTTCAAACCACGATTCAAAAGCGTCGGATTCGGGATGACGAGGGGCTGCATGCCGCCGGATTCACAACGTTTCGAGGTTACAAATGGCTGACAGGAGTATTTTTGTTGCCCGAGAAAATTCCTGTTCACCGAACTTGGTCCTTGCGGCCTGCGTTCGCCATTCTGATCGAATTCAAGGCGAAACGAACCAGTTGTACTCGGCCGCCGAGCCCATGTGGATCCTTGATCGCGTTGATGACTCGACCCGAATGCTTAGCGGATGCCTTCGGGACCCGAGATGTTAGCGTTGCACCTGACCGTAGCCGGTCGTCAAACCTATTGTCAAAAAACCGTGCCGATCGAGTCAACTCGGCGATCAGTGTTTCGGAGCACGCGTTGATTGTCGATCGCAGTCGTCCGATGGATTTTGAGGTTTGTCGATCCAAGATTGCCCCATGGCATGGTCCGGCAGCCCGAGGACTTGGAGTATCGCCGCTGTACCGCCGCCTTCGCGTGGGGGATGCCGCAGGTCGCATGATCGGTTTTACACGGTCAGCCGCCGAGCGCGACAACGTCCAAGCGCCAACCGATTTTGGCCACCGATCAACTTACAGGGTTCCGAAGCTTGCGGTCACGCTAACGGAGTCAGACAGACATCGCGACAATTGTCGGGACTAGCATCCGGACAGATTCCGGCAATCCGAACGGCACCCGCGGATCTCCATCAACTCTCGGCGACCGTGATGTGTACCAACCGGATCTGTGTTGTGCCCCCCGGCGGGCGGATGGACCCACGCGTTCACTCTCGATGTCCCGGTCCGCTGATCGCGACCACGAATCCTTGACGGGACCGACGCCTCCACGTTCGGCGTTGGCATCGGAGGACGACCAACTTGCTGGCGACTGGTCCAAGCATCTTCAAATGAAGCGTTGGCCGATGTCCGAATCGGCCGCTGGCAGGCCTTCGCAGGCAATCCGCCAATGCGGCGGAAATTGCTGAGAGATCGCCTGTCGCTTTTATTGCCCCGAGGACGTGCCACCTTTGGCGGCGACAGATTGACGGTATCGTTGCATTGCAAACACGACCACACGCTGACAGTTTGGCCTTACGGGCGGTCTCGAATCGTAACGGCGACGATGTGATGTCGATCTGCATTTGACGATTCGGCTTTTGAATCGATGGCGCGTTCTTGTTCGCGACCATCCTCGACGTTTCTTTTGCTCTGGACACATCGCTGAATACGTCATTCGCATGACGTGGCAATTCCACTACGCGAGGTAAAAATTCCTCGTGGCCGCTGGAGAATGGAGGGGCACACCGCGCTTGTTGAACCGCTCGCAAACGCTACCACGCTGAGTTCGGATTCATTGACCAACCGCACCGATTGGCTTCGCGTCCTCGTATCGGATGACCGTTATGAGCAACCATCCCGATGAGTGATCTTCGCCCGTATCGCTTTGATTTCTTCAGGGCGGTTCGGCCAGATCGAGTTATTGCACCCCTTGTACGCGAGCGGTGGGCAAACCGCGCGATTTCAAGAGTATCGTATCTCGGTTCCAAATCCGTGGAGTTGACTTCGCTCCGTCAACCATCGAATAAAATCGCTGGACGCCGACGGGACACCTGCGGTTTGCAACAAACGGTTCTTTGGATTGTGACCGTCGGGCGCCGTTGCCTTGCCGATAACGGAATCGGCTCCGCGACAATGGCGACACGAGGGCGATCGAACCTCAAAATCGCGTTTGCGATATCTTTCATCACCGGATGGCGACGGCTGCTTTATCCGCGTCTGGAGTACTTCGCGGGGAGAGCGATCCAGGCGGACCGGCCCGAACAAGATTCGTTTCGCGGATTTACTCGCATCGCTTCGCGGTATCCACGTACGGAAAAAAAAACGAAAAACGAATTCGCTCCGCCTCGTCTGCTGTGATTTCGCCAAAGGATACTGCGCTTCGATTTCCACCGCCAATTGATTCGGTATTCCGAATGAATGGAAACGGTTCGAAAACCCTTTCCGCCTCGGAAACCCTTTCCGCCTCGGAGGCGGTTTGCGACGTGAACGATCTGCGTCGCGTTACCACACCGCTCGTTCGGAAATTCGCCGCAAACGCCGGATGGGTTACGCGAACCTGCTTCGCCAGTGCGTTAGGAACAGCCGGAGGTTTCGCACGTTTGTTCCCCAACCTCGCTCGAACTTCGCGGGGAAGACCGTGGCCTGCTCGGGCGGCGTGGTGACCGTGAGAACAATCGAAATGTGCTCGGGGCGGTTATCGTTGTAGGCCGGGCCGAGTCGAGGATCACGCCTCCACGATTGAACTGCGTTATCGGCCCCTTGGATTTGACCACTACCGAGCGTTGATGCCCGGTGTGGGCCAGACAGTGTCGTTCGATTGGGTCGTGGTTATGCCGACGAGGGCTGCAAGTTGGGCGTTCGCGTGATCCTAACCGGCCAACAGACACCGCCGATGTGTTTGGGGAAATCGTCCCAGTCGGACGAGACACCTGGTTGCACGGCAAAGACCGCACCAACGACTGCGAAGAACTAATTCGTTTTTACTTTGATCCATCAAACCCGGACGAAGACAAAATGAACCCCCGAGGCAAAATGCCTGATCCAATCTACTATCACCTCGACGCGTTGCACTCGCCGTCAGACGAAACCATTGGCCGATCACCCTGGTGCCCACTTCGGCATTGCATGAACCGAACGACTCGGCCGTCCATTCGAGGCGACCGTCGTGTCGTGACCGATTCCCAAGCGTGCGCCCGAAACAGTGGATCGGGCAAACCGATGGGGATCCACCGTTTGGCCAGCAATCCGAGAACCGGTGCCACTGCATGGGATCATCGATGCGCGCAAACAGATTGACGTTTTAGACGAACTTTTGTCGGATTCGAAGTTCCGTTTGGTGCCTGGATCGTTTGCTGCGTTATGTCGGTGCTGTTCGTATTTTCAGCCAACCAAGTGTCGTGGAGATTATCCAATTGAGTTGCCGATGAGCGTGTTTTTCGGAGAACTCGATGGACCGTTGACAGTCGTTATCGCCACGGGCTTATTGCGCTTCAAATACAACGAAAGCGAACTGGATTTCATCACCCGAGTGATCGAAGAGAGGGAATTTACTCTTTTGAGTATCGGAATCCGCATACTTTTGGTTCTGTGCGATGACGTCGCGACCATCTTGCGATCGCCTTCCTACCCGGACCTGCCGTATCGCGTAGTGTCCAACCGGACGACCCCGCTTCGTGGTGACTGGACGAGCGAGCGTAGTTCACGACCGGATCGAGATGGCTGGACGATTATGATTTCCAGAAACCTCGTGTCGATTTTGACGGTTCGACAAGAGGCGCTCACCGACACCCAAGCCGTGGGCGGAACAGTATCCGGGACGTTTTTTTGACCCGAGCGTGGCCAACAAACTCTCGCCGCATTTCAATCCGAGCATTCCTTTGTCGAGGGCAATCGACCCACGTTCGCAGTAACGTCGCGGCGGTCCATACCGGAAACCGGGGGATTCACGTCACCGATCATTCCGGACGATCAGGATGAACCAAGACTACCTCGTCACCTCATCGCGTTTGATATCCAGACATCGGAATTGTCGTGGTTCCGGATGCCCCAGTTCACGCATGGGCACCGCGGATTGGACTTTTGCAACCGTGTGATCCCGTATCGATTGCAACAGGAGACTCCGCGACCGTCGATGACCGGACCGCCAAATCGCGCGAGTCGTTTTGGTTCCCGACGACAGAGATTTGGACCGATTTCCTTTGCGTCGTGTGAAGTTTCAGTTTTTATGGATCGACGGCGTCGGGTGATGACGCATTCGGTGGGTCCGCTCACCAAGGTTGACGGGGCAAAACTATGAGTGATGTCGGTCTCGAATGGCGAAGAATCGTCGTTCAGTTTTCAAACGGCGATCTCGACCCGGCCAGTGATTACCGGGCGGATGGCAAACGCACATGATGCCGCCGGGAGTCGTTACCCGAAAGCTCAAGCCGAAAAACATCTTGCGAACCCCGGAGCACACGCCGTGGTAAGAAAACCGGAACACGTTTCACGAATTGACATTCGACGATACAAGGATGCCGAGTCCATTTATCTGCAGTAGCGAACGCGACTTCGTTCGCCCGAGTCGAAAATAAACGATTCGCTTCAAAGTCGGTTTTGAAAAACAGGATCCTGGTGACCAGAGTATCGACGTGTTTCACGACCCGAACGCGTCAGGTCGGCGCAGGCCTGAGCAGTCAGCCGATGAGAAATGGCAAATGGCGATCTGGGCGACGACATGTCGTTGAAATCGGGAAAAGAAACTCTCGGTCGAATCCGATCAAGCGATGGCGTTAACCTTCCGGCGATACAACGTCCATGAAATCGAGTCAGGCTGATGACGATCGAGAGCGACGCGGCCCTTCGATTTCAATGCCGCCGACGGTTTGGAGCGTCGAGGGCGGGTTTGCGAGGGCGACCGTCAATGCGGGGACGAATGGACGATCATGGCGACCACGTAAATTGACGCTCAGTGCGCGGCTCCAGATCGTACTGAACCGAGCATGATCACAATTCAAGGTGCCATGGTAATGATCCAACTGAAAATGAACTTGTTGCCACGACCGGCAGAATTGCTTATCCAAAGGAAACGTTCATTCCGCCTTTTTGGAGACGCGATGCCCCCCGCCGCACCGTTGGTTGATTGCATGTTTGTACCTGCCACGACGGCCGATTTCCGCATGTCGGCGGTCCAATCGTGGGACCCGGGGTTCGTCCAATGTCTGATGGCAGCATGCCCGCATCGGTTATGGCGCATGGCCACCTGCGTCGGGCACCGGATTCCATGCGCCGGATCGGGCTCCGTGGATGATCAACGAAAATCGGCCCGTTCGGCATGGGCATTTCCACCGCCGCCATGGCGGAACCGTCGTGCTTGGATTTGCCCACCGTGCAGATCGGCGGAATAGTTTGCCAGTCCGACCCCGATCAACTGTTTCAACAAAGACTCGCGACGAAATCAATCGGCGACGAGCGCGATTATGTCGGCGCGCCCAAACGCCCCTGGAACGAAACAGCTCGCCTCGCGGAGTGACCATCCCATCGAGCGACCACGTGGCCATGACAACGCGTTCGATCCGAATGCCGATGGACGCCCGGCGCCCGTCGTGCTGTTGGCCAAATCGCTGCGATCTTGAGCGGTCGGTTTCGCAATGTTGGATGCTCCGCCGCTGTCATGGTCGCACCCGGTTGCAAATGATTTCGGTCGTTCCGAACCCAATCTGCGGTCGCGACCGAACTCGTCGAACCGTCACGATGTCGGAACCTCGCCGTCTCGCGAGTTGGCCATATCCGATGGGGTGACCCCCGGATCCACATGAGCGCCGATACCCCCACCGATCATTAGGGCACGGTCCAAAAAGAACATCGGATCGATTGGCCAAAAGCCGACGGGCCGTAACGGAACCCCGAAGGTTGCCGAAACCGTCTCTGCGATGTGAATTTCCGGCTCATCCCTTGTCCTTTTGAGGGGACTGTCGGTGTGCGTTCGACACTCGGATTCAGCCCACGGCCCAATCTTTGGACCGCCGCCAAACCTTGCCTTCCCCCAGGTCCGAATCAATTTGGCCTTGCCCAGGGGATCGTGGAGAACCGGACTCCGATTTAACGCGTTGGGCCCGGTTCGTGACCTTTGTTGGGATTCCGAAAGCCAAGATTGCCAGGGACGAACGTTTCCCAAACCCGAGCAGTATCCCGAAATCGGATGCTGGAATTTCCAAACGCTGCTTTAAAAGCAACTCTTGATCTTCTCC
>Ga0163217_1031978_pt1 | contig 11230 bp, 5 predicted proteins | sample SynspAceP_FD_185933 | JGI IMG/M metagenome (GOLD analysis project Ga0163217, IMG submission 185933) | Saline lake microbial communities from Ace Lake in Antarctica - Synechococcus sp. Ace-P (PacBio error correction) | ecosystem: Environmental > Aquatic > Non-marine Saline and Alkaline > Saline ... | reverse complement strand
TTCGAACCCTTGAACTTGTGGTTTAACAATGGCCGATTTACCGCGCCCATCTGCTGCATGGGAGCTGGCGCCAGTTTTCGGTTTTGATGCCGCTTTGGGACAATCTTCACCAACTTCATTATCGTCAAATGGTGTTCGGTAAAAAAACTCGCTGATGATCGCATTTTTCTTGTTCAATTTTAGCTAGTTCTTCACGTATCGCCTTCAAGGCGAACTTGCTTGATTAGAGTCTTTTGCTGTTTGTTCATTTTATCTGAGGACGGCCAATACACGTTTTGCGTCATCAATTCAAGGGGCGCTCGTCGATTTCGGATTTTTTTGCATCAGAAATAAAATGCGTTCGGAATATATACGGTACGCGCTGTTTCTCTTTTGGGGCCGCGCATAGGCAAGTTTTAAATGTATCTGAGATTGTTGTTTTTTAAATCTGAATAGGATCTCTTTATTTTTCTGGGTAGGCAAAAATAAACAAAAAAAAAAACGGCTAGTTTGTTAAACTAGCCGGTTTTTTTTATAAGGCCTTAAATGCCACAGGAAGCAGTCTTAGGACAAAACATTTTGTTTTTTTAGGCAAATTTTGGGGCCAACGGCAAGATTGGGTCCTAGATTCAAAAGGGTTGGGGCATTTCTTCTGTCACGAGGGAAAAACTTTCTTGAGCGTGAACGCGTTTATACCGCTGCTTGCCTGCAGCCCACTCGTTTGCGGAAGAGGTTGTTGGTTTTTCGTAAAAAACATTCGCGGACGGAACGGAACTTCTGCCAAAAACACCTGCTTTTCTTTTCCGGGGGGGGGGGGCTGGGGGGGGTGGGGGGGGCCAAAAACCCAAAGGCGTGTTTGAAGCGACGAAGATGGCGATTGTTCAAATTGGTTTCGTTATCTTTTACTTTTATTTGCTGGCATGTTATTACTTTTACATTAATTTTTTTATAAAGTTTAAGTAAGTAATTCACAAAAACGGCTCGTTGAATCATACCGTATTTAATGGGGGCTTTCCAAAGCGCGCTTTTGTTGAACAGGAGTGTGATCTGAAAATAACGATGATGTTTCTTACGGCTGGACAGACTGGTTGTCGCGTCTGGTAACGTGGTATATATTTTTTTTTCAAGATGTTGGTTGTTGGGTCCCTATCTGCTTCTTAGGAAGCTATTTTGTGCAAACGAGAAAAATCACTGTGCTTTTAATTTTAACATTGAAAACGCGCGGCAATTATAATGGCTTCCGCTAGGACTTTGATCTAACTATCATTTGCGCTTGTCAGATAGGAGGTTGTCTTTTGCTCTGCAACGGAGGGAGATAAGGTACAATGCGTTCAAATTGTATTGATGAGATTTGCTCTTAAGAAAAGTTCATTTGGGATTTCGAAACTCTTGTGATGAGACGGGGGATCGCTAATTATACGATTAGACGAAAATGGTCTATTAGCCACAAAATTTTATTTCAAATTGTCAGGTCATGCAGGAATTACGTGGGAGTGGTTGCCAGAATTGGCATTTCTGCGTGACCATTGTACGGAAAAAACATTTGCTCGCTGATGCGTGAGGTGCGCAAGGAAGCCGGATATGAAAAAAGCGGAGCTCGATGCATCGCTTATACCAAGTTGGTCGGGCTTGACCTTGGTGGAGCGAGCATTAATGGCAGGTGCGGACTATTGGTCGTTCATTAGCTATGCGTTGGGCGGGATATTCCCTGCGTGGCAGCTTTTGCATATTCATATGGAAGGGCATCCCTTCTTTTTTGCGCCTATGCTGAAGAGTTCAACAACCTGAGATGCCTTTATCGCCGATTGTTGGTGGTCTGGCGTCATACCAGTTGTCGTGGTTGATGGTATCGGTGATATCGTCTTTTGGGCAAGTCATTAGATTGGATGGCGCTGGTGAAAGCGTTTGATAAGCCCCAAAATCGATTTGGCTTGCCGTATCCAGGTGGGGGCCCGCAAATTGCTGCTATTTTTAGGGCAAAACGGGTGAACCCTTAATCGGGCCGTCTTAAATTCCCGCGTTCAGATGACGGATCGGCCCTGGTTTTTAGACTTCTAGTTTGTAGTGGTTTTTTGGAAAACCGCTTTTTTAACGGCTGTGCACGCGGCACTAGGACGATGAATCGCTGTGAATGAAGCATTTAAACGCGGGGACCGCTGCTTTGTTAAGTCCATTTTTGAAACCCCTGTGTCGATACCGTAGTGATTTAAAGTGTCGTCGCGCCACTAAGGGCAGAAGGGTTTTTTGTGAAGTTAATTATCGCCGGTGGCCGTCGAGTTGGGCGAATGTCAGCGTTTGCTGAGCACTAGAAAGTCAGCTTGAAAAAAATCAAAAAAGCGAGTTTGTTGTTTTTATGGGGGGGGGGCTCGACAGCGACGTCCTGTGCACTAAGGATAATGGCGCTTTAGCATGATTGCTGTCATCGCTGGGGCTGCTCAAGCGGTTGGCAAATGTGACATCGTCGAGCTTAGTTTTGTTCTATCGTGCTCGCTGGCCTTTGTCTGCATGTTACCCCCTGAAGAATCTTAATATTGAAAGGGACTTGGGTGTTGGACTGAAGCGGTGCTGAAGGCTCAGCCGGTTTATTGGTGTTTACGATTTGTGCGAAAAAAATAAAGATTCAATACAGGATTTGTGTTGACTCTGGCAGATGCGGCGAGCAGCGACATCTCGAGTAGCTGCACGAGGGGACCGAGACCTTGTAAACTTGTTGGATGTAGAAAGCTATTTTCGACATTTCATTTCTTAGCGGTTTTGATGCCTGAGGCGCCAGTTCGAAACTCTATTGAAACCCTTGGCAGAGCATTTAAGTCGCGCGACTTGTAGGGCAAGTTTAAACTGAATGCGTTACCTTGACTTTTTTGCGTAACCGGCGCCTTGTCGCAGGCGTCTCAGACATTCTGTTGGTATGAAAATACACAGAAAAATCCGCCGTTATATAACCTTACGGACTTGTTAGTTGATCACAAGGGGAGGGACGCTTTTTATCCAGTGCGTCGATTCTTGGCTCCTTTTATGGGCATAGACCCAGCGGTCAGCCCATTTCCTATAAGGGCTCGATGTTTCATCCTCAAGCTGGCTTGCATTGATTGGATCGTCAAATCGTTCGCGATATGAGTTTTGCCAGTGTGTCTGGTTTTATATTGGTTAGCTCACTTTAAGCTTCAATTAATAATTGAAATGGTTGAGGTTTTTTGATGGCATATTCACGACATGAAGCCAGCTTTCCCTACTCTCCGCGTTCCATCGCGGATGCGCTTGATTTTCATAAAGCATCCGTACTTTGTTCGGCAAGCGCGGTTTTTGAAATGAATTAGCGGCAGCGGGTATGCGGTTGGTGTAATTGATTAGTCCGTTGTGAAGTGGGTGTGCTTCCAAGAATGGCCCAGACAGTTGGAGGGCGGGGGCGGTGGTGACTTCTGCGTGGACTAGGCTATCCAGCGTTGACTGATTGTCCGTTCCAAACTAAACCTGGGAAAAAGTTTGTTTTGTTCAGAGGCGTTTTGCTTCTTTAGAACTGGGGTTTAAGAAAACCACATTGGCATGGCTGAGTAATTTAAACCTTTTTCAAGTTTCCTTCCAAAAATTACGTTTTCCGCGCTTTTTAATGCGGATTATTCTCCAGATGCACTCGAGCGTTTTCATCAAAGATTAGGGGTTTTCAGGCGCGATTTGTAAAGCCAAAATGGTGGGATTGAAAGCGAGCAGCGGAAACGAGCGCCCTTAATACGCGCAACGGGGTCTTTCTACAACAGGCACCGAGACATGAACGAAATATCGGTTGTTTGTAAGTCCTGCTGTCATTGAATGGGGTCTATTAGGTTACCAATCTTGGTCCTGTGCTATTGCAATTGATGGTTCAGGTTCGACGTTCTTAAATCTTCTCTAGCGAATGTCGGAGCAAGTCACCAAAATAAAACCAGTCTGTAGCCGTTCACTCTTGGCTTTTTTTCTCTTGCGCAAGCAAGGGCGTATTCTTCTTTGTCTTCCAGGTGTTAGGAAGCGGGAACTGTTGCCAACCTGTTTGTAAAACCTTTTTCTGTTCAGTTATTCTGGCTGTGGGCGCCTTGTGACGACCCAGTCAGTGGTCGACAAACAGGCCAGTCAAGTTAGGGGTCTCTAACGGGCGCCGCCAACGAGGTAGACTTTCATGTAGATGGGTGGTTGTCATGGTGTTCTAGTTGCCTGTTTCGGCTATGCTTCTGGGAAAACATAGGCGCGTTTACCCATTGGGCTTCGAATGGACGGAGCCTCCGTTTAAGGAATAGGAATCTTCTTTGAAACCTGCGATGCACGGTTACTCTTGCCGCTCTCTTACTGCTGTTACCGTGATGGCAGCAAACAATAATGGGCTTTTGGTGCTTTTTTTTTTCGGCACTAGCTCAAAAAATTTTGTACGTTTGTCGTTAGTTAAGCTGGATGGCATGGTCATTATGGCTCGTTTTTCAAAGCTAAACCAAATCACGGATGTCTACAATAGCCGCAATTATTTCCAAGAGCGGTAGGAGCGTCTTGAAATGTCGATACAGGGTTATAAGTCCATGAGTTCTTCCGCAGTTTATTGTACAAGCGTGTACTAGCGGTTTTGTCTGTCTTCTAGCGCGTAAAGCGGGTTTAAACTTCCTCCCCAACGCAGGCAGTGTCTAGTGATTGAACATTGTTCTGCTGGGGTTTTTCTTTCTAGGGGCGCCCAATGTTCCAAAAAACGATTATTGGCAATCACTAGGACTTTAGTGGGTAATTAAACCAAGCGGCATAACTTTTGTTGCGGTATTACTTATGCCTTCTTTTAGATTCTAAGTCGGGATCGTTTGCTGTTTCTTCATCACAAAAGGCGGCCATGCGAGTTAGATAATTTGTAATCGTTCTAAGGCGGAATGCTGTTGCTGTGAGTTTGTCGTCCATTGATTTTTGGCCGTTTACCGCTACATCGTGGCAAAAAATCATCAAACCGTTGGTCTGGACTTCGATGTTTAGTCTTCGACGCTCTTTGGCGAGCGTTTGCGTTTTTTTTAAATCCAGCACAGGTGGAATTTTCCAAAGCAGTGTGTCATGACGGGTTGAGTTTTGCTCGTCGTTATGACACAAGTGTCGTTGGCGAAAGCCAAATCCATTAAAGTTCGTCACGATCTCTCAGCTGTTAGGATTCTGGCAAGTGTTGTCGCCTCGTTTTTGTTTGCATGGACCATATGAACCGGCTAATAAATTTGCAGATCATGGTTGCCAATACCACTTTTCGTATTGTGGCTAGGGGACTATTGATAAGCCGTAGCGTTCAAGAGACTCCCGGTCTCGGTTAATAAGATCACCAGCCAAAACCAAAGTTTGTCTTGTCTGCACGATAATTGGATGTGTTACTAAAGGCTGCATTAAAAGGTGTGTAAGCAGCCTTTTGTAAGTCACATCAAACATAGGTTGCCCCATATTTTTTTCAGTGCCCTATAGTTTTGGAACGAATAGAGTGAAACGCGAACAAGGGCTTCAAACGGGTTCGGTAACCGGTTCATCGCGGCTTCCTTAAAAAACTGGTAAGCTGCCTTGCATTGCTTGCAAACCACGGTTTCCAATTCCACAGGTACGCTGGTTTTAGTGAAAGAATTCAGCCAGGTTCTAAGTGCGGATTATTCGCCAATTGAACCGCTGCCTTTGACTTCGTTGCACTTGTCTCGCTTGCATTCGGTGATTAATTCCAAGTGGCGTGTGCCATTTGGCTGACTCTGATCGCAGTTAGTTGATAAGGAAATATTGTAAGCAAAATTACATTAGGCGTGATTCAGCCGTTGTTAGATTGGCGGTGAGTATTCCTCGCGAACGGAACTAACGGACGTCATACTTTTGCATTTACCTTCCGTTTTTTAGTACACGTAGTTGGTTGATGGCGCACCAAAGTCTTCTACATCCAACTCTTTCTGGGCGAAGTAAGCGTTGGTGTAATATTTTAATGCCGCGAAATCCGTCGTTGTCCGAAGTACCCTTTATAGTTGTTACGTTAGGTTTTTTTCGGACGTTGCTGAAAGCCTGTTCTTAACCATTGGTCTTTTCCAGCTTTTGATGTCATCATACGGGGATGAGAAGGGTCTCTTCGTTGTGGGCGTCATTCTTACAATTCGCTGAGATCCACCTTAGGCCGCTGGGTCGAATGATTTTCAGGGCCAACACAATATACGGAAGATTCGACGCTATGCAATAATACTGAGCCATCCCACTTAAGCGGCCATTAAGAGCTGTCGCCTGGCGCGTGCAGCCAAAGATCGACGACTTCTTTTGTGTAGCATGAAGTGGCATGTCTTGGATGGCGCTTACTCTGGCTTAGTAAGTGAAAATAAGGGCGTCGAAATATTGTAGGTAAATTACCTTGACGACACGGATATACTGTTCTTCTGTTCGAAAGTGATTGTGAAATCAAAATTTCATTGCATTCGGCTTCGGAACCAGTTAGTCAGTGGAAACGGAAACAAATTCACTTATTAGAAATAGGGATTAGGTTCGGCGATTCAAGCTCAACCACGTCCATCACGGTCAGTGTGCTTGATAAGGCCTTTCTGTTTAATGCGGCCTTTACCCAGGCCAATCTTCAACGAAAGACGGTTGGGACCTTTTTTTTGTGCGCGAAGAAGCCACAACTATGGCGGATAACGCCGTGGTCATGAAGGAAAAGTTTTGACAAATCTTTTTTCTGCTTTATGGGGTTGCTGTTTTGCTCAATGTAGAAACTTTTTTCGCGTTATTTGCCAGTGTTGAATTAGGCATGGTTGGAATGGCCACTTTAAGGCTTGCCGCTTACTCTGCTTGCTGTATGCCAGCAATGATCAGATCGCGTGTGCCGTGGTTGTGCGGTCATGTTCGGAATAATGGGTGGCCTAGGGTAATATTTAGCGGCGTTACCAGACAGCCTGAGTATGTTCTAACACCAGGTAAACCTTGATCGTGATACATCGGCGCTCGCGCTCCGCCTGATCGAGATATTTTGGCGATAAACAAGGTATCAGCAGGAAAGAGGGCCTATTAAGTTTAAAGCTTGTTTTTTGGCGGAGTTTGGTTTGAGCGTTGAGGGCAATTTTAGGGTCGTTGTCCAATTTCCTTCTCTTGCCTTAGATGACATCTTCCCTGCGTGCGATTTAATTCCACAGACTAAAATGTTAGGACGGGCGATGCCAAACTTTTTTCTTGTAGATCTTTTGTTTTAAGCGCTTTCACATACAAGACTGTTGATGCTTCGCTTTCTTGTAATGGCGGCTCGGTACTTCTTTTAATGGCGACGGTGAGTCCGTCACTAACGGCCAGCTTTTCATTCGTTTCTGTTGCTAAGCAAATGCTAACAAAACGTGGTGGGACGAGCGGCATTGCGCTTGAAAAAAATTCTCGGTATTGGCCTGAAAATGTCCAGCAGTTCGTTCACACAAACACCTTTGTGCACAGAGGGCGGTTGTTCACCGTTGGCCGCAAACCTTTTTCTGAAGGCAAAGCCTTCCCCCTGCTTTTCTTGAGCGTTTCTGCTAACATAAGGTGGACTTACGTTCTGGCGAACTCAAGAAGTCCTCGGCGGCGGGCTTTTTCTTAGCCTCAGGGCGTCTCAACGCGCTCTTATAGAACACTGATATACTCCCCTCGCCCTCTCCGCCCCGCTGCCCGCCTCGCCTCGCTCTCTCCTCGCGCGCTGTGTCTAGTTGTGTTTTTGTGTACCGCTGATTATTACAGCTGCCACTCGCTCGCTAAGTATTTCCCATCTATAGATTATATCCACTGCGCTTACGCATACGCGCGCACCTCGTCTCCGCAACGTGTACGCTGCTCTGCGCGCTCTATATACACCTCATCTGTCGCTATAATGCGTGAACTCGAAGTACTAGCGTACTACTGTCGCTTACTAGAGTTCTGCAGTGCCGTGCTTCTGAGATACTGATCATGCTCGCGTATCGCTAGCTGCTCCTCATGCCTAAGCTAATGCCTAGTCGCGCTTATAACAGCGACTGCTGACTCGCGCGATATACGCGCTCGCACGTGCGTCGTTGGTCGGATACCTGCTCAGGGTGTTCTCCAAGAGGTCAATATCGCTAATGACAGTGGGACGATTCTGTCGTGTTGTCTCATCATTTTTGCCCTCTCCGACTTAGTGTCTCTCCTATTCTCTTATTTTTTGGGCATTATCGATATACTCTCAATCTTTAATATCAATAACTGAAATCTCGCCGTGCTCGGGACTGTGCTCATGATCACCATACGCTCTCGTAATGAGACACTGCACTCATCATCCGTATGCATCGTTCCTCTCCTAGTTCACTGCATCAGCGATCACTCACTATGTTCTACTATTTCGCTATGGACCATGTCACTCTCTAATGGCATTTACTGACGTGTCTCCGAATTGCGATCTTACTTCATTCTTTGTGCTCTGTGTCGTCGTCCCATCATCAGTTGCATTCGTCGTCCTCTCCGCGCTCTGCGTCGCGGTCCTCCTATTACGCTGCGTGCTTATCCGTGGCTTCTCTATCTGCCTCTCTCTCGCTATGCGATCGATCTCTTGTACTTGCTTCATCTCTTGATTCTGTCGCTCATAATTGGTGCAGAGTCTCTCCTATGTCTTCTGATGCCGATCTGCTATATCCGATCCGACAGTGCCTATCGCTGCTCGTTCCTACTCATATCCTCTTGCCTGCTAGTCCTTTGCCTCGAGACGTCATCACATATAGCCTCTGATATGCGATCTCTCGCTGCTGATAGCTATCCCATAAACCTCTCGCGCTTCTGATCATTCCTAGTCTCTGATGGTGCAGATGAGCTGCCGGCAGTCTCGTCCGCCTGACATTCTCTGACCCCGGCCTCTCTCGGATGTCTCGCTCGTACTAGCTATCATATCTCTTAGCATTCTCTGTGATCGTGGATGGCTCTCTTCTATTCATCCTATCAGACTCGTATATGGTAGATTGAATCCTCTACTAAAGACGATAGCGAATCTACAGCCCTGACACTTATGACTCTAACTGCCTGCAATCTAGTTGCAGGCGTAACAACCGAAACCTCCCGCCTTGGCAGTGTTGAGCCTTGAATCTTCCTCTGCTCGTTTTGGGGCAACTTGAAGCGAAATCTGCGCCATTGGTTTAAAATTTTTGTATACAACCATGTTAGCCAGTAGCTCTGTTTTGTGCCATGTCTTCGGATTCGTTAGCTCGCACTCCGCCCCCGTACGCCTCGTACATAAGTCCCTCTCGCGGGTTGCACTAGGTGTCACATATAGCTTGCTAGTAAGTCTGTTCGCATCGCTGTCTCATCCCTTGTCGCATTATCGTGCCAATGCCACGGATAATGATTTCTACCTGCGCACCCTTCCTATTCTAGCTCGACATTGACCTCTCAGTGCTCCTCGATACTTATCATATCCGTGGGGGGATAATATATAACACATATACCAACTTACGTCTCATCCCCTCGCCCCCGGTGTTATTCTGTACTACGGTTATTCATGTACTACATATGACTCCCCCGGCATATTAGCCTTTATGTGCAGCTTAGGGTACTCCCAGCTGATCCTCACACCAATTGATAACTGTCTGATCGTGGGAGATCCTCTTCTCTTGCGGCTTCGACTCTCCTAGACAAATGGCTGCTCTGAAAGAGCTCCGCTCATATCCTCGTCGCACCTCGACACCTGTTCACTCATTCATTCACTCACTTTACCCCTCAGCTCTTGTCAATGTATCGCTCCCTCTCACGTAGGTAGCTGGATTCAAATGGCGCCAGGCCTTAAGCTATCATCCATCTCTCCGCGCGCTCCAGGGTACGCTCCACCAAGATATCCTGATATCTCGATATTATCTTCGTTGCTGAAGGTAGTGGAACATTTCTCAACAGAGACTCGTCTTGCTGGAATGTAAAGTCATCCTCAGTTGATATTTGATAATTTCTGAGCAGATTGCTTTTCTTTTGGGCTTTCCAGCTTATTCTCTTAAACTTGCTGGGCTCCTAATTCAGTAATGGCCGAAGATGCACCTGAATCCTATTTTTTCTTTGGGTGATTGCTCGTATTCGAAACTGAGGTTAGTCTGTGTCTCAATTTCTTGTGCTGATCCAAATAACGATTACGTTTTTAACGATTCTCCGTTGATGTTTATTGATTAGAAATTTCTTGCTTTCAAATTTGCTCACGGTTTAGCGCCGGCTAATTTAAATGCTTTACCCTCAAGAACGTTTTTTTAGACCGTGGTGTGTAACAAACTCTTACTATTCATTAATTTTGCAACGCCTAAAGAATGGGCATTGTATCTTGTACGTACTGGATAACTGCGGTGCTCGCAACTTGCGATTTTACGAGCATTGATGAACCTTGCAATACTTAATCGATTCATTCTGGTTTTGAATCGACTCGGATTGAGATGTTGCACCGTTCTCATGACTGCACCAGGAACGCGTTTTCGGTAACATCTGATAAACCGGTTTTTATTGTTCGCTTTCAGAAGTTAGGTTTTGGAGTTTCCAACACAATTGCCGTCAATACCATCAATTTTTAGTATGGCTCAGCATGCCAGAGTTTGCCAAACGCGTGTGAATGGCAAAATAGTATAAGAAGAGAAGAGAAAAACCACTTTCATGGTTAGTATCCAAACTTGTCCTTGGTTCCGAGTACGGGTGTTCAGCAACATCTTGGAATTCCCGCTGGTTTTAGCGTCGCTGCCAGCAGTTACTGGTAAAACCAAACGTAAACGTAAATTTGTTAAAAAAAAGGACGCCTCTATTCAAATTTTCTTTCGTTTCTTCCATTGGAGGGCCCAATCTTGGATAGCTCTATGAATTGAGACCTCTCGACCTTGCCAGAGTTTTGTTCATAGCCTAATAGAAAGCTCAAAGGCGATTTTCTTTGATTGAGAGTCTTGTTTTCAAAGAAAAATACATTAGGTGTACTTTGGAGTAGTACAACAATCATAGGGGAAACCAGTTTTTGGGTTTTGAGTGAGGAAAAAGATACTTTTCCAATTAACTGCTTGTTTTGGCTTGGGGTCATCTTGGAAAAATCTGGAAATTTGTTTGATAATTTCCGTGTACCAAATTTAAAATAACCCTTAGGTTTTAAATTTTTATTTATTTTTTTTCATCAAAACAAGGGTTCTTTTTAAGAATTGGGAGTTTGTTTGCGGGGGGAAAACCAAAGTTGGGGACCTAAAAAGTTTTACTTTTCGGCTAAAATTTCTTGTCTAGGTTTTTTGTTTGGTTTTTAATTCAAAATTTACCTGTTAGGCTGTAACGAAATCTCTCTCTC
>Ga0163217_1022191_pt1 | contig 11230 bp, 8 predicted proteins | sample SynspAceP_FD_185933 | JGI IMG/M metagenome (GOLD analysis project Ga0163217, IMG submission 185933) | Saline lake microbial communities from Ace Lake in Antarctica - Synechococcus sp. Ace-P (PacBio error correction) | ecosystem: Environmental > Aquatic > Non-marine Saline and Alkaline > Saline ... | reverse complement strand
CATTGGGCTCCAAAAATACCGTTTAAAAACACTTATTCGGCCAGATCCAAGAAGAAAAACCAGGTTTATCCAAAGGCATCACATCCTGTTTTTTAGCTCTCTTCCAAGGTTCAACTCCGAATTTTCCAGACTTTACGCCTGGCCAATCCAAAGCGCCTCCTGAGTTTCTGCTACCACAAAATCTTTCTGTCCGTCTCCAAAATAAAAAAGCCCGGAATTATGTTGTCCCCACATAATTGTGCGAGAGAATTTATTCAGTTCCGGATGGTTTTCCATTTCCAATGGCGATAGTATTTTCAAATTTTCGGGAACCAAAACTATCATCTCCATTCCTCTAAAACTGCCTTTATTGCTGGTTTGGCCAATTTGTTCCATGCTCAAAAACCATTGATCGGAACAATCTTGCTTCTTATGACCGCTTTAGTTCTTTCAGAAGTACCAATTTTATTAAGATGTGCTCCGTTTTCACAAAAAGCCCTTTTCCTCCCATTCCTTTTGAAAATGCTTTTCTGACCACAAAACCATCCTGACCTCATAATGGAGTCCAAGCTATTTAAAACTGGCATCTCATTAAAGAATATCAATGGTCTCCAAGATTTGCTTTTCTCCCAAGCCTTATCATAAACATCCATGTGCAGGGGTTACCTTTAAGGACAACCCGTCCAATTTCGATGTCAACTATTCGTCTTTCAATAATAGGATTACCCTATAACATATGGGTACTAGAGATTTTACCGTAAATGGGAATATGATTCATCCATTCGGGTTAATACAGATTGCGGTATCCCTAAAATGGTCTTCGGCGTCTAGTATGTAGCCAATGGTCACTGTTTTCGTCAGAAACCATCTATTTTAATAAGTCAAATAAACAAAACAAACCCTTGTCTTTCCTCATAAAATTACCATCCTCATCGGACAAAGTGTTTGGCCTCTGTGGATCCCAAATTACATGCGATAAGCCTCTAATATACAACTCCTTTGTTTATAATAAGGTCCACAAAGACTTTAATAAACAGAAAGCGGACATATTGTCCATCCATTGCGTGAAACCTTGGTGCGGTTCCCATCGCAACGAACAGCCCAATTCTTAATTGTTCCAGGATAACCCCGCCATAACTCATGGGTCCAAGTCCCAGGCATGCTTCAAAAAATTCCTCCGAGTAATATCTGTTTTTATCATATTCCTGCTCCTTTAGTTTAGGCCACCACTTTGGCCCTCCGTGGCCTATGGAACCGTGATCGGTTTCCAGTACCAAACAGCATTGTTTCCCCATTAATAAACGAGCCCTACGAATCAACACATCCTGTAGGGTATTGTTTCATCATATGCCCCATATCAAACACCCCGTAACATTTTGGTGGAGGTATATAAGCCAATGTAGAAGGCTCCCCTATTTATCCGGTATGGAATGAAAAATAATTATGCTTTGTCCCAATATTCGTACCATGCCCTCTGACCTTTTGAGCTTCATATTTTGAAGGGAATTTCCATTGTTTGAACAGTTTTGCTTACCCGAAGCGGGCGATTACTAATTGAATGAAATTTAGTATTAAACTTGCTGAATTCTAAGGTTTTTTGACCAATTAGAAATACGAACAAAAATAAGAACGTTAATTACATTAACAAAGAAATTTTGGAGGTTCATTAAAAAACATTTACTTTTGAAATTCACAAAAACTAAAAATGAAAAAAAATAGTACTAGTTCTATTTAGTTGGGGCTCTTAGATTTTGGCCTTACCGCTCAAGAAAATGCAGCAAATTAAATTCAAAAACGAACCGCGTTGATTATGTGGAATCGCAAAAAAGTTAGCGATGGTCGTAGGGTATTTGAATTATACTAAATACGGAATGCACCATTGTTATCAGAAATTAGCTCTAGTTGTGGGTTACCATCCCAAAAAAAACCCAGAAGATCCAATTTACCAGGTGTAAAAAACAGGGGAAATACAAGTAAAATATGATACTAACCAGAGTGGACCCTTGCAAAGGCAATTACTGTTAATTTCCCAATGCCGACACCCCAAACCGTAGTGTTAAAAAATAAAGGGAAAGATATTACTGTAGAAGGCAAAAAATTCTTCTCTAAAAACATTAAGCGTGTTGAGACTTATTATTTAGTATGTAACAAGCTTTTTTATTATTTAAAAACATCTTTAAGAAACGTAAGTAAATCAGCATATCCCTTGATAAACGTTTCTCTATAGGACTCACCTTTTGCCTTCCTTTTTCATTGAGCATATGCAAATCTGTTGAAGCTTGTATTTATGTAATTCTTCTTTCCCATTCACGAGCAAGAATAACATCGCCTTCCTGCAAACCCGCCTCATGCTGGACTACGGCACGTATTCCCCGGAAACTATAATCTCTGGAAACACACTAAAGTCTGGTTCGTTATTTCGAAAAGCAATTGCCACATCCCCAAAGATTTACCCACTATCCTTTACCACCAACCCTCTGGTCATCAGCAAGGCTTTCTGGAAATATAACGGAACCCATTATGCTGAATTATCAATTCGCTCAAATTAAATATCAAAAGGGGCGATTTTTATTAAAGAGTGCATTTTTACGTAAAACTAAGTGTGCGTTCCCTATAATTGAAACACCAGTGTAAATCTTTTTGCACCTCCCCTCCCAAACTACCATTTCGATCTCCTAAGGAAGTGCAATGGAATTAAAATACTGCAAAAAATCCCGGAATGCAACTTTTGGCACTGAATTTGAAAATGCCCAAGTAATTCCTTCTATTTTTTCCTCTTCCCAAAAAAACGGCTTGCACTAAGCCCTGTCCAAAAAATCTTCATTCAATTGTTTTTTCGGCACGCCCAAGCCCTTTACCAATATCCTCAAAAAAGCCATATGGCCCATCAGAGCTGCCGGAGTCTACTAAAGTTTAACGAATGCTGGTGTTTCGATTTTTCATAACACATGGCCCCTGAACATAGGCTTTATTTTTAACTATGTGCAATGGCAGTGTTTGTGTTCCTAGCCTTCTTTGGCCGCTTGTACAATTCAGAAATGTAGTTAATAAATTTTGGAACTATAATTTATCTCAACCACCAAAAATCCCAAAGAGATCAATACCCTATAATACATGAACCGGTAAACCGAAAGCCTAGGCGACCAGATTAAGCTCCTTATCCATGACCACATACAACAATATCATTATTGATCGCTTTACAATTTTAAAAACATTGCCACTAGAGCTCAACGCATTTTCAATGCTAATCACCCTCTCCGAGGCTTTAATGCAATTTCCGAACATTGTTTATTTGAATGGAACCTTATCCGATTAAAATTAAAAAGTTATGGCTATTTACTTCCTGAATCCAATATAAAATGATAAGATTTGTGCATGACTTTCTTATTGGAACAATATTGAGATTATGACCAGCTTAAATTTTATTTATTGGTAGTTTTCACCAATTGGCAATTCGTAATTTTGAGAACATAATACAACCGGAAAACACCAAATAAGGAAAAACCATATGTTTTAAAAACATTCATTTTCATTTATTTTAAGTAACCTATTCGTTTTAAATTTACAAACAATTTATATGCCCACAGAATGATTTAAACATATTGTACTAATTAATCAAATAGCTGTTAATTGTTTTGTCATATTGATTCCCATTGTTGCTAAAAATTAAAAAACTCTTATGCCATCAATATCACGAAGAGCGAAACAATTGCCCGAATCACCTATTAGAAATTAGTGCCTTTTGCTGAAGCTGCACTAAAGCGAGAATTAAAATTATTCACCTAATATTTGGCCAACCGACAATCAAGACCCCTAAAATTGCCTAATGCCGTAGAAGAACAATACGTTGAGGTGATTTGGCCTATAAGCCGAACAGAAGTTCCGAAACTTACAGGAAAAAAAATTGACGGTATTACGCAAGAACCACATTACATGTAAGAAGCCGATGAGTATAATGTGACAACGGGAGTTCGGAAGCCCCTTTTTGCCATGGGCACGATAGCTGACAATGGTTGATGAAATAAGTATCCCTGAACCCTTTCTACCCAATTACAACGGATTTGCGAACGAAAAACAGGAGTTAAAGTCGTTTCCCTATTCGTGTCCCATATAGGAATGATAATTTGCATACCTGCTATCGAGGAGTTTGAAAAATTAATCACTCCTAAAACTAAAGCTATATTAATTTGCGAATCCCGGCCAATTCCGACGGGAGATTTATACAGAAGGAAGAAATAAGAAAAAACTTGCAGCTATGTTAAAAAAGCACAACCTGTCTTGGTTGCCGATGAGGGTACCGTGAATTTAGTATGAACCATAGTGAACAATTATTCCATTCTACAGGAAGATGGATTGGAGGAAACGCCATTTAGTAGACTCGGTTTTCCAAAAGATACGAGGTATGTGTGCGCCAGAATTTGGGGGTACTTGGTCTCTAAAACAAGGAAGTATGCAGACCGCCTTAAAGTTTGGCCCAAGCTCGACTGTCTCCACCGACCTTATGCGCAGATAGCCTGCGAAAGCGCCTTGGACACCCCACAGGTATTTTGATGATGTAAAAAAGGAAATATGTGCAACGCGGGACGTCCTTGTCTCCGAACTGAGTAAAATTGAGGGAAAGCGGATAGTAGCCAAACCTCAAGGAAGCGTTCTATTGTATTGTCCAACTTCCTATTGAAAAAGTGCAGACACTTTGCCAAATGTATTTGGAGGATTTTATTTGGATGGGGAGACAGTAATGGTACCCCTGCAGCGCGGTTTCTATTCTACCGAAGCCTGGGCACAAACCAGATTCAGAATTGCTATGTGTTGGAAAAAGAGATTTAAAAAGAGCGGTCCACATTTTTAAAGAGCCTTAAAGTATACGTTGACTAATGATATCCAACAAGACATATCCTTAAAAATTACAATACCTTTTGGAATAGATGCAAAGGCCAAATATCTTTGCGATATAAACTCTATCGGGACTACAAGAAATCTTTTAAAGTCCAAATTACCCCCCATTTTTTGTTTCTTGGAGGCGGCAGCCAACACTGCTGGATACAAAGAATTTAGAAAATCTAGTACTGTATATCAACCTACAGGGAAATTGAAGTAAATATGGAAAACACCAATGAGGTATGTATTAAAGTTATGCGGTGAAAATTGCATCCCAAAATGGTGTTGCTGGACCTGATCAGAATTAGGCGGTTTGGAAAATTTTATCCTCATCCCTGGAACACCGGCACCACCAATTCAAATATAGGGTTGCTCTATGCGTAGAATTACGGACACCTTTGTAAGTTGCGAGGCCATGGAAATAGGCACCCAGAAAAAATCAAAAACCTTCACTAAAGAGAGTGCCAGTTTGGATATCGGGATTCTTATTTTAAAAATGAAGACGTGGAAAATATATAATTACTTCGTCAATTTTAAATTTCCAAAAAGAAATCACCCATTTCTAAATATGGCTACGGGGGGCCATTGTTCAGATTACAAAATTGTTGAATTACAGACCCAGTAATCAAGGGGTCTCCAATGTGTTATTACATCCGAAAAAGTAAGTTGCCAGACCCTAAAGAATTGGGCAACAGCGGAAGTTTCTTCAAAAATTCCCCGTAATAGGCAGTGCGGAATTCATAAATTCAAGGTATATCCGGACGCCCCGTTATAAGGATCCGAAAAATGAATTTCAAGATTGCTGGCGGGGCTGGCTTAATAGAGCAATGTGGATATAAGGGGCAAAGCGATTTGGAAGATGCGGCGGGAGGTCATCGCAAATCACCTTTTATAGTTAAATTACGAATGCAACAGCAAGGAGCATCTTAAGCTGGCAGAAAAATTCTGGGACGGGTCTAAAAAGGTTTGGAATAAGAATTACCCCTGAAGTCAATATTCATAAAATAGCCCCTGACAAATCAAGACAGGGCTATACCAAACCAACTAACCAAAAATTAAATGCCACAAGTTAACCAGCTGTCCATTTATCTATTTAAAAACGCTAAAGTATAACCAAATCAATTTTATAATTTAGCGTTTGCTGTTATACGAGTAGAATTGGGGGTTTATTGTGATGCCAGGAAACTTTTTTGAGAACACACCTATTATATAGCATACTAATTGGAAAATCATATTGTTTGAGCTCCTTCAGGAGCGAAAATGACAAGGCCATTTCACTCCTATACGAACACTATGGACACCTCTTTGTTGGCCACAAGTTCGTGCGCCGGCATGAAGATTTGCTCAAGACGCTGTACAGGGAAAAAAAAAAGCTTTGTTTAAAATATGGAAAAAATCAGATTTCCTACGGACCCTACAAAAGCAAATTAATTTTACTTGCTCTTTAGGATTACCCGTAAATTACGGGCAATAGATAAATTAAGAAGTGCAAAACAAACAAATCTGATAAGGGAAATCCAAATGGATGTTTTCCGACGTATTAGAAAACTAGGGAATGAAGGAATAATCCCGAATTAAGTAGACGCTTCAGGATTATTTGGATAAAAATAAGATTTCAAAATATCAAATGGTATTGGACGCCCTGTTTTTTACAAGGAATGACCCAACAGGAGGCAAGCGAAGAATGGACAATACCACTAGGCATATTAAAATCTAGATTAAAAATAGGCTCAGGCGAATTGAAGAAATATATGGGTTCAAACAATGGTTGTTCGCCTTCCTACTAAGTTTATTTATGAATTAAAGCACAACGTGTTAAGCATAAAAGCGCAACAATTAGGCCGACTTAAAAGCATATTCCAACAATGGTGCTACAAAAAACCAAGCCATGAAAGAAAAAATTTAGAATATTTTTAGAAACAGACCTCCTAGAGAATAATACCTTTGGGAAAAACTTCACCTGAGAACGTTGGCAGGCAGAAAGATACATTGCTATGTATCCTGAACGTTTAGAAATACTTTACATAGAAACAGGAGAACCTTGAATATTTGCAAGTTACATGCCATAAAAAATCCTCCGGTTTAAAAGAAAGAGTTCAAAATAGGATCAAAGCGGAAAATTCCCGTAGAAAAAATCCTATAGAACGCCGTTGCAGCCATTTTGCAGCCTTGGTAGTTGCAGGAGCGTCTTATTTCTTTTGAACCAGGATGCAAAGTTTTACAAGAGGAAAATTGTTATGTTAACAATAAGATCAAAAACTTGAAAGAGAATATTGCGCTTGCAGTGCGAGGAGGTTAGAAATCAATTTTATAGTCCTGAATAATCCCAAACGAAGGCGAGTTTCGGTTAAAGGGCAGATAACAAAGCTAAAGGACTTAGCCGTTAGCCTATGTTAACCCGTGAAAAAATTGTCCTATATTATGTGAGCAAATACCAAACTTGCAGAAAACCAGTGCTACCAAATGTGGGCCGAGGTAATGGGCAAATGGCCTTAACTTAGGAGTAATACAGGAAGCAAACAATAGCGAGAAGTTAATTGGCACTTCCCTATGGGGAGAGCCGTTGGGTATATCACCATAGAACCAACAAGGAGGCCCAAATTCCAGTCCTACAATAGAAAAAATAGTGGGCCAATATCTTTTCCTATTAGAATCAAGACTTAAAGTAATCCTAATCCGTCCTAGAAGGTTATTAAAATTTCAATATCTTTCATAAAAATAATGTAGGGATTATGAAATTTTACTTTTAAAGAACTATAGGGCTACTGCGCACTGGCTTTTGCCGGTATCGCAATAAAAATATGGTCTAAAAAAAGACGGGAAATTTGCAGGACATGCCGCCAGTCAAAGAACCATTTTTAAATAAAGATGGTGAAGCAATGTGGCTATGCGGCAAACTTCCTACAGAACAGGACTGCCAAAAAAGATTCCATAAGCAATAGCCCCCCTGATTGCACTTATATAAAACCTCATCTTGGACAAAACCGAAGAACCACTTCCCAACTTATTGAAGAAGGCCCAAACTAGCAACAGGATTGCCTTTTAGGCGCATTATTAAAATAGTTTTTGGAAACGACGTTTACGGGATTCCAATGACCGCCACCAAAGAAACGAGAACGATTGCCGAGGATATTACTCATCCAGACATTCTCTAAAGCTTTGACAAGATACATACCTTTATGATGCCTATTGAATTTAAGACCTGGGCTTATTGCCATTCCAAAAATCTGCCAATATAGATCTTATTCGAAAAAGCAAAAGAACGGCTTACAAAGGTAACAGGAAAAGCAGTTAACGAAGCCATAAAAAAGGTTTTGGATGATGGCCCGTCTCCAGAAGATAGTTTGATAACGGAACAAAACTTGCCGCCCTACTGGGATACATCAAAGACTTAAAACCGCATTACCAAGAAGTTATAAACCCTTCGCTATTTTCCAGGAACCCCATATGCCGAAATAGCCGAAAATGGGAGAACCCATCAATAAGTAAAAGTAAAATTATACGGGGCCAAAAGGAACTTCTTGCCGAAATAATTTTAAAAATAATAATGTAAATAAGAATATTCTATACAAATTCAAATGGCTACATGATACGACTTGCGGACAAAAGAACCGAAGACCTTCGTTTTTAATGTTACACAAGAAAAAAAAATAAGATAATTAAGTATCCAATAAACTCCTACAGAATAAAAACTTATGTTGAAATTATCTTTCATTTTCTCTTGCTTGTCCAGAAGAAAACGAAACAAAGAAAAAGACCTTCTTTCACTAGGTGGGCCCCAAAATCTTGGGATTTTATGGACCGTATGCCATGCCTAATTATCTCCAAGCTTCAATAATTCTTTACGGCGCGCATTTGCCATTCTCCACAACGAAGAAGACTTCTACCTAACAATAGACTTTGGAGACAATTAATTTAAGTAGTACTCACTAATGAAATGGTTTTTAGATACCTGGGTTGAAGGCATAAAGTAAACGGACTATTTTCAAAATTCGTTTAAATCAAGGGTTTCACATGGGCAAAGGGGCAGCTAATTAACGGAAATGCCTGGCTATAGCTGGCTCCTCTTAACCAATGTACAACTGGATACCTTGGTTTTTCGCCCTGGCCGTTTTTTGGGCAATGCAAAAACTGAAACATAACCACGAACTCTGGATTGTTTAAGATAATCTTTTTCCAATTCACATACAACATTTTGAGATCAACCCAATAAAAACTTGCTCGGTATTCTGGCCCTCTTCAAACTTTTCCTTTTCGCCAAAGCCGCTGCCTAATGTGCTCATTTCACGTTCCCTTATTATTTATTTTAGCCCATTAAATTCCGCGAGGAACTGGACTAGGACTGTTTCATTTACCCACACTTATGCCTCTAAATTGCAGTTTAACTATAAACCCATTCGATATTTGCACAAATCATTTAGTATGCAGTATCGAAACTATAGAAAAGTGTTAATTCCTCCAAAAGGCCAAAACCCAAATGGATTACGGGTGTAAAAACTTTCCTACGGTTAAAAAGATACACCCAAACTAAGCGGGATTGGGTAGATAAATAACAACTTCATACCATCTGTACCTCAGGTAGTTGCCCAAACATGGGCGAATTTGGGGAGAAGGCACGGCTACATTTATGATACTTGGTAACGGTGCACGCGATCATGTGGATTTATGTGGTGTAAAAACAGGACGGACCAGAAGATGTGGATTGAAGACCGGAAAACAGTGGCGAAGATCCATAAAAATTTATGGAAATTAAAACGACGCTGTAATTACTTCTGTTGATCGTGTATGACCCAAGGATATGGGGATCCATAATCATGGGCAGAAAAACCGTGAAGGCCATCCGAAGATGACCCAACCACCAACATTGGAAACTCTGATTCCCGATTTTCAAGGCATTACTACCCACTTGATCGGATACTTCCGTAGGGCCAGAAGTGATTTCCCACCAATATGGAGACGGTAAAAAGATAACAGAGAGGTTCGCATTCAAGCGAAATATGAAAGAAGTCTTAGCGTCCTTTCTTACCTTAAAGAAAACGGCGCCAATTACAAGTCCGGGAATAATGTTGGAGGCTAGGAAGAAAGGAGGAAGAAAGAATTCAAACCATGAAGACCTAAGCGTTCAGCTAATGTGATTGTTGTTTTACTATTGACAATATTTTGCACCCTCAAAAAAACATCTCCCCGGTTAAAGAGTATATTTGCCCAGAACAATTTAAAAAAATATGGAGGAAGATAGGACTTCAACTTGGTTTTAGACATGTGAAAGTGGGGGCAATTGTACGGCTCATCATACCAAAAGCACACAAAACACATAAAGGTAGTTAATATTATTACCCCAAAAATCTAAATTATCATTCCGTTATTTATACGGATAAAATGCTTACTACATTATATTGAAAACGATTAAATATTGGTATAAACGTTTCGGCAGAATTGGCTTACCCTATTTAGACTTCTAAGCGAGCACCCTCAATTTTTAAATGTGGTGGCAATAAATGATTTTGGCAAGATGCCACGTAACAATTGTCACATTTATTTAAATTACGATATGTATAAACCACGGTTGTGTTTAAAAAGAAAGTCTCCACAATGAAAAACCCAAAATCATTGTTAGGAGATCAAAAAGGTACCTTATTAAATCAATAACTCCCCGAAGGGATATCCCCTTGGGCCCAAACTATAAAGTGATATCGTTTGGAAGCTGACTGGCAGATCAAGGGAACAGATCTATTTAACACAACACCTAAACAAACGGCGCAAAAAAAGGTATTTCTTTTTGTTCCTCCAACGGAGGGGATGATATAAAGGATGGTGTATATGCAGTAAAACCATGAAAACCCGTGGGGACAAAAAACGGATTTGGATATTTAATTTCCCAATGCTTCCTGTAAAACCACCAAACAATGCAGGCAACCTATGGTCAAAGGTAATTTTCCAAGGACCTTTTTCCGGCAAGGCGGCCTACAATTCATACCATTCATTCTTATTTTTTAACTACGATCAAAGTTTACATGACCAGGCCCCCATAAGGAGCCTTAAGAAGGCCAGGGCGGCGGTCCCGCAATCCAATAGTTTCCCTACCACCACTGGAAGCAGGGGGGGGGGGGGGGGGGGGGGGGGGGGGGCGGGGGGGGCCGGGGGTGGGGGGGGGGGGGGGGCGGGGGGCGGGGCCCCCAAAAAAAAGAAAAAAAGAAAAAGGCCTGGACAAGAATATTTTCCCGGGAAATTTATCGGGGGATGTTTTAATAGGGCGGCTGTGGCCATTTACGGGGTACCGGTTTTTTTTTTGCCCCCAATGGGAATTTCCCTTTGGGGGGACCCGGATATTTTTACCTTTTTTTAAATTTGGTATCCTTCCCCTTTCTTCGTT
>Ga0163217_1095910_pt1 | contig 11232 bp, 6 predicted proteins | sample SynspAceP_FD_185933 | JGI IMG/M metagenome (GOLD analysis project Ga0163217, IMG submission 185933) | Saline lake microbial communities from Ace Lake in Antarctica - Synechococcus sp. Ace-P (PacBio error correction) | ecosystem: Environmental > Aquatic > Non-marine Saline and Alkaline > Saline ... | reverse complement strand
CAAAGTTCTGATCATGAATCGCAAGAATTGCTGCTTCATCTGAAAGTGTATTCGATCGGTAGCCAAAACCTTCTAAGTCCTTTTGAAGATGCATCGGACAATGGGGTAATAAGTCGCCAGCTCTGGCATCACATCACGTTCAGCAGCCCATCGCTCATGTGCAAAATCACGTGCTATTGCGCCAATGCAAGATTACTTCGCTTCTCCAATTCTGATTCGAAAGAGTGGCCTTTGCATTAAAATTGCTTTTCAGAACCATCTGATTCCAATTTGCCTCTGGAAAATACGTGGATGGAAAAGGATTATTCAAGGCGATTGCATCAAAAACCCACCGAGATTATTTGTTCGCAATTCCATCCGCATGGCGCGTGTATCAATTCATTTTGAAAGGGTAAAAAAACCGGAAGTGCTGCAAAATAAAGCCTGCCTGCTCATTAAAGATCACCTGTCTCAAAAAGCGGATTGATTGCCTTAAACCACTTTTCTTTCTCCCAAAGAGTTTCATGACCAAATAAGTTCTGGCGATTTGTAAGAGGTTCCGAATAGCTCACTTCCAGATTGGCATAATTTGAGTGAATTCTCGCTTCATATCTTCGGAAAGAGAATAACTTACTTTCTTGAAATATCGTGAAGCTTGGCTAAAGGAGATATTACGAAGGAGTTGAGTCTTCCAGACTTTCAATCTCTCCCCTTGATTCGGATCCAATTTGAGCTGACTTTTCATCTGCACCTGCTGCAAGCAATTTGGGTAAAACAATTCGGATTCTCAATTCGCTCTTTCCATTAAATCAATTCAAAATTAGTGCCCATTATTTAATGTTAATTAAGTCCAAAAAAGTAGAAAACTCAATCAATTATATGATTTCAATGAATTGATGAGAGCGGTGCTTAGAAATTTTCAGTAGGATCCTCACTTTGCTGTGACTTTCTGAAAAATCAGATCTTTAGTAGATTGACGTCTTGTTTAGAATAAAATCTCTATTTTAAAACTCTTTAAAATTATTGTATAAATAAGTGAATGTAGCTTTTCAATCAAGTTGAAAATGCTGTTTCTTTTCGAATAAAAACTACTTGAATGGATAATTTCTGCCTGAAAAGATTGACTGAAAATTTTTTTTCACCCACCACGATTTTGTATTAAAACATTGTCGGTGTTGCGCTTGCGCCATTGCTTAGAGGCTTTTATGCTTCCGAATAAGGTTTTTGATGGAGGAGTGACAGGTATTGCGATATATAATCAATCTACCAGTTTGGGATCAATCTGAATTTATTCTTTTCGTACTCACATTTCCATTTTGGTCATGGGGTACAAAAAATCGGGAAAGACTTTGCCATTCAAGTCTACCATATCGGTCTTTTTGCTCATCGCTGTTTTGGAGGTGATTCACTGGAGCCGGTGGGGACAACGATAAGGTTTAATTGCGGTTTTGGTGGCTTGCTAATGGGAACTGGATTGGTTTATCATTATCGAGGCGGAGGGGACTGATTGATTGTTTTGAGGTGATTACGATTTCACTCAAAAGAACTCAGCCTTCTCTGGAGCGAAATCACTTGTTTTTAAACTCCTTGATTATTGCTTGCAGCAGCATTTTTCTTTGGTATTGAACCGGCGATGTATTCCTTACTACCTATTTCACCGCGATCAAAGTGACCCGATTATGTAGTTGTAGGGATTTGAGAATTACACGGCTCGACCGGTAATTTCCAAGAGCATGAGTGGTAAAAGAGTTGATTGTGAAAAAAATTTGGAAAAGCCATCTCTGTATGAAGGTGAACGAGGCCTACCTACCAGAGACATTTCATATCCATCATGATTGTGATATTATCATGGCTCTGGTCACTAGGTTAGAAGTACATCGAATCAAATAGGCGATTACTGAAATCGATCCAAAGCATTTTGGCTACGTGGCAGACCATCAAGAAGTGAAAGCGGTATCATTAAAGCAGGGTCGGAAAAAGCGATCTTTAATAGGGCAAGCAACGTTTTTATCAATCAATCATTTTCTGATCAAATCCACAAAACGGTGAGAAAAAACTGTCTTAAATCCTATTTTTTAAATCTAATGAAAATAGCTATGAAAAAAACGTTACTTATTAGGCTTGGGCCTGTTACTTACTTTTTCAACACCAAAAGTACAAGCGCAGGATCAGTCATCAAATGGACATCAAAAGAAGCTGCGCGAAATTCGCGTTGAAGCAATCGGTCACGATGATGCGACGGAAATTTGCGTCCTCGATGTAGGGTTCTCCCAAAATGCAGCAAGCGCCATGATTGGGCGGTAGAGAAGTATAAATGTCTGGGGAATCGAGGCTCGCAATGAAAAATGGCGAAATGAGAGGCTTGGGAGCGTGGCATTTACGCACATCGATATAGGTGGCACCTGGACTAGATCATTGGCCGGAACCCAACTCGCTTGGAGTCCTTCCTCTCCAAAAGCGGAGCGCGGGTGAGGTAGTCATTGATTCCAAATGCTTGGGAAGATGCTGCCGCATTTTAAAAATGGCTTCCCTTCTGTAAAAGGAAATACGTGATGATATCGTGCGGCCGCAGATCACAGGAAGACCAGATGACAAGTGGAGGGTTCGCTACTCCTGGAGTCTTTCGCAAAAATGAAAGCGGATCGCTCCGCGATGAATGATGCTTGGAGTGAGCGTATTAAGAAATACTGGTGAAGGACGAAAGAGAATACCAGTTGTATGGGAGGAGCCGGAGCATTGGGAATTATTACTTCCTATTGGTCTCAAGCTTCGGAGCCAACAAGATTTTATCTGCCTCCATAAGAAAGTGCCCACGTAGACTTTCACTAGAAAGATATGGCTTGGCTTTTTCAGATTGGTGGAAAGCGGTAAAAAACCAATTGATCAACTTAAATGCGCAATCCAAAAACTGTGTTAGTCCCTACCTCAAACACCATTGCTGGAAATTAAGGGAACAGAAAAGCCTGACGAGTATGTGATGCTATCTGCGCCCACTTTTGATTCTTGGTGATGGTGGTACTTGGGCGCTACAGACAACGGTACAGGGAAACCATCAGTGATGATGGAGTGATGCGGCGTGTTTGGAGAGATCATCCAAATCCAAACGGCACAATTATAGTTGGACACTGGGGTTCAAGGAGCAAGGTCTCAATTTGATCAAGAGCTTTCGTCGGAGATCATCCAGAGATGATGGACAGAAATTCAGGCGCTTTTCAATCAGGATAATGGAACAGCAGAGTGCCGGAATGTGTCCGGTCAGGGCTTGTAGATAGCTACGAATACCTCGGTCGATGCGTATGGAACAAAGCCTCGCGATATCACTAAAGATATTGGAAACTTACATTTCCTGAAATCCGGAGGGGTGGATCTGACTATGCCTCTTTTGTAGGCAGCTGGCGTTCCGGCATTGTTTCCTTAAGCTCTTTGAAACTGGTCTTACTCAATTACACTTGGCATACCAACTTGTGATACTTATGATAAATCGTTTTTGACGATGTCCAGAACAATGTGATCATTGGGCAGCAATAATGGTTTACATGGGCAAGTGAGAGCCTGAGCAAGTAATCGGGAAATTTCGGATTTTCCACTTGACGGATTGGAAAAACCTACTGCTGGCCGCAGTTCGCTTCCCTACCCGTAAGGAGGATGGATTGATAAACAGAAATTTTCTAATTAAAAAAAGAGCCGGCGAAAGTCGCTGTTTTTTGTGTGGTTAGGGTTTTTAACCGTTTTAATGTTCACAACGGTTAGCAGAGCCTAGAGCGTTTCGTGGAAAATTAAAGAATCATGAATGTAGAAGATTTCAATAGCACCAGAGGTGCGGCATCTTATAGAAAAGAGATAATTAGGTTTATGGGTGTCTTGCCGGGAATTGGCGTCAATCGTGAATGGTTGTGTCGCCAAAACGGAAGGATGGTGATTCTGTTTTCAACACAAGAGACCGCCGAAAGCACGAGGTTTCAGGCGGAAATAATTTATGGACTAGCGGGCTACATTTTGCAGAGTCTACCAGTTCACTGGATTGAGGGTAAAAAAAAAAATTTTCGCCCTACTGACCAACAGAGGGACACAGTGTCGACTAAAAATCAGGCAAGCCATTTAAATGCCCGTGAGAAGCCCAACTCCCAAGCCATTTTTAGCTCCCTGGATCCAAACTGTCAACTTACCAAATCGTAAATCTTTGAAAGGAATGTTAAACTCAAGCTAAGGCTAGCTCGGTTTTCGCCTTTTTAAGATAGTTATTCATCTCTCTTCTGTCCAAACTCGTCCATTTTGGCATAACTGGATAGAAACCTTTCCTGTTGATTCCATCGGAAGCCAAGTTCAAAGATCACCACGTCCTTCCTGAATTTTCCGGCTTTTCACTTGCCCAATGGATAACTCACCGATCATCGTACGCCATCCAATTCCCTTAAGCGCAGTAATTGGGATGTCTATTTCCATGAATCGGGCTATCGTAGTTAAAATATCCACCATGGCAGGCTTTTCATTTTTGAAGTATCCGTTTGGAATTTTGAGCATTTGTGACGATCCAAGTTTTCACGCTCACGATCAGATTGACCGCCATGATCTTTCCCATCCGGAGCCTTTCCTTCCATGATCTGTAGTGATAATTAATCATCCAGTCTTACGCCAAATTTTTTCTTCCGATAGCGGATCGATGTATAAATTCGCCCCACTTGCTCATCTGCTAATGCCACTGCTGTGGATAACTGTTGGGCTATCGCCATAGCGATGCCCCATATCTTGTATACTTCCAATAAACCCAAGACAAAGTCAGGTCCAGATTTTTTAAGTTGATAAGCCGCCTCGAGCTGACCAGATTGTCTATTTTCTGAATGTATTGCGTCTCTGAATCATGTGGATAAGTCAGGGTATCCAATTCAAAAGCCATCAAAGGAAAAATCCATATCAAAAAACCAGTTTGGGCTAATCCTTCACCAATCAGGTTAGTTCATTGTCTTTCCAAGTGAGAAAATCGCGTATTTAGGGTTGTCCTAGCTCTTTTAGAAAATCTAAATATCGTCCAGTAATTGTAATTTGGCCTCTTTTGATCTCATTTCCCAGACATTATGCTTATTGGCCCAGTTCCTTGTCAAGAGTGAATTGTACAACTGCTGAGAGTGGTGGCGTTTCAGAATACCCACCTTTAATGCCTCCTGTATAAGCCGTTGAATAACCTCCCTTCTTTGCTATTCATCGAGATTGGCGTGTAGCAAGTATTCTAAAACATCTGCAGGAATTCCATCTAAAAATTATAAACAACTTTCTTTTGCCCAAAAACCAACAAAGGGGAATGATGCTTAAAAATACCGTCAGAATAAGAAGTGCAGGAAAGATTTTAAGGGACATTTCGTAATAAAGAATTATCCTCAATTAGCTGTTTTTGTATCTTTTCAACCTAATGCCTCAACTATGGAAAAACCTTATCCTTACCGCGCAGCCCTCATTTTGGATTTTTGATTTTAAATTTTTCCCTTTTTTGCTAGAGAGAATTTAGATGAGGCTTTTGAACGGGCAAGTTCAAGAAGGGCTTGTTTCAGGTGTTGCCTTGTCGCTGATGATGGCAAATCATTTTGAAAAAGGCCGTTGATACAGAATTTTGAAGATGGAATTCCTTTGAAAAAGGATGATGTTTTCGAATTTAGCTTCTGTATCCAAGCAGTTCACAGCGATGTGGTGATGATGCTGCAAAGAAAAGGCTTGCTCGAATTTGATGATCCGCTAGAAAAAAATATCTGAAATTTACCTTACACAGGAGTGAGTATAAGACATCTTTCTGACTCATTTACCAGCGGATATGCCAGGACTATCAGGCGCGATCATGGATACTCATTGGATTAAAAGCCAAAGTGGCTGGGAAATTCGAAATTTTGGAATACTTAAGGACTTATGCTCCACCATTTTATTTGAGCCTGAGAAAAATTACGAATACAGCAAACCACTTGGTTACGTCTGCTTGCAAGTATTGTGGAAAAAGCCTCTGGGAAAAGATTCGTGGCTCTTGCCAATGAATGGATTTTCAACCGCTGGGAATGAAAAGTACCGCTATTCGCCTCCCCTGAAGAAAAGGTAAAGTTGAGCAACTTTGCCGCGGAACATCTTGCAGATGAAGCAGGAAATTAGGTTGAATGCTAAATTAAATTTCACGCTCAGATTACACCGTGTGGGTGGGCAATCGAAAATAGTCCCGAAGAGTAAGTATTACTGCTTCAGATTTATTAAAATGGGATCAAAGCTCTTTATACGAAAAGCTGCTTATCCTCAAAAACCCGAGGAGGCATTCACCCCATATCGATTTGAATGATGGAACGCGAAGTTATTATGGTTTTTGGATGGAGCTCGACCCAGAAGTCCTTGGAAAATTGCGTGAGCCATACAGGTGATAAAAACCCCGACTATAAAACCCATCATAGTTACGTTATGTTGAAGAAAATAAAAACCATCATCATACTGAATAATAGCACAAAAAGATATGTAGCTCGTAGAGCAGCATCACTTTCCCTATTATAAAAGTTGGTAACAAATTCATTGTATAAATATTATTAAGTCCACCAATGGCAAGCAATTGAAAAGCGTTCAGAACACTTTTTGAATGCTCTTTGCTAAGATTTTCTTCCATCTTGAGGATAATATCCACATTTGAAGAAGCTAGATTCACTTGTTTTGGGATCAATTTTCCAAATCATACAGCTCGATTTCAAGGGAATTACCTTTCACAATGTTCTGCCGAATCGGCTCCATTTCCCCATTCGATCGCTTGCTGACCACCAGTATTCAGGATATTCCAATAAGAGGTACTCATGCGCTATTTAGAGATTTTCAAAAATCGCAAGCCAAGAAACTCTCCCGCATCCATATCTCTTGGAATTGGAAATCCTACCATTCAACAGATGGTAGGAAGCCAATCATAAAAGATCGAAATGTTGATCACTTTTACTTCCTGCTTCTACTTTTCCTGGCCAGTTAACCACATTGGAACTCGATTCCACCCTCATAGACAAAGCCCTTGGTTCTGCCATTAGCCATTGGTAAAGGGTTTAGAACTTTCAAAAAAAATCAAAATCAAAACCACTCCAGTATAGGTAGGACCATTGTCTGATGGTAATTACAATATGGTATTTTCTATCAAACCTAGACTCATCTAGTTTTTGCTTTGATTTCGCCGATTTGCTCATCAAGCTCGGTTAATCATTGCCAGCATAGCGCTCGAGGTTTTGATTTGGGAAATAACCTTAGCGAACCGTCATAAGGAAGTTTCTCCAAAGAGTATTTACGACTTATTTACGTACTACGTATTTCTCCCTCATAGTTCCAAACAACCCTCGGGAATCCCCTGTTATGCTGCAGATGAAACCGCTACAAGAAGAAGCGGACGAGAGAGATGCTATGAGATATCAGATAAAGAATGGGGCTTCATCCGATATTTGATCTCTATTTAAATGGCTAATGCTTTGATGCATTCAAATCAGGGGCATATCCGCTGCTCATACTTGAATAAACTCTTAGGATCGATGGGGGTTCACTAAAGAATCTAATAAAGTACGGGAACAATTATTTCATTTTTAAAGCATGGATCTTTTTCATTTTCCCAGAGATGTGGAGGGTAGAGATTATGTTGCCTGACGTGACAATTGTAAGCCGTTAGAAATTAATCGAAGCCCATTTTTGTGGGAATACTTTCTGTAAGGGTTGCTCCCAAGCCCCATTTACCCACAATTCCAGTTCTTTATAACCTGCACTCTGAAGTTAATATTTTTTTTTTTTTTGGGCCCCAAAAAAGGTCTGCGTATTGCTGGAAGAGGGGCCGCTGACCTTCAGGCTGGGGTCTTGCGCTGCTTTGTGGCATAGTCCCAAACTTCCCCCGTTCCACGCCATTCGTCAATTCCTCGAATGTATGCTGGCGCATGCCCATTCCAAGTCAACCAACATGCAACGTGCCGGGCTGCAGACTGGGAGCCGCTGTATAGTGATTTGTAAAAATCTTCCCTGTTTGAGCCAAGGCATCGATATTGGAGTATTGATCTTTCCTTGTCCTTGAATAGCCTACGTCTCCATTAACCAAGATCATATCGCGCTAGAATGAAAACGATTAGGTTCGAAACTTGGACTATTTTTTGCCTTCCTGTTCTTTTTCACTGCATGAAAAAAAAAGACTTGATCCACCACTATTTTAAGGCTAAAAGAAAGAATTCTCATCAGCTTTAAAATTACTTTGAATCTGGCAGCGTAGCTATGCTTTTATGAAGTTCGCTCTTCACGTGAATCCCCCCCACTAATAGATTTCAAATGGAACTCCACTTGATTAGCTAATTCCAAATTACTTTTTGGAAAAAGTAAATTCTCATTTAGGATTCTGGATGCTTCGCGCAAAGGCATCAGTCAATCCATATCAATATTCCGTTCAACAAGATAAATCATATACCCTATCTTCGATTTCTTCCAAATATTCCAGGGGCTGGTTTCCAAAAACGATGCGCTGACCAAATGTGGATTAAACTCTCAAGTCAGTGTCGCAGGAAGAGGAAATTCTTTGGCAGATTGACCCGCATCATCCTCCGCTCTTAATGACCTTTAGCAATTGGCTGGATTAAGTCTTCAATCATTAGTCATTTCCCATTTTTTTTCAAGAATTATTCTCTTAGAAAACTCTGGAGCCCATGGGCTACTAAAACATGAGTGGATAAGTCTTTGGCAAGGTGTGCTTTCATTCCCGTCGATCGGGTTCCTAGGATAAGCTTATTTTTTTAATTTGGCATAATGCTGTTGCAGATTTTGATCCAAGCGATCAGTCCCAAGGTACCAAAACGCGTGTTGAAAAAGAGAAATTGAAAGGAGGTTAGATTTAATCCTTTGAGAAAAAAAGTGAACGAAAACCAAATCAGTAATATCCAGGCAATCCCAAATTTTCCACTTTTCTTTTTGGCCATCAAACCACCATTTTCCTACAAAGGCAGAAGCAGTGGTAAATGAAATCCCAATAAGGACGTTCTGAATCGGTAAATCTGGAAAGCCACAAGATTATTAAACGACATAGGAAAGCAAAAAATACCGATTTGATATCAGCCACCGATAGCTTGAGCCAAGTACTGGAGGACCTTCTCACCCGCTTTCGGATGCGTCCAAAATACCAACCAAAAAAATTTGCGACATGCCAAAAATAATAGGCAATTGATCCCATATCCGCATAAGCTTATACTGAAGGCCAGATCCAGACATAAATAAGGGTGGAAACGATCCCGGGGATTACAACCCATATTATGCTCACGCATAGAGTAGAAAACTGACGCATATCCCAAATACCACGGCCACAGCTTCCCCAAACCAGGTCATTGTTGCCATTCCCATCTCGGGAATCCGTCTAGGAGAAACTTGAAAAACCCATTGGCGAAATAAAGCAAATAAGCTTGAAAAATTGCACGGGCATAGAGAAGCTAATACAAATGAATTATTATGCACCCTCAACAACAAGTCATCAGATTTTTGAATTCTAACTAACCTTTATGCCCCTTCTTTGGCGGAAAATGCGATGCTATTTTCAGACCTTGACTGTAAATAGTAATTTTCGAAAGAAAACGTAAAAAGATTTAAAAGGTTACGAACATCAACCTTAAGCGGCCCATGTCTAAAGATCATCCAACTGGAGAAGGCTTGAGCATTTAACCCCAAGTAATCACTTTTGCGTCCTTTGAGGAAACCTTAGTGTCCTTAGCGGTTTAAAAGATTTTTTGCTTTTACCGAGATTCGGATCTTGCCTTGATCGCAAAAGCTAGAAGGGATAGCACCTGAAGGCGTTTTGGTAACATAAACTGCAAACATGAATTGCTCGGCCCATGCCCTTTGTTGGGAATCTCCGGCAATGGAGCCGCTGCCTCTCGATTCCTCCTAGAATATACCCTGCCAATACTTTCTCATCCTACTTTGGAAGTTGACTCAATTGGACTATACCACCTCTCAGTCGTTTTGCCTGAATCAAATTAAAGATCGTTCGCTATAAAATGTGTACTTGAACCCAGTTAGCCATTCCAGGAATTGGTTTTGAGTTGGATAGTATTCGGAATACACCCCATCGCAGATTCTTGGAACGTTGCTGATTAATCTGCCACGAGGAAATTCCATCATTTCTGCCTTGAGAAGTGCAAAGATCATAAATTCTTTTGCTCCGGAGTCTGAGGAATAATACGTACAATCGAGTTCCACCAAAAATGGTTAATACATAGATTTGTAGCCAGATGATTCATCATAGATCGAGATGACAGGAATTTCATACTGACTGAATTTCTGATGAACATCCTTTTTGACTACTGGACTTTGAGGCCTGTGATTATTAAATCGGTAATCATAGCCACCGCATGATACCCGGAAGAAAAACACCTCCCAAAGCTGTAATTCGATCCCTTCCAGTAACTGGATCAATAATCTTCCAATATCGTCCCATCTCTCCGATGAAAAGGTCGGTCTGGAATCAGCCGATTTTGTAGCTCCAATAGCTTAGATATCAACGAACCAGACTGAGTCCGGTGATATTCTGATTTCCTCCGTATACTTCTGAGTAAAATCTGTTGCCTCCAAATGCTCTGTATTGTCCATCAAATCGCTTGCCGAAAACCAGGTAAAAAATTACCGTTTCAAATTGTATAATTCTCCCTCCCCGTGACGGCCACACCTATTCATCTGACCCCAAACTCCATTAAACTTGTATTTGACTTGGCTCGAAGCTCACTTTTGATCGCTTGCGTGAGGGTTTCAAACTTGCAAACGGATGATGTCCCAAATGTCTTCATATCCGAACCCGTCGGCTTTTCCAAACCGTAAACCGATCGACTTATGTTACATCGTCTTGTCGCCAGGTCATTGGTAGCCTTGAAGAAGCTACAGTAAGTAACTGCATAATCTGAATTTTCTAGGGCTTTCAGGCAGCGGGTATCGTCATGATGTTGCATTGCAATTGTAGATACAATTGAATCAGGTAACTCCATTGCTCTGTCCTAACTGCCAGCGGAAACTTCAGGCGTTATAGTTAAACCAAGGACATCATATTGACTTCTTTTGGGCTAAGTTTTCGTATCAAAACGCTGTGCAACTCTTTGGCTAGAAAATGGGTCGGCTTTTAAACGACCTAATTCAAACCATGTTATGGCAGTAAACCATTAACAATTATCTATCCGCATCTTTAATGCCTTTTTTTACAGACGAAAATGTTTAGTCTAAAATGGCGCATAAACTCAGCTTTGTGTCCCAAAATTTAATCTA
>Ga0163217_1050767_pt1 | contig 11232 bp, 5 predicted proteins | sample SynspAceP_FD_185933 | JGI IMG/M metagenome (GOLD analysis project Ga0163217, IMG submission 185933) | Saline lake microbial communities from Ace Lake in Antarctica - Synechococcus sp. Ace-P (PacBio error correction) | ecosystem: Environmental > Aquatic > Non-marine Saline and Alkaline > Saline ... | reverse complement strand
TTTCGAAATTATTTTCCAACAAACGTTCCCATAAACATATTCCTCATTATTAAATGGGAAGTTGTATGGTAACAAATTCGGTATTTCCTTTGGATCTAACAAATTGGAATTTTGGGGCCACCTTGAATCCTTCTTTATACCCCAAATAGTTGCACCAGTAGATAAAGCTGGGGGCCAGGCTATAAAGGAATATCAATAATTAATGAAATATGTAAATAGCCAATGATTAAAGTAAGTAATTGTAGTCCCATTTTTATTTTAAACTGTATTTGGAAAAAACCAAACCTAGGATTTTTACGCCTGCAAAAATTTTATTAGTTTATGTATTATTTGTTATTTTTTTATATTCTTTTTTTAATACATAATTGTAATTTAATTTATGTTTAATATTTAAATTTATTTTTATTTTATTTTTAATTTATATATTTTTATATTTTTATTTTTTTCTAAATTATAATACAAAAAAAAAATATTATATTTTTTTTTTAATATAATAATTAATATAATTAGTTTAGTACCTTACCAGTACCTTGATACTTTTGATATTGCCAATTCTTTTTTATATAACGTACTTGGTACTTCGGTATATGTAAATCCTTTTTTAAGAAACTTCAACTGCCCACTCTACTTGTCCCACCGTAAGGTCATTATCTTTCCATTCCAAGCCAAAAGGGCCTGTCGTTACTTTATGGCTCTAAACGACCCAAAATCAGTAAAGGGAAGGCGGCCAAAAAACCATTCATTAAGTGGATGCCAGGGCCATTTCCCAAGAAACCTGTTGTTGTTGTTCATAGAACCTTCTTCCCTCAACGCCTTTGTTCTGGCTCCAATAACGAAAATCTATATTTGCTTTCCACTTATAGGTTCACCACTTTTGGGAAAAGTTCTTCGGGATAATCCGAAATGTCTCCGTCCATAAATACGATTGCATATCGGGTGTTTTGGATTGTTGGAGATATAATTAATTCCTAATAGGACAGGCATAACCATAACCCATTCTATTTTCGGTGAGAACCGTTTGCTCCTGCACCCCTGGATTGGGGCAGGTATCGTCTGTAGAATTGTTATTTACAACAATAATTTCCGAACTATTTTAGGGATTTTTTTATTACACTTGCAATGGAATCAAGCTTCATTTATAGGCAGCGGATTATTTACTTTTTATATCGGTCCATTATAGTTTGTTGAAGAATTAATTCTTATTTGGTCCATTGATATTTATTTTTGGGGCCTATCACAATAGGATTACCAATTGAAAGGACAAGATATCAATACTTTTTTCAATCTTTATAAGCTCGACTTAGAACAGGGGCAATAACTTTACCCCTAATACCAATCTTACTTTTTATTAACCAAGTCCATTAAATCTTAAACATCATATCCCCAAAAGGATTTTTCTGTAGGGTTTATTCTCCTTTAAGTGGCCCATTTTCCAATTTCAGGAACCCCTTCTTGGGCAAACTGGGAACAAACACCGCCAACCTACACAACTTAGATCCTATTATATTCTCTCCTTTTGGGCGTAGCCCCTAACGTCTATCCCCTGTTCACCAATATAGGAAAACCAATTCCACAGGAAATGCACTGACCTCCATTAGTTGGTAATCCTAAAAGCGCGACTTAAACCGTTGAACAAAGCCCAAATAGGCGGGCTAAAGGGACAGCCAAATCTACACCATACCCTATTCCGAAAATTGGATAAAACCCGTACCGATTACTCCCGCAAAAAAAAGCTCCCAAATCAAAAGACCATAGGTACTTTGTTACACTCTGGGTTTTAGACCCAATTACGGTACTGGATTCCGAAGGAAAAAAACTGTAGAGGTATTAAGGTCATTCCACAGCAAAGGACAATTACACCGTGTACCAACCATCTTTTCTACTTTCAAGAAAATAATGATTTTACTGGAATGTTGTCTATAGGGGTCACCAGGTTCCGCCAATCCACCGCATCCACAAACCCAGGAACAATTACCATCGTTTCCCAAAAAAATAAACATTACGCGGTACGACCACCAAAGTAAGTACAATACCCCAACCAGAATTAAAAGAGTCCTATCCCGCCACTATTTCAACAAGGTTTTTAGATTCCTTGGAAAAGAAATTCGTAATCCAACGGAAAGGCATTTCTTGAAATCGTATAGGGCACTGGAGGACGGCCACCATTATTTCCGGAATAAGAAAGGCAAAGACCCATTGAAAAAAAACAAAACCGAAAGTTGGTGCGAACCGTTTGGTACATATTATGCCTGTATTTAATTATACAACGTACAGCCATAACCGTCATTAACTGTACAGTACATAAACCCATATACAAACCAATGTCCGGGCTTGGATTTCCGCTTAAAAAAATTCGCTGATCGGATCTACTAGATACGCTTCCAAATTTACGGCATATTCGGAGCGGAAGTACATCACTAGGTAGAAAGGAAACCAGGGAAAAAAAACAAAGACCAGTCCAAGCAATCCATCCTTTATTGGTGCATTTTCATGTAAAATTCCCATCATTTTTAATTCCCTTTTGCCTAATAAACCTACGTTAGGAATTAATAAAAAGTAAGGCTCCCAATATTCAAGAACCAAGGTCAAAAAACCACATTAGCCCTTTATTATCACTATAAACCATTTCCAGAGACCTTGCCAAATGCCCCGGCCATATCGTGCGGACTGATAGATGACTTTTTATACTCCTTATTCCTTTCTATTTGTTGGGTATTGGCCGTTTCAGAGCATTGGCAATTACTTGGATTATAAGGAAAGCATGCCGTTAAAATGCTTGCCACCACATTTTTCCTCATCTCTTGAATGAATATTTTCGCTCGAAATACCTTTTTCCTGTAGTACCTTATCTAGTAGCGGTGCTTACCTTTTAAACTCCCCAACTAATGGAAGAAACTGTAAATGCACGGCTAGACCGATTAGAAAAATGAAAAAGTCCAATTTTTTTTTATTATTTGGCATCTTAAAAACTTTATCGTTGCTAAAAATCGTTTTCCAACTTTTCTTTTTGGAGTGAATATTCGTGCAAATTGAGAATTATAATGGGCCACCAATGGCTTTCTTCATATTGGGCATTAAAAATTCTGGATCAAAATTGCATCCTTCAAGTGTTCCATAACGTGTCCATCGTTTCTTTCCTCTGTTAACATCGCGTCCAAATTTCAGGCGCACCCGGAATTGCCAAAGGTATTAGACCCAAGAACTGATTGGTATCCCTATGAAAAGGCTTTATGGTATACAACATGTTTTTTTCCTTGGAATGCCGCCAATGGAAAATTGCTGTTTCATGTTCCTTTTTGGATTTATCGCTGAATACCCAACCATAGGTTTTGGTATTCTATATCTAAAAATTTAGCAGAATTAAAACCAGTGTCCGGGTATAGGCCCTTTTATTTCCACATTATGGTCTGTGCCAATGCTTCGCCCATCATTCTACCGTATTACCAAACAGCCTCTATCGGCCTACCGGCTGCCAATGGGCCTCATGTTGTTCGCGCAATCCCCAATGGCATATACATCGGTATATGTTTGGTTTCCAGAAAATTATTTGACTTTCACCCCTTGCCCAACTCGATCCCGGAGCAACTCAAGGAAAATCGATGTTTGGTGGTGGGAACGCCAGCTGTTAGCCCTACCACAGTACATGAATTGTTTCGCCCTTGTCCCGTAATCACGGCCTTTGCCCAAACCCTTGTCATCCGATAACAATTTCCTGAGATTGGTCTCCAGTTAGGTCGATATTGATGTTCTAAAATTGTGTTCATTGATTCATTTGCGATTCGCCATCAAGGCAAGACTCCATCCACAAAACTCTTTTCACGCACATAAAAAAGTCACTGGATATCCCGACTTCTCAGCATTTCCCCAATTCGAACCATTAGTCCCACCGCCAACTATTACCGCTCTTTCACAAAGGCTTCCTTGTTGGGTGCATTTGCTTCCAAACAATTCAAATCCTGTTTGGAATACAACCCCTGTACCCCTTTTAAAATCCTTGCCCGGGCCACCCAAATTATTTGATTGAACCAGTGGCAATTTGATCAGTTTATCGTATCCAATTCCTTCGGAACCTTTTTAGCAGGCAACTTTTTATTGGCCGTATTCACCTTTGTACATAACCGTTGGACCAAATCCCAATCTTATTTTTTTCCAAACCAATTCTCGTACGGCTGGTATGTCAAACTTCATATGCCCCATATATGACCATACATTAGGGCTTGCTTCTGGAGAAAAATTAATTACTCTCTGCGGAAAATAATGGTGATTTTTCTTTGTCGGTAGTTTTCTTAATATGGCGGGCTTGCCGTAATACCGAAATTCCATTACCAATAATAACGAATGTGTTCCATAATTCTTTGGTTGTTACGTACTATGTCGTACCTTAAAGATAATAACTTTAATGGCCGACCACATTCTAATTTAGATTTATTAAAACACAAAGGATAAGTCCTTTAAAGGTTTGGGAAATGCAATCCGAAAATGGTATAATTGAAATTAATTCGAAGTAAGGGCAAGAGAAGCGTTAGCCGTAACCGAAACATGGCATATTTTCGGCCGTTTTATCCAATATTTTTTATTCCAATAATGTCAATGGACCCTATTAGGCTATGTGAGTTACAAGGGGCAAGAAGACACTATTTATGTAGCCTAAAGCAACTATCTATAGAAAAAATATTTTACTTGTTTGCTTTTTCCGTGTAAAGGAAAAATTTCCGAAACCAATATCTAGAACGCTCTCCACATAAATTTTCTCATTATGGGCCTCTATAATATGGTTTTACAATTTGCCAATTCCCAAGCCAGAACACCTTCGCCCCTACTCCCACTTTTATCGACCCTGTTAAATCGTTCAAAAATTCGGGCAAGGTTTGTTTGGGAAATTTCCCCTCACCATTGTCGGTCACCCGGACAATGTCCTTTTTTTATTTAAATTCTTCTACACTTACTTCCGGTTGTACGTTTCTGCTGCCCGTATTTTAATGGAATTAAAAACCAGTAAAATTGGTGATTACTTGTTGTATTGTTTTCTTTATCCGCCTTTACATTAGATTGGGGTTTTGTAATCCATAATCAAAAAGGACAAGTGATATTCTTTTTAGCGCCTTCATTTCCCAAAGCTCTAAAAAACATTTGGAAAAGTTCCAAATACAAAATCTTCTACTCCCAAATTCAGGTCTCCCCACCTCACAATTGGTAATTAGATCTAAGTCCATTAACCCAATATTAAATAAGTCGCTTCCACACCCTTACGGCCCGTTTGAAGATAACTTTTTTCTTAGACTTTTATCCTCCATGGCACCAATCCAACAAATGTAAAACATTAGCCTTTGGACCGTAAACATGGTGTTTTTTAATTTCCATGGGAAAACGTTAACCCAAAAAATCTTTCTATATTTCTTCACGGATTTTTAATTGTGTCTATTTCGACTCTTTTTTATCCTGGCAAACTTTTCAATTTTCATCCGTCAAGGGTCCGCATTATTCCTTAGTAAATGGTCTGGAAGCTAATGAGGTAGATTCCAGAAGGCCACATTATTGTAAATTCGCTCAATTTACGATAGATAACCTTTCTACCCTCAATTGGACCACGATGGAAGATATTTAATGGCGGAAGTTATTGCAATGAACAACCAAGAGCAGCAATTCCTATGGTACCACAGCTTACCACAAAAATAATGCCCAAAACCGTTAGTTAATAGAAATGAAATTAGACATTGCGGAACGAAGGGCCGAACGATACGACTTTTTTTATCCTCGTGGTCATATATTAAACACAAACTTTACCCGACCCCTTTCACGGTTTTAAAGTTATCGTCCCCAATATTTCACGAGTTTCCTAATATGCGAACATCTATGGTTCTGCCTCCTACAACGACTCGTTGCCCCCAAACCTTACCAAAGATTACTTCTCTTTTAAAAACTTATTTGGTTGGAAGTCAATAGCGCCAATAATTCAACTCTTGTCTAGGAAGAATAATTTCCCTCTCCCCGATTAATAATTTGTACTCCTCCCTATTATTACAATTTCACAACCTGAAACGATATCCTCACATCCTGCTCCTCTTTCTTTGAGCCTTCTAAGCAAGGCTTTTTACTTTTCGGCTAACCAATACTTTGGCTTAATAGGGCTTTGTTATATAATCATCCGCTCCTGCATCAAATCCTGCCATTTGCGAATAGTCCTCTCCCCTTGCAGTAGGAAAGTTTAATTAAATGTTTCCAGACCTTCGTTCTACGGATAATCCCACAGGCTTTCAATTACCATCCATTTCGGGCATCATTCACATCCAGGAATAAATCAGTGTGGCTTTTTCTTTTTTGCCTTAGGGCAACTCCATCCGCACCATTCTTCGCAGTAAAAACCTCATATCCTCAGCGGATAAAATTGTAAGCTACAATTTCTAGAATATCGGTTCATCATCAACCAAAAGTATCTTTATATCTTTTTTTTTTCATGGCCTTAATTTTTATGGTCCTTAAGCGGTCATCTTTAAACAGTGTTCTTATTGGCAGTGTTTGACTATACTTTAAAATAAAGCAATTCCAATTACCAATTTTTGATCAAAATACAACATTGCAATTTAAACCTTAATATTTATTGGTTTTTTCCGCCTGTCAAAAGTAAAGATAATTACCTATTACACCGAAACCTCTTAACACCTATTTAATATAGTAACATTTAGAACATTAAGCCAACCAAACTATTTAATCTCAGTGGTAACAGGACTTTTTACCAGTTGGGTAATTAATTTTTGCCCTGGTTAAATTAAAACAAGTGAACTCAAAAATGAAACCAAAAAATTCTGTTGAAATTGAAAAACTTTTTTTATCCGCATTGGCATAGGCGCCCTAGGCATTTATCCTTTGTAGTTAACGATGGACGAACCACCAATAGCAAGCTTATTGTTCTACCTGTAATGGACGGAATTCAAATCAAGGAGGAACCGAGTTGATTGTGGAGGACCTAACTGTCAGCCTTGTTCCGTAGCTGTTGTTACCCTTGTAAACGACGGAATTCAAAATGGAGATGAGACAGGAAGGAATAGACCTGGCAGGTTCTTGTGCTGAAATCATAAACAGTATCTGGGGAAATAAGCGCTAACACTACATGGTCTGCTGACAATTATATATGTATTGCCGGTTCAAAAGTGGTTATTTGGTGTTGGAAAAAACATTGACCATTGAGCCAGGCACCATTATTAAAGGCAAGCCAGGTTCTGGTTCATTGGCTTCTGCACTAATTGTACAAAGAGGTTCTACCCATTATGGCCAACGCACTGCCGTGAAGCCAAATTATATTCCTTGCCAGGCCATAACATTAGGCGTGGACAATCAGCTGGAAACCAATTTTAGATCATAATCGATGAGGACTTTGGGGTGGATTAATAGTTTTGGGAAGGGCTACAGGGTTCTTTTAAAGGCGATGTTACCCAAGATTGCAGATCGAAGGTTTCCTGCCGATTGACATTTTTGGACTTTTATGGCCCTGAGGTGATGCCTTTGAACGATTGATGACAATTCCGGGAGGGAATAGAGTTTATCTCCATTCGTCACGGTGGGCTTTGATCGGTGAAGGAAAATGAGATCAACGGACTTACTTAGGTTCGGTAGGTCGTGGCACCAAGATTTGAAAAATATTGAAATTGTTGCAATGTTTGATGATTGGTATAGAATTTTTGGTTGGCACTGTTTAGTCCAAGAATCTTGGCGTATTGGGCACAAGGTGATGATGCCTTGGATTATTCGACCAAGCATACTTCTGGCACTATAGACAATGCGGGTATGTTAATTTTCTGGTGAGTCTCTGACCAGCTTTGAAATTGATGGGTCCAGAAAGGTCTACAGAAGGCTCTTTTTACACTTCAAACGTTACTATTTTCGGAAGCGCAACAGCAAACTGATTGGTGAATATGCAGATTACAGAAGTAACGCAATGGGGACAACCAAGAACATCTACGCCCTCGGAATTCCAAGATGGACAAGATGTGGAAATTGGATGCCAACTCGATGTAGCCCAAAACTTCTGGATGGCAAAATTAAACCTTGAAGCTGGCCAAGTAGTTGGTTTTTAACAACAGTATTTTTTACTGAAAAAGTTATAAAAGGATGATGCTGGAAATTAAGTAGAATTCTTTAAAATAATATTAAGCCCAACATTTTACCGAAAGCTGCTGATTGGGACTACCCCAAGTTTACCGCGGTTGCTCAGGACAGTAGGTGCAGACCTTACCGTATTTTCCTGGACCATATGGCAAGTGCCCAAGCAAGGTTTTAGGTTTCTAATAGGAAACATTAACCACCCCTTTAAAATAATAACCGTTGCTTCGCCCAAACTCAGTGGCGGGGCATTTGGTTTATTACGGATTGTAATCCATTAATTACATATTTGAAAAAACTCACTTAGACTTTCAACCTTTCACTTTTTTATTTCAAATTTTCATCTTTTCCACAAACTGGCGAATTAACGGGATCATTGATCGATGCCGATTTCAAGATCCTGTCCCTTTTGCCAACCATTCTGGTTAAAAAGCCACCCACTAATAGTACCCACCTCCGATTTTGATGTATTATAAGCTTAGCCTTGGGACGAAGCAGCCACACCCTTTCCTTTTTTCCTTCCTAGGTATAAAAACCCTGGAAATACAATGTTGTCATTAGGCGCGAACGAGGGTAAACCAATGTAATCGTTACCATGGAGACCTTGGCGGAAGGCTTGACGAAGTAGTGGTTTCCGTAAGTGTAAAGAAAAAATTACTGAAACCGCTTGTTCTGGGTATCCAGAAAAAGCTGTTTAACCTATTGGATGGCCTTATCTGCCGAAGCCTTTTTCAAAAAAAACGGGGCTCCAGTGATGTGGCCCAGTGCTAATAAAATCTGTACCAGGCGTTTCGGTTGCAAGGGGGAAAAATATGTTTATGTTACGGGTCTGGGGCGATCGCTATACCAAATCTATTAAAACGGGGTTGGACATACCTGGTTCTGGACCCAGATAGAAACACTATACAGTTGGAACATTTTTCCCTACCAATATTATCACCAAATTCTAGTCCTTAAAATCTGCTTCTGCCGATCTGCCTGCAGATTTTACGGGGGTACCGTGAAAAAAAAAACCATCGTTACCAAGGATTACCACTAAAAAAGAACACCAGTATTTCTCTTAGTGGTAGTTATAATCCAGATATGCACTTTAATGAAATAAACTACTGGATTAAAAGGCAGTTCTACAGCATTTCGTAGGGTTTGAACAACGGCAACGAAGCGTTCCATTAATCGAATCAGGAAATTCCAAAACACTTTGAAATACAATCCATTATTGACAGCATAACCAAAAAGTTTAATCCGGTGCTATCGGCCATTTGAAAACCAATATGTTATTGGACTACAGCTTTGGATTTCACCACTGGCAATCAATACAATGTGGGGCGAAGGTGAAAACAGATTGGGGTTTTTAGCTTCTGTTCTTATAAAAACACACTGCTTTTTAACGAAGGGGCCAGAGAACAACTTCTTCCGAAGAAATTCGGACACTTCTGTTTTTGAATTGGAAACGGATAGGACCCAAACTGGAGATTTAGGCAGAATTAACGTTTGGTAAGTGGATTATTGGGGGGACTTCCTTTAAAATCATAAAAATCAATACAACCTAAATATCCTTCATCTCAGAACGGGGAATCTACGGCAGGTTTTTTAGCCAGACCCTTAACTTTCCGATTGTAAATTTTCCTTAAAGGACAAAACTTTGGAATACACCACAAACGCTCCATACCAATGTATTGTTATCGGGAACACATTCCCAGCCGAAGAATGCGTCATGGGACTACGGAATGGGCCCTTTCTCCTACCATGTCCAAAATCAGGACAAGGACATTAGAACAACTTTCCTTTAGGGTAGAGGACTGAGTTTACTCCATTCCACAGAATAACCAGCAAAAAGGATTTGGAGAGATTTGGAGGAGATCAATGCCGTTGCCCAAACTAGACTTACCAAAAGATTATGAAATTTTTGGAAAAAGATGCCAAATTAAAAATTTGGGCCATAGCTCGTACAAGACTAGGACTTTTAGATTTTAAATTTTGAAATAGAGAAACCCAATGCCCAACTACAAAGATTCAATGGTGTCGCAGGACAACATTTCCTCTTGGTATGAAAACTTGTGGACGGTAATACAAAACAATTCAGGGCTCTTACATTGACCCGGACATTACTATAGCGGAACCCGCCAATACGTTTAAGCGGGTATACAACAAAAATATTGCAGGCTAGTATCCAATGAATTTAAATTGGGTTCAAAAATTGCGTACCATTCTTGGCTTAAGGGATAGAAAGTTTGAAATCCCGATATACTGGAGAAGATAACAAGGATATTTAATGATTCACAAAAAGTTCATTTATTGATAAACGAAACCATTATAATAAGCTTCGACCTTTTTCCAACCGCCAATTTAATTTATGAATTAACCGAAAGGTGAACCTAAGGGGATCATTTTTCCAGGACTACGCAAGGGCCTTCTTTTAAAGAAGCTTCCATTTGCCAAGATTTTTGACCCCTTATCAAAACAATACCTTCATCGGTATATTAATTTGGACCCCACCTACATTAATAATTTCGATTTTAGGGTGGAATGGTTCGGTTGACAGTGCAGAGATGATAGCATTGAGTTATTTTATAAAAAAAAGTTTACCGACCCCATAGAATTACTTACTTTTGAGTCCTCCTCGGATACTTTTACCCCTCAAACCTAGGTGATTGGCCGAGTGATTGGATTGGAGTTTGAATTAAGGAAGAATTTAGGTTTCATCGCAGAGCCGCTTTCCAATTTAGCTGTACTGTAGAATACCTCGATTATAAATCCGACCCAAATTTATAGCGAAAGTGAGCGCATCTTAGATTGCTTGGACTTAGGGGACGGGAAGAAACCTTAGGGCAAGGACAGAGAGCTACAGGACAGTCACCTTTCCCTTATCAATTCGGGATTAAATTACGAGGGAGTCAGGAAAACTGCATCCAGTTTTATGGGGTGTGAACTACAATGTGCAGGGTAAAAAACATTTGCAGGTGGGTAGGTAACGGTTTTTGTACCGGTACGTTTACACCATGCCCTCACAATTTTAAACTTCAACCTCTTCCAAAAGTTTTTGGCGAAATCAAAATTCAGGAGCGTAAGTTTTTAATAATAAGCAATCTTCTTTTAGATGATGATGTTGAAAGTGGAATATGAATCTTAAAAGCC
>Ga0163217_1019920_pt1 | contig 11232 bp, 13 predicted proteins | sample SynspAceP_FD_185933 | JGI IMG/M metagenome (GOLD analysis project Ga0163217, IMG submission 185933) | Saline lake microbial communities from Ace Lake in Antarctica - Synechococcus sp. Ace-P (PacBio error correction) | ecosystem: Environmental > Aquatic > Non-marine Saline and Alkaline > Saline ... | reverse complement strand
TGGCATCAGCTTGTTCCGGAACGCTCCTCCGGCAGGCTTGGCCCTGCACACCCTGCTGGCCAGACCCTTGGTCACCGCGCTGCCTGGCACCGATGATCTGTTTCATTACTGCTGGCTTCCTTCCTGGCGAGGGGCAGGGCGGCGATCTAAGAAGAGCGATCTGATGAAACGGTTGAACCGATGCCAGGCCGGCCGGCGGCCGATTGCAAAAGCGGGCGGCAGCGATGAGCGCGGGATTCGCTGGAGCCGGCGCGCCGTTGCTGGTCGGCCTCTGCTGTCTGGCGGCGGGCTTGCGCGCCGCGCCGCCGCGGGCCGGGAGCTGGAGTTCTGGAGCCTCGAACTTCTCACCGAAGTTCGACAACTTACATCCACCTCGGTGATCGCCGCCCTGGGAAGCCGCTCCATCCCGGGATTCAAGGTTGCGCTGGACCGACCGCCCTGGGGACGATTTCCCGTGGAGCGCCAAGCTGCTGGGCGGCGGTGTCGCCCGGAAACGGCACCGGGATGTGCGTCAAACTCAACCCCTGTTCGCCGCAACCTGGCAGCAAAGGGGGACTGGCTGGCAACTGGATTCCACTGCCTGCCACCTGCGCGCTGCGACACCTTTCTGCACGGATTCTGGCAGGCCGGCCGAATCGAAGGCGAGCAGATCGGCATCCCCCTGCGTATCTCCACCGGCCCGCATTCACGCTGGGGGCCCCAAAACCCCAAAAAAAAAACGACCTGCTGCGACGCGGCGGGTACAGCCGCTCCGCCCCGCGTTTGGCAGGAGGTCCCGCTTGCTGAAGCGGTCCAAAACGCCGCACCGGGCGCTAGCCCTGTTCGTCACCGCAGTTCCCGACGGGGACTGCCGCCGAGTTGCTGGAGTCGTTGTAACAGATGGGGTGGACCTCCAGGGACCAGCGGCGCCGTGCCGCTTCAACAGCCCCTGCCGGCGGGGGACCGCCCGTGCCTTGCCTTCTGGACCGATTCTCTTACCGCCGCGCCCTGCTTCCCCAGGGAGGTGGTTCAGGCCAAGGGGCTACCGCCGCGCCGTTGGCCTGTACCAGAGCGGAGAGCTGGCCCCCTGCCAGCGGGCGCCGAAGTTCCTGCGGCAGCATCCAGACCCAACGCCCCCCAGATCGCCGCGGAGACCGAACGCACCCCCGCGACCGGACCAAAGGACATAAGCCAAATGTGGCGGATGATGAACCTGGCGGTGCTCACGCCAGAGCGCCTTTCCAAGAGGAAAGCGCGAGTTTTGCCCTCTTCCTCCACCAATGCCACCAAACCAGGCCCGCTTCGCCGAGGAAGCCCGGGTGTTGCCTTCGCCAGCGGCGCCCCTCGCCAAGATCGAGCAGGGCCTGCGTCAGCCAGCCCTGGGCACGCGCAGGAAGACTGCGTGCGTCGGGCCGGCTGGCAATCCCTCGAGACGCTCGAGATGGCCGAGGTGCTGAGTGCCCGCCAGCCCGGGGGTTGAAACGGCTGCAAGCCCATCCTTTCTACAGGCAGCTGCAAACGGGCGATGTTGGGCCAGTCGGAGCAGCGATGAAGCGCTGGGCTGCCGCCGAGCGTGAGTCGAAGATAGGGAGTGGAACAGCCTATGCGGTGGGCCCGCTGGCCCGATGGGGCCACTCCCAGTGGCTGCCAGCTCTCAGGCGACGACTTGCTGAGTTGTAGGGTTTGACGTTTCTTAATGCCTCTGGTTGCCCATGTCCCTGGAAGCAACCAAAACCCAGACCTGCTTCAGGGTGAAGCCCTCCAGAGACCAAGTCGGTGCAAGCCGCTTCCCGGTGCTGGTGGTGGATTTTGACGAAAGCCACGGCTGCGGCGGGTTGCTGCAGATGCGCCCTGAACTCGCTGGCTATCGGGTGCTCTTGCGCCGTCGATGGCGAAAGAGGCCCTGACCCTCTTTCACCGGGAGCAGCCGGATCTGGTTGGTTCTCGATGTGAATTGCTGCCGGAAGCTTGATGGCTTTCGCGGGTCTGGCCGGCGTCGTGGGGCTGAATCCTGCGTTTCCGATTCATCTTTCTATCGGCGTCGATGCGATTCACGGCGGGTGTCTGCCTCGATCCTCGCGAGCCGACGGACTACCTCCCCAAAACCTTCAGCCCCAAGGAGCTCAAGCACGGATTCAACATTCCTGCGCCGGCGTCGGGCGGGGCTCGGGCCCGATCGAGCCCCCGACGTTCCGGTGGTCAGGGCATCCTGCGGGTGGGGCGATCTGATGTGGAACACCAACCGCCGCCAGGTGACCCGGGCCGGCGAGCGCATCGGGCTCACCTACACCGAAATTCAGGCCTGCTTGGCAGATTGCTGTTTCCGCGAGCCCGGCCGTTTGTTGGTGCCCGCGCTTGAGATCTCGAGCAGCTCTGGGCTACCCACCACGTTCGCGCCGCCGACCTGCGGTTGTTGATGTCTATTGTATGGCCCGCCTGCGCGGCAGCTCGGAACGGATTCCCCGCAACCCGAGCTGAATCCCTCACCGTGCGCGGGCACCGGTATTTCCTCCCAGGCGTTACGGCGGAACCGGGTTGGCACCGCCACACCTAGATCCGGTGAAACGGGCCTGCGGCCAACCCCGTGCCAGGCCCCGTTCCTGCAGGATGGGAGGCGCAACGCTCCTCTTCCCTTGCCTGAGCCGCGTTTGAAACCGCCCTGGGAAAGAAGGCCCGCCTGCGAGAAGGCTGAGGCCTTGGCGGGCCATCGGCCCAGGGCCCCTATGCCCTGCGCTTCCGATCCAACGCACCGCAAACGCCGAGCTGCAGCAGGCCCATGCCGATCTGGCCAATGGCCAGAACCGCGACTTCGGGTTGGGCAGTGGCCGGGCGGTGATGAACCCGCGGTTTGATGGGCCAAGCTCGCCTTCTTCACCCTGGTGCGATGAAAGCGGCCCCATCCAGCTGATTCATTGAGAAGGCCACCCTCGCCGCCGCGCTGCCGGACCAAGCCCGAAAGCTTCGCCCAGCTCACCTCCCTGGGTGGATGCCGGTGACCTGATCGGGGTGCATGGCAGTCTGCGCCGGCACCGACAAGCGACTGTCGGTGAAGGTGAAGCGCTGGGAGATGGCTCTCCAAGGCCCCACTGCAAACCGCTTACCCAACCAATGCATTGGCCTGGCCGATGTGGAGAAGCGCTACCGGCAGGCGCCATCTCGATCTGATCGTCTTTCTTCCCCAGACCCGGGAGACCCTTCCGCCGCCGCGCCCAAGTCGTTCAGCTGCATCCGCCCGCTGGCTCGATGAGCGCGAATTTCTGGGAGATCGAAACCGCCCGTGCTCAATGCCGAGGCCGGCGGCGCCGGGACGCCGGCCGTTCACCCACCCACCACAACAACCCTCGATCTTGCCGCTGTTTCCTGCGGATCGCCACCGAGCTCCACCTCAAGGGCGAAACTAGTGGTTTGCGGCTTCGAGCGGGTTCTACGAACTCGGCCGCATCTTCCGCAAACGAGGGCATCAGCACCCGCCACAACCCCGAGTTCACCTCCGGTGGAGGTTTGTACCAGGCTACGCCACTACACCGACATGGATGGGCGCTCACCGAAGCGCTGATCGCGAGCCGCCCTCAGCGGGTCTGCGGCAGCACGCAGATTCGCGTATCAGGCACGCCGATCGACCTGAACGGCCCCCCTGCGCCGGGCCACCATGCATGAGCTGGGGGGGTGAGCAGGCCCACCGGCCTCATTTTCCAAAACAACTTCGAGCAAAGCGGCAGACAGCAGCGGCCGCGATGGGCCGCCGTGGGCCTGGAGGGCCGGCGGCGGCCGACAGCGTCGGTCGTTCTGCTCAACGAAGCATTCGAGCAGACTGTGGAAGCGAACCTGATCCAGCCCACCTTTGTGCCTGGATTTTACCCGGTGGAGGAATCTCGCCCACTGGCCCGGGCCCATCGCAGCAAGCCGGGCTTGTGGAACGCTTCGAGCTTCATTCGTCGGGCGCGAAACGGCCAACGGCCTTCAGCGAAGCTGAATCGATCCCCTCGACCTAGCGCCGGCGGCTGGAGGCCCAGCAGGAGCCCGGTTCGCCGGCGACCTCGAGTGCCCAGGGCGTGACGAAAGACTCCTCGCAGCCCTTTGAGGTGGGCTTGCCTCCCACCGCCGGTCTGGGTATGGGCATCGACCGGGCTGGCCATGTTGCTCACGACAGCCCCAGCATCCGTGATGTGATCGCCTTTCCGCTGATGAGGCCAAGCAGACCGGTGCGGTTGCTGAGGCGGTGGCGGTGGCGGCTCCGGTTTGGAGGCGCAGACGGCCCACACAGTGGATAATTGGGAGGAACGTTTGGCATCCATCCCAGCCCCATGAGTGGTTGAGCGCGGTCGGGTTTCGCTTCAAACACGCCGATTGCGGTGGTCAAGCGGAACCCCAGGGCCGGATCCCGTCGGGTTGGTGATGGAGCCGTGGAGCAGACCACCAGCCGAGCACCAAGATGCCTGCCTACCGCATTCGCTGGCGCGAACAGTGAGCGCCCCGAAATCGTGTTGCAGCACATGCTGATCGCCGATTCCCGATCCCACCCCGCCGCCGAAGGGTGAGCCTGGTACACCGGCCCCAAGAAGTAATGGGCCCGAGCCCGTTCGGCTCCGTTGGGTCAGCTCAACCCCTTCGCGCCAAGCGATAGGCCAGGCGGCCGATCCGCTTCTTTGACCACCAATGTCGTGAGCTGAAAGCGCGTTTTGGCATCGGGAAGCAGGGAACCATCAGAAAGCCGATTCAGGCGTGACGCGTTGCGAGCTGGTTACGGCTGTGCAGGATGTAATCGCAGGCCACCGGATCACGTGAGGCCGGTGCGGCGCTGAAAACTGGCAAGGGCGCGGGGGCATGTGCAGCGCGCTGGTGACACAGCAGCCACCGAGCTCCAGCCCCGTTCCCTGGCGGATCTGTTCCACCGCGGCGGCCTCCTTCGGCGGTCGCTGCGCGCCGTTGTCGCTGATGGGCGATGCGGGCTGTGGGAACACCCCAGCTCCAGGGCCAGGTGACGGGCCGTGACGGCTTCAGGGCACGGGGCGGGGTCGTCACGGCCGGAAAAGCTGACCTTGCCGCCCGCTGAGCAAACGCAGCGGCGCTCTCTCGGCCGCATCAGCCGCACCCCGGTGAGCAGCCGGTCACCGGCGCCTGTTACCTCACGGCAGGCGGGGCGGCAGCTGGGCCTGCAGGCGCCGCCAAGGACGACGACGCATCCGCGTCGGGGCACCACCACCGGGGGGTGAGGGGCGGCGCTGGCTTCCTCCAGCCCCCAGACCCAGCTGCCGGCCGTCAGCGGCATGGCACTGATCCAGAGCAGCGGCGAGAACCACTGCTGCCCAGCCAAGCCAGACCGGCGGCGGCCTGCGGCCCCAGTGGGCGGCCAGAGCAGCACAGGCTGAGACCGAGGATAGGCGAGCAGCGGCAGCAACTTGGAGAGCCGGAAAATCCCCATGCGCCGTTGGCTTTTGCTTCAGGCCCTCGGGGAGCGGCGCTGGCGGGCGCAGATCCTCCAGGGCCTTGCTCCTTCTCGAGCTGGCCCAGGCGCTGCTCAGGTCAGGTGGCTCGGAAGCGATCAGCAGCGGCCTTGGGGCGCCACCGACGGGTCGGCGGGCCGCCAGAGGCCTCAAGCTCCGCCCAGCTCCGTCTCCACCTGGTCGCCATGTAGAAACATCGTTCCTCCGGCCGAGCCGCAGTACGAGTTTGCCCACGGTATATATGACCCCTTAAGACCAAGCAAAGCCGTCCTCACGGTGGCACATGCCCATCAGCTGTGTGTTGGCGTACCATGGTAGCCCGGACTGCCGAACTGTAGTTTTGTTTCCAGCGGTAGTACTCGAATTGGCACAGTGTTCGCCTCGGCCCGGCCTTTTCGGGCCCGCTCGACCCGCTGTTGTCCAACTTGCTGATGTGTCATACTACAGGTCACCGCCAGCCATTGCCCATGCTCAGCGTCCTGCTTTCGGGTTGCCCGCTCTCAGCTTGGCCAGCTGAAGTCTTTGCAGGCGGCTGGGCGGCTGTCAGTGTGTCACCAGTTCGACCCTGACTTGTCCTGCTCCTGTGTGCTCCTCCAGGCTCAAGCAGCACCTGCATGCTCCGTGAGACTTGACGTGAGCCCTAAGAAAAGCTGGCCCTGCTTGCTGACCTGAAATTCAAGCTGGGAAAGGGCTACTCTACAGCTTTCTCCACTGGACTTCGAGCCAAATGTTTCGCGTCTCGCACATGCTCGATTCGGCGGAGTAGCGTCTAATACGAGCGGGCACGGCCCAATCAGACTAGTGGTTGCATTCGGGGTCCCGCGTATGTTATTCTAGCGTTTGCCTCTCTTGATCTCTTCTGCACGCGCTCGAGCGATGGATCCAGCCGCTTTCTGCAGTTCTTTGTTTTGAATTCAAAATATAGCGTAAAATAAACTGAGATGAATGGGTTCCGGAGGGCGCGTTATGCCCCTAAGCACGAGTTCTCTGTTGAGACGTCAGAGCTGATCGCTAAGGCTTTGTTGACTTTTGTCGTATCTGAACTTTAGGATATAGAGTTCGGATACCGTTCTCGTATGCTCTTGGTAGTCGTATCTCAGTTACTTCTCTCCCGCATTCCTGCGCACGCGTGGCGTGTTGTGTTCGTTTTCGCGATGTCATACTAATTCGGTGCTGCGGCATACCAGACGACACGAATGCAGAGATGAACGACTCGCCGTGAGTCGTACTTTTACCTCTAGCGACTAGGCGCTGAGGGCCGCCAGCTGCAGACGCTCCTCGCGAGTGCCTTAGCCAGGTCCGCTGCGAAGGCTCCGGCCGTGTACTTGTAGCCTGATACTCTCAAGTACATCAGGGCTTTCCAGCGGGGGCGAAGCGTCCAGTCCTGGGAGTGCGACCGCACCACACTGGTTTGCCCCTGGCTGACTAAGGCCCATCTCGATGGCGGCACTGAATCAGGCTGCCAGCCGGCCCGATAGCTGAAGCGCCTTCGGGGTCAAAGCTGCCGCGAGGGTCACGTTGAGCCGCACCCAGCAGTTGCTGGCAAGGCGGCGGATTAGCCGGGCTCGCGTCGTTGTAGGCCGCACGTACCAGGCTCTGGCACACCGCCCGGGTGATCGGATTACCGATCAGCAAACAGCCATCGGGGCAACTTTTCCGCAGGCCGGAGCGATACTGGGCCAGCAACGATCATCCCATGGACCTAGAACGGGGCTCGAGTTGCCCAGGAAGCTGCCGGGGTTAGAAACCGATCCGGCGCTCCTTCGAGAGGGGGGATGGCCGGAGGTACCTGCAACTGGCTGTTTCAAATCCCTAAGTGCAGATGCGGTCGAGGCACGGCGGTGTGCGAAGATTATTGCGCGGTGACTAGGCAGAGCTATCTACTGCCGCAAGAGCGCTGGCCGAGTTCAGAGTGGCTAGGTGAGCTAATCTTTACCCTTTGGCGATGTCCAGACCGCCACATAGGCCCAGAGGGTGCATAGAGACCTCGATAGCTTAGGGGTCTGACACCTTGCGGGCAATTGACGGAATTAGTGAGCTGCCGGCAGCCGATATAGCTCGATGGAAGAGGCGGGGCCGAGTCGCCGGGTCGATCTGGCAGCGAGCTCGACTACGCACACCGCTTCTGTCCAGATCCTTAGGACGAAGGCGCGTGTTTCTCAGTGGAGGTTATATTCTGGGCAGATTTTGTGTCAAGGCCTAATCGCGTACTCTGCTTCGGATATTGAGCTAAGTTCGCGTCTCGGCAGAATCAGATGCTCCACAAAACAAGCTGGGAGCCCTCGGGAGTCGCGTTAAGTAGAACCAAGCGGGGCAGTTTGTTTAGGACCGCGGCTGACGGCCTTCACGCTTGCCAAGTCCCCGCATCAGAGAGTTCGCCGAACATGGTGGTAGGAGATTTCGTATTCAGGGCAACGGTGCTCTGTCGCATCCAGGAGAGAGAATCTAGTCTCACTCCAGGAAAACTCGGCAATGGCTCTGTGAGGGCGTCATAGCCAGGGCACTACGCGCTGGTCCACACTCCAGCGGGAGCCGGCGCGGAAAGAAGGTTGCGCGTAAGGGTGGTGCGCCGTTACATTTGCACTGCTGGCGCGGCGTCAGAAACTGCCGGCCGCGCAGCACCAATCTAGGGGTAGCTCGCCCGATTGAAGTCTTGCGTTTGGTGAAGTGCCAGCCACGGCACCGCGCCTGGGCTGAGTTGCTGGGAGGCCCGCTACGGTTGGTATAGGTGGGCGGGTAGGACTTGGCCGTCCACTGCCCAGGAAGCAAGCCCATCCACTTCTTTCTGGATCCGCTCGGCCACAAGCCAATCTGCTGCGCGCCCTGCCTGGAAGCTTCTTTCGTGGCAACCGGAGGCAACGGGCCCTCCCACTCGGCCATCTGTCCGCTGGAGCCGGCGGAACCGGTGTCCCTCAGAGCGTCGATAGGCGTCGATCTCGACTTCGAACCAGACTTGAGATGGCGAAGTAACGTGAGGAAGCCTAAGCGGGGCCTGACTTTCCCCAGGACCGCTCTGGGCGGACTCGGGGCCTCTCCGCACGAGCGCTGGAAGTTCCCCAGCTTGCCGAACCGGAGGCAGGCCCGTCTGTCCACGTCCAAAATAGCGGGGCGGTCCAGCCCTCAGTCCGCTCAGCAGAGCCCAGACCCACTCATCCTTCGCCTAGCCACAGTTCCGGGCAGCCTAAGTGCTCTCTGCCATCGGCGATGAGATGTGGCGGTAAATAGTGGCCGATTGCGCGGACCACAGCGTCGTGGGGGTGTGGAGACAGAACTTATGGATCTCGATCTCTTAGGGTGCCATGCCACGTCACGACATGGATGACGGTTGGCTTGAAAGAGCCTCTCTGCTCAATGTTCGAAGTGGAAGCTTGCACTGCGCATTGGCTGGGATGGCCATCTCCACCAATCCGGCAATGGCTCGAGCGAGCCAGAGCTCATGTCGCAATTAGTGGCGTCGGGACCACACTGGCTGGGGCACATAGGTCGCGCTTTCGGGAGCCAGCTCGGCGCACACCATGACCATGCGGCCGCCGATGTGTCGTTATCAGGATGTTGACGTGTTGGACTTTAGCACTGAACCCGTTCGACGCCAGGTCCAATGATTCAGGCATTTCTCGAGATGCATTGTGCACTAGCGTCATGCTGGGCCAGCCCCAGTTCCAACAGCTCCAAGCAGGCCCGGATTCCGCGCAAATACACTCCGGGGGCGCCGATTTCCTTGCCGGAGCCGCTCCAGCAGGGGCCGTCAGGCCGGCATCCACCCCGCCGGCCGCCAGGCGATCACCTTCAGCGGATCTATCTGCGCAGACGGGCTGAGCAGACCCCTGTTGCGGAACGGGCGGATGGTGCGCGGCGCGCCGATGGCGTTCGTAATCGGAATGTTCGTAACATGGATAGTACACCTCGCGTGGCTGTTTGCGGGCCGCGGGGTGTGATGTGTTGATGAATTGTGGACCGCGGCAGATGAAAGCCCTGGCCAGGCATGCGAGGAAGGTTTCGGGAAAAACAGGGGGTGGTGTGCGCCGAGGTGCCACTTTCGGCGGGCTGGCCTGCAGCCAATCCCCTGCAGGCCGAGGTCTTCGGGCTCCAGCCCCGCCACCACTCTTTCAGCTTCGCCGCCGTGTGGAACCCCAGGCGTTCCAACCAAGGCCTCGGTCGGAGGCCGGGGAGATCAACGTTGGTGACGTGAAAAGCATCCTATACCTGGCATGGCCTAGACTGCTCCTGCTGATTCCTTGTTCGTAAGGGCGCAGGCGGGTCAGGCGCAGCCGACCGATATCGGATCGCAGCATTTCGGCGCATTCCACTTCTGCTTACCAAGGGCAGCCTTCCGTGAGAAAAACCTGAATCTTCGAGATTGTGCTCAGGCAGCATGACCAATCGCGACGTGAACATTTATCCTAGGGCAACAGACACCGTCCAGGCCGTCGTATCTGCCAGGGGATTCGTTGGGGGCAGAGTGCTGACCCCATTTGTACAGGTGTGTGGGGGCAACACGCCGTGCCGCTTGATTCACCACTGCCACCAGACTCTATCTGTGCGAAATCCTCATCCGGTTGCGAGATTTCTCTCTGTTGGCAAAGCCGATTTCATGAACCCCGCCGGCTCTCTTGAAGGAGCATCGGCGCCCTGGGTTGAAATCCTGTCTGGAGGCTGGGAAAGGTAAGAGAACGGCGCTCAAGTCGCAATGCAGCCAGGGGGGCACACGTGAATTTTCTCGTCTGAATGGGCACGGCCGGTACCGCGGCATCGGCCTCCACCCACCTCTGCAATGCCCGCGGCACCGCAGCAGTTCTTGATCTCTCTGCCGTATCACTCACACATTACGATGATATAATCCAGTGCAGCGAGGAGCATGGACCTTCTGCTGCGCTTCGCTCGGGGCCGATTGTGCGCACCGTGCGGCCGGGTACCGATGTACCGCGATCCCAACAATTACGTGAAGCTCTCGGGTCGGCGAATCGTGAATGCGGTCCAACCTCTCGCATAACCCCCGGAGCCCATCTGGGCCAAACCCGTGGATTCTCTGCACACATTCGGTTCGCCAACCGGGGCGCCGACTTACCGCCATATTACTTCACTCGCACGCGGGTTATGAATTGAAAAAATCTCTTCCGGAGCCTCGCATGTCCGCAAAGACAGATCACGGCGGCCATGTGTGGATGCTTGGCCTGGAGGGTGTCTCGTAGTTTAGATTACTAACCGGGCATTGTCAGTTTCGCATGGCGACTCTGTTTATTGTCCTCGGCCTCGGGTCAATTATAAAAAGTAAGGTTGCGTTTATCTCATTGGAGTGCACGATTTCGCACCGTTCTCCTCGAGTTCTGTCACGTCTCGCGTGCTGGACACATGGAGTCCCCCCCATCGGTCTCTCAGCGGCTCCCACAGCTGGGCAACGGCTGGCGAAAACTGTAAGCGATAGGGGTAGCTCGAATGCACTCGAGGTGGTTACGCGGCACGAGCCGATCACTCACTGCGAGCCTATATCATAGAGTGGGCGTCGCTCGCGGGGATGTAGTGATGACGCAGTATTGTATACGGGATAGACACTCCGACGATCAGAGCGCCCTCGCCACGATCTTACGACGCGTGCTTGCTCTGGCGCGAAGGGCTGTTCATCGGGGCAAACCATCCGTGCGACGCATCTGAAGTTGGAATACAAACCGCGGCCGTTCTCGAGACTCCTTGCGCCCGCGTCGTCTCGGGGCGTAATGGTTCACGTACACGATTTCGTGACGGTGCTAAGAAAAATCTATACGGTTGACTGCGAGAGTAGGCCACCTTATTGGGATTGACAAGCCGGGTTCGC
>Ga0163217_1105373_pt1 | contig 11233 bp, 9 predicted proteins | sample SynspAceP_FD_185933 | JGI IMG/M metagenome (GOLD analysis project Ga0163217, IMG submission 185933) | Saline lake microbial communities from Ace Lake in Antarctica - Synechococcus sp. Ace-P (PacBio error correction) | ecosystem: Environmental > Aquatic > Non-marine Saline and Alkaline > Saline ... | reverse complement strand
GATCCGACTGTACTCGATCTGGTGTAGTTGGAACTTTTGGATGTTTTCATTTGCAATAGGCGTGCTAGATAGCAGGGCAAATCCCAGTATACAACAGTTCATGTGCTGCTGATGCTTGGCTACCATCAGAGAAAGCATCGCTCCTGACCTCCGATAATCAACCAATGTTTTTAGCATTTGAAAAGTCAAAAGCTGTGCAAAAAGCCATGAAATTACCATGTTGGATACTTCCAATCGCAGGGTTAAACTCTCTTAATTTTCCGTACTTGAATGAGAATAGCTGGCAAACAATTCTCCTCCACTTTCGCTCATTTTGTGCCTTGCCGCGTCATTAGTCCTTCTTCATTCCCAGAACCATAAGGCTTGTTGAGCATTCCACATTCCCCCGATATAGCTTGTTATTTTTGTCTAGGAATAATCAGGTCATCTTGATTGGAATACCTTCGCAGTTTCCCAACAAATCCTCCGCGTTGGAGAAAGGCCAAAAGCCAGTAAGCGAATTCAATAATCAAATACATTTCGATCAGTACGATTGAAAATTCAAAATGGCTCTTGATTTCCTTTGCCGACATGGATTTCCGTTCTGCCAGCAAGGTGAATAGTTGAAATTTTACGCAGATAAAAGAATTGGGAAGGCAAAAACCCCGAGTGCCGATTTTCATATATTTCAGGTGTGAGTTGAGTTTCCATTGCGGCTTTTTATTGGTTTTGGGGTTTAAAATTTAAGATATACTAATATCTTTCATTGCTAGCTTCTGTCTCCCGTCTTTCCGTCTCCCTACTTTCCCCTCACCTCCTCGCAATTCATCCCAAATTTCCCGCGCTACGGCATCATAACCATTCTTCATCCGGAAAGTGAATTTCGGTCCGTCCTTGCTCATCAGTTCTCATTGACATTTCTCCATTGAATGAATGCAGGCATCTGTCCAACGGATTGTCTAAGAATCCGTATGAAATCTCCAGCAGCAAATTCTAACACAGTGTCAGGCCACCAAGTGGCAGGTGTTGGTTTTTTGCGAAGCGAAGAATCGATCTCGTCCATCCGCTTTGAGCTCGGATAGATGGAAGGCATGCTCCTGCTCGATTTCATGGGCCACTATCGGTATTCCCAATAATTCCTGGCTCGACCCGATTCCCACTCGTTATATTGAAAGGTTTGACTTCTTTGAGCCAAGTGCTTCAGCTGACTGCTTCTAGGCAAATTTTACTTGCTGAATAACAGGCCCAAAGGAGGGAAGTCCAAGCCGACCCTGGAAACGGAATGACGTTGATGATGCAACCAACTTTTTCGCGTCCGCATCGAAGAATGACCCCTTGGATACAGCGGGACAAGCTCCAAAAAAGTTGGTTTTCCATCACTGCCTATAAAATCTGAAATGGGCATTTCCTCGAAAATAGAAACCAATTCAAGCAATAACCGGATTGTTGGACGAGCACATCGATGGGCCGGATTTTACGGATTTCTCCAAAAACAGTTCTTACCGATTCATCCCGAATTTACGTCCATGCATGAAGCCGTGTCGGAAGTCTTGATTTCTGGCTTGATTTTTTCTGCCAAGATTTCAGGCTTTAGCCGGAGTACGATGGTAAGGAAATACTTGAAACCTGCCCTTCCAAATGCGGGAGAAGCGGAAACTTTCTAAAGCCTTTATTCTCTGCTAGATCCTGTGACAATTACTTTTTTTCATAAAAATTGTGTTTTATAAGTGTTTAGAAAGAATTTAAAATCAAAGCGTTTGTGGCGGCCCTTTTCCCGCTCGCTCTTCATGTAGCTCAAATTCCGCCACAGCCACTCCATCGGTCCGTTAGTGAAGTATCGAAAGCCAATCGGCTGGCGATTAGCTGAAAGATCCAGATTCCAAAAACCACATAAGCAATTCGTAGCGTTCCAGGCTTTCCGATTGAGGGCCAAACCCACACCCGTTAAAAATGATCATACAGCATCACCGAATGCTCAGATTAATTGGTTAGGGCCATTTGCCCACGGCAGCTAGGCCATCCTTCAACCAACCTAAAAAAAGGGAGCTTTACAAAAAAAGATAATCAAACCAAATATGGACCGATGGAGATGAAGAATCGTCCCCATGTAGTAGGTTTGATATCAGCTTGCTTGAAGGATAAAATGGAAAATTTAGCTTTCAAGGATGCGTCTGCATTTCATAGTTTAATTGATCGCAAGTCGATCGCGTAGCCGACCGAACACCATAGCAGCCAATTAGCGAGAAGCGGGTTTCATTCACCAGTGAGAAATCCCCACTTGAATAAGGCGATCCCCCAAAAAGCATCATGCTCAAGCACATCCCAGACATCCGTTCGGTAGGGTCTGTTCAATATCCGAATTCCAGTATTAATTGGAGCCAAAAAAAGCCCTACCCAAAAATTAACCTTGGCGCACTTCCCTCATGTGAACTTCTTACGTGGCTTCAGGAGAAGCGCTCCTTTACTTGTTCATCCCATGCTTCTTGGGCAGCTGTCAGTTCTTTGGAAAGGCTCTTGCCCAGAGGCAGTCATTGATTTAGCTTCTTCAACTGTCCGACCAGTTTTGTCCGGCCATAGGTCAAAGTAATTCTCCAAGTTTCCGATACAAAAAAAGGAGAGCGCAGTAAGGGGCACTAATTTCTTTGCACCATCAATTCCGGAACGAATAGACTAAATAAGCCATCAAAGGCATAATCATACAAGATTTCGCCAATCCCAAAGGAGTGGCAATAGATTAGCCATGAATCAAAACCCAAAGACCAAACAAACCACATGAGTCTTGCGAAATGACATCAAGCAGCTTAATTCCAGCCCCTTTTTTTAACGAGTCGAATCCAGAAAAATAACATTCCCCCCAACTCCAAAAAAGTAGAGGAGAATAAAGCTCGCAGTGGTTCCTTCAAAAAAGGAGAGTCGGTCATCATCCAAGTATTAAGATTGCAGGCCAGTATCCGCCACTTGGACGCTGGATCGTTGTAGCCAAAGCCAGGCCGAGCATTGATATTCATTCAAGAGAATGCGAAGAGGGACAATGCCTCGCATGACGTCCAAGAGAGGAGTATTCGTTCGGATGCTTGTTGCGGAGTTAGCTCCTCTCGGGTAGTATGATTCATGTTAAAATTTCTCCCGCCAAGACTGTTTGGGTTGTAAAAATATACAGCGGTTTCAATTTAATCTACTCATTCTTAGATTAAGGTAATCCGCCTTTCGGACGAACGAGGGCTAAAATTTCCCAGCCACTATCAATAAATTTCCATAGCTATTGTAGCTAGTTGGAAAGAGCAATGTTATGTAGAAATCAGTCACACCTAGAAACTCCCTACACAAGGATTGATTATAAAGGCTAATGGATAGATTAGGGGTGAAATTTTTGAGATTTCAGCATCAATCTAAATTACATCCCAGCGCCTGGTTTTAAAAATCTAGCTTTCTAAAATTTCTTGAATTCTGACTTGGAATTGATTCTGGGCAGGCGAGGGATTGACGGATTTTTCTAAAAAAATGAGATCATTGGATTCACTTATACGCTGTTAATTTCTCATTTATTGAGCGATTCAGCTTTTTTGCCTTCCGACAGTTTGGGATTGGTAGTGTCTATTAAGCTGCGGAATGCGAAATATTTTAATCGGATTCCATTGATTATTCGTACCTCTCCTGAAATAGTCCTCATGATTTTAGCTCGAATGAATGCGGTTTCCTTCATTATGGTTTTTTCAGCCGTTCCGAATTGATGGTTAAAAAGTCAAAATCCCATCAGATAAGGCCTGATTCACATCTCGGCGTATTGGTTGACTATAGCCGCCTCTGGTCGACATGTAATTTATCATAATTGTAATTATATGAAACAGCGAATCTCAATTGCTTCGTTTTTGATTGCTTGGAGTTTGCCTGAAGCAGATGATTGTTTGAAGGAAGATTTTGCTGGGAATTAAGTTTACCGTTTGATTGATAGGAAAGAATTTTGTAAAAAAATGAGCCTTTGAGTATAATCGGATGGAGCTTTTTTAAGATGACTCACTTTGAATCCAAATCGAAGCAATGGGAAAATGTTGTCTTCTGAGTAGGAATTCGAGTCGATGATATCCTGCTTCAAGTTTTCGAGTCAGGCTTCTTGAGTTTCAAAAGCAAGCTCTTCGTTGCCTGTATTTCTTTGCGGACGATTCCAAATTATTGGCTGGATGGCGATTGAATATTCCGATCACCACCAACGATGATCTCGCCGATGGCATAGATTCAATAGCGAGTAAACTTGATTCTGGGAGAGGAGTTTTTGGCGGATTTTGCGGAAGAGTGGAGTCATTCTTGGAGTTCTATCAATGAAGACGTTCTAGCGCTCTTAATTGAGGAAGAAGCAAATTCTTTCTTCAGTTAAGTTCAATCGATGTGATATAACTGATGTGCTTTAAGCATGGGTAAAATGCTTCGTCTTGAGAAATTTTGACTAGGTTAAAGTTTACGAGGGTGTAGGCGTTTTGTGAATTTCTGTTTCAGATAAGGAATTTCTGACAGGAAATTGACGGCCATTTTTCAAAAGTTTTTTAACTCTATTCATAAAGGACTTTCTATTCGAAGATTTCCTCAAACTCTTGATTATAGTATGGCAAGTTGCTTTTTAATTGCTATCTTGACTCAACTAGAATTGAGTTTGCCGGAATTTGAATTTCGTATAAACCGCAAAGAGGGGACAAACTTATGTATGTACCACAGCGCAATCAAAAGCCTCAACAATTGCAGCACTGTCCAGCGCAACACCTTTGCCTCATGGTAAGAAGTTGGGACAGATTAATCAGCAGATGCTCTATTTCTCTTCTCCAAATTAAATTCTATGGTTTCGTCATCAATGCAAAAAAATCAATCTGTTAATTCGAGATTTTAGATTTTTTGAGGATAGTTATTGACCCTCTCGTGATTTTTCCGTTTTCATTCCAGTTATTGATCTGCAATGGCAATCAGGAATTCCGATTGGTAAAACCAAAGGATCTCCCCTAGCGCTAGATAAGATATTCGGAGTGACTTGATTCTGGAGAGGGAGGGATTGGGACGGAATTTTGCTGGAAGAGTGAGATCATATCAGCGTTCGGTAGCGATTAAAATTTCATTCCATTTTCCAATCGTTTCTTTCATATTGTTGAAGAAGCAAAATACTGGTTAACGGTTATTTATCATCCAGCCACCATTTTCGGAAGGCCTTATATCGTCGAATAATTCAGAAGAATTCTGAAGTCAAACCTTGACTTCGAATTAGTTTTTTCCTTTTTGTATAGGTATGAGAGATCGGCATTTTCTCAGGGAGCCATTTCGCTTTCACAAAGTTATAAAGTCATTACTACTCTCTAGGTCATCTGGCCGTAAATTCATTGACCATCTGTCGTAATGTCGTATCCCATCCAAAGAAGTAAGGGATTGCAATTTTGTGGTTGGAGAGTTTTTGAGATTTGAACCCGGGAATTCTTGAGTTCATTGAGACATAGGACTTGGTTTTCCAAGTATGTTAATAAATGAAACAACTAATAAGCTGTCCAAAGTTATCGTCAGTGCGAAGATTTTCTAGATCCAAAAGGCTCAGGAAGAAGTTCTTGCGCTCCGATCTTCCTTGGATTACGAGCTATCGCAAATTTCAAGGAGGTCTGGTTTTCTTTCAAATTCATTGTTGCAGAGCTAGGACGGACTTGTCTTCTCTATTTTCCTCGCGCAAGGGTTTTCATTTGTGGTTATTAAACCCCCAAGGCAATTAAATTTCCCCTCACCACCAAGATGATCTCGCCGATGGCATAGATAAAGATATCGAGTGACTTGATCTTGGGAGAAGGAGGGATTTGACGGATTTTTCTATAAAAAAAACTAATCATGGATAACGATTTGGATTTCCTCTGAAGAGACTTTGATTGCGCTGGAGCGAGTTCCAACTCGGTTGGTCTCATATTGAGATGACCTGCCGAGTTCTCCAATAAGATAGGATTCAAGCTCTGTTTTTTGTAAAAAGGCATCAATTTCCTTTGCGATCTAGCTTCCGTTGTTTGGGATGGAATCCCAAACAAGGAATAAAAGCCTTTGTTCCCTTTGCGACTGGAAACTACTGTCCCAGAGGTTGTATGAATTAAAACTCATTAGGAAAACAGACGCGACAACGGCTCAAAGGATGTTTCCAAGAAACGAAGACTAGAGGTAAAGTACATATTCTAATTTGCTTAAAATGGAATAGTATTCCCACGAGTTTTTAAGAAAGCTCTTTATTAGAAAAATTATCAAAAAGCTCCGCCACTTTGGCTGCTTCATTAGGTTGCACGAAGCTGCATCGCTGATTCAGCGTATAAAGTGGGCTCCGTATGGATTCCAAAATTCAGCGGGACTCCACTCCAGACTTGGGCTTCTTAAACATGAGCAAGCACCAGGCCAGATTATCTATTAGGGATTCGTTTAAAAAGTGGAAAGCTGCCTCCAGTTTTTTTTGATTCATTCTGGCATCATTCCCAAAATGGTCTGGTAGAAGTCTGTTCGCTAGTTGATTTCGCTTTTGTCTTCCAGCTACTCATTTGCAAGGCGATCAGAATCCGATGGTTACAGTAGGATTTCTCCTAGGGCATAATCCAGACAATACCGGGTGACCTTGTTTTCGGTAAGCAGTTTGACGGATTTTTCTGAGAGTGAGATCATGGTTTTTGTCCTTTGCTTTTTAAAAAATTACTCTGACCAAATCGGTATTCTTTCTCTAAATCCACGATTGAGTTTTTGAGCTGTTCTTCCCCCCTAGAAAGATAAGTTTATATATTTCTTTAAATCTATTGAAAATTGTGCAAATCTCATTGAGATAGTCATCTAGGCGTCAGGCCCAACAGGGTTTAGCAATGAGATCCTTCTATCATTAGATCTTAGACGTATCATAGTCAGGCAAAATAGCTGCTATCAGCTTAATCGTGTGCAAAGGAATCTGATATAATCATCAAGTCCTCTGAGCTGTAAGAATTTTCCGGTGTATAGTTTTTAATAGAATTAAGACTGGTCACCGCTCAAATTCATTGCAGCCATGGAATTTCGTTCATAATAATTTCCGTCAGGATTTTGCGCCAATTGCCTAATTATCTATCAGTTGGATAGTTTTGGAGTTTAATTAGTTGAGTCATAGCCAGATCTATTTAGTGTCGCGAATGGCGTTAGTTCTTGCCCATATAATAAAAGCATAGTAATAGAGTATTTACTGTTTCAATCAGCTCCTCCATAGGCATTGCTACAGCATTCTAAGTGAATTCTGACCCAATGATCGCTTAGATTTCTACTTTGTTTAATTTGTATCTATTGTATCGTATCCAAGTCTTCAAAGATTTCCCTTCATGTTGGGACTTCTTGAGAACCTTGCCTTCCTTTCGTCATGGCCAGGATTGATCTGCAATGCAATCAAATCCCAGACGGTCCCAAAAGATCTCACCAATGGCATTATATAGAGTAGTCGGTGACCTGATCTGGGAAAGGAGTTTGACGGATTTTTCGGGAAGAATTTTAATTCATAAGAATCTTGAGGTTGGAGTTGAAAGAGACTTGATTCTGATTCAATCCAAATATCCGGATATTTTTCATTTGTAATTTTTTCCAGTGTTAGTTGAGTATTTAATAAGGGCTTTATCTATTGCTAGGGAACGTATTTTATTCAAATTGATCTTGAATTAATAAAGCTATGTAATTGTTTTGTTTTGAAGTTAGGCCCGCAGAAATAATTTCTTAAGTCAATGGTCAAATCAGAATGGAAAGGGTTCGTTAAAATAAATTCCAAGTGATAAAAAAGGGCGTTATCTGCCGAACTAAAAAAATCATCCAAGTATCTTGACAGTAATAGTTAAATTCCGAAAATCATTTGCCAAAGTCCTGAAATCATCCATCATGTGTTTTTTTGTAACCAAACATCTGAATTTTTGATAATAATTTCATCCAAAATCGGGGAATCATTGAAAAAAGTACTGATTAGTTCGAACGCATCACTGATTTCTGTTGTGAAGAAGCTTTTAACCTCATTTTTCAATTGGACAAAACCCATCAATTCTGAATCAGCATATTTTTTGGCTCTTATTGAATTAATCTCTTTGAGGTTTGATTTCACGGTGGGAAAGTTTCCTCTATAAGTGAAGCTATGAGCACTTTTTCATTAGCTTCTTAGGTCTGCTGGTTATTCCAAATCGTTTGATATTTATAGCTATTTAATATCCCTATCACCACAAGCAATATTACGCCTAACGATAAAGCAAAGTAGCGAGTGACCTTATTTTCAGTTAAGCAGTTTTTGGCGAATTTTTTTGAAACATGAGATGATTTTGAGCTTTTTTTTAATATGGGACTTCAGGTCGGATTTTCCTTTAAAGCTACCTCCCCTCTGGAGACTATTCTGGCGATTATCCTTGTACATTTCTTAATAACACAATATGCTCGGAGTTTTCGAAGAACTCCCTGGAGTCTCGGGGCTCCAATCGAACCCTGAAAACGAAGTCTGGTTAAATTCACGTTTGACCACCGGAATCCAATCCGATCGAACGCGTCTTCCCACATCAAAAGATCGCCTGATACGAGTTAAAAATAAGTCTCATCATAAATAGGTGATCAAATCCACTTGAAGCTGCTTATATCCTGTAGGGTAATCTATTCTTTAGATTTAGCACTTCGAATTCCGCTGGACTGGGATCTAAAGCAGTTTCAAATTTGAATCACACTTCCCATCCAGAGTCAGTTGCTCCATCATAGATCTTTTGTTTACCCGATTTCTAAATCGAAATCGGTTGGTTTGGTAGCGAGGGATGCAGAATTCGAGTTCGGGCTTGTTATCGACGCAGAATCTCGAGTGAGATTTTTCATTTATCAGCGTTAGAATTTCTTTGTTCAAATCGATTCGACTTTGAGATTCATTCCAATTGTTGCGCAAAAGCCCCCAGAATACCGAATGGTAATCACGAGGATTTCCAGGATATATTCGGCCATTTTTGCTGAGAATGGAGCCAATTCCTTTTCATTTTCGAGTCGTTTTAAAGGTTCGCTTTCCAAATCACGAATCAAAGACTCTACGATTTTCTCAGGTTTCGTAAAAGTAGTCGATATGGATCCTGGTGCGATTTTGTTGGGTTTTTGATAAAATAATGGTATCCTGATCAGTTTTGAGGGATTCAAAGTCTATGGGAACCATGCTTCCCTCAAAGTATTATCCTTCCCCTCAAAATTATATCCTGTTTAAACCGACCGCCTATATGCCTCATGTGGTATTGCACTTCAGCAATTCCTCATCCTCCGCTTTTAGGAAAAAATCATATTGGGAATCTAGACAGCGATCATCTTATTGACGGAATTTTCGGTACTTGGAAAGATGCCAATCTCTGATGGTTTTAGCAGTTTCGAAAGAAGGAAGCTTGGTCGAGTGGACGAATTGCATGGGTAGAAGTGTATATATGAAGTTGAAAGCTTAGGGAATCATGGTAGAACGTTCATTTTTCCAAACCTCAAGGATAGATTCAAAGAGGCCTGCCTTTTCCTGAGCTCATTCTGTTGAAATTTGATTTCTACCAAGTCGGTCATTCAGTTCTTGTTTTACACCTTGAGGATTCGATTTCGGCTTTGTTTTCGTGCTTTGTTCTTCCATAGTTTGACAAGCTCAAAAAGCGCCATTAAAATACCGATAATCAGGACCAAAAATCTCGAAGAAGTTATTCCGGCCATTTTGGTGGGAGGGTGGATAGGATGGTATCATTTATCTATCAATTTTTCGTCGATGTGGTTAATTGTCTCTTGGACTAATTTGGAATACAGTCATCAATACCTATCCAAAAATCCAACTGCGTTGCATCATGGTACGATCTATCCTGATGCTTCACATCTTGATTTTCCACCATTCATACCCTGAAAAACTAAATGGTTGGACATTAGGAATTCAGCCGAAAGGTCATTCCGTATGTAGTACTTTTTTTAATGTAGTATATTATCATCTGTGAATTGAGATGGCTGATAGTCCTCTGATGCTTGACGAGAGAGCAGTATGAGAAATCGTATAATCTCAGGATGTTGATCGCAAGGAATCGTAGAGATAAGTCAACCCCTTTGCTGTCAATGTTCAATAGCACTTCGCTGTTGGGCGTGTAGATGTAATCCGAAATGCGCTATAGATATTTAAAGCAAATTTGCTCTTTGGGAAAGGTTGAAATTCTTGAGCCTTTTGAGTGATATCCATTTTATCCAATTAAAAGAAATGTCCACCTCTGTTTTCTTTGAGATCGATTAAAGTCCAATTCCAAGTTTTGCCTTGATTTCTTTCAGAATTGTCCGGTTCGGCTTTCTTTCCTGTTGTTGTTTTCATTTCCAGATATTCAGCGCAAAAGCGCTAGGTTACCGATCGTGATCACCAAAATACTCCGAGGATATATTCAGGCCATTTTTGTGAGGGTGCGAACGATTCTTTGCATACAACTCGGTGAGTGAATTTGCTTTATTTATTTAATTCTTGGAGGGATTATTCTTTTAGCCTTTCGTCCTGAGCAAGTACTGTTTTTATAGTTTAATTTCTGTGGTTTTTGATTTATGGATAGTTCCAAGCAAATGCTGAAATTCCGGTGTTTTGGAAAGAAAGCTAAGAGCAGCCTTTCGACAAAGTCAACAGATACTTGCTAGGGTTAGAATCAGTGTTCTATGTTTTCAAACCAGTTGGATTAATTGGTGGACTTTTCAGTCAGCCAAAAAAAACTCGGATTCTGTTTTCGATCAATTTCAAGCATATTGAACAATAAAGCATCATCTAGATCTTTTAAGAGCCGGGAGTACGTAAGAATCTCTTTTCATCGTTTTCATCTGGATACTTTTACCGGCAATAAGGGTCATTCTTAATGGCTAAAGGATCATAATACAATCACGAAATCGAATCAGGTTAGGATTTTCTATTTTCCAATCCTTATGATTCACTCCGATTTAATAAACTTGATGGAGTTTATTACCTTTTATTAGGATGCAAGGATTGTCACTGAAAAGAGACGGGGGAAATCTGCTTTTAAATCCTGAACGAGGTTTTTCAAAAAACAGCATGCTTCGGGAAAGTCTAGCCTTGCGAGATTCATTGCGATTATTCACTTGAAGGGCTATCAAGATTTCCTATCGTCACCAAAAAAATTCGCCACATAGCATAGATTAGATAGCGGATGAATTGATTTTGCTGCAGAATTTCTGGCGATTTTTCGGGAAAATTGAGATTCATCTTACTTCGATTTTCCAGATTTTGATTAGGATAGAATTAAACTCA
>Ga0163217_1065555_pt1 | contig 11233 bp, 15 predicted proteins | sample SynspAceP_FD_185933 | JGI IMG/M metagenome (GOLD analysis project Ga0163217, IMG submission 185933) | Saline lake microbial communities from Ace Lake in Antarctica - Synechococcus sp. Ace-P (PacBio error correction) | ecosystem: Environmental > Aquatic > Non-marine Saline and Alkaline > Saline ... | reverse complement strand
TGTAGCGTGAAGTTACGTCCGAACAATGGCTTCGGCCTCGCTCCGCGCGCGCTAGAGATGGTCTCGAAAGTTGGGGCTCGCCTGTTCGGTTGAACGTTCAGCAGTCCATTTTTGACGGCAGCCTCCAAAAGTTCCCGTGCATGCTCTCGCGCCCGTGCAGCACCAGCAGGTCGGCCAGCCTTCACAGAGTCGGTGTTGACCGGGGTGGACAGCTCCTCGTCGCCGCGAAGATCTTCCAGTTACCGGTGTCATCCCGCTTTTGCCCATTGAGTTTTGGCGACGTCGGCAATTGTCGCTTGATTGATGATTCGGCGAGTCGTGCGGCCCCAGTTCAGTTTCCGCGTCATTAACTGGGCGGCCTGGTCCGGGCGCAGCTGCCTGAAAGGCTTTCCACGGGTTCAGGCAGCAGGCGGTGGCCCCACCAGCAGAATGACAAGCCCACGGCCGATCACTGCCATGATCAAGCCTGGCAGGAAAAATATCGAAACATGCCGAAGGGGTTCCATGCCGTTCTGCCGGGCTACGGCCACTCGACCAGGATATTATGCGTCGAGGTGCCATCATGCGGTCATTGGTGGCCGCCCAGGGATGTCGCGTAGCGGACGCGAATCAGCACATTGGAAGCTTTGCTGCCGACCTGCGCGGCGAGCGTCAACGGCGACGGGCGTCAGGGATAGCGACTACGGGCGTATTGTTTGATAAAGGTCGAGAGCACCAGGGCGGTGATTTCATCAGGCTGAACATGGTGGCGTAGCGGGGCTGCCCGCCCCAGTTTAGCCAACACTTGCCCAGGCCGTCGAACACAGCCGGTGCGCTCCAGGCCGCCGACAGATATGAACATGCAGGCAAGGTAATAGGCGCGCTGTTGGACAGCACGCTGAGCACATCGGCCTGCCGTGAGCAGGGTCTGGCCAGCACATACCGCAACGGCAATCCGACCACCAAGGTCGGGGCTGGAATTTTTCGCGAGCGAAAAAACGCATAAAACACCCAGCACAGCAGGGCGGCGAACGCCATCATTAGCAGGGCAGTCCCAGCTCATCGGTAACCTGAAATTCTCGTGTGAGGTATCCTGGTTCCGTACTTTCGGAAACCCGTTCTGGCCGCCACAATAGAAGGGGCAGGCAAAATGTCAAGTACGAAAGCGAAGTATATTGTATTGCTTTTTTGGAATAAAAAGGCTTGAATTTATGCTGGGTAAAAGCTGTATCGCGATGTACCGTCACGGGCGGTTATTCATACTCATTCCTAGGTACCGAATGCGGCTTTTGGCTTGGCTGAGGGTTACCTATTGACTTTGTATCCAAATCAATGTAATGCGCTTGGCCAATAGCTTTGACCCTGTGGCGCCCTGGCCGTATGTTCAAACGACTGTATGAATTTCGTATCGGCGGGTATGGTCTGCTGATCTTTGGAGAACAATAGCATGCCGACTATAAAAGCCCCCCTCGTGATATGCGCTTCGTTATGGACGAAGTATTCGATTTTGGCGCAGGTTACGAAACTCATGTGGTTTGACTGATGCGACCCCTTGATCTTGGTCCCAGCGCGATTCTGAAAGAAAGCTGCCAAATTTTCTGGCGACAAGTTGGCTGGGCGCCGCTGAATCGGAAGTGGCGGATGAAGAGGAGCTGCCCATATTGATGATGCGTGGTGACTCCACGCCCCAAGTGTGTGAAGCCTCATCAGCAGTATGTCGGACAAACGGCTTGGGGTTTCGATGACCGGCCGTTGAGTACGGCGGGGCAGGGGCTTGGCCGGCATCGCTGGGGTCTTCATGGTCGTGGCAGGAAATGACCGCCTCGGGCCAACTATTGCCTGGAAGCATGTTACCCGGCTTGAGCCACGTTGCTCGGCGGGCTATCCGCGCCCACGGCAGATCGTGAGCAGAAGGAGCTGTACCTGAACAAGCTGGTACCCGGTACCTGGACCGGCTCCATGTGCTTGGACCGAGCCGCATTGCCTCGGGCGTACCGATTTCCTGGGTCCTTACCAAGACCCGCGCCGGTACCGCGCGAAGAGCAGGTACCTACGAAATTTAACCGGACCAAGATCTTTAATCGTCCTGCGGCAGAGCATGACTTTGCCGAAAACATTGTGCACCTGGGTTCTGGCAAACTGACCTGATTGCGCCTCGGCACCGAAGGGCATTTCGTTGTTATCGTGCCCAAGTTCCTGCCCCGACGCCAACGGCGAAGTAGGGCGAGCGCAACATGGTGTGAAGTGTGGCTGCTTTTGAGCACAAGATGCGGCATCAAAGCGTCCGCTACTTGTGGGTTGAACTTTGATTTGGGCCACCGGCTTCCTGATCGGTGAGTGAACAAGGGTCTGAACTGCATGTTCACCCATGATGAACATGCGCCGCCTGGGTACTGGTATGCAGGGGTCTGTGTCACGGTGAAGCTTTCTTATCAGACTGGGCGATCGCCTATGCCAAGGATCGCCTTGCAGATTGCGTTTTCGCTTTTGCCGGTCGGCTGCCCCGTGCACAAACTGCCGGATCGATTCATCGTGCACCCCTTTGATGGGTGCGGCGCATGTTGTTGACCATGAAAAGCTTTCAATTTGAAGGCAATCGCGCGCATGGCTATTACACCGCGCAGGTGCTGGACCAAGGCTCACTATTCCAAGGATGAGCGCCGGTACGTGCCAAGGCAGCAGGATCAGTTGCGTTCCTCACGCCATCTGCAGGCGTTCATGACGAGGACGGGGTCTGGAAGTGACCCAAAACCATAGGCATGCAGGTGTTCCGGTGGGCCACGCGTGTATATTCGCGAATGGGGCAGGAGCAGCAGATGCGCGATTGCACGTATCAGTCTGCTGTATGAAGGCCACCAACGGTTATTCAGGCACTCGATCTTGCTGGGCCGGCCAAGGTGCTGATGAGCCAGGGCAAGATGCAGCGCGCCTTCACCAAGGAAGTTACATCATTTCTGCCAGGCCAAACGAAGTCTGCGACCTGGGTGACTACGTGGCCAAGTGCTGAAACAAGCTGAATGGCCGAATGGGGGGCGATGCTGACGCAGAAAATTGCCATTGCGCTCGAAATGCAGAACGCGAGGAGGTGGGTTGCGCGGCGCATGGATTCCTATGTATCAGGGCTAACGTGACGCTGGCGTTCTACTGCTGAAGATTGGCAGTGGGCTGCGCAGGCGGGGACGCTGGACGCCAGGTACTCCGAGGAGGACTTCTACAAGGCCAGCTGGCTACGCAGGAGTTCTACTTCAAGCGTTGCTACCGCGTGCTCGCGCACACGTTGAAGCGCTGGAGTCCGGTGGCCGATTCGTTTTTGATTTGCAGATGACGGTGAGCAGTTTTCTAAGCGTCCAAGCTACAAGCTACAAGCTACAAGCTACAAGCTACAAATTCTACAAGCTACAAACCAAAAGCCCCGACTGGGTTCGGGGCTTTTGCTGTTTTTGCTGTTCTGGCAAGAATGGAAGTGGATTGCCGCAAGGCCAGCCTCTCTGCCTTGGTGACCGAAACTTTACAAAGTAGTTCATTTAAGACGCTGTAACGAAATCGGTTGCGGCGGTACAATCGCTCAGTGTTCCGGGACTGTTCCCGGGGCGCAATTGACTTGCTAAGGAACGTTCCCATGGCTGTATTTTACAAAGCCACCCCTTGCGTGATATTCGGTTTCGTCTTGAATGAAGTGTTCGAGGCCGACAAGGTTGTGGCAGAGCCCTGCCAGGCCTGGCGGCGCCATTGATGCGGAAACCGCAAGATGCGATGCTGGAAGAAGCCGGCAAGATTACCTCGCAGACCATTGGCGCCGCTGAACCGCAGTGGTGATGAAGGAAGGCGCCAAGTGGGATACGGCGTGGTCACCCGCCCGCCGGTTTTCAAACAGGCTTTACAAGCACCCTATTTTGCCGAAGGTGGTGCTGGGGTTGTCTGGTGGCAACCACTGAGGTTTGGTGGGTTGGGCATGTCCCAAGACGCTCCGGGTGCAGGTTGAGGAATGGTTTACGGGACGCCCACAACAAAGCTTTTGCGCTTTTACCCCGCCTTGACTGCGGGTTTTGCTTGCTGGCGCTGGATTGCCCACGGTAGCGAAGAAACTTCAAGCAGGCCTTATCTGCCGAATCTGTATGCAGTACCTGGGCGGGCACCATGTGTCTGACCGAGCCGCATTGCGGCGGGGGTACCGATCTGGGCATCATCCGTTACCAAGGGCAAGTGCCGGCAGGCCGATGGCAGCTACGCTGTTGACCGGTACAAGATCTTTAATTTTACCGGCGGTGGAGCATGATTTGACCGAGAAATCCATTCACCTGGTGCTGGCCAAGTTACCCGACCGGCGCCGGGCCAGGCCCCAAGGGTATTGCTGTTCTTGGTACCCAAGTTTCTGTCAATGGCAGGACGGAAGTCTGGGGGAACGCAATCCGCAGTCAGCTGTGGATCGAGTGTGAGCACAAGATGGGCATCAAGGCTTCTGCGACCTGTGTGTGATGAACTTCGATGCGCCCAGGTCGCTTATCTGATTGGTGAAGCTGAACAGGGGCCTGAATGCCATGTTCACCATGATGACTACGAAGCGTCTGTCCATCGGTATCCAGGGTTATTGGTTGCTCCGAAGCTTCATATTCAGAGCGCTGTGGCCTATTGCTCGCGGGATCGTGTATTTCAAATCGTGGCAACCAACGGAGCCACGCAGCCGGAAAAAGCCCCCGCCGATCCGATTATCGTGCACCGGATGTACGTCGCATGCTTGCTGACCATCAAGGCTATGAACCGAAGGCAGTCGGGCGTTTTCCACACTATGCTGGTGTTCGCCAGCTGATATCCAGCAAATACGCCGACGATGCCGGAGATCAAAAAGAAAGGGCGGGAGATCTGGTGCGCGCTGCTTGACGCGTGTGGCAAGGGCGCTTCTTTACCGATGTGGGTCTGGAGATGCATTCCATGGCAGCAGGTATTCGGTGGCCATGGCTAGTTGTGCGTGAGTGGGTCAGGAGAACTGGTGGCGTGATGTACGCATTCGCGCAGATCTATGAAGGCACCAACGTGTTATTCCAGGCGCTGGAATCTGATTGGGCCGGGCAAGACGGTTGCCAATAAAACGGCGCATTACGTCAACGTTTGTTCATCAAGGAAGTGCGTGACTTTTATTGCCGGGAATGCCTGATCAGGCAAAACTCGCCGCAGTTCGATTCAGCCGCTGGCCAAGGCCATCGCGACATTCTGGAAGAAAAAACTGACCGGCGTGGTCCATCGACCGCCAGCAAAGACCAATGCAAACCGAGATCGGCGCATGCTTCAGTCGAAACCCTGGCATGGTTCGGTTACACGCCCTTATGCCTATATGTGGGCGAAGGATGCAAGGCTTGCCAATGCACGCCTTTGCCGATGATAGCGATGGCTTTTATCAGGCCAGATCGGCACCGGGCGTTTCTTTCGTCAAGCGGTTGTCTGCCCGCGGATTCACTCACTTGAGCGAATCGGTACGTGCTGGTAGCGAGTCACTGTTATTGAGCTGGACGACAGCGCTAGTTCTGAGTGTGAGGCGATCCGGCGAAAGCCCGGGACTGGCTGAATGTATCAAATTGGTAAGTGATTGCTGTACAGGCGTGGTGGCAATCGGGCTAGGGCGCGCCAACCTGCTGGTTTGGTAACATTGTGTTCGCTAGGAGCAACGCAGGAAGGCGCCAAAAAATAACACGGAGCAGGGACATGTGCCTGGAGGCACCACGATTAAGGATGATCAGGAACAAAAGTTCTGCAAAACCCCGCCCTTGGGCGGGTTTTCTTTTATCTGCTCTTCTGATTTCGGCCCTTCCCGTCTATTCTTCCGTGGCCCGCTTTAGCTGAAACGAACATTCCAGGCTGCCCAACTCGCCTATTTCCAGGCCTGTATTTCTTGTCCCCTGCTTGCGTCTCGACCATGGGCCCCCAGTGAGCCTGAAAGAATCAATTCTCCTGCTCGAATCCGGTTGTGCCCGACGCGCCAAACTCGCGCACCAAGCCACAAGGCAGGCGCGTAAGCGGATTGCCCATGCCATGGCGGAATGGCCGGTCACCGCTGCATCATTGTTGCGGGTATAGCTTCATCTCCAGGTGGCCAAGATCCAGCTCCCGCGGATTCCTTCAGGCTCGCTTGCCGAGATACATAGAGGCCGGGAAACAGGTTGTCGGCGGCGGCGCGCGAACAGGCTTTTCGGCCACCCGGCCAAAAGGCCGCCAGTCGCAGAATTTCCAGCGCTGGCAGAACGCTTTCAGGCCATCCAGTAATTGCTTCTTCACTTAGCTCAGGATCGTCCAGGGTGGCTCTGAAACAGAAAAAAGCCACTTCCGCCCTCCAGCTTGGGGTGTGATCAAGCGGGAGGCGGGGCATGGGTACGCCGTCCATTGTAATCCCAGCCCGGACAGCAGATGGGCCAAAAAAGCGGATGCTCCAGCCGCCATGGCTTCCTGTACGCGGTGTCGGTGGGACGCCCAGCTTGTAACCCCGCCTGGGTTCTGGTCGTCATAGCCCCAACTTGGTTGATCAGCTCGGCCTGCAACTGCATTAGGCTTGCTCCAGCGTCTCAATGCCGTATGGGCCGGCCACTGGATCACACGGCGCCGCATTCTGCCGCGCCGTGGAATAAACACTTCTGCCGCTTCCCTTGGCATTGACAGATCTGCCCTTCATTCCTCACTCCCCGTTGTGGTTTGTCACCCACTACGGTTAGTACGGAACATCTCCCGACGGTTTACCAAAATTAATCGGATACCGGCTGATGCCATCACAGCGCGTTATCCCAAGGATCGCCAAGCGTGCCGGGCGGGCCAGCGCATGCGCACGGTAAAGGCCGGGGCGGCAGCGATGCTGAACAGGTAGTCGAGGATCGGGCGCGCCTCTTCGATTTTTCATGCCTTCGATGCCAAGTGTGTAAGCCGGGTTGGCGAAGAGGACATTGCGGCCCGGTTTCGGATGGCGGCGTGATCAATGGGTGGGCCTGCCGTACACAGTGGTCGACGTTTTCCGCCTATAGCAGGAATCTGCATGCTTTCCAGGCCGGCGTTTGTGCTTGCGCATTCGGGCCATAGCGAATTCAGGGCTGTTTATGCCATGAGGGCCGAGCAGCATTTTGCGCATTGCCGGGGACAGCCATTCGCGGCCAGATACATATTGTTGAACAATGGGGTATCGCCGCCTACTTTCGGGCACATCGTGGGCCGTAGAGCAGGTAAGGCCGGCGGCGCTCCTTGGGAAGGTCCATTTCAATGCCAGGCCACCCACCGAAAACGAAGGGCGGTGCCTTCGCTGGCTTCCTTGACTCACGTACCAACAAGGGGGTGATCGGCCATGGGTTTGACGTAGGGCTCGATGCCAAATTTCGCCAAAGCGCAGAGAGACGCTTTCAAGTTGCTCGGACGCTGCAGCGACTGGTCGCGGATAGAACAAACACCTTGATGATCCATCAGTGCCTGGCCGCAGATTCGGCCTGCCCAGTATCGGACAAGATTGTTCAGATCGATTGTCGTGGATATCAGCGCCCAGTGATCCGGCAACCGGAGCGGACCCGAAATGCGCACTGGGGCGTGGCTGCGGGTTATTGCGATCTGGTGGTGTAGAAGGAATTCGTGGCATGGGCCGGTTACCTCTTGTTATAGGTTTGTGCAAGCCAGCCTTGCCCCGAGCAAGTGGTGTTGCGACCATGATAAGGCTTAGCCAGCGGCATTGATTAACTTACTTGCCAGGCGGCGATAGCCTGCGGGCTGACAGAGGAAAATGATGACTGGCGGGACAGCGGCGGGAGATAATACCAATGTGGGTCTGTTACTGGGAGCTGGCCACCGAGCTGGGGCGTTGATGCGCAGCGGTGCCGGCAATACCGGCTTGCAGGACCAACCGCTGGGAAGCAGGTGGTAACGCTGGAGCTGTGGCAAGGAAACTGGCGGTTGATCCGCAAACCTGGTCGCCCAGTATTCCGTATCCTGGCGCGGGCTTGAAGCTCGGCCAACGCTATCATCTGACCAGCTTTGCCTGCTCGGCTACACCATGTTGGCCAGCCGCACGCTGATGGGAAGCCATCGAGAATCACCAGCCACGTTTCGGCCCGCTGGCCTTTGTCCATCTGCCCCATTCAGCCTGGAGCCGGACAAGGCGGGACTATGGATGAGCACCTGGGATTGCATCAGGTGCTGCCAAGAGGATGGCGCGCTGCTGGTAGTAGAGCGTGGCATGGCCGCCTGGAAAGTGTCTACGCCGAATTATTGCAGGCGCCCCTTCGTGCCTCTGGCGATTGGAGCTGCGGTGTGCAGCAGGGCGGGGCCGCCGAGTTGTATGCCAGCCATTTTGGCTGCGCGGTTGATCTGCACGCAGTCGTTTAATGCGATGCTGATTGCCTGGGGATGACCTGCACAGCCTTGGCTTGCCCCTTCATGGCCAAGCGATGGGGACCCAGAGCAACCTGCGCCAGCCTTTGGCCAGCGGTTGTGTGGACCAGCCTGGATACATTCAGGCGCCCCTGGCGCGCCAGGTTCTTGCAACAGTTTGATGAGTCACTCCGGGGCGTATCATCCCAGCGCGTTGACGTTGGCCTCCTGGTTGGGAGCGTCAGAGCGGACATTACATCGGCGCCTTGGCGGGCGAAGGCTACCCGTTCGGCAAACTGATGAGCGCGTCCGGCGCAGTCTTGCCGAGCGTCTGCTGGAGACAGCAGCCTGGGGCTGGACGTACTCGCCCAGCAGGTTGGTACGCGAAGGCGGCGAGTTTTTCACGGGCGTTCAAAACGCTGCGACCAGCGTGTCCCCGGTCAATGGCGCAGGCAGCGTCAGACGCAAGGCGGCTGAGACGCGCTGGCCAGCGCCCCTTGGGCCGAGTTCGCCCGAGGAGCACAGCAACATGCTGGATTCACGGCTGTAACGTAAAAGGCTATGTTGGCCGCAGGGTCGGCCTGCAGATTCGTCGATGGAGTAGATTTGCACTTTGGATGCAGGGCCCAGACCCTTGGCGCGATGGGGCGAGTCGGGAGCGGCAAAAAGTACATTGCTGCATTTTGATCGCAGGTTTGGATCAACCCCGATATGCGGTTTGAGATTCTAAGTCGGCCAACAGCGCTTGAGCCTGCTCCAAGGAAGCCGCTCGCGCGACATACCGACGCGAGAGCGTGGGGGTTATTTTTCAACAGTTCAACCTTATCCCCTCACTTTACCGTCCCCGACAATATTGGCGTTCCAGGCGCGCCTGGCCGGCAAACTGGATGCGGCAGTGGCCAGGCCTGGCTTGCGGCTGAGCTGGCGCTTGAAGCGCACTGCTCTGCAGCGCTATCCCGGAAGAGCAACTTGTCCGGCGGCACAGCAAGCAGCGAAGTGGCCGTTTGACGCGCGCTGGCGTTGCGGCCACCCTTGATTCTCGCTGGATTGAGCCCACCGGCAACTTGGATTGGAGCGCTGCGCCGACTGAGGTGATGGCGTTGTTGCCCTGGCGCTCGTCGACAAGGCTGGCCGCAGCCTTGATTTGGTCACGCACAGCTTCGCGGCTGGCAGACTGCCTGAATCAGCCAGATCGTGCTCAAGCATATGGACGCCGTGCAGGAGCGTGGTTGTTGCAACAGCGGGAGTGCTCGGTACGGCCTGGACGCACCCTGGGACGTTTGCACAGTCTGCAGTCACTGTGACGCCGGCATCCCGCCTACAGGCTGGCTTCCGCTGGTCGGCTTTTGTGGGCGGCGACCGCCGCTCTGGACCCCGGTGTGCAGAGCCGCTGCCAACAGCCAGGCCGCAGACAGCTATGTGACTCGCGCGCACAGCTATTTCGGCGCACGGTCAGTCGCTGTTGGTCAGCCCGGGCGGGGCAGTTGTTCCGCCAGGGAGTTGTTTGCGAGCTTACGGCGCGCTGGCTTGGCCGGCTCCTCGCCCAAGTAATGCAAGGCTCCAGATGTGGTCAGCGTTTAGGCTAACAGCTCCTCCGCGCGCGCAGTGCGTGACAGCGCTTCACGCGCCTCACGCCTTTTAACGGTTACTGGGGCTAGTTGTATGTGCCGTAGATATTCTTATCCACTGTGTCCCTGTATGCTAGGTGCAGAAGCGCCGTCTGTGCGATGGTACACTGGATGCGAAACCAGTGACTGACAGTACAACCTGCTGCGCTCGTTATTTCGACACCTGAAGGCTGAACCAACGATAGGCCTGACGAGATTCCGCGAGACCGCATACTCTGCTGATCAATGCCAATGGTATGAGCATGCTGGTCACCAGCTAGACGTCCTTGCCATGGCAGCTTAGTATCTTGCCGCCACTGACGAACGGTGGTTGCATGATAATGACGCCCCGGACACCATCGCTGTAGTTGGATATAAGGCGCCGCGACCCAGCAACTGCTGAACAGCCGGCCTCTGCTGAGGAACTGCTAGTCGACAATCAGTTTCGCTTGCCGGGACAAAACGATGATTACGAATGATCTGCCGCTTGGTACGGGGAGCCTCGTGGCGAGGCTGACCTGCCAGCGCTGACGACAGCTTTCATCTGATCTCACGGCGTTGGCCCTGCTGCTTTTCGGTCGTCCGGCGGCTGTTTATCGGTATGCACGCAGGGCCGCTGGGGCTCGCCATGGGAGCAGCGTACGGCGGGCGTGAATGCAGGGACCTTGCGCGCCTGTAGGTACCAGGTCTGCCGCTATGCTGGTAGCTGCCGCTGCTGGTTGAGCTTGGTGCTGCTGAGGACGTTGAGGCCGGCGGGGAGTCTGGGTGTGCTTCACGGTTTTGCGCTGGCGGGGCTGTTGATGAGGTCGAATGGTGGGCGGCCAGTCTGCGTGGCCTCTAGGTTGGCCAAGGTGGCCGGCCAGTTCGTCACTGGCGCTGTGTTGGTGGCTGGCCGGTTTGGGTATGAGCCTGCTCGGCCACCTTGCTTGGCTGCCGGCCAGTAGCGTGCTTCCGCCCTGCTGCATTGCGGCTGCTGGCGTGGGCGCGGCCACCAAGCGTGGGTGAGGTCCAGGGCGGGTTGATAAAAGCGATTGAGTTTTGTGGGCGTGGTGCTGTTGGCCATGGCATTGGCTTGACTGAGCCAGCTCGGTGGACAGCCTGGTGGCCGGGTTTGCTCTGCCTGGCCCTGTCTTTAGCTACTGGGGTGCCCCGCTGGGGCCTGTTGCCGGGGTGCTTTTGCTGCATAGTCGATTATTGCGATTGGGCTCCCGCTCGGCTCGGTGGGGCCCCATCAGCCAATTGTTCTGCGGCTGAATAGGCCAGCAAACAGCTGTCCGGTCTTGAGTATGGCAAACTGATGGCCTATCCGCGCTCCTGGC
>Ga0163217_1011054_pt1 | contig 11233 bp, 14 predicted proteins | sample SynspAceP_FD_185933 | JGI IMG/M metagenome (GOLD analysis project Ga0163217, IMG submission 185933) | Saline lake microbial communities from Ace Lake in Antarctica - Synechococcus sp. Ace-P (PacBio error correction) | ecosystem: Environmental > Aquatic > Non-marine Saline and Alkaline > Saline ... | reverse complement strand
CCTAAAACTCCACTGCCAATTTAAAGGTATCGCAAGTGAATGGTGGACGTTACAGTCGGATTCAAATTCCCATCTCGCCTCTCGAACTGAACAGTCTGTCGCTTAGTGCCCCCACCTGAAACATTACCGATTCCAGCCTATCCCGGAGTGTTCTTCAAGAGTTTCGAGGTGCCGTTAACAACTTATTAGCGGAATCGGACACAGAATCAATTAAATTCAGTGGAGGGGTTTCTTGCCACACTTGGCCCCAATACTTCGGTGTCTCTGCGGTCCGATTTGAGTGCAGACGTGAGGCTCACGCCGCAGAGCAATTCACTGGTACTGGCAAAAGTCACAATTTTGAACGACAAGCTGTTTAAGACAGGAAGCTGAGGAACACTTCAATTGGGACCGATAAAGTTCTTTCAGTCAACGGGGCACGCAACATTCTTTGACGCTTGATTCACGGCAAACGACTCATTTCGGGTCACGTCAAATTCTGAGTGTGTCAATGGGACGGCTCGCGCCGCTATTGGAATTCCCCAAAAAACATTCACTTTTTGGCGGGGCGCAAATAGCATCCCGGTAAACTACCTCTCGAATTCAGCAACCAACAACGATTCTTCTGACGATTTTGCCGCTGGGTGGGGGAACGTTCAGTATCCAGGAAAACTGGGAGTCGGATATTTTCTGTCCGTCGGTGGTTCAAGGGGTACTTTGATGGTCGCGTAGAGTGGATTGGTGCAAAGAACATTTCCACCGGACCGGAAGCTGGCATATGCCGCCGGGAAAGAATGAGGTCGTCATTGGAGCCGACTGCAGAATGAAACGAACGAAGCCGTCAATCTTCAGGTGTTTACACCTGATGGAAGGGGACGATCTCTGAGGAAAAGACTTGAAGCAAATTGGGATTCGCTTTGTCATTGATGATCTTTCCAATTACTACCTCCCCGGGTTGTGGTGATACTTGAACCAATCGAGGGGGACCTGCGGACAAAGGTTGTGGACACAACTTGGTTTAGGGGGGTGACGTTACAATGCCATCGAGCGAGATGCAAAACCGACAGTGCAGGTTACGGCAGTAAGCCGAGATTTAACGGTCGCCAAATGACAATTGACTACGATGCATTTGATTTTTGATTCGAAATTGCTGAAAGTTAAAAAGCTCTATATGACATCGCGATACGCAGGATTTGATGGTGTTCTGATTTTTCCAGGGTGATCTTTTTGAGACGGATTGGAGTGGCAGCACATTATGGGACACGACCGGGAGCGCGACCGGCGACTACTTCGTTTACGCCATTGGTTGACAGACGGGCAAAAATGCTCCGCAGTACAGTTTACTCAACGTCGGTCACACTCGTGAGCGGTCTGCTGACCTTGGCGTTATTCGCAGACGGTCAGCGCTACACCAGTGATGATCGGGAGCACTTTGTCTACACATTCACTGGTCGAAAAACACGTCGCAGGACACTCCGCGGAAAACACGGTCCTGACGTTGAATCTGCCTGACAAACGGCAACGTACATGATCTGTTCGTCTGGTAACGCCCACCAGTTCTGCAGGGTGGCATCGCCAGATTTGCCCTCGGGGATGTAGGCGGCGGGACGGACATGCAATCGTTGAAGTGACGAAAAATGACAGCACCCAATCTCCCAGCGGAGGATGACACCGAAAACCGGACCGTGCTAAGCGCACCTTTGATCCTGTGGGTTAACAATTGCAGATGAAGTAAACTGTTGCTTGTTCGCGACTGTCCTCCGTTGCCCCGGAAACGGAATCACCATTGCCGGGACGAGGAGGCCCTACGTCATTGGGCGGAAGGAACAAGCCTGTTACTCGACGGTCCCATCTTCGATGCGGACGGCGTATCAGCTCGTCTACGCGTGGGATCTGAATGATGCGACATTGTTTGACGCCGTGGGAGTTTGATCCCACAGTGACCTGGGACCAGCTTGTCGCGTTGGGGATTTAACGACGACGGCATCTTCACCGCCAAACTTCGCGTCGACGACGGAAAAACGTCACAGCTAGCAACGCCACTTTCGAAATTGGACCGTTGGAAACGCCATCTTCGATCGCTCTCAGTGGCGCGCCGCGAGTGTCAAACGAGGGATCGCAGTACATGCTAAACCTTAGGCGCCGTGTCCGACCTCGGGTGACGACCCCACGGTCAGCCAGGTTCGTTCGTACGGCTGGCGGTGACGGTAATTTCGGGCACCGTTATCGAGTGGCTGGCGAGGTGACTCATATTTACGCAGATGGTCAATCGACTTCCACAATATCGGTCGACCTCCTTGAGAGGATGGAACCTCATGCCGATACGGTTACCCTAAGTTGACGGTAGACAATGTCGCACCAAGTTGCCGTGACGGACGTCACCGGGGAGGGAAACCTATCACGGTTTCAATCGAAAACAGTTTCAGATGCTTCCGAAGCGGACACTTTGGAGGTTTTCGATTACAGTACGATTTTGACAACGATGGGCACGTTTGAATTAGGAGCCGGTTACTATGATGGGCTCGGTGTGTGTGAGTGCGTGGGTGTGCCGTCTCATTTGCATCTGAACGGCTGATGGGATCTGCGACGGTCATTCGTTCGCGCACGAAGTTGTCGACAAGGACGGTTGGGGCAACGACATTTGTTTCGATGATCGAGATTAACGCCCCACTGCCTCCTGTATTGGCTCCCGAAGCGCTGCTCCAGCTGCGGATGAAAGCAGTTGTGAACATGAGAGCGTTTACGAGCGGTCTCCGGCGCACCAGGACTCTCTTCCAAGTGGTCTATTGAATCACTGGTAGCGAGCCCGCCCCTTTCAAATCCTCATGGGCTACCGATCCGCAAAATTTTGATTCGGTGGTCGGTATTCGCGGGTGGTGCTGTGATCGATGGTCTCGGTAGCTTTGATTGCTTCCGGCCAGGGACTGCATGCCTCTGACGCTATTGCGTGAGTACGCAAGCGATTCACTTACGCAGAGGATGTCGACTTCGTGCTGGCGAGTTTCGGAACAGCGTGGAGCGGCTGATGCGAACCGTGGCGTTGGCTTTGTATTGGCGTCTATCAACCATCCGCAGACGCGGTCGCTAGTGCCAATTGCCGGAATCGTCATTCGTGGCCTGGGACAGCGGTGGACGTTACTTCCGCTTCGGCAAAACGATGAAATCACGATCGCGGAGTGAGGCGGGTGACTACGGTCATCAGCAGTCATTTGACTTCGCGATTCCCGTTCGACGTCAACTGGTTTCGCTGGACAATTCGTGATCGTCACCGCCGATGGTGGACGATACCGTTCGAGCAAAACAGAAACGTTACCGACTCGTTGCATATCTTTGCAGGCCCGGGTGCCGACCACGCCTACGGGCGGTGGCGGTTAAAGATCGCCTACGTTGGTGGCCTGGGACGATGTGTTACGCGGAGGCGAAGGCGATGACCTGCTGGATGGAGGTTCCGGAAGCGACTGCGATCGATGCAAGCAATAACAAAATCGACCCGGGAAATCGTGTCCACGAAACACGATTCCTCGTAGATTCAGAAGATGTGCTCACCCTGGGGACGGACTGGACAGCGACGGCCCAATTGCCGTGAAGCGGTAAGCGTTCTATCTGACCCATTGCTGGCAATTCGTTCGCGGGGTTTGCTCGCCACGGATTGGCCGAGGTTCGATGGGCGGCTGGTAGCGGCGTGCTTGCAATCGTTCGATCGCCGATGCCTCCCGCCAATCGCCCCGATGCTTAATTCCAGTGGACGCAGTGGGTCACCAAAAAGGTCCAGGTCACCGTCGCCTGTTCGCTGGGCGTATTCCAGATGATCGCCAGAACTCCAAGGACAGCCTCGGCATTTCATCGCGCGCGTTAGGTGATGATGTGCGAGCGAGGCTGAGGGAGTCGCGATTCAGACGCTACGAACCTCGGCGCGCACATCCGCTACGCCGACGAATCGCGTTTGGACCCTTTGGCCAGCAGACGAAGGTGATGCATCCAAGCGGTCAAACGGGTATCCGTACTTGAGCAAACAGTTCGCGATTGCTCCAAAAACGTCAGTTGAATGTGTTCGCTCAGGCCGGCGTCATTGCCGAATCTGGCCTCACGACGTACGGCACCCGGACGGCTGTTGCAGTTGGTCAAAGCTGTATCGAGCAGTCTTCTCGGCATCACGATAACCCGAATCGGACTTCGATGGTTTCTTCACGCGCAGACATCTCGGGTAGCTAACGATTAGTCGCGTTCGACCCCGGCAAGGCGCTGACAGTTCGTCCAGCGTTAAGCCCAGAACGTCTAAGTGATGGCGTTGCGCCGGAAGACACCAAACAGTACAATCGAAGGCCGCCGTCGAACCGCCCAGAAGTCCAGGCCACGAAAACCAGATTCTTCCGACCCGAATCGTCAACTCGACGAAGTTTCGTTCTCGGTCTCGTTTGTTGTCAATCGGCAGGACCACCATCACCAGGAATAAATTCAACTCATCCATTGGTCAGCGCACCAGTAGCGTTGACCGCCTTGCCAAGCGACACTCTGTCAAGGGAAACACGCGACTCGCTGTCATTCTTTTCTAAAGCCAATCGTGAGAGAGTGACGCATGATCGAACGTCGATTGGCGAAGTCAAGGCGATCCTGCTCACTGAAATAAAGCGCCGATCTTCGATGTGATACAGACTCGATAGAGGACTAACGCGCGCAGCGGCGACCGCACGTCGATGGCTTTCTGCGAATTTCCGGAACGCGCCATGGCGGAATTGCAATCGAACACGCAGAAGAACGATTCATGTGCTGCCCTGATAAAACTCCGTTGTGTACCCAGTATAGCATCGACCACCGCTGGGCGTGAAAAAGCTACTCGAGACAACTCCCCACATCCATCGCGTCCACGTACTCTGGTGAAAGTCGAATACGTTGAAGGTTATCTTTTCTTCGTCCACGGCATATACAACCAGAAAGCGTGCGTGCGCATCTTTCCCGCAGGCTCGGCGTCGTTGCACCGTACCGTCGTGTCATCCGACACCCAGCGCACTCTGCCAGCTGAGCACCCGCGTTCGCATCAACCATACAGTGAAGATCAAGGAAGCCCATCGCCGACCAACTCAGCCCGTTACTGTGTGTTGCGTGGATCAAAAGCGCGGGGCGGCGGAAGATGTCTCCCGCGATACAAGGGCAGTATGATCCAGCTGAAAGCTTAGTCACGGCGACTTGTGTGTAGACACCGGAATTCCGGTAATCGGCACCGGGGGGGGTGTGGTCAGGACCGCCAGGTTTCTTGACCAGCGGGAACCTGGCGGATTTTTTCTTTGCACTTGCCGCAGCATGCGGCGTTCGAGCGACGGATCTCCCAACGAGCAACTCTGCTGGAATCAATATCCAATCGCTCGCTGATGTCGTTCCGCTATGATCGGCATCTCGTCCTGACAACGATGGACAGTATAGCGATCTTCTTGCGGCGACGGTCGGGGCTTCGGACGATTGCACGGCGCAAAGCTGAGCCGGTAGTTTTTTCAGATTCTTTTGGCGTTTTTCGACTCGCGATTGTCCGCAGGCGGATCCTTCCGGTTCTGTCTCACTTCGGCTGGCTCTTCTCACCACGTTCAAAACAGATGCAACTTGGCGAATCGTCGAGTGCTTCAACTGGACTGACCGAAGGGAATTTGCTTTTGAAAAGAGCAAGTTTCACGCCAGTTGGCTCGGAATCGGTCGCTCCGGCCGTACGTTATCTCAGCTCAAAAGTTCAATCTCAGAACGCTTTGCAAGTCGAGTAATATCCTGCGGGTTCAAGCCATGTCGTGATTTATCGCATTAGCCAACAAAAAAACGCAAGGCTTTTATGGAGAAGCCTGGCGTCGGTTACTCGAAAAAGCATTGGCTTGATTTTCAAGCAGGCTTTTGATCGTTGAGTTAGAGTAGTCGTTTGGTTCGTCTGGAACCGTTCGATCTGAACACCGCGAAGGGCATCAGGGACTAGCTCAGCGGGAATCAATCTCGAAGTTGCCTCGGTGTCCGGCTTGGAGTTTTCACGGTTTCCCTTCGAGTCGTTTTGGACCAAGGGGAGGAGGCCGTCTGATCCCACATAGAATCGACAAAGGTTCCACGCTGCGAATTGAGAACACGAACGAAAGTGCCCTGAGAACAGATCGCTCAAGTAACTGCGTACGATCCGGAGAGACCATGAAATTTTTTCGCATGGGTCGTGGTTGCGTTGTAGACAAGATGCGATTTCCTGGAGCGACTGCAATCATGATCCTCTCCCAGTGTTGTAGCCTGAAACAATCGCGGCGATGCGCGTTGTGCAGAGGCTCTGCCCGCATCCGGTCCCAAGCCGACGATCGCACCGCCGAGGGCCAATTCAATTTTGAAATTCATTCGCAGACGGCGGTTCGACAGCTTCGCCTCCAGGCGGCGTTGCGCAGATCGACCGGCCGATTAAACTCAGCCACCAACGTGGCTCCTGTTGATCGGTTTGGAAGTTGCGCGCCATTGGTAATAAACGAGCCGACTGAGCATTGCTCCTGACGACGACTGGGCGACAGGTAGTGTCGGTGTTGTCCGAAACCGCCTGAGTCGGCGACGCCATTTGATCGGCTTGGTTGAGGATGGGCAAGCAGCCATGGTTTCTTCCTGAAAGTGAATAGAAGTAAGCCCACCAAGATATCGGCTCGGTCAACATGGGGCAGATAGGAAACGCTTACAACGGCCCAATTGCCGTTGAAGGGGCATTGTCTCCCTAACAGCTTGTCCCAGGAACATATGCCACTCTTGGTCGTCGTGGAAGCGAGACACCCTATGGAAAAACATCAGACATGCGTGGGACGTCATTTCGACAGCAAAGTGAGTGTCGTGGATGCTAACTTGTTGTTATCAATCATCTACAACCGAAAATATGTAATGCACTCTGCCGCGATGCGGACTTCCTCCTTAGTCAGAGAATCGGGAGCGTTTACATGGACGTTAACGGAAAGACGGAAGGCAACGGCATTGGATGGCGGACTATGGTTATTAACTAGTTTGATCACAATCAGTCGTAGACGAAATCCCGTTTTTCGTCCGAATAAAGTTAGCGAAGAAGGCGAGCTGAATAATATCACGCGAGTATTGCAGCGTTCTGCCACTGGCTCCATCACCATTCCGACGATTCCGAAACGTACACCAAACCATGAATAACCGCGCAAATTTTACTCAAGGGCCGGATCCTACAGCCGAGCAATCAGCTGACTTTTTGGATTCGGGACGATTCGCCCAAGGTGATTTTGTGTTTCCGCGTGGACGAAATCGACCCATCGGGATCCCGATCTGGATGCCGTGTAGGATCGGCAAAGATCAATCCAAGATTTGGAATATAGATCTTTTCAGCTTTGAACTCAGGACAGCTCACTTCGACGTGGAGGACCATGGGCTCTGAACGTCTTCACGTACAGAACCGAGATATTTACAGGTCCTCCGTTCCGTGGATCGCAGCCAGTCATTGCGTGCCGCATGAAAGCCATCAAATGCCGTCAAGAGTTGCCGGGATAAAACGGTCTTGAGGCAAATCGAAAAGGGGACAAAGGTGTAGTTTCCCGCAGATCGTTGTATTATACCCCCTTCCCTTTTCTTTCATTCCGCGGTTGCCTGGCATGGGCCACGACTTTTGGCACAGAAGTCGCATCCACCAAGACTGAAGAATGCTACATGCGCTTGCGGATCTCTGCCGACGAATCGGCAGTCCCGCGATCGAGTTAATCTCGGGTGGTCGGTGGGCAATCGGCGATTCCAGTCGGGCCCGCGCCCGTGCGTTTGTGGTCACAGTCGTTTCAACGATACTGCGAGCCACTTCACATACCATCCCACGTTGCCACGACATCAGTACCGATCCAAAATCAAAGTGGAAATGATTAGAGTAATAGCTGACTCGATAAAATCCACGCCGATCGCCCGCACTAATTGGCTCCAGGATACCCTCGGGATGCCAACTGCCGGTGGTCAAAGTTTTCCCTGAGGATCGGGGTCCTCTCCCACTTAAGCAGCACCGCCGGTGTGATTATCAAAGTGACCGATCGCACCTCATCTTAGGATCAAACAGCTTCAGCTGCGAGCCAAACAAACCCATCACGGCACTTCCCAGGCCAGAGAAAAACCATGGGCAAACTGATCAGGAGATTAAGAAGAAGACTCGAAGATTGCCTCCCTTTGGAGTCAGTGCAACTTACCGCGAGGAAAATATTCTGTCGCTAAGTTTCGTCCTAAGTTTTCGTCCCCAGATTTCCCCGCGTCCCCAGATCCCAAATCGCGTTCATCTGGGGTAGTTACTCGCTCTGGGTCGGGCAATGTCCGCCTCCTTTCCGATTTTTTCAACCATCACTTACCTGGCTTCCGCTATCAGAACGCTCTTGCTTCCGTCCCGATCCGAGGATCGACGGCAGCCTTTTGCAGAATATTCCCTCGCAAAACGGGAGAAGAGATCATTGGAAGGACAATGCATCCTCTACGCCGAATATGAGATTTGCATTGCAATGATTTCTAAGGCGATTCGAAGCGATTGAGGACCGGCCTTTCGTTCACATCATCAAAAACCGGCACCAGGTCGAGGATATGATGTGTGCGAATCAGCCAGTTGGTTGACAGTCCTTGGATGGGCGATGACCGAGAACATTCCGGACGGCTATTGGCGATCTCAGCTTTTCGGAGTTGCCAGCTCCTGCCTGTGTTCGCGTCCCTCAGTACCGGAGCGTTCGCGGTCCTCAAGCTGACCTGAAAACCGTCCGCACGACACCCCCTCAGTGACAACGACGAGGGTCGAACCCTGCTTAATCATTTGGAGGAAATGACAGGAGTGATTCCTACCAAGAAGACAATCGTTCACCCTGGTCTGCTAGGTCCGGGCCCCAGGTGGGCGCGACCGCAGTGGGATCATAGCACTTCGCGCCAGGACAAGATCTCCTGAAGAAGAGTTTCCACCTCGTTGCATCGCCAGTGGCCCGTGCCTGCGAGTGCCAGTCTGCAGATTCATCTGGACTGCCAGACAGTTCTTCCCAACCTGCCGGTCGAACCAGGGGTGACGATTCCGTTTCAGAAACCGTCTGTTGCCTCCACGGACGAAGCGGGTGAGGTAATCACCTCGATTTTCGGTTACTGCAACTTCGGCATGAGCGGACCAGCCGAGTCCTTTGGATACTCGCAAAGCGGGGTTGAGGATCGCCATTGGATGTACCCTCATCGACAACGACTTGGCGTTCGCCGCGCCTGCGTCGAGCACGGATTGCTTTTCCCGATCGAGCCCCTGGAATCGTTGGGCCGACGCGTCGCTGCCGTCGGTACTGTGAAACACGCATGCAGTTGGCTCGCGTAACACTTCCGGGCAAACGAGCCAATTCGACTCCAACGATTCTCCAAAAAGTTCCCGACCAGTGTGTCCGCATGTCGCGTTCTTTCGGTAACTTCACTCGGGACGCTGCCCAATTCGTCGGTGAGATAAATGGTCTGGACGTCGGGCATTTGCAGAGCGCGAGGATGGGCGGGGTCGCTTACCGATCTCGATTTCCGCTGGGGGTTGTCGCTTCGTTTACCGCGACCTCGGAGCTGTTGCATTCCCGTCCTGCAAGGTCACACGGATACTGTCGTGCGCGTCGATGCGTCGCCGCTGTGGCCATGAAATGATGGGATTTCGTTGAGCCGAACTTGGGTATAAACTTGCCGTCGGTGAACAGGCATGCAGCTTGGCCTGACTTCGCAGGCTTTGAAATAGGTCACCGCCCTCGAGATCGCTGGGCAAACCAATCGTCATCGCGTCGTCTTGTTCGATTATTCAGGAGTCGGGATAAGTCGTTGGTCGCAGTGGGGCAGGTAGCGGAATTTTCGCGTCATTTAGCGGCGCTGAAAGGTGTCGGCGATGAAGGCTGCGGTGGACCTGGAAAAAAGGGGACCCCCCCCAAGATGTTTGTTTTTTTTTTCCGGGCCCCCCCCTTTTTGCGGGGGCCCACTCATGCTTCACGGCTGAGGTGACTGAGCGAAAACTGAATCGCTGACCCGACGCGGAAGTTTGTCACTCGCTGAGCGCCGATTGCGAGCAATTGCTCTGGATGAACGTTCGATTCACCGAGGGCGTCGCCCAATTAAATCGCAGCGAAACGGGGCACCGCCATCGATTGTTCGCGATCATTACCGGACCCCAGCATCGCTTCGATTAAAGCGGGTGTCATTCGTAGGCTTTCGATCCGTTCGGCAAAGCCCACAAACAGTTCGAGACGCAGTGTGTCCGTCCCGGCTGTTCGATCGCTGTTAGCACGGCCGGCAGATGCAGGCGCGTGAGTTCAGCTAGCACGCTCTTCCGCACGATCGTGGCTCGGCGCGTTCGCCGATCTCCCATTTCTCGCCAGGATCGCGAGCACGGAAATCTGTGGATGCCCGAGCCAGTGCCAAACAATTGCCGGGGGGTATTCCGCGCCACAGTCAGTCGGCGGCTTCGACAGAGCACTGTCTTTGTTGTACCACTCGTAAAATTCCGACCGTGGGCGGGTCGCGATTCTCGTCGCGTACCTGCGTGCGTGGGGCGTGGGCCAATGAGTCGGGTTAATAAAAGTCGCTTGATTGAGCAGCGCCCCGGTCGAGGCCAAAACCATGTTCGACGGGGTCGGAACGATGTCGAAGACTTCAAACAAACGCAAGGAGTCGCCCGGCCGCGACTTCGAATAGGCCCGTCACGCAGCTTTCCATGGGTGTGTTTAGAGCACATAGTTTTCCCTATGAGGTGACCGGGTCAGAAAGCCCATTCACGGCCAAAGCTCAGGAAGTTGACGCCCGAGGGAATCTCCAGCGGTCGAGATCCCTTGTCGTGTCAGCGGAACGGTTGTCCGAGACCGCGGGACGGGTGTTAGCCGATGGCGCGTGTGGTAAATATCGTTCGGTCCCATGTCGTTGATCTGTCCCGCCGAACATGTGAAAGCCGTCACCATAGCGGTTGTAGCGATCCGCCAGGGGATTTCGGGCGCGGCGGGCTGAACTTAACAGCGTGATTGCGGCTTGCGTTTCACGTTCAAAACTCAGAATGCTCTGATCTTGCGAGCGGGAACAACCACCCCCATGGTTTCGAAACTCGCGCCCGTGGAGGACGCCTTCTTCAGTGATTCAAGCTCTGCCGCGTAACGCTGAGGAGAAGAAAAAAAATCCGCGCGTGGTGGACTGTCGGTGATTTGTTCAGCCGCGGACCAAGTTCGACCGTGGTTAGTCCGGGGCGTGGTCGTCACCAACGGGTATCGCGCAGACAGAGTCTTAGTTTTACCCCAGGCACCGGAAA
>Ga0163217_1006270_pt1 | contig 11233 bp, 19 predicted proteins | sample SynspAceP_FD_185933 | JGI IMG/M metagenome (GOLD analysis project Ga0163217, IMG submission 185933) | Saline lake microbial communities from Ace Lake in Antarctica - Synechococcus sp. Ace-P (PacBio error correction) | ecosystem: Environmental > Aquatic > Non-marine Saline and Alkaline > Saline ... | reverse complement strand
ACCCACGTCTGATACGGCTGTCTATTGACGGCCAACATCATACCGCTGATATCGTGTTCAACCCGCCGGAAGAGTTGAAGGGCAAGATCAAACGTTCGTGCCGGAAATGTCCGATGTGATGGCCATCGCGATCTATTACGCGGGCGGGAATTCCGCACCGAAGGACATGCGATGTTCATGCGCTAAGGTCCGTGACCACGCTGGTCGCGGGGACCAAGGCCGCATTGGGAAGGCGATGGATATACAGCACCGTGGAAAACTTTCGCTTTCGGGAGATTTTTCCGCAGGGAATCGGCTGGACGGTTGCGACGATTGCGCGCGCGCGTTCCAGCGTGGATACGGTTGCCTAGGCTATCCCGAACCGGATTCCCGTCTGTTATGGACCAATGCCGCCGTGCTTGGCCGATGCACAAGAACCCCGAGGAATGCCGATGACATTCATTCAACTTCATTCTCGACCCAAAATGCCGCCATGATCTCGAATTTCGCACGCTACGCCAATGGTGTGGCCAGGCTCGTATGAATTCCTGTCCGAAGAATTGCGCGGCGCTTGCCCCGAACTGGACCCATCCCCGAGGATCTGTCTCGGGTGGTAAATTCAAGCGAAGCCTGCCCTCAAGCCTGTGGAACGATTGCAATCGCAGATCTGGACCGAACTGCTGCAGTAAGCCTCAAAGGTTCCATAAAACGTAGCGGCGCAGTCAGACTGCGCCGCATTTTCTATCAGGTTCACTCGCGGGTCCGCGTTCGGGCCGTCAGTCCAGATGGCGGGTTTTGCATCCAGCAAGGCCAGCAGGCCTTGCCGCATCTCCAGCAGGCTGGGTCTGATGGCCTCCAGGCAGTGTGCCATTAGGCAAAGTGCACCCCCCCCTCCGTTCAAATGCCTTTGAGCACATGGATCCTCGCCGCTGCGGATGCCTGCCATGATATCATTCGTCGATCTCGTCAAAAAACGCGCGCAGGCTGGAACAAAACCGCCTCATTTCACCGTTCCCATTGAACGAGCCGTCCACATCGACCGTCGGCCCCCCAGTGAGATCAGGATATTCTGCAATCGCCGTTGCGTGGACTGCTGTGCAGGTCGCGGAATTGCTTGCGCTGTGTTGGCGCGAAATTTCCGGCTCGGGCTTTCTCGACCATCTTCTCATAGCCCTGAAGGACGTTCCACCAAGTCAGTGTGTACTCTGCGACCGCATCCACGACTTTGCGGGCTCCCTGCCCTCGGGCTTTCACCCGTCGAGTTCCAGAATGATGCGTCCTGTTTCCGGCGTAATCATTTGTTATGTCCCCTTATCTGTTTGGTGTGTGCGTATTTCACGGATTACAACACGCGATGAGACCAAACGGTTCCCGCCTGCACCTGCATCCGAGCAGGTTACCGCTCGTGGCATTTGCGCAAGGCGGGCCCAGTCGCGGTGTCCGCAGGCAGTTGCAGCCTTGCGAGGCCCAAAGCATCCATATGCCTCAGACTAAGGAGAAGCCCAAAGTATCGCGCTTTGTCATTAAATTTGCGTGGCTCCTAGACTGGTGTACGCTTGTTTCCATTTCGGTCCTCAGCCTGCCTGTGCGGTTTTCAGCGCGCAGGACCGACCAAACCGGACAAATGACGCACCCTTTCGGCAACCGGCCGCCACAGGGATTCCAGTCGCCGAGCAGGGTCCAAGGAAGAGGTTCCGGACTTGCCAACACTCCCACCTCTGCCTCTTCGTCACTGCCGGGCTTGGCGCGCGAACCGCCCGCGATCTGGCTGTTTTTGACCTACCGCGCTGATTGCGCATTTCCAAACTGGATGGACAGCATTTCACGCATATCTCGTCGCGGCGCCCCAAAGACGAGGGCGAAGCCATGCCGTTTCTGATCAAACCCTTCGGTCTGCGCTTTGACGAGGGTGAACGCCTCGCGAAACCTTGTCACCGTCGATCTCGACGGCAAAATCCTGCACGACAGCTTCGGCGCAGGGAATTCAATGACGGCCAGGCTTCACGCATCCCATAGCGCCGGTGCAATTGCAGGCGCCCGAATGTGGGCTGTGTGATCCATACCCATACGGTGGCAGGGGTTGCGATCCCTCGATAAGGAAGGTATCTTGGCGCTGAACCATGGGCCATTGCAGTTCCACAAACCGTGGGCCCTTCCATGATTACGAAGGGCATAGGCACTTGATCTGGGCCGAGCGCTGAAAAGGCTTGTGGCCGATCTGCGGCAATGCCAAGGTGATTGATCCGCGCGCAACCACGGCCTTCTGGTCTGTGGTGCGCAACAGTGGGCGAGGCTTTTGCCCTGATGTACAACATCGAGCGGACCTGCCGCGCGCAACTGGCGATCATGTCCACCGGTGGGCACGCCCAACACGGTAATCGCCGAACTGGCCGAGCATACCGCCGCGCAATACGAGATGCTGACCGCAATCGCGGCAATCCCGATTTTCACGGACCCCGAGTGGGAGCCCATGTCCGCCTCGCGCTCAAGATCTATCCGATCTGGCCAGCATAAAGCCCGAACGATACCGGCGCTGCCAAATGCCGCCCCTCCATTAACCAAACACGGGTTTTTCCGAATGAAACGAACTTGACCCTTACCACAGCGACAGCCATTTCGCCGCTTGCCATGAGGCCTTCCGGGCCTTTTCGCCCGACCAACCCCGCAAACCCGGCGGTCGTCTGAACCTGATCATCCAAACCGGAGCCACCCAGCCCTGATGAGGTCTGGTGCAGGAATGGCCCACCCAGATGGTGGCAGGCGATACTATGAAAGCCTGCTGCGCTATGGACGAAAAACCTGGGTTAACCCAGCCCTCGCTGGCGAAATCGTGGGAAGTGTCCGAGGACGGCGACCTATACAATTCACGCTGCAAGACAATTGTGAAATGCACGACGGCGAGGATTTTCGATTCCTCCGACGTTGGTGTTCTCGCGGTCGATGTGTTTCCTGCGCGAAACCCATTCCGCGGCCTGCCGCGCCTCGCTCGCTGCATTGTGGACACCCCATCGAAAGCCGGCCCGACGCCAACACCGTTTGTTTTCAACCTGAAAACAGCCCTTCGGGTCCCTTTCCTCGGTATTTTCGAGGCGGGCACGATGCGATGATCCCGCCAGGCACATTTATTGAAGCACGGATTTTCGCAATAACCCGATGAAACCAACACGCACCATCGTACAGGTCCGTTCAAGTTTCAGGAATGGGAGCGCGGCAGCTACATCCATCTGGTCAAGAACGAAGACTATTTACATGGAGCGCAAGCCCTATCTGGACCGAGGGTCTATTATCAGGTTCGTGCCCGGATGGCGCATCGCGCGCAGTGGCCTATGGAGAACCTGGACAGATCGACGTTTTCTGCCCGGCGTTCGGTCGAAAAACTTCGACGTGCCGCGCATCACGGCGATGGGATAACACCTGCGTCACCGACAAGGCGGGAACACTTCGGCCCGCATAGCTGGATGTGGATGAACAACCACGAAGGCCGATGTTGGCAGATGTGAAACACGCGCAAGGGCCGTTGATGCATTCGCGTGCGACGCCAGTTCGCGCTGGACGCGCTGTGGAACGGTCTGGGCAGCTGGGACAAACGGGGCCGGATGTCGTCATCGACCCGTTTCCATGAAAGCGGCACGCCCTCGAATGTCGGCTATTGATTTCCCGAAAACTTGGCCAAACAGTTTCTGGCCGAGTCCAAGCTATGACGGCGCAAAAATCGCCTGCTTCCCCTGCCCTACGGCGGGAGACATGGCCAGCGCTGGGCCGAAAGCCACGCGCCAGACCTGATCGAGACCGGCTTTGACGCTCGAACTGGTTGCCACCGAAATGATGGCGGGCTGGAACCAGCGGGTGGGTTGAATGGGATTTCGATCTTCGCGTTACATACCTGCTACCAGTATGGCGATCCCAGCCCCTTGGCGTATGCGGAACCTTATGTGTAATCCAACATCGCCAAAAAGGCTCGCCGTGGAACAACGTGCGCGGGCTACGTGAACCCGAAGTGGACGCGCTGTGGCAACAGCAGCTGTCAGCGCCCAGCGAAGGCGGCGGCAGGAGCTTTTACAACCGCCAGATTCCAGAACATGATCGTCGAGGATGTGCCGGTTGCATGGCTGCTGGAGCTTGGTTTCCCGACGATCTATCGCTGCAACGTCAAGGATCTGGTCACGACGGTATCGCATCTAATGGACGCGTCTGCGCGACGCTGGATCGAGCGCTGATTCCATCCCAGGGCGCGGCCATTGTGCCGCGCCCTTGACCTTTTTCGCGCGGCCGTATCCCGCACGCTGACATCTTGGAGACCCGACACCTTGATTCCGCTTTCATCTGGCTCGGTTGTCAAGGCGATTTAGTCATTTTCTTGCTGGCTATATCCTGATCTTTTCAAACTTTTCCTGCTGATCCACGCCGGCACCCGGTTGATCCAGCCGCCGTTATGGCGGGCGAAGCCGGTGCGACCGACGAGAAAGTTCATCGCGGATCTCAGGGGCCGCGTTTCGGGGCTGGGACCAACCCTTCGGCGTGCAGGCTTTGCTTTACGTCCAAAGCCACGGTGCAAACGTGCGAACCTTGGCTTTTCCTACAGGCAGAACATGCCGGTGATTGACCTGATCTGCAACCGCCTGCCAGCCACCTTGCTGCTGGACGATGACGCCTTTGTGAATCCGCTTTCTGGTACTGGGTGTGACCGCGTGTGCTGGCCGCCATAAAGCAGGGCACGGTTGGTGGGACAGCATCATCTCGGCCCATGGCGCTGCTATTCTACGCAAAACGCCGTATTCTGGGTGGGCGCTATGGCGTCGCTGCTTGTTCTCGGTCGTTGCTGGGGCTGGTGCCCGGCTACGGATAGAGACCATCGGCCGCGAATTACACCGGCCTGAAACGGGTGCTGGATTAATCCGGAGCCCAAAAACATCTGATCCGCCGCGACAACGCTGGGGCTGTTCTTCATGGCTGTCTACATGCGGATGACCCGCGCCCTCGATGCTGGAAATGTACCGCGTCTGGATTCGTCAAGACCGCAACGGCCAAGGGCTGAGGAAATGGGGCGTGATCCAGCGGCCGCCATGTGCTTGCGGGAATTGCTTTTGGCTGCCGGTGATCACGCTGGGCTTGGCCTTCAGCCGGGCAAATTCGTGGGCGGCGCGGTTCTGACCGAAACCGTCTTTGCATGGGCCGACCGGCCATTGGCCGTCTGCTGGTTCGAGGCGATCAGCCAGCGCGACTATCGCGTGATGTGGGGGTCTTTTTCGTCTCGGCGGCGATGGCTTTGCTGTTTGTTCAACCTGATCCACCGACGTCCTTGTTATGTTCTGGTCGATCCCCGCATAAGGCTGACATGATGCTGGAAGGTTCCAAACGCTTTGCACGCAACCCGCAGGCGCCAGCTATCGGTCTGTTCATTCCTGCTGATCGTCTTCTGACGCTGATGCTGGGACCACTGGCCTTTATCCGAACAGCCCGTGGAAAATGGTTGCAGCGCCCTTCCTGCCGCCTTTCACAGTGGATGGTCTGCACTGGGCACCGATGCCTTGGGCCGCGATTGTGATGGCAGGGCTGGTGCACCGGCGCACGGAATTTCGCTGCTCGTGGGTCTTGTCTCAACCGGTTGTGGCCTTGCTGATCGGTGTTACGATCGGGGCAATGCGCGGGCTATTTCGGCGGGATTTGTCGATGAGCGTTGATGCGCTTTACCGAGTTCTTCCAGACGATCCCCAGGCTTTGCCCTTGCTATCGTCTGCGGGCGATCTTCCAGCCCCAGTCTGTTCTATGTTCATCCTTGCGATTGCCATTGTCAGTTGGCCCCCCGTCGCCACGTCTGGTGCGCCGGGCGAGGTTCCTAAGCCTGCGCTCGCGCGAATATGTCGAGGCGGCGATTGCTGTCGGGCCAAGGGCACCTTGCCAGATCATTACACGGCAGATCCTGCCCAATGCCCTGCCCCGATCATCGTGCTGGCATCCTTGATGTGGCAACCGCGATCCTGCTGGAAAGCAGCCTGTCCTTTCTGGGACTGGGGCGATCCCAACGTTGATGTTTCATGGGGCTATATGATCGGCACGGGCCACGTTACCGTGATGCGCACGCATGTTGGCCTTCCTTCATCCCCGGCGTCCGCCATTTCCTGCCTGACGGTGCTGGCCATGAACCTGATCGGCGAAGGTCTTGCAATGACGCGCTGAACCCGCGCCTGTCGAGGAAAAAGCCGATGAGCCTTCTGGAAATCGAGAACTCTGGACGATTGCCCTTGCCAAGCCGGAAGCAGAATCCGCGCCCTTGCGGTGGAAGGGGTGGAATTTCAGCCTGCGCAAAGGCAAATCCTGTGCATCGTCGGCCGAAAAGTGGATCAGGCCAAGTACATGTCGGCCCAATGGCCGTCATGGGCCTGTTGCCCGGGAAGGCGGTGGAAACCCTCGGATGGACATTATCCCGGGGTTTCACGGTCGCGAGATCCTGCACCTGAACGGGACGAGCGCAGGGACATTCGCGGCCAAATCCATCAGCATGACTCTTTTCAGGAACCTCTCAGCGCGCTGAACCCGTGATGCGCGTCGGCGCGCAGATTCTGCGAGGTGTCGCAGGCGCATGGTCTGCATGACCAAACGAAGCGGCATGGCGCGGGGCTGTGGAAACTGCTGGAGGAGGTCGGGCCTGCCCGATCCCGACAAAGACAATTCCGCGCCTTATTCCGTTTCCAGTTGTCGGGCGTGCAGCGCCAACGCGTTGATGATCGCGATTGGCACGTGGCACTGGAGCCGGAAATCTGATCGCGCGCGAACCGACCACAGGCGCTGGATGTTGGACGACACAGCGCCCAGATCCTTGCCCTGATCGAGGAGTTGCGCCGCCAAGCACGACATGGCAGCTTGATCTTTATACCCTATTGAGTTTCGGCGTGCGTCGCCGCATATCGCGGACCGCGTGATCGTTGATGGCAGGACCGCCAAAAAATCGGGGAACAGGGGCAGCGCTGAGGATGTGCTCGCTGCGCCCGTCGCATCCCTACCACAAAATCCCTGATCGCCAACGATTCGGCGGATGAAGGACAAAACGGATTGCGGCACAGCCACATACGCAGCAAAGCCCTGTCATTCCTGTCCGTGCAGAAGCTGTTTTTTTCAACAAAAACATTCAGCACCGCGGCGGATTGTTCAAGCCCGCCCGCGTGGGTGCATGCGGTCAATTAACCTGACCTTTGATTACTGCATCTGGGGCGAGACCATCGGATCGTCGTGAAAGTGGCTCGGGCAAATCCACCGCAGGACGTTGCATCATTCCGCCTGATCAAACCCCGACAGCGGCCACTGTGCGCCTGTCGGATGTCGATCTGACCAGCGCTTAACGGTCGTGCCCTGCGGATGGCGCGCAGTCAAGGCGCAGAATGATCTTTCAGGACCCCTATTTCCTCGCTTGAAACCCGCGGGGCACGGATCGGGCGGCATCTGACGGAAGGCCCGATTGCGCATGCCGTGCCGCAAAGCACAGGCGATGGATCGCGCCCGCGAAGTTTGCTTGGCCCTTTCGGGCTGGCGACCTTCGGCCGTGGAACCGCTTTCCGCATAGTTTTCCGGCGGCAGCGCCAAAAGGATCGGATTGCCCGCGCGCTTGCCATTGGAACCCTTGATGTTCACATCGCGGACGAAGCGGTGTCGGCCGCTGGACGGTGTCCATTCAGGGCGCAGGTTCTGGATCTGCTGGGGCGATCTGAAGGCGCGGCTGAACTGTCGATGCTGTTTTAGTGAACCCCACGACCTGCGGGTCGCGGCGCAGGGTCTGCGACCGTATCATGCCGTGATGCGGCGGCGGCGAGGTGGTCGAGATGGACTAACCAGCGCAGGTTGCTTGGCCAGCCCGAACATGAATACACCCGCAGGCCTACTGGCTGCGATCCCGGGGACGCCACCACGAAAGCGGCCATGCGTCAGGCCGTTGCCACCTACTGAACACCCGAAAACCATGAAAGGCGCGCCGATCATGCCATCCATGTCCCCCTTCCGATGCTGATCGAGGGGTCTATCTCTGACGGACCATCTGGACCTGCCGCGCCTGTTCGCCCCCACGCTCGACGGCGCTGCCCGGTCTGTCAATATCTTAGCACCCGATTCAGGAGTGCCCGATCCCGCACGCATCCGCTTTGCGCTGGCATGGCGTCCCGGCCCACAGGCCTTTGCGCCTATAGCGATCTGTCAACTGGTTGCAGGTCCATCGCATCGGGCGTTGACGTATCCTTGCCCAAGCGGGCAGCCTGCCGCCGCGGGTCAAGGTGGCGCCGGGTGCGCGATCCCGGACAGGCGCATTGTGATGGCAGGCTTTGCCGTGTGGCATCTGATCTGGCATCACCGCGCGTATGGCACCTTATGTCCGCAAACGCTGCAAGGGCCCTGTGAAGCGCACCAGCTTTGGCAGGCTGATCGCCGCCTCAGAGCTGACGGGTTCGGCGTTTCTGGGTTACGGCCTGATGGGCGCGCATGATCGCGGAAGCGGTCGAAAAGCTTGGCTTTTTTAACGTGGTTGGCCGCCAGCAATACCCGCGGCAACGGCACTGGTGCGGATCAAGGTCGTATCGGGGCCAGGACGCCTGCCAGACCGTTGGGCGGCAGAGCCCGATTTCCTGATCAATGTCCTGCCGCTGACAGCGGGCCACCCACAGCCTGATCAAACGCGGATTTTATCTGGCGGGGCATGAAAAACAGGGCGCAGGTGCTGATCCATCTTGGGCGGGCGCGAGCATGTGATCGAAGCCGATCTGCTGGCTGCTTTGGGAAAAAGCGCGGCGTCTGGGCGCGGGGCCTCGCCTGGATGTGTTCGCGACCGAACCCTTGGCACCGGAATCACCCGTTTTTGGGCAACCCATCCCAAGGTTCTGGTAACCCCGCACCGAGGCCAAGCGTTTCTGCCCGCCGCGCCTGGCCAACATCGCTCAGGCCGTTCCCTGCACGAGGTGGTTGCAGGCTACCCCCTGACCACAGGCGTTGATCGCAAACAAAGGGTTATTGAGGAAAACATATGACACTGGACACCATCTTCGACGGCAAGCGCAGCTTGGTCACGGCGCCCGAAAAAATCATTTCCGCCGCGGCAAGGCCATTGCCCGCATCAGGGGAACAACCGCCTGCGCGCCATCCTTGATCCGCGGAACATGCTGCTGCAGACAACCGGTTGCCGTCGATGACGCCCGCGATTTCGGGCTGGACCCGATCACTGCCGTGCACGACCCCGATTACCGTCACTTTCTTCCGTGACGCCTATGGACAGGTTCCGCGCCAATGCCGATGCGGATGCGCTGGCGATCCCGACCATGCACCCCGGTGTTGCGGCGCGGTAAATGTCCGACAGATTATCCACGGCGCGATGGGATGGTGGATGACCGGACACCTCGACCCCGCTGACCGCCCCAGGACATGGGATGCGATCTACTGGTTCCGCACAGACAGCGATCGAAGCGCCGAGCGCGTGTCGAGGGCAAACAAATGGTCTATGCCTTGTCGCGCCCGCCGGGGCATCACGCGATGCAGGCCGCGCATTCGAACGGGTTTTTGCTTTTTTCAACACGCTTGCTGTGGCCGCCCACCACCTGACCGGCCGTTGGAAACGCGTGGCCCTGCTGGAAAATCGACGTGCATAACTGGCAACGGCAGTCTGGATATCCTTTATGAAACGGGGCGACCATTTTTTTCTGTTTTCGATCCATTCCCGATATCCCGCCACCTTTCCGACCGTTCTTTCTGGGGCATTGCCGATGAAACCGGCGCAGGCGGACGGGGAAGGCACTTGGATGAACCTTCTGCTGGAAAACCAGGGCGATCGGCGAGGACAAGGTGCTGGCCCGTCTGGATCAGGGCATCGCTGCGATCAAATCCTTCGGAGCCGAGGCGCTTGGCGTTGTTCCTTGGGCTTTGGACATGGCCGCTGACGATCCGCTGGCCGCCGTCAAGGTCTATCCGAAGGCTTTTCAGAAATGGCCGCCGGATTCCACAAGGCCATGGCCTGCCCCACCGGTTTTACTGGTGCAGGAGGCGGCTATCTGGGGCCATCGCTGGCGCTCAATCCCGATTCCTTCCTCACACCTGCCGCAAATATGCCTTCTGAACAATGGCGCCCATACGCGAAAGGTCCGGATGAGGCTTGACCATCCCGCCCACAAGCGGTATTATACGGCATGCGCCTCAGATATTGATCTGCACCCGCTTCCTGTCCGAACCTGCTTCGCAATCCAAGAAGCAAGCTGCGAATTGGGGCATGTTGCGTACCTTCCATCATATTTGCAGATCGGGGCAGCCTGACGGCAGGCAGCGCGGGCATTGGCAATCAAGCCAACCCTCGGTCAGTGCGGCGCTGCAACGGCTGGAGGATGTGCTGGGCCACCAGTTTGATCGAAACGGCGGCAGGCGTGCGCTTTGCCCTGACGACCCATGGCCAGATCCTGTTCACCGGAAACCCAGCGCATTGTTCCGCGCCGTACAAACGCGCGAGGAACGGTTGCGCGTCGAGTGGCAGCAAGCCTGACCAGGACCAGCTTTGCAGGTTTGCAGACAGTGACCGGCAATGGCAAAAGCGATCTGTTCGGACGAGGCACTCGGCCTGATGCACCAACGCCATCCCGCCATAGGGCTTTGACATCGATGTCGCATCGCTCCCCACCGGATTGTCCGCAATGTCGCGGACCAGGAATCGTGCCTTTTCGGGGCCTGCCTTGATGGTGCGGCCTGCACCGGGTCTGACCTGCAAGCTGATGCTGCGCTCGGAGTACGGATCTATTGCGGGCACGAACATCCGCTTTACCGGGCGGCCAAGGGATATCACCCTGTTCCGACCTGCGCGACGAGGGGGCTATGCTCGGGGTTCGCCTGCAGGCTCTGAGGGCGGACGCGCCCGAAACCGTTTGTCGCACTGCCGCAACACCTACGGTCTGGGTCACAACCTTTGCGCGGGGGCACCAGCCCGAAACTTTCGGCCGAAGTCCGTTGCGGATGCTTTTGGGTGGGCGGGGGCTGGGAATCAGCATTCTTCTTGTGATGGGGGGGGGGGACCGGTACAGGACCCGCATCAGGGGACGAAAACCAGCTTTTGGGGCCGCTTCCCGGCTGGACGAAGGGTTCAAAGCTGAGCGCGGATCTCTATTTTCGTCAGGCGCAATCCCAAAGGGCCCAAGCCCATCCCCCGTTGGGGGAAACCTGCGGGTTTTCTTGAAGGTCCGTTGGGACGAGGTTCTGGAAATCGGCGAGAGAAGGGGCCGAAGATCCCTTTTTCTCCCTCGTT
>Ga0163217_1079683_pt1 | contig 11234 bp, 5 predicted proteins | sample SynspAceP_FD_185933 | JGI IMG/M metagenome (GOLD analysis project Ga0163217, IMG submission 185933) | Saline lake microbial communities from Ace Lake in Antarctica - Synechococcus sp. Ace-P (PacBio error correction) | ecosystem: Environmental > Aquatic > Non-marine Saline and Alkaline > Saline ... | reverse complement strand
CCATAAAGTTTTGAGTAACTTTCAAGGTATGTTCTTAAAGCGTCAAAAAGAGTGTCTCGGGTTATGCCGATATCATCGAATCAATTAATGACCTCCAAGAATATCATGAAATTGCCCTGCATGTAGGCTCTCACATTAACTGACTCATTGAGTGCATGTTAATGTGCAATGAGCGTTATGTGGCCTTGCTCACCATACTTTGCTTAGGCGGTGTTCAGAGCGATATTCCAAAATGAAACAAACTTGCTGTCAAACGCATATTCGAAGATCCTAAAAATATCTGTAACGTACCCGCTTATGAGTATACTAATAAGCCTTGCCCGTATTTCACGACTATTGTGACGAATGCAGGCCTTATCACCTGAAGAGTTTGAAGGTGTATTACGACCCGCTATGAGCATATGAGTGAAAACTGATCAACTGGGGCGATATGGGTATGGTCGCGGTTTATTCATCTATATTTGTCTTATGTAATGGATAAGGGCTTGGGCTAATCACTGGTTTGACAGCAAGTAATGATAAATGAAAACATCGAACGAATATTAGTAACGGCGCTGGATATGTAAACCAGCAAAGTGAATCCAAGAGTAGTGTCGAAATTGCTATGGAACTCGATATCAGCCGTTAATCTCTATATCTTTTAAGGTAGAAGTCATATGCGCACTATGACCTAACCAAGCAAATGCGCAAGCATATTAAGCACCATTGTCGCAGACTCCCACACCTTAACATTGAAGAGTTTTCTATTACCTATATGATTCATGAAAAAATCATATTTCGTTATATAAAATCCTTTGATAACCGATAAACTTCCTAGCTTGCCAAGGTTGCAAAATTAATGATGGCGCAAGAACCGCTGTATAACAGAAGTACGGCTCAATTTGTGTACAAAAGAGTTATAAATCGGACACTTGACCGCAAGCGCTAATATTGGTATAGGTTATGTTGTGTTTAGCAAGCAGCAAAAACTATTATTCCCTTATAAAGGCATAGATCTAATGATGATGGCTATTATAAAAAAAGTTTGCGGCAATTTTATTTGACTTCTTCCCTCCATATAAATATTGCAGAAGGCGAATTTGCATAGTTAAACCAGACGCACTGGCTAATCATCAATTTGCAGATTTCGCCTAAAAAATAAAGCAGCTAGTAACGCACATCTACTGATGATTACAGTAGTTCTTATTTTGCATAAAAGGAAGTAAGTCTTGAGTAAAAAAAATTAGCTTTTAGATAGAAACATTTTGATCACCGAAAGACAGAGGGATAATCCAAAGGCATGTAGCAAGTTTGCAAAATATTACGAAAAACCCGCTGAGCAACTAGGATTATTTACCTCGTTCTTTCTTAGCGAGTTGCATGCCCACTTTCCCAAATGCAAACCTCCTTTCAATTGCGCCGTACGCCGTTTCTTCGTTTCCTCTGAAGTTATTCCGGTTGCCCAAACTAACATGGATTATCAGTGCAAAATGCCATGTGATGAAGATATCATGACCGTCAAGCCACATAAATTTTCGCATGGAACTTCTCAAAACGTGTTACGAACGAGATAAACCGCATGTTGCGCAGATCACTTAATTACGACATAAAAGTGAGCAGTTTCTATTTTTATGATCAAAGTTCACATATGTATGAACGCCGCGACCCTGATCCGCTGTTTCAAGTCCGTTATACGAGAAGTATAAAAAACGGTGAATTTATTCTGTATGGGCGGGCAGATCGCAGCCAGCGTATTAATTTAAAGTGAGTAGGTTAAACAAAGTGGATTGGGCTTTGAGCTGTTATAACCTTAAATAAATTTTGTTTGGAATTATATTTCGCTGATACTCAAGCTCCTGATGTGGATTAACTCAAATATATGCCTCTACCGTTTTCTGACAAAAAAAACTGGGCGTACGCCAATGTTAAAAAAGTTCGTTTGTATCAACAGATTAAGATATGATTCCCCAATTAACCTTGCAGCCATCGAGTCGAGCTCCCAATAGTATGTTGGGTTTTTGATATCGCGTTTCATCGTTTTTTAAAGATTTGGCATACTGTTAAACGGCTTTTACATAACTAATATGCCGATTAATTTAAGAAAACCTGGGAAACAACGGCAGGAAAATAGAATTGCCATCGTACCAGTTCAGCTCCCACATGGGGGAAAACGACCATATATTACCTTGCCGCCAAATAATTGAAAATCATCGCGTAGTAAAACGCGCTGCCAGAGGTTCTCATCTCGATGGCACTTTATATACCACTATATTGATCCAATCTTATTCCATGCTTTTTGAGCTACTTAATTATTGACTGGGTTTAAACCGATTGCTAATATTTTGATATCTAATTTCCAGGACGCCAAACACCTTGTATTTAAAGATATCACTATTGGCTAATTAATTCCCATATCAGCGCATGACGGCCTGCGTGGATAACATCACCATGGTAAGTTACGCCGGTTAAAGCGCATATTGGAACTCGTATGTGCAATAGAATATTCCTTAGTTTAGAAATAATGAGTTCAATATTTTCTTGAAGCGTTTAACCATGTTAGAGCTTTATTGGATGATCCCGAGCTTAAATATCGATGATATTGGTGAGGCAGATAGTGAAGAGTATTCATCTATGTTGAGAAACCATTTATAGTGCAGGAGCGTAATAATAAAAAATGAAAATTGAGGTGCTAATTAGCCACCTCTGTTGATTGACATGTTTAATTTTATTGTTTTATTAGTGCTATGCCACAACCCTCCTCTGATATGAGTTCTATGGCCTATGCCAATCTCTTCTTTCAGTGCAGCTCTAACCCCGAGTACTTCAACTCCAAAATTAAGGTTAGCCCCGATAAGGGATGACTTGACATTCACGACTACTTCGTCGTCAGAATCTATTTACCATTTCACTGCATTTTCACCGTCATCGTGGTAGCCCCGAAAGCATACCTGATTCACATCCGATATCGGCAAACATGACTTAGTACAACTGCCCAACCAAGGGCATTCATGCCGCTCCGCCATAAAGCAAGTTCAGGCTGGTTGTAACATCAATTACAAAACTTATCTCCGTCTTGTTTTGCTATCTAATTCATTTCAAACCTTGAATCAGATTAGTGACTACCTTGCAAGTAGTCCATGGGCTTGCCTGCTTCGTAGAGCTATTTGCGTCCCATCTTGGTACCAAACGGTTGAATGGATTGTCGCACAGTTTCTTGTGTAATTCATTATTCCATAATTTAGTTTTGCTGATACTGGCTATATGCATCAAAGCGTGGATACCTTTAAACTAACAAAAATTAGCTTAATTCTATGGTGTGAAGACGTAAAACTTAATTCCGGTGTGTCCTTTAATCGCATAACGCTGCCAATCTCAGTATCAGAGGCCAATTGTGCAAGTAGCCAAGTCTGGCTTTTGTTGCTAGCGCAGCGAAATAGTACCAAATGCAGGTCCCGCCAGTTTTCGCCCAATTGCCGCTCATAGATTGCTCCAACCTGAAACTGACTTTACGCCATCTCATGCAATCTAAAAGCGCGCGCTTGTTTCCTAGGTATTTCGGTACGAACAACAACCTCTGCCCCTATTCATATAACAATCTTTGGAAAAACTAATGGGCGTTAATTTTGTAAATCACCATTGCGACACAAATTCATACATGTTTGCGCACAATATCAGCGAATCCCCCTTTTAATGTCTTCATCTTCCCACATTACTTTCACCGTCTTGCTGGGCTTCTATGTTTAAGATATTTTGAGCGTCTTGAGGTTGCAAATAATGTACGATTAAATGGAACCCTGCCAAGTAACAAAACCAGTTCCATTTTCATTTTGCAGTAGTCTTAGGTTTTTCAGGCAGATGCCCAAATACCCTAATATCTCTGCTTCAATTGCTTGCCAACCTGCAGTCACCCGCCATCTTTGCTAGCATCAATAATATCTACCTTGCAAAAACTCCTATTTTGAGTTCCGCCAAGGATTTTCATGACTGATGTATGATAATAAAAAAGTTGTTCTTGCCTAACTCATAAAATAAACTGACACTCCACGTTTTTCCCTTTAAAGTCACAATGACAGGCAAGTAAGCCATTATTGCGGTTAAAGGCATTTACGCAGCGGTAATCTGTCCTTGTAGATTATTTTTTGTCTTCTGGCCAGAGAGCTGAATCACACCTTTATCAGAATAGCCTGTGTTAGAAATTCGTTAGGAACATTATTTTTCTCTATGTTGTGAAGTAATGATTTCGTTGCCAAGAATTTGGATTTCTTAATGCTTCAATACATCCATTAATTCTTGTTTCGTATTAATGGTAATCATCGCTGTAAGTTTTCAATGAAATAAAATATATGACCAAACTTAAAAAAGGAATTAAAAATTTTGATTAAGCAACGATCTGGACGATTGAGATTGGCCTGTCGCCGTGGAATGTTGGAATTTGACGTATTGTATGCCTTTTGTTAAAATGTTTTCGCCGAGCTTATGAAAACACATCAAGCTTTTCATCTTTGAGGCGCCTGCTTACTGTGATGACCCCGATTTATATCGTGGTTTATCGCCACTTTACCCGTGCAGACAAAATTAAAGCAATCATGTAGTCACATACTGAAACGGTCAAAAGTATAGAATTGAACTAGTACCATCAAAGTATAAAGTCACTATACATTACTGTTTTGGGCAGTGTTTTGCTTTCTCCCTTTCATTTGGCAACCAGATACTGCCTTTCACATGCCTACGGCAAAACTCTTTTTTCCAATTGTTATTTTATGGCTCGCACTGTTAAAATCTGCGCGAGTATGTAGAAGTCTCAACACTGACAGTGGACTAGTCAGATGGCGATGGCACGAACTCAGTCTGTGTCAATATCATTGGAGGATAGCCATAATCAGAATCTCGCCCTGTTTTGTGGATACACCTTGTTTCACCATTATCATCTACAAACACGCTGAGTGCAAGTTGTGTAAAAGACCAAGTATGAGTTGGATCATCGGCGAATTTGTCGTGCTATTCTGTTGCAACAACAGAGCAAACAGTAGAACAACTATGTCTGAAGTTAAGCTGAGTATTTAACCAAGTTACCTAAATTCAGTGTCTAAATTGCCCAAAATATTGTAAAAAAATAATTCGGTATCAGCTAGATATTACTCTTGCCCGCTACCTCTATTTGGGTAAATAATGTAAAAAAGATTGCACATCATGTACTACTTAATTCAGATTGAGATTGGCAAAACAGCAATGTATTTTGCCATCCTGGGTTATTGCCCATACCTGCATTTCCCTTCTGCAGTTGTGTTGAATACTGATGTCCCTTACACCCATGTCATTCCTTTTTCACATCATCTGGACTGGTCATATCCACAAATAAAATCGAGCAAAGCACAGCGCTTGAGGGATAGATGACAAGGTTTAGATATATGTTGCAAGTTTGGCGATGATTGTTTAAAACGTGATGGTGGGTATTTTTTATTACCATAAATTACCGGCATTTTATTAGCTTCAACATTTGTGTACTGAGCTCAACATCAATATTTAAAATCGTGAAAAAGCACACAGCGTAAATTCCGATTCAACACCCATAGCTGATAATAAGGGGTCAAAAAAACCCCCATTCCAAAAATCAAATTGGTCTCTTCCAAATGCACTCGAAAGACAATATGCCACGGCTCCGGCCGACTATAATCCAATTCACTTACAATCCACTAATGCAAAATTATTCGTTTTAAAACGCCAGTTATTATTCATGGAATGGGTTAAAGTCTCCGGTGTATCTCTGCCTTATCTAATGGACAGAAAGCCACATTCCAATCGTCATTTAGTTGCGAAGTGGAATTTAAAAAAAACCACTTATTTGCCCAATTATTTGTGCGTTTTTCAAAAGCAAAAAAGATTTGAACAGGGGCAAAGCATCAAGGTTTGAATTCAAGCATAATGACAAAAATAATTGCCTGGTGAACATATATGTCAGGCAGATTATTATTCTAAGCCTGATGATAATGATGTCTCAGGCGTTTGAAAGTTAAAAATTCAACTGGATTTTCCTGCTGGATGGTTAGACTGGATTTCTAATAATGCGATTAATCAATATGTTAAGCAGTCCGCGACTTTCTTTTCTGGCCTGAGCGCAAACGCACAATTAAGTCGGCTACTGTCATAGGTTCCTTTAGTCCAACAGGTTATTACCACTATAAAATGAGAATTAAATTTCGTTCCACTTCTTGTTTTCAACAAAGCAATTCGATGTTCGGCTCGTTCAAGACGGTTTATTCGTTATCTAACATTACTCATCGTAACCCACATAAATAATCCTGATTCATAGCCAATTAAGAATTGAATGAAAACCCTCTCATCAGAATACTTAACCTGACTTTCATTCCACGATATAATGGGTTCTATCGGCATGGTTCATTGAGATTGCAGAATGTGGTTCAGCCGCTGCATGCAAAACAATACATTCCAACAATAGAAATACTGGCCACTATTTGCGCCATGCAACCAATGTAGGCAACTTCGCCACGGCATAAGATTATCGGATCGGTTTTGCATCAAAATCAGTGACTACCCGCCACCAACAGCTTATAATTGCGCAGCCGGCACAACTGGTATCGCTTGTTGTTATATCAAGCCTAAGGACGACACTTCGGATATATGTTTAGAAGTGTTGCACGATAAAATCACTGGTTTGTGCTAAATGTCTTAAATACATGCAGTACCTTAGCCTTTTCATTTCGAACAATCCATCCCTCTTGCGACCAATGTCGCGGGCTTAAAATCCACCTCCTTTCATCAAAATCTGTGCAAAAAGGGTGCCATCTGCGTGGCATAATTAGCCTCCTTCCCCTCTTAGGCTCCATAATTAAAAAATTTTCAGCTTCCGGATGTTAAGGCAAGTAGGTGAAATTATTGAATTCCATCGTTGGCGACACGACATCCCGCACCCATGCCATCGCTAAATACCATGCCACTCGAGACTTGGTAGAGTATATACTGATAAACTTTACTGCACCTCCCGGTGGCCTAAAGCGACAAAACCGACTGCAATAACTTCGATCACTTCCTCTCTTTCGGTTCCAAAACGTAAGCCCCCAATAATGTACTTTTGCTACGATACTTTTGATGAGATCATGCTTCTGTAACGTTGAAATAGATGTATATTAGGATGGTGTTTGACCTTTACTTAAGGTAAGCTGTACAGCGGCCCCCGTTGCATCAGCAGAATTAAAATGCGCGATGGCTGTGCCACCTCTCGCTGTAGGGAAACAGTTTTCAGTGCAAGCTTATCGTGTTCTTTGGCTGTTATCTTGATCGAATGTACCAAATTTAATGAAGCCCATTATTACCAGAAGTCTTATGCCTGAAGCGTAAATAAAACGCTCTTTTACAACAAACCTGGCGCCCCGCATTAAGGTTATCTTCACATGGCTGTCATGGATAGTCACTTTCATCAAAAACCGCCGCAATACCACTTGGGCGTATTTATTGAGCCCTCAGAATATCCACTTTTACTGAGCACTATAACTTGACAGTGTTCGGCAAGCTTAAGAGCTATGCTGATTCCTAGCAGCACACTCTCCTAATAATAAGCACATCACATTGAATGTTCGACCACTAAAGAGCTGCAACCACTACTCGAAGTTTTAAACTTAATAGGTTAGTCATACTTTAATTACAGCGTAAAAATTACAATCATTCCCATGGTTTAGGAATAATTCCTTTAAAAGCGTCGAGTCGAGGAAATTTCCCGATTAAGCAAACTTTTGCTAAAAATTGAGGTAAAATCGAAACTTTTAGACAAGCACATCCAATACTGTGTTCTTGATGAGTCGCTATATTAATTCGTAAAGGAGTCAAAGGCTCGAATGTAAGCGAGCAATTCACAGATCAACAATAGTTGAAAAATGCCCAAACGCAGGCGATAAAAACGCTTTTGTTGCTGGTAATATAATATCAGGCAACAATGTTGGCTTATTAGTACTCGTTATGTGAAAAATTCGGTGATGTAGCTGATGTAGCGCAGAAGCAATCGTTTATCAAGCCTACCGAGCCTTACCAATTTAAGTGATAGGCATTTACCATTGTTATTTACAGAATAGCCCTGAATCGCCAAAAATATTATTAGTGTCGCAAGGTAGTAAAACCGCACCAACGATGTTGACCCATGTATGCAGATTTTTTATATGGTAGGACGCATTAAAAGAGAATAATCTCCAGAAAAATGTTTTATGTCAGATCCAATGGAGAATGTTGTTTGATACGCTCAACAACTGCTTGAAGACACGTATGCGATCCCCCATCTCGAGAGTTAGATGAATTGAGTTGAAATAATAGCCAATGTCATGGATTTCCTCTTGTACTGGTAAGATCCCGAGAATTCCGGCAGGAAGCACTGATAAAGTTATCAGGGCCATGTTATTAATGAAAGCCTTGGTTAGAAGAAAAATTTTAGATATTTAATTTACATTGGCGGGAGGAAAACAATTGTATGTCCAAAAGTTTTTAAAATTTTCAGAAACTTTAATTTATGTGAAAAACTCTCATTTACTGCCAGTGGTAATGATACAATTTACCCGAAATTAAACATTAAGCAGCTGGCAGCCCAAAACAGTGCACTCTATCACGTTATTCTTATGCCCTTACGCAAAGAGTTACCAAGATCAATTACAATTTGAATATTGCCGCAAGGTTGCTTGGCTTGGAAATCTGAAACCGCTATTTAGCGGCCCTTAAAAACTGGCGTGACCACCCGTCTTGTGAGTGCATGATTCCGGTTGTTAAAGCAAGTAGCAATGCCATTGCCAGCATCGGTCCTTGGCGATGATTATTGTTGCAGCATTTAAACCAAAACTGATGTTGAACACCTTTTATTCTCTCGCCTATATTGGTATCCTGGAGGCTTGTCCACCAGTCAGTTGAGCAAACTCGTAGCTGCACCAAAATGATGTGGACAAAGCGCAGAATTAAGTCATATATTGCTGATATCAACAACCAAATGCCAGTTGTTAAAATCTGTCAGAATAAACCAATATCTAATGTGAACAGACAAGTTGAAAAGGAGTGAATTGCAATCTGTAATCCTTGAAACAAACCCCTAAAACTTCACAGCCTTTTTGTTTTTCTTTTTTCCTTTTTTTCCCCAAAAAAAAAAAAAAAACCTTAAAGTGGGCTTGTTTTTAGTTCTATTTTTGCTCATATGTGCACGCACAAGAGAAGAATAGCAATAACTCCTCCAGCCCAGAAATTCCAGTGGCAATACCGTAGATTAGCGCAGAAGCGTGGTAGTTAAAATATCCAGCCGTGTAATCGCTAAATATAGTATTTCCTTGGTGGTGTTAAAACCTGGTTAGATTCCACAACCCATCTTGGCGCACGCTATTTGATGATTTAATGGCGTGAATTAAACAGCTGAATTTTGCTCAATAGACCTGGCGCGAATGCTTGAATTGTAATAAAGTCAGTTATTTTGAGCCGGAATGACCCCCTTAGGAGTCTGCTAGCGAAAAGCGACCCATCAAACGACCGTTCAAGTGCAACTTTTGTATGACCCTGAAAAGTTATTTTGTAGTACGATTCTGACTGTAGGAAAAGCCCGGTTTTCAGCCGTGCAGCGCAACAAATCAGAGTTATTAGCCCAAAGATAAGCCGTCTTTGTTTGAAACCTTTGGCTGGATCAGCAAAAGCGGTTTAATCTTAAAAAATGAACATGGTTATCTGGAAGGCCAGTGCAGAACAAATTCAGATAACCGCCCATTCAGGTAAAGTGAAAAACCTACCCTTTCTTGCGCGAATTTGAGACAAGCATGTTGCCGGATATCTGGTCTTGCGAAATTCAAAGTCGACAACCCGCCCTGCTGTAAATTACTAATCTCCCTTGTGGGATGCCACATTATAAAAACAAAAGATATCCATCGCTTACCCGAGACAGGTGATGTGCGATTGACTATATCTTATTGTTCAGATGCTTGTGATGTATCTATATATTTGCAGCCATTAACCTGAGTGCCAGTTGCATCTCAAGGCATTTAATTGGCCGTCACCGAATCAAATACCATTACTGACTCCTCAGTAGCGATGTATATTCCACAGTGGTAGGAAATTACCTGCTGTAACGCTGACTATTTAAAGTTCTATCAAGTAGTGCCCAGTAACCATATGATGAAAGATATATTTTACCATCGGTTCGATAGCGCATGAAAAAGGCCCAAGAAAAAATTGGTTGAAACGGAATCAAAACCACATGCAACTCTGCCAAAGTGCAAAACCAATGGGCACAGTGTGCGCTAAACTTGATCCCAAAAAAGCAAATATCAAACTATTCATGCTTCTACCGTAAAAAGTGGACAGAAAGGAAAATTAGCAACCCGAAATAAACCTTAGGCGTCATACAAGTCTATTTGTCCCATTTTGGCTAATAGTCTATTTGGTGCCATGCTGCGAGCTGGCTAATGCCGTTTTTGCAATAATCAGAATGTGGGTGTTGTGATGGTTCTATTGTGCCTAGTATGTTCTGCTGATAAGACATAGAATTTACTTTCTTCAGCAATTCAGCAGTTTTTGTCCTACATCTAGAGTATTCCAATGGATTCAGACTATTTCTGTCACAAATCTTGTGAGCAATTAATAGGCTGAAAGCCCTCGGCCCTAAACTAATCTCAGATCCTGTCGCCAAATTAACTATAAAAATGTAAAACCAAGCCCTATTTAATCCTAATTTGTTCCCATATTTCGCCTGAGCCATGCTCGCATTTTCTCGACAAGCACTTGGCGAAAAGCAACAGCACTAGCGGTACTTTTCTAAATCGCTATTGCAAATGAAGCCACATACTAAACTTTTCAATAATCGCCGCAATTCGACCACTGGTAAATCAACTCTTTCAGATAGGCTTATTCAGCAATTGTGGGTTTACCAAGCCCGCGAAATGTCTGAACCCAAGTTCTTGATTCAATGACCAACTGAACGCGAAACCGGCATTACCATAAAAGCACCCAAAGTGTCACCTTAAAAACTATCTTGCAAAAGATGGAAACCTATCAATTTAAACTTATTAGATACCTCCGGCATGTTGAACTTTACTTACGTTATCAAGGTCGTTAGCGCTTGTGAAGCCGTGCTTTAGTGGTTTATGCCGGACAAGGGGTGAATGCTCAGACCTTGGCTAATTCTACACGCCATTGAGTTAGTTTAGAAATGGAAAGTTCGTCCGATTATTCAATAAATGATCTTCCACAAGCGAGCCCATCGCGTTGCGGCCGAAAGAGGATGTTGG
>Ga0163217_1009685_pt1 | contig 11234 bp, 8 predicted proteins | sample SynspAceP_FD_185933 | JGI IMG/M metagenome (GOLD analysis project Ga0163217, IMG submission 185933) | Saline lake microbial communities from Ace Lake in Antarctica - Synechococcus sp. Ace-P (PacBio error correction) | ecosystem: Environmental > Aquatic > Non-marine Saline and Alkaline > Saline ... | reverse complement strand
TGTACCACGCCCTGTTTTGTTAGACCAGGAGGCCTGAATATTCGTCTTGGTTTAAATGACGAGCCCAAGTCTTCAATCCATTCCGGTCTTCAATTTAGCCGCAAACTCGGCCAATTAGATTTGAGGTATTCAACCCAGTTCAGCCACCATCGTCACATTTTGGTGATGTATCTTTGGAATAAACCAAGAGCCCGGAAAAAATCATAAAAAACGAACGAACTATTGCAGCGACCTAAGTATTCGCGAATTTCTTATTCTTTGAATCCATTATTATGATAACAGGCCTGCCGCCAATTGCTTGGTGAACGGCTGCATAAATTCAGCTTCGTATGACTAAATACAAGAGCCTACGGGGAAATTGCCGGGCGTGGGGTAACTCGATCAGATTTTTTTTTTTTTTTTTTTTTTTTTAACTGACTAAACCAATTCTTGCCATTTTTTTTATTTTCTACGCATGGCGTGTTAAAAAGTTTATTGTTAATAAAATGCTTTTTTTTTACACCACGTTCGCATTTGATTGGGCCCCAAGGTCTTTTGTTTGCGCTTAAAAATCTCTTGCCAACAGCAATGAAAAGCCTAAAAAGTCTGAACTCTTTACTCGGTAGTCACTGTTGCCATTTCATCAGCGGCTTCGGCGACTTGTCCTCGGACGCTCACGCGGGGAGCTGAGATCTCAACCGGCAAGCAATAAGGAGTACTTCTGCACTACCGCAATTAAGCCGTGCTGCCTTCAACCACCATGCGGATAACGAGGATTTTCACCCGGAATCTGGCGAGCTGTTTACCAATTCACGGTTAATTGCAGTCTGCTCTTCCATTCGCGGCACCGCCACCGAACTCTATCTTAGTTAGACTTAGACGAAAAACCATCATTGATATTGCGTGATTCGGGCGCCTCGACAGAAGGGAAAACTCACATCAATTACCCAAAAAGCTAAGCCAATCATCTGCAAGAAATAACGGAGCTAAGTTAGTGCTTAGAAATTTCAGATCAGTGAATTCAGCCCCGAGCGATATAATCGTCTTTCACTATACAAACGAATACAAATACCGTCAGATACACGGCCACAACGCCCTGACCGTTTGATTGCGAGCTGTGAATCGCTTCGATAGTAAACGTGACTTTACTACGCACGCTGTTATCGCGAGATGCGGGCATTGCCAGATCATGACATACTTGATACCGGGGTACAGTCAAAGAGTTTCGCCACGTGGTGAGCCAAAACCAATGCGGACGGCCAGTATGCTTTGAAATACTATTGTTTTTGCTTCACTTGACACTAAGACGCATACAGAGGCACAACTTCAGTATGCGGAACTGTTCTTTGTTTAATGCATCTGCGGTATCACGTATCTCACGCTCGCACTTAAAAAAACTAAAATATCACCGGGTTTCTCATTAGGATAACTCGTTAAAGCATCCAATATGCCTTTGCGGTTTGGTCATTATCTTGGTATTAAAGGGACGATATTCGCATCTCCACGAAAGTTCTGCACTCACTTGATACAGGCGCCGTCATCAAAATGTTTAGAGAATCGCAGTGATCAATGGTTGCTGAAGTAATTGATCAATTCAAGTCAGGACGTTTTGGCAAAAGTTGCTTAAAATAGCCTAAATCAACAATCAGATATTCAGACTTCCGCGCATGGGGCTTCATCAATAATTTAATAGTGTCATATTGAGTTAAAACAGTCCTGCTGATTTCAGCAACAAAATACGTCAGTCATTAGTTTGCATATAACTGCCTTCACTGACGTTGTCTGAGAAACGGATTTTAAATCCTACGTGTTGACCTAATCACTTTTAACTCTTGGGCGATTACGTTGCGCACGGTGCGAGCACCAGTCTTCTTGGTTGCGTGTGACCAATTAAGGCCTTCGACCCACGCCGAACTCCATGCATATTTTGGGAATTTGCGTGGTTTTACCGACCAGTCTCACCGGCAATAGATAACAACCTGATGCGCGGCTATCGGCATCGGCTATGTACCTGTTCTTTCACCTTACAGGTAAATTCGGGATACTCGATTTTTGGAGATTTCGGCGTTTTAACTGAACACACTGCTCGACTGCCTCAATATCACCAGTAACTGTTGCAGTTTAGTCATGGGCTTGTTCTGGGCCTAAGCCTCAGCCGCTCTTAAGCGTTACGAAACTTGAAACGATCCTTAGACAAACCTGAATTATCTGTGCATGATTGTTGAGCATGAGTCAGATGTGGAAATACGCGCTTCAGACAATGGAACTTCTCTTAGTAAAATACGAGTTGATCCTAAAAGACAGTCCGCTAAAGTACCAGCGCTTAAAGGCCCGTTTTTATAACCATCACGAGATGCAAAATCTTATGCATGAGCAAGCAGAACGCATTAATGTGCCTAATAAAAACGTCATTTCATCCACAATAGTATAGACCTTAGGTTTTTCTTCATCATAGTTTGAGCTACATTCATAATAACGGGATAAATAGGGTTTACGGCAATTGACTCAGATACGCATCACATCCTTAACGTGGAGCACCGGCTCGCGTAATAACTAACTCTACATGCGTACCAAGCAATCTTGTTCTGATAAAAAGCCGATGACTTTTTCTGTTCATCAATACTGGTCCCCCAGTTTGGCGGCTTTGTTATTAATCTTCAACCGCCTCGCTACCGTCATATTGACTTAAAGGTAAACAGGTCGCTGATTCAATGATCACTTAATTTTAAAGATTTCCATTGATATTCACCTTCTTATTTGGGTAAATTGACTACCCTTACTTTGAGGTTGTCTATATGAATTTATAAACGAGCAAAATAAGTGTGCTATTGAAAAATTTAATATACACAGTAGATTTTTATTTGGTTGAATTATAGTCTCTAGGAGCGAAATAGTCCAGATTTATTAATTTTACGTTTGTTATTTCATCAGCCTTTTTGTTTAGTATTGTAAGAATAAAAAGTGAGTTCTTAAGACCGATTAAATGTTGTCCTTAAAGAACATAATTAAACGTAACAACACTGGATTACTTGATGAGGGTCTTATTCGACTTGGGCAAGCGATTAAATATTATAGACTTACGCCAGTCAGACTGCAACTTTTAAAGCATTCAGCAGATATCCGATGCCTATTCAAAACAACAGCAAAGCTTTTTTATTTGTTATAATTTATCCATTATTTTGCCAGGCACTTAACGTGCCCTCTGACCGAAGTTATTACCGCACTTAAAAGAAGCTCTGCTCCTTCACTGCAGATTTAGATAGTCGCAGTATTAACATTCTTGTCCCAAAACCACTTGATTACGAGTGACTATCAGCATACGAAAGCTTATTGTTTATATATGAACAACTACGAGAGCTCACGACAAACCACTTGGATCCGCTCACTCAGCGTTTTACCTCAACGGTATTGAAAACCTCAACGGCGAGCCTGCATTATTCAGACAGACACTCGGCGAGGCTGAATGTACTAAACAACTGATGATGAAGCAGAGAAAAGCAAACAGTTCAACAAATTAAGTGTTATTGTTTTATCTGGTCACATAAATTATATGAAGAAAAAACAAAAAAAGAGACAAGAAATTGCATTATGCCGCAAAACCATGCTATGCTATTCCAACGCCAAAGTACTCTGAACCCAAAAACAAGAAAGACCCTAACAATATTTTAGAATAGGGCACTTGTGTGTATTTAGGGAATTATTACTCACAAACATAAAAAATATAAGTTAAAAAGAGTAAACTCCATCTCCTCACTTAAATTCAAAGTACAGATCTAATTTAGACCATCTGAACTCATTATGCAACTCATTTGCTGTAGTTGGTATTTGGTTGCAATCAACTACATAATCCAAGTCTAACACTGCCTGTAAAAAAGACTGCACAACTGGAGCGGTTCCAGATCCACCTCGGTAAAATAACACAACCACCAGAACTGTTCAGATCCAACACTACTCGGGCATCTAAATGGATTACCTTCACTGTTCAGTTGACGCCGCCAAATCAAATTCAGCGGCGTTATAGATACAGAGCATCTAATTACACTGTAAGTCAGTTTGTTAAGACCAATTTGCCACCATCAGATGTATCCAAATTCAAAAAGCCCGTTCAGTTTCATTACAGGTAGACCGGCGTGTTGGTAGCCAAATTAGTAATTTAACCTGTTAATATGCCCCAAGGAGTGTGAATTCTCCATTATCAACTCATATCAGTTAATTTAAGATTACCCGCTTGGAACGCACGCCAAACCAAATCCCAAACTAATTGCCCTTTTTTACAAGGCCTGCACATGGATTACTATATGTAGTTACATCGATTAGTCAGTTTCCGGACCTTTAAGAGCGTTGAATGACTTCTGAAAGTTTTTATATAGCCTTCATTAAATGCCAAGTGAAAGATCAGCTACTTGTATTTGCTACTTACTCACCTAAAGTATACAAAAAGTTGGCCAGCTTTTCTTGATTTTTACAAACCTGATTACAGTAAACTATCAAGAAAACACCATTATCCAATTTAATTACGTTAACTTTGTGTTGCGAAGAGCATTAGCCGGCTTGTTCTCCGCGCAATGCAGCGTTTGCAGAACAACTCAGTGCATGCCACTCCAATCTCTATTTTGTTGAAATATAACATTTGAAGACAAAAGTGTAGATAGCTAAAGTAGAGTTCTTCTCACCACGTCCACCTTCGACAGTATCGATATAAATCTTTTCATTTTTCATCCTTAAAATTCATTTTGATAAATTTATTAAAGTCCATTCCTATGACTAGTTGCATTTCGTCCATCCTCTTTTAGCCCTATCAGGAAAAACCAAGCAAGATAAATAAAACTTTTTCACACACAATTTATGGAACAAACGCAAATTATATTTTTTGGCAATATACACTTCTCATTGAATACGACTTTATCCGAATTAAAGGATGTTATTATCTTTATTTATATTACAACCTATCCAGAACAACCTTTATGCTGAGATGATTTTCCCCAAGCTAACTGCTAATCCCAACAAACTGCATTAAAATTCATATTAGTAATTATTTAAACTGTTGGACATCTACTTTCGAGTAACTGAGACTCCTATCACAAATAATTAATCGCAAGACTGGTTGTGTAATAAAGACTGCTGCGTTTAGCGAAGACTCACCCAAGTTATTATCCGCTTAAGCTTGACTTCTAACTCCAATCATGCTCGTGTATTAAACACCCATTTCCTCCACATAAAACGTGACCGTAATATTGCAGTCTTTCTGTCACTGCCGCACACTTCATTTATCTGATAATCGTGTCCACATAAAGTTCTCAAAATCGTGAGGCGTCCATTCTTGGCATTTGATAGTTGTCAATAAGTTTGTTCCAAATACGTTTTGCTAAGCGGTTTACACATCTCGTGATTATCGCTTTACAGGTTTTGACACAGGATATGACAGATACTTTTTCACCGATATGTTATAAAGCGCTCTGCATGTGGATCTATTAGTTGCGATTACCATTTATTTTGTTAGCCTTTCCTCGGCTCATTCACTCCAATGTGGCGGCACTTCTTTGTTTTTATTATTTTTTTCGTTTTAGTCTGTTAGCAGGATTTCGACTTTCAGAGAACATGTACGTTTAACTTCCAGGAGCATTTTGCTAGCCTTGCTCATACTTTAAATCAGTCGTTAACGATCCAACATTTAATCTTGACCTCCTTGTTATTGAAGTCAGGATTAACGATATTGCCAGTTATAGTGCCAATTTATTGGAACCGCTAACTCAGGCCATCGCGGTCCAGAAATCAAATTTTCATTTTCTTTGATTTACTTAGATACATCTCTAGTTTGTATCTGTTAAATGTTCATAATTATTTTTTGGTACACACAATTGACAATTTAACATTGGACGCGTTATAGGTACAGATATTAATAATTAGAAATGAACGTATTGGAACAAAGATAAACCAATTGAACTGAACCAAGCTCAAACAACAATGCCTTCGCCGTGCAGCTTACACGACTCTTAAATGAACAATCAGACAGCCCCAATGTATTGGCGACGATTATGAACGTGGGGTTAATCCCAAAAAGATTACCCATGTATTGCGTGGGTAAGAAACCCGATTTAGACCTGCATAAATTATCATCGAATTAAGACCTCCTGATATTGTATAGTCAATATCCCATATGACTATATACCTCAGCCGCAAGCATGTTTGGTACGGCGATATAACACCTCAGTTAACTTTGCGTGCATGCGCGGTCAATACGAGCCACTTTATAAAAGATCCATACCAATTCAGTCAGGCAATACCTGTGTTGCCGGGTTGTATAACAGTATCGTTTTTGACGACGAAGTGACGCGCTACGCCTCTATAGTAATTCTTATCAATCCCTGATTGGCCTCCGAGGAATGGCAAAACGGTAATAGCCGCTGGGATCATATTGACTTGCTAGGCAGTTATGCCTTTGCGTCCAGAGGCATTACTGCGCCAGTAAACGACGAAGTTATAACCAGTTTTAAGCTGCAGGAGCTAGTTCAGCCCTAACGAACTAGAGCACAAGCTGCCCATGATCGCGATGCGCGATGTATTTACTCCACCATTGCCTTAGCTAAATTGAATTAAACAAAAACAAACTAAGCAATTTATAATCCTTGCCTATTGAGAACCGCACTAAGGCGAAGGTAGTGCGCTCATGATTGGGGGAAAAATTTACGCCTTTAAGTACATGTTTCGTCAAAAGACTACGATGCGGCACCAAGCTGTTGCCACAGGTGATAAGGTCCGGTTGTGCCTATCATCCACAGTAATAAAAAATGCCTGCTTATTGTGCTGAACTTAGCCTTAGATCCAGGCCACTGACTTACTGAGTGTTGAACAGATAAACAAAAGGTATCAGCCCTCTAGTATGTTGTTAGAAAAGAACAGCGCTTAAGCCTTAATCAAGTACCTCTATTCATTGAATAAATGCCCTCATTTATTGCGCCAGCGACAAACATATAAGCCGAAGACATTGCCCCGGACTGCGTATGACTTCGCGCCCTATGTCTGGGAAAATTTGCAATGGATACAAACCAACCAAGGCTTAGTGGATAAACTACAGCCGTCTTTAGTGAACAATACAATGAACGACGCCATCACGTGATGCTGAAAACATGCCTGCTGTATAGTGGGGCTTTTATCAAGCAGGATTAACTGCTTATCAACACGGTAAATAGGCTAACGAGCGCAATCTAATGGGAATTTGGTCACTACCCTTTCAAGTATGCCACGGCTCAGCCACTTTGTTATGTAATATCGCGCTAAAATTCCCGGCCAATCTCTTAGTCACACAAAGAGATAGAAAGTTGGCAAACAACATAGGAAAACACACATTAATGACCTCACAGTCGCCTATCTTCGATAACATTCGCCAGTAACAACCATATTAGAAACAGATGAGTGTTGAAACAGGCATAATTAACCCTAAAAAACTTGCTATTATCACGGCTCGTTACCGAATTGCACTAAAAACCCTATAACAATACACGAGTAAGGTAAACGCCAAATAAGCGATATTTTAGATTAAGAGTAGAAAAACCGCGCTGCCATAATTTTTGCTGTGAATAAAGAGTATTACCCATGAAAAACGTGGTTTTAAATGTTAGTAATTACCCCTAAAAGTTACGATGACAAAAGAGCCTGTATTTGGCATTTAGGTATCTCACCCCAAACTCATTCAAAAAAACCCCTTGATGCTATAAAAAATTGTGGGTCTAAATTCAGAATAGTGAATATAAACATATGGTTATATTCGACCCAAAGTATTGTAGATGCCTTAGGTCAATCATCAAAAGCACCTTATAAAAATGGCCGAATACCAGGCTTTTATACCCATCGTATCGGTGAGCGCAGGAAGAAACCGAGATTTAAATGTAAAATTCAGAAAGATTGATTGGTGCCTGCCAGACTTAAATCCTAACATAGAGGTTAGGCGGCCAGCCCATTAGTTATTCCATTTGTGAGTGCCACACTTAAAGCTTCAATATCGGTCGAGGTACATCAGTAAAAAACGCATCAAATTCACCTCGTGTCCCCAATTAATGCTTGAGCCTGGTCAAACTTTACCAAGATTATCAGTTATCGTCAAAGGACTACCCCCCCGCACTAGGGGCGTCCCTTTCAAAACTGCAACTTTAGTGCAAAATGCCCGTGATCGTATTTTCGACCTCAGGGTAGTAGGTAGTGCCCGAGCGGATATGCGAAATACTTGCATGTTATCTGCGCTGTTAAACAATAGCACAGAGTGCCTGCGACAGACTGGCTTCGAGTTATAACGGACCCCGGCTGGCCTAACGTCCATACGGCGCAAAATAGCACCTAAACACAGGAGATTGGTTAACGTTTAGGCCAGAAGTGAAGCTACCCATCATCAGGTGAGTGCTGATAAATTTTGCTCTGCTGATATGCTAGGCATGCCGAAATGTAAAAGTCAGGAAAATGGGGTAGATGACAACCTTTCATAAGTAAGCGTGAACGTAGGTACAGGATATTCAACTATGACGTTGCAGTATTAGTCATGAGTGTGACTGTAAAATAATATTGCGACCACTGAGTATGTTCACTCATGTAATGGCTTGTATGGAATCAGCCCATATTCAGCGGCGGTGGCGAACAATCCATATATCACTGAAGGCGCTATGGGCAAGTCAATGACAAGTAAGCCGAATATGCACCCAATGATTTGCTTAAAGGCAGTGTACATGCTGCAACAATGACAATGCCTTGAATTAATTGCAATGGCAATGTCACCATCGGACGTCAGCTAGCGTATAGCCGCAGTACTTGTTAAAGTAAATAAACAGCGGGCTATAGATAAACCCGAGTAATATCTTCGGTCTGTATTTATTAAGTGCCACTAATAAGATAACTGCGGGCACAATTGGTCCATTTTCACAGGTTAGTAATTATACGTGTAGATTTTAGTGATGGTTTTATAGTTTATTAGAAACGAAAATTTACCCTTGACGAGTTATTTACGCCAGATCTCACCAAAATAACGCTCCCATCAGCAAACGCATTGAAATTAATTAACGTTTAAATATATCCTGGACGACTATGAAGCTCGCGTAGATGAGGCCACAGAATGAGTACAAAAACGAATTGGCAATTGCTGAAATGGTTAACAAGCCAAGCTGAAGAAATGAAAAGTTCAAAGATAATATCAAAGCGACCATAAAACTGTGGCCACTAAACGTATTTATCCTGGGGTGACTATTAAATAACGTACATGGCGACCAGAACGATAATATGACAAAGCTTAAAGTCTCAATTTCAGGCCATCAATGCGAATATGAGCCATTGATTTAAGCCCTTTGTTCAGCTTAGTATTATTTTTATTGCAGTCGAGCTAGTCAGACTAGAGGTATCCCAACGACTGCCTCCTCGCTTTTGTACATCAGCATAAAACTGGCCGACTAAGGCTGTCACGGCAAGGTACTTGCCGTTGCTTTTAGCTATCTTGCAACCGATGTCTAAATCTTTACGCATCCAATTCAGGCAAATCCAAAAATCGACTATTTTTGCTGATGCAACATCGCTAGCTGAACGATTTTCCCATTGCCAACTTTGCTCGGCCTGCTCCTTTTGACTTAACCTAATCACTGCCCGCAGCAATTCAAGCCCGCATTAACACCGAAATGCAGGGCTTCAGCGAGACCTTGGACAACGCCAGCAATGCAGATTTCGCATTCATCATTTTACTAATTGACTACTCAATGCCTACTGGTCCATAGCTGACTAAATTTTAGCATAGCATTCATAACATCCCTTAGCTTCCGCTAAACTGTGGATTCACTTGCCGCGGCAGCATAATAGTCAGTGGCCATTCTGTTGCACAATTGCCCGCCTGATCTGGCGATCATTGAAAATAACACTCTTGAGAGCCCACAAAGTTGCGCCATTTCTCTAGCAACTTTAGCAAAAGGTCGTGGTGTGATCGACGATCATACAGCCTGATTTAACCCCCGCTAGGAGCCCGAATCACGTTCATAACGCCGCGCAGGTCATCATCATTACCAACACACATAAAAATATAATGTCTGCTTCCTTGGCCGCTCTTGCGGGTGAATACGCTAGTTGCCAGAATATCTCTAGCCACTGCTGCGCTTTAGCGGTTTAGTGCGATTATAAACGTAACATGATGTCCGGCTTGGCTAAATGACCGCCATGGGATTTAGCCCATGACACTAAACCGAATAAAGGCCAAATTTTGCTTCATTGGTGTTGCCTTAATGTACTTGAATCTATCGCTAAAACGACATATATACCGCATTACTTCTTACGCTTGGACCACTATGACTAATAAGCTCTATTGATTTAAACCTTACCTAACATATGCCAAGATACCACACTAGAACCCTACAAGGCAAAGTGCTATATGATTGTCAATACAGCGACGTAATGGGTTTTACACCGCAATACGAAGTTTACAAAGCCTTTAATATGATTGAAAGAAAAAGGCTTAGTTGTCCTGGTTTTCCTGTGATTCAATTTGTCACCAAAACCAGGCAGTGATAGTGAAAGTTGGAAACAATTTTTGTAGCTTAAAATTTAATGTCGATTTTCACCTTGTTCAAAAAAAATTGACGTCAACGGTACTCAGGCTTTAGCCCCCTTTTCACCTTTTTAAAGGATGAAGCACCAGGCTTATTGGCAGCAAAGCATTTAATGAATTTTTATAAAGTTTTTAGGAGTAAAGTGGCAAAGTTATTAAACGCTATGCTCAAACACTTAAACCTGAAGACATTCGTTCTGATATCGCAAGCCCAACTCGCTAAGTAATTAAATAACCACAAACTCAATCTGCAAGTATATTCATTTGTGAAAACTCTGCAGTTTAGCCTTTTGGAACTATTTAACATAAATTATTACTAGCCACAGGTAAGGATGTTGGTCACCGTATTGTATTTTCAAACGTTGAGGCCAAAAGATGACTGGTTTGCAGGGATTTATCGTTTAAATAATCGTTGAAAACACGAATACCTGTCTTGTGCATTAATCTGCATGGATAAAAGCAATTAAGTCAAAATTCACCTGACAGCTTTTGTGGATTATTGGGCTTGAGTCTAACCTGATGTTTTTACTTTTATGCCCTCGCTCACATAATCAAAAATTGCCATTAACATATATACTAAAAACGCTGGGCATCTTGATTGAAAAAAACTCAGCGACAAGTGACCTTGCAGTGTAATTAATGACACTTAACTTTTCAAAACACCGTAAGGGTGTGGTTTTGCAACACA
>Ga0163217_1070720_pt1 | contig 11235 bp, 15 predicted proteins | sample SynspAceP_FD_185933 | JGI IMG/M metagenome (GOLD analysis project Ga0163217, IMG submission 185933) | Saline lake microbial communities from Ace Lake in Antarctica - Synechococcus sp. Ace-P (PacBio error correction) | ecosystem: Environmental > Aquatic > Non-marine Saline and Alkaline > Saline ... | reverse complement strand
GATGCCGCCAAATTCCGCTGAATACGCCGTCCTGGTCGCGGGCAAGCGTTCGGATTGCGGCTGGCCTTGCGTGAGTGGCACCTTGGGCACGGCATCGACGACATCTTTGACCAGATCGGGGCTTGTAGGTTGTTCGTGATCCGCGTCGGAGGAAGGTGCGATGGAGCTGCCACATTGGAAGCAACATCAATCGGCGGCACGGACAAACGGACAACCGGACAACCATTGGCTTGCAAGCCTGCTGTCGCCGAAAGCGTTCGTCCAAGGTTGCACCGCGCCTGATAGTCGTGCCGAGTTCACTCCAAGAGCAGGCGGTCGTGTCCGGAGCTTGGTCGCCAATTTTGGACTAAAACTTGCGCGCTTATCATCATCGCCGATGGTTCCAAATTTCAAACCGACCGTGGGACGCGATTTACCTACGCGAGATTTCGGGTCGGATTCGAATTCTATCTGGGTCGATCCATGGGTGAAGGGTGTTCGACACCTGACGAGCACAGAAATTGTTGCGCCCTGCATCGGGCCCGTGTGGCTGGTGTAATTTGCCAAAACTCAGATTGCGAGCGCGGGTTCTGCATTCCCCATCGAACCGTCTGATCGACGGCATTCACAGGGCACGGCGACGGCCCGGTCGGATTTCACCTTGGGGCGATGCGACATCGCGCGCCAATATCCTCAACGAAAACGAGGTCACCCACAATTCATCCAGCCGTTGATGGCTATCGCCTTTGGGGGGCAAACCGCAGTCTGTCTGCCGATCCGGAAATGGGCCATGATCAAGCGCCGTCGTGTTGCCGATATGACGCGGAAAAGCATCCTGAAAGGCCATTTTCTACGCTGTGGACCGCACGCCGGACCGTTCAATATTTTCGAGAACGTTCGTGACAGTGTGAAACGCTATGGCAGCGCATGGTGAATGTCGGGCGCATGGTCGGGCTTCAAGTGCTGGGCCGACGACGAGTTTGAAACACGCCCGAGGCGCTGGAAGATGGCAAGGTCTATTTCAACTTTAACGATTGGTCGAGTACGCCCACCGCCGAGCACATTCACTTTCCGCTCCATATCAAACAATGGGCTTACCTTTGACCGAGGTTCTGCCAAACGCTCCTAAGGAGGGGACCAAATGAGGAGATATTCTTCCAATATATGCGGCCTGTTCGGTCGATGGGCGGGGCTATTCGGCGAGGCCAAGAAGGTCGAGCTGCCCAAGCTTGACGATGGCCACCCGAATTTCAGCATCGGGTATGTCTGGGGCCGATCAAGTGTGGCGCCTGAGCCGCTTGGCAAATTTTGCGCTTGAGATGAAGCTGACGTTTCGATGCCGTTGCCGAAAGACCTGGTTCGACTGTTCTCAGGTGTCGATGGCGAGGAGTTTCCGTTCCGCATCAAGGATCAATGCAGGGAGCAAGATGGCGTCAACTGTCGCGCACGAGATCAAATCGCGCGTGTTTCATGAGGAGTCGATGAAGGTGTCATGGGAGGATTGGTGCCGAGGCACCCGCTTATGCAAGGACCGTCAGTCTTGCGCCACTATGAGCGCCATATCGATTGGTGGCGAAAAGTGGGGTCGTTCTAATCCGAGGGCATGAATCATCCGGGTCTAACGGCATCGACCCTCTGCCCCCCACCGGGTTAATATTGGCCGGTAACGCGACCGGACACGGACCCGATCCGCCGCACTAAGCGCGCGGGATCGGACGTCCATAGACTTCCAGAACCTTCCAATTGAAAGGACCATCCCATGGCTCAGAAAAACACCCCAATCGTTGCACCACATTGATTTACCCCGCACCTACGGTGCGTCGAGATGAAAGAGGTCGAGATGCGGGCCGCCCGCGGCGTGGTGCGATATTGCGCAAGGCGCTGAACATGAAGGCGCTGGCGAGATCACCCACCCAGTATGATCGTGAACCTTGCCGAGGTTTTCGCCCACAGGTCGTCGTGAGCTGGATTGGCGAGGATTCATGGCCTGTCCGTGATCGTGGGAAAACTTTATGGCAAGCAAAGCGATGGGACGCCCGAAGCTACCGCGCTGTAACCCTGTTTCTGGGTTTCGTCACTCCATTGGGAGGACCCACGATTGCGACGATTATGCCGATTGATTTGAGCCTGGCGCATATTCGAGGACGCCAAAGAAATTCCTCAAAAAATTGAAGGTTGAAGCCAAATGATTCCGTCCATCGGTGTTTGATGTCCTCGGTTCAGCCTTGGCTGGACCAGATCACCGCACCGTTGCGGTGATTGTAGAGAGCACAATTTTCTAAGGCCAGCGGACCGGATGAATGGACCGCTTGAAGCTACGATGAAGCTGCGCTGAGCGCACGGGCGCGGTCGCTGGCGTTGTTGCAGCTGGTGCCCGCAGGAATGGTGACCGCTTCACAGGACAGCATCCGCGAAGTCGAGGCGCGCCGAAGGGTGAGCTGGCAACTTTGGGCGTGCGCGACCTTGGAGGTGGTGACGCGCCGCGGCCCGTGAAATGCAGATGCAGCTGGCAGGGGTTCAGGCGGATGCGTTCGTCGAGCAATCGTATTGACATCAAATTCGGGTATCAGCTCGTCACAGACGAGGGCGTGGCAGATATACCGCCGGCCGCAATGTGGACAGCCAAGGCCACGCGCGGCATTTCCCAGCAAATGACCAGCCTGTTCGCCACGTCATACGGCACTTCAAAGACCAATACGCGATATTGAGCGATGCCGAATTTCGGACATGTTTCGGCGCTGCCTTATCGGCATCTGTCCAGCATTCAAAACGATTGGCGCGGCGATGCAAACAAGCTATCGAAAGCGCCCGGGTGCGGTTGCTGTTCAACCTTGGGATGGAGATGACCGAGCAGCTAAGCCCTGCTGGCATGATGCAACAGGACCATGCAGCGGGCGAGGCTGCAAACGGCGTTGCGGTGCGTTCGCGCACCAACGCGGCAAAGCCCACGCGGGTTTCGCCGAGCTGGCCACGGACCAGCGCCATATTTACCTCGTGTGCGCTCTTGGATGAGTGGGTGCCGATTGCGGGCCACGCCTGACATCCTGTCGGACCTGAAGACGCCGCTATGGCGAGGGACCTTTGGGATTGCGTTCGAGGCTGCTGAGATCAAAGAGGCGTTTCGGCAACCGGACGAGGCTATTGAAGATTGATTAAATTGCCCTATAACGCCAAGAGGCGGCGGTGCGCGCCAAACGCTCAGGCACTTGAGGATGCCGCTGCGCAGGGTGCTGATTTCACTGAGCAGATGGCACGCCGCCGCTGATAACAACTGGACGACACCATTGGTTCTCATGGCCCAGCGGAATGAACGTGCTACAGCAGATGATTGGTGAACGACTGTTGCCGTGGGTTCAGCGGTCTCATACCCTATATAGATGCATTCATTTACCAAGCATTCGATTGAGATCGACGCCAACCCCGAGTGATCACGGGATTCGGCATGGTTGTCGTTGGTTTGGGCGCTTTTTAGCCGGTGCCGCACCGATCTGCTGGGCGCATCTTCGGATGGTGGCCCGGTTGGCGACGATAGCTACGCCGCGACCCGGCTTGGTATCACATTGCTCAGCCTTCGCGTGGTCTGCTGGCCCTCCTGAACCCGATGAAGCTGATTCAGGGGCGCGCTTTTTGCATGGGTTCGCGTTAATCTCTACGGGGATTGGGCAATCGTCGTGGGCCGCAATGGTGGGTGTGCCATGGATTTATAAGAATTGGGTCTGGCCTCAAGGGCTTTTTTCAAGGGTTTGGTAAGCATCATGGAGCACTTGGCCAGTTCGGTCCGGGTTCATATCCAACATCGCGGGTTGCAATTCGGAGGGGATTCTGATCAGCTGGGATCGGTAACCTGTTCGCCCACTCGATGCCAGTGCATGCCAGTGGCAGCATGGGGCGAGAAACGCGGCCGCGTCGTGGCGATTATTGATGTGCCAAGGATCGATGATATTTTTTCGCGCGGATCACTTCATTCGATGGTCAGCTTGCTGACATTTAGACGGACTGCGCGCCCGCCATGGGCGGGCCATTCGTCAGGTTTCGTAGCCGATTGCGGAGCGCGCGCATCTGGGAGTGCGATCATTGGCGTCGAGTGGTTCGAAATACCTGCCGTTGGATGCGCTGGCTTTCGGCTTGGGCTGCCGTCACCGGATTTCTTCGGCAGAGTTTTTGGTAGCATTCTGGAATGCGCTCAGCCGTTGTCTTGGTTACAGGCATCATCAAATCTGATGACTTGGCCGGTGCTTGGGCCAAACTGTAACTGGCTTGCTCGCGGGGTTTCTCATGGCCGCATTTATCAATCCATTGTCAGTGGGCAAGCTGGGTGGAGGCGAAAAAGCTTGACTAAAGGCTTGGGTGGGATGGATTGCTTGGACGGGACCTCATCGATCGCGTTCGGTTGGGGTGCATGGGTCTCGGATCGGCTTGATTCTGCGTTCATGGGTGGAAGGATTTGCCTGGTCTGCGTTTCAATTCGCCGCCATTCGTTGGGTGTGCGTGGGTTTGTCGGACGGCATTGATCTGCATCGTGGGTGGAAGGATTTTGCCTTGGTCTGCGTTCATTCGCGCTTTTCGCTTGGGGTGGGTGGGTGTCGGATCGACATTGATCTGGCATCTGGGTCGAGGGTTTGCTTGGTCCGGCGTCATTCGCACCGTTCGCTTGGGGCGCCATGGGTTTCGGATCGCCTGATCTGGCATCGTGGGTAGAAGGATTTGCAGGCCGCGGTTCATCGCGCCATTCGCTTGGGGTGCGTGGGTGTCAGATCGTCTGATCTAGCCGCATTGGATTTGAGGATTTTCTCGTGTCTGACGTGATTGGCACCCTGCCATTCGCAAATTGGGGGGGGCTTGGGGGCCCCTACCTCAAAACCCCTCCCCCCCCCCAAGTTTTTTTTTTTTTTTTTTTTTTTTTCCCCCCCTTTTCCCCCACCACCCCCCCGCCCCACCATTTGGGGGGCGGCGGGGCCCCTTTTTTTTTTTTTTTTTTTTGGCCCACCCAACTACTCCCATGTGCTGCCCGCTTGGGATGGTCGAGCGTTATCCCCGGACCTGCCAGACCTAAAATCACTCTTTCCGATGCGATGGTTGAGGGGGGACCATCGATGTGGCGTCCTCGGAAAGGCCGGCAACGGCTGGCATTGGTGAGTGGGATCGGCGGCCCGCGCTTGTCGATGAATACCGCCAGGCCTCGTCGATCTTGGCGACGTTCAATCCGAGTGCAGCCAAAGTTGCCCACTGAGGAGGGCAAATGGGAATTGGTCTAACGGACGTCGAGCCGCAGCTGAGATGCTTCTCGTTGCTGGAGCAGAATCAATGCCTGCAAGCACGGCATCATCGCCTTCGTTTCGAGAACCCGGAAAGCCCTACTTGAAGCGGCTCAGGGCCGCAAACCAGGTGGAAACGCAGCTGCCTGCAATTAGTGCAGCCGCGCCGAGGCCCTAGCAGCTGTCCGCAGTGTTCTCGCGGGTAGATGGACGCGACCGTTCGGTCGATATGACTCCGAAGCGCGCCGCGCATCACACAGTCAATGCCGAAACGGGATGCTGTCACAGGTCGCGGAGTTGTCGCGCCGCTGCAACCAGATCGCCGCGACCATCCCGCAACGCACTGCCCGGCAAACGCCAGCGTCAATGGTCGCGCTGGGGCCGCAGTGCCAAACGCGGCCAGTCCAAGCGCGCGCCGGCAGGCCCGGCGCTTTTGGCCGTGGTTGGCTGGTGGACCGGCGAGGAAGCCCTGAGCTTTGAGTATCGAAACGAGGGGGCGTTTTATCGCACCACCAATCGATTGCGCTTAAGGCATGGTTTGCGCTGGCGAGGCGTTGCGCGTGAGCTGGCGCAAGATATCGCTTCGGCGGCGGCTATGACGCCGCACCTTGTGCCCCGTCATTGGCAAACGTCGCATCGCAGGTGGCGCAGGGGTCGCGCCGGTCAGGCGGAGTCAGCTTTGCCGCCTCAGTTTCAACATGGCCGCTCAGCTTTGCGCCTGGGTTGATATGGCCGAGGTGCGCGCGAACCGTGCGGGCCGAGATGATGGATGGCCGAGGAGCGTTCGCAGGTCGCAATGAGGAGTGTTTTTGCATGACAGTTAAAGTGATGATGATGGATGGGGCCTTACCCATTCATGGCTGGACAAACCGCAGCCCTATCAAACAGATCAAGCGGGTCTCGACCTATCGTCTTGCGGCGACGGAACGCATTGGCCGCAAGCCCGGTCAGCAGTATGTCGGCCCAGGGGCCGATCAGATTACCCTCCAAGGTTGAATTTCTGCCCAATTGGAGAGGGGTAAATCAAAACCAACTTGAACCTTTATGCGGCGCAAAGCCGGACGGGGTAAGGCCGATGATTGCTACTTGGAGGGGCACGGTGCGTTATGTCCTGGAGAATTGGGTGATCCTTAAGATCGAGGGGGAAACCGGCAACGAGCTTGAGGCCAACGGCGCGGCGCACGTTGAATCTCGTTTTTTCCATCACATTAAAAGAGTATGCGTGGAGGACCAAGGCGGTTTCGGTGGGGTTTGGTCTGCGTCGCGGCGCTTTCCACCTTGGCGATGGTGGTATGAATCTATCGCACCAAAGACGGCGACGTGCTCGGACCATGTGTGCGCCAAGCATTACGGCGATGCACCATACCGCGTCGAGGACGTCCTCGACGCAATCCCGGCCTTTGCTAAACCCATGGCCGGTCATGCCGTCTGGGCTGCTCATCACACTACCTGTCGCCGCAAAGGTGACTTCAGAAGCCCCCCAACAATTCTGGCTTTGGGATTGATCGCATTTGGACCCCAGATTTCAAAGTTATTCGCAGATGGTTGTGAACATCACCAGCCAGATCCAAGGATCGCCCTTGAAACCTTCACGGCACGGATGAAGCCGGTTACAATCCGACACGTGGAGATCACGCTTTGATTGACCGCGATTAATGCAATCGAGCTGCCTTCGCCCGGTTGCCCGTTGATCGTCTTTATGGGCTATAAGGGAGACCTTTCCTAGCCCCTATGGGCATTATTCACCGCTGATGAGGTCGGAGCGAAGGGGGCCACGGATCGGGTAATTATCCGAGGCAAAGCCCGTGAACCTTGGTGGGCCGATCAAGGAGCGAAAATCGTAGCTGGATGAAAAGACCATTGAGGAGATTATCGTTAAGATTTTGCCGCCGTGAGCACAGCCTAGATCCAAAAAGTTGCCGAGGCGCTCAAGCCATTCGGTCTATGAGCACCTCGATCAGACGACCCGAAGCGATATCCAAATTTTCTGAACCCGTATAGGTCGAGTTCATGATGCCATCGCCACGCGTCAAAGGCGAGGCCCTACTGTCATCGCCAAGGGCGAAAGCCACTTACGGCCAGCGGCCGTCCGATTGATCCCGCCACACGATCACCAAATCCGGCAAAGCTGTCCTGGTCGATGAATTTTGCAACGCGCGGCAATTTCATTCCAGTAGGAGGGGCCAACTGGCACAATTGAGGCGAACAGGGCGAGAAAGAGACAGTGACGGCGGGCGAGGGATCGCCGGTCAAGAAAGCTGCGCACGCCCACAGCACTCAAGTAGAGGGCAGACGGGCGCGGGGCCAAGGCCAAACTCACCGAAGAAGCGCGGCGATCACACCCTCAGCACCACTTATGCAAAGTGATCCGGGCTCGTTCATCTCTGGAGGTCAGATCGTTCGCGTTGGGTTTCCGAATTGGGGTGGCTGGCATATGGTCGATTCAAGAGCGCGCGGCACATTGATCGACGGCGGCGGCTTTTCAACGGAAATCGATACCGAAAAAACCAAACTAAATTAGATGCACAATCCAAGCGGATCGTTAAAACGTAAGACGATCCGTAATTAAAGAAAATTTGAATCCGGTACCACTTTGTGGGAAAATGGCGTCACGACATTTATTTTCGCCTGCCGTTGCTTCGCCGTTAAATAGGCGCGGGTCCGGGCCGCTTGGGGACATACGAAAAAAAAGGCCCAGCGCACTGCGCTGGCCTTTGTCATTTTCAAAGCGTGGTGCGTAGGCTCAGCTGCGCACACCGGCGAATTTTTCCGCCCATTTCTCGCGGCTGTTCGTCCGTGATTTTTGCGAACAGGACTTTCTGGGCACTTCAAAGGCGTGACCGGGGGCCAACGTGTTGCCAATCGGCGGGCACATGTCGGGGCCAAGCTGCGTTTTCAACCTTCATGCTCTTCTAGCATGCTCGCCGCGGCGGTGGGGATTGAAGGGGGCAGGAGGGAACGGCATAAGCGGGATCAATCAATGTCCCAGACGTACCTCGCGGCTTGCTGTCAGGTCCTTCTTAAAGGTCGTCCAAAGGCGCCTGCGCCTGCAGGTATTCGTTGCCCCGCGGCCCAGATCGCGCGCAATTCGGCGGGCGGATTTGCGGACCTCCATCCGCCTCCCCATCGCAGTTTGATAGCGGGCAACACGTTCGGTCAGATCCGCGATCAGCGCATGTTCTTCGGGGCCGTACTCGACCGCTGAGGGACGGTCTTCGCTGAACTTTCGAGCGCAGGGAATTTGGTGATGCGACTTGATAAAGTTGCCTAACTCATCCGCCATTTGATCCTTGTTCACGGAAGACTGGAAATTCTCCCCATGTGAATTCGGCGTCCGAGGGTTTTCGGCGCGTGGGACAGCAGCCACCCAGCGCCAGTAGTCGCCGGGCAGGATTTTTCAAAGCGCCTGGTCCATGAACACACGCGCCCGCGCGACGGTAGAGAAAAACTGGGCCACCGTCATAATTGAGGTAGTTGAAGGACTGATTTGTAATCCACAAGCTTCACGGCTCTTGCGACCCATAATCGTCGCCGGAAAAGCCGAGCTTGTGGAAGGGGGGACGTTGTCCTTGCCCATTTGAACTGGGTATAGCGCACGTTCGTCCGCCGCCCTTGTCGGTACGCCACCAGCGTTCCCAATCGGTGCCCTTTTTCCAGCGTCGACCCATTTCCTGCGCGGCAGGCGATGTATTCCGATGGGCGCGTCGAACCAGACGTAGGAACACCTTGCCTCCAGCCGGCCAATCGGTATTCGCGCGTTTGACGGCACACCCAGTTCAAGGTCGCGGTGATGCCACGGTCCTGAAGACCGGTCGCCATGCATGCAGCCATTTCTTGGCAATAGAGGTGGTCAGCACGGGCCAGTTCGCCTTGTGTTGATCCATGTATTTCAACTTGTCCTTCATCTGCGAACTGGCGCAGGAAACAGATGTTTGGTTCGCGCGCATCTCGAGTCGGTGGCACCGCGACACGGTGGAACGCGGGTTGATCCAGGTCTTTCGCGGGTCGAGCTGTTTGGTGCAGTTGTCACACTGGTCGCCGCGCGCGTCTTCAAAAGCCGCAGTTGGGGCAGGTTGCCTTCGACATAGCGGTTCGGGCAGGAAACGCCCGTCGTTTCGGAATTAGATCTGCGCTGTCGACTTTTCGATTCAGGCCTTGGTCAACAGGCTGCGGCGAAATGCTGGTCAGCACCTTGTTGTGCGTGCTGGACGACCGGCCAAAAAGTGATCGAATGACAGCCGAACCCGTCGGCGAATGCGGGCCTGCAACCTCGTGCATTTCCGCGCAATATTCAGCAACAGGTTTCCCGCCTGGCCGCGGCCAAGGTTCAGGCCGGCGTGCCGTGTTCATCCGTGGCGCCACAAGGAACAGAACTTCGTGGCCGCGCCCGCGCAGATAAAGCGGGCATAGAGGTCCGCAGGCAGTGGCTGCCCACAAATTACCAAATGTTTGATCCCGTTTGATTATTACGGAATGCGGAGGTGATAAGTGGCGCGTCGATGACTTGGACCCCGAAACTGCTTTTGCAACGTCTTCTAGCGCAGGCCGGCGGGGCAAGGGCTTAGGGGCGTTCGCGTTCGCGACTTGCGGCGCATTCCAGGCGGCCAATTTGGTGAAAGACCGTGCGCGGCGCATAGAATAGGGGGTGCGTTTTGTCGCTGTGGGGCGGCGCGCCGCATGCGGGTCAGCTCCGGAAACAGAACCAGACCCCCATTGCCCGACCGATGATTCATGTGAACAAGCGCCGCGGGGACCAAAGGCTTCGATTCAACACCGATTGCCATGATTAGGGCTGCAAAGATCGGGGCCCCCCCCCCAACGGGGGGGGGGCCCCCCCCAAAAAAAAAAAAAAAAAAACCAAAAAGAAACATCAAGGCTGCTGACAGCTCTACCCGTTCGGAGCTGTTGGCAAAGTTCATGGGCGTGGGGGACGCCGCGACGGAATAGATCGAAAGGTCGTGAGCCAAAGAAGCTCGCGCGGAGGAACACGGCCTGCGTGCCCATTGCCAGGCCGACATAACAGTACCGCGCAACTAAACCATCGACGCGCGGACAGGCCAGATCAGCAACCCAGCGGCGTCGAATTTTTTTTATCGGCTAGCCAGCCAACTGGAATTGCGCCATCGCGCCCCCGAGCCGAAGGCCGACAGGAAAACCCAACGCGATTCTGACCGGCTGTAAGCCCCGACCTTCTTGCTCCGTAGATCGGCCCGACATCCGGAAGGATGCGCTCGAACAAGGGCTGCGACGGACCACCGCAGCAACCGCCAAGGGGGGACCGCTGAATGGGGGGGGCCAGCTTGGGGGCGGCAAACGTCCCTTTTCAGGGGTTTCGGGCTGGGGCAGGCGGGTCAGCACCAGGGGGATCAGCGCGGCGCAACACAAGGGATCGCCAACAGGTTTGTAAAGACCCACATAGGATGCAGGTGCGAGCACGCCGATGGATCATCTTGTTGCCGCCAACGACCCGCTGGTGTCGACAAACGCGTACGCCCCCATGGTCGGCCCGCCGTCTCGTGGTAACTTTTGGGCCTGCAACCATGCCTCTACGACCGATGTTAACCACCCTTGCAACGGCAGAACCCCCGACCGCGGGACCCGCATCGTGCCCAGGCATAAGGGGTCCAAGCACCATTTTCATATGCGGACAAGGCCAGCCCAATCGGGCCCCCTGTCGCAGTACAGTAAAGGGCTGCCAAAGGCGCGGCTGTGGGCCGGGGACGCTGCCCAAAAGACGGCCGGCGCGCCCCGCAGGCCCAGAAAGAACCCCACGGAAAAAATTGCGCCGACCCCCCAACAGGGGGCCGATCTGCTGGTTGGTAAAAAGCCAAACTGGATTGACCGACAGCACGGTATCAATGGGCCCCCACAAACCCCGGGCCGGGACGACCCAAAAAAACTGGTAAAGCAAAAAAAAAAAATGGGGGGACAAAAGATTAAAAAAGGGAAGAAGGGGCGGGGGCGGAAGCGGGGAAAATTTCTTTTTTTCCTCTTCCCCTTG
>Ga0163217_1053601_pt1 | contig 11235 bp, 6 predicted proteins | sample SynspAceP_FD_185933 | JGI IMG/M metagenome (GOLD analysis project Ga0163217, IMG submission 185933) | Saline lake microbial communities from Ace Lake in Antarctica - Synechococcus sp. Ace-P (PacBio error correction) | ecosystem: Environmental > Aquatic > Non-marine Saline and Alkaline > Saline ... | reverse complement strand
GAGCGACGGACTGCGAGCTCGAAGCTGTATTGCTCGTCAAGTCACCAGGGTTGTTGTTCTGCTTGATTCAGATACTGAGGTTGAGTCTCTTGGTTTTGTTCACATTGACTTGAAACTGGTGCATTCTGCCTTTATTTCTGACGGTTGGCCCAGTACTTTTACGACAACTTGTCAAACAACCTTGGCTTTCGCAGTATGTTGATGGCTAAGTTTATTCTCATCGCTGGGGTGCTTGAGCAACAACTTTATTACTGCGTCAGTGTTGTTGTTTTCTTTAATCCGTATCTACACGCACATACGGACGAGTGTTCTGCGTTTTGCGACGTTCGCCACACGGTTCGTTTTCTTAGGCGCTGAGCGGCAGGTTATTTGTCCATTGTTTATCGGACAGGTAACTCAGTTGTGGTCGACGTTTCTTCGCGGGACGCGGTCTTATTGCGCTTGTCTCATCCCGACGTGGCTTACGTCCATTACGAAGTTTGCTTTGTTCGTTTCCAGCTGCAGTGGTCTCATCAGTGCGCTCTTCTTCAACGACTTGCAAGCTTTTGTTATTTCTGTCATTCGATTGTTGCGAGTATTACGCTGGCCACGTTCTTGGTACGGGTATGGGTTTCTTTTTGGTACTTCAACTGGTCAGGTGAGCTAAATAAAACCACGTTAACCAGCCTACTTATTTTTCCTAACACCAGGCTGATTTGCAGCAAGTTGCTGTATGCCGACACTCGGCGGAGGCACATCGCTGGTTTGTCTGGTGATACTAAACTTTCTAACGCCGGCTGTTCACGGGTAACAGGGGCCGCGACGGTGCGATCTGCAATAGTTTCTTCTACTTCAACCAAGGCAGGTTGAACTCATTTCCTGTAGGACATTCATCTGGACGACGAGCTAGGGTATAGTGAGAGTCTCTGAATTTTGATAGGAATAATGATTAACTGCACGCCTGACGCTTTTTCAATGCTAGCCAACTGAACGACGTTTTTCCATTTAACAAAATAGGTGCAACGTTGACGGTAGCTGCGCTTCAATTGCCCGTATTGTCTCTTTGATACTTTCTATCTTCCATGATCCGAAGAACGGATAAGCCAAAAACTCTGTGCCACGGACAGTTACCGGACCAGAACAGCGAGGACATACGTTGTGCGCAGGAATCACCCAAGGATGGACGCAAACGTTGGCGAGACATTTCCATTTAAACCAAAGCCGTTGAAATATCGACCTAATTGCACTCTAGCGACGTTACATAGTTTAAACCGATCTTTAAGACGATTTTCTACTTCTCGTGGACCGAATGGAGTCATATCGATGAATCGAAACCACCCAAAACCACCTAAAGCACGTTAAGGCGTAACGTCTGCTACTTCATCGCAGCTTCAAAGGTTAGTATTAAAGGCTGTTCTTCAATATCTCCGCCTTTTGTTAGCACGGCTGAGTTGACATCAAGTAGAGGTAAGAGCTTCTGGAGGGTCGATACTACAGAGCCCACCTGAAGGTAAAACGGACCTCACGTGAAAGGCAGATTCTTATCTGGACTTTCTATTTGATAATACTAAATAAGGGCACTTCACCGCGATAGAAGCTTCCACTCGATTAACAAATCAGGACGCATTGTTGAACGTGTTTTAAAGCGCGCTCATACACATCGCATTTTGATCATTAGGATCTCACCAATGTCACGACGCAGGTAATCACGCAGTTCAGCGAACAACCACCATGCAACTTTCTGATGCATCAAATGGAGCTGGGCGAAGAATCGGCAATTTCTTTTGATACTGACCAGCCGCTGAAAGATAATCTAATCATAAGCCATTTTCAGGGGATTCCCTGTAACCGGCAGTACGCACAATCAAGCCCATACCGTCAGGTTAATTCTAAGCCATTTAATGCATCTTTTAGGTCTGCGTTCATCGCTTCGATGCGGCGTGAGATTACCACCTGCTCGATGATTATTTAGGCATAATACTAAAGTAACTTGCCAGCCAAACTAATAAAGGTTTGTTAACGCAGCGCCTTTTGGCCGCTTCTTCTTTATCGATTTGCACAATAACTTGCGTGGCCTTCTTTGAACCGTCTTTGATATTTGACGACCATCATTTGTAGCCTTGGCGGAATATTTCCCGGGCGCAATTTTCTTTTAAGGGTTAAAAACCGTGACGGTCAGCGCCCCATAATCACAAAAGCGGCTTCTAAAACTAGGTTCGAGCGGGTAATAGTCCCTTTGTAGATATTGGATTTTTCTGTTCATGACCTGGGCTTTCAATATCCAAAATTCATACTCAGTTTTTGTGACCATCTACCAAGTGCAACGCGCAGGCTCTTCTTGCTGAGTGCTTGAATTAACATTCTTTTCATTTCTTGTTTGCTCGGTAAAGTACCGGGACCGCTCTAGATGAAAGACCTTGCAGGGTGATGTGATAATTCTATTATGCACCTCACGACGTATGCTTATTTTAAAGTTTTTTTAACGCTAAGTTCTTAGTCATTATTTAGTAATGCTTTGTTATTTAACAACTTTTACCCAAATTCTTTGGCGTGGGCAGTGGTAGGGACGCAAAGCGAGTTTATCCCAAATTGTTTTTAGCTATAGCTATTCTTTAAAACTTTCAAGCATTCGAGGCCAACTTACTTGTGCGGTATTCGGTTTGGACTCAGGATGCCTTGTCAATTCATTTACATTCTTTACATCTTTGTGGCGATCGATAGTTAAATTAAACGCGTGATGTCTTGGTTCTGTTTAATTCACACTGTTGAAAGTGACTCACTCACAGGTTGGCATGTCTTGCTTATATACGACGAAGGGTCGTTTTGCTCACAGACAGGTTTAATAACATCTGTTTGTTTTTTAATATTTACTTCATTGCTATAAAAACGGGAGCGCTTATTATCACACAAAGGGTTTTTAAAAAACTAGCAAGTTATTAAAACGAAGCGCAACAATAGTCATTCCAACTAAAATAGCAGGCGTATGAGCGACGAAACATTTTGAAATACAATTTTCATACTATTGAAACCTGAGCTGGGAAGGGCAGAGGTATTTGATAACTTTTTACGCCACCACTGTTAAAAGGTGTGCCCAAGAGCCTGTATTTATCGGATTTACGCAAAAAGGTTGAGATCCGCGTTAATTAAAAAGCGCGGTAAAAGCCTGAATATAACGCTGTTGGCTAACGAGAACTAGGTATCCCACCGATTAGGGTGTCTGAGCCAGTGAGTTAACCTTCAACTAAACTGGATAAAGTAGCCCAGTCTTGAAAAATCATATTCATTTGAGGATGAAGAATATTTGTTTGAACAAACCCACTGTACGCAGTGCATTGGTGGTAGTGGCTGAAGTTCGAGTAAATGAAGCATGCGTGCACTTCGCCCCACGCAAAAAGTTTTTAGAATTGGTGCATCGTTTAGACCGAGACACCCGGGGTTATAATTGCTTTTTTTATTTTAAAAAAAAAGCCGTTTTTTCACGCTTAAAAGCTTGCACGAAACAACTACGAGATTAAACAAGTTGATAAAACCGCTTTCAGGCCTAGTTAGCCGCAATTGCCGGATAATCGTTTTTAAAGTAAAAAAAGGCCCCATTGATTAAAAAATGTGCTCAAAATCTGGTGAGCGTATGGTGTCGGTTAACGGAAGTAGAAGGAAGGCGTCAGAAAACGTTTTCTATTAATTAAATAGTTATCGTGACGCAACCCTTAGTTGAAGGCATCTCCGATCACAGGTCGCACCCATCAAATTAGAAGTGCCACTGTTTACATGCTGGCATTGCCATCGCTTGTGACATAAATATGGAGATAATAATTTTTTGATAGCTTTAGAATGCAACGTTTAGGTTTAGCACGTTGTTTTACATGCCTATTCGCTTCCCTGTTATTCACCCCAATTCAAACATGAACGGGTAAGCTTCGAGCACCTTTGGATAAACGCATTAAAAATGCACTGAATAAGTAGAAAAAGAAAGCGCATAAAATTTTGTTTTAGAACCGTCCCTCTTACCCTTTTATTAGGAGGGGGATTGTTCATCCACTTGATAAAGTCAAAAAAATATCTATTCCCCAGTTAGTAAATAGTTCACGAGGGGCAATTTATATATATCTTGAATCGCGTCTTCAAGTTATCAAACAGAGCAATACCCAAATCCTTCACTTTTGAAAACTGCCGGGCGCCAGTGTCAAAGGTTGTTCAATCATTCAAGGGAATGTTGGATTTGCTTATCACTAAGCGGCTTAAAGTGACGCAAATGTTTCTACAATTGTTTGCTGTTCTTTGGTCGCAGCATTTAAAAAAAACATAGGCCAGTATAAAATGTCCAACTTTTTGGGCCACTTAATTTTGTTAATTGCATTCGGCTTGTTGAAAAACCTCCAGGTTTACCGAGTACCTCCTGATACACATTGGCCAAACTGATCAGAACCTATAATATAGGCAAATCGTTGTGTAGAGAAAGCGATAGCAGCGCTTTTAGGGTGGCAAGCCGCGCCCACTTGTTTCCTCCACTTTTCTTTAGCGAGTGGGCTTCATCTATATCGGGTTGACGACATGAAAAGTAGGGATAATTTTGCCAGTAATGCCAGAGCGGTAGGTGAAACTTGATGCTAGAATGATTTTCATAATGAGAAAAGTCGGAAATCCACAGTAATAGTTTGACACATAAAAGCATATGATTGTGGTTCTTATACTGTTTTTAAGTACATTTCTTTGACTAAAGCCCTTTGACTCTATAAGAGATTGCGCGCGCTATGCAAAAAGTGAAACTGCCGAAACCAGGTAGACCCAATCAAATAGTGCTAATAAACGTTCCGAGTATCGCGGCGTATGTTGACTGTGATATGTTAGATTGTGTGAAAAACAGTTGCTGGTATTGACGATGAAGTGGAGATTGAAGTTTAAGTTTAAAAAAAAGACGAGCAGGGTCTTTACTTACTTGAAGGACACATGTCCATGTGCCGCATCACTTTTGTTGTCCAAAGATGTATATAAACGTCTTTGCTCATCAAAATAAACGTATCTTTTGTTTCAGTCCAGCTGCAGGGTGCTGATAAAGAAGATTATAGATGAGATTACGGACCTTACGAACCGGTTGAGTTGAGGTCAATGACCATGGAGAAATCAACTTACTTCAATGTCTTGAGGACGAGCTGATATGATCTTGCCTATGTAGCCCTTCATCAGAGGAGGATTGCCCAGTGTTAAAAGCGGATAATATTGAGTTTTGGAGTAATTGAAACCGGCCGATGAGCGGCCAAAACCCGCGCGGTTTTGAAAAGAACTTAGCGAGACAGGAGCAAGCAAATGGCTGTACAAAAGAGTAAAAATCCCGTTCAAAGCGTGCGTATTGCGCGTTCACATTGATGCATTAGGTACCACTACTGTCAGTAGATTCAACGTCAGGTGAGGACGGCATGTTCGTTCATCACGTGACTGCTGATGAGTTACTATAAAAAGGCCAAAAAAGTCCTTTCTCTTTAATTTAAAGAAGTATTGACTTTGAGTTCGTTCTAACCTAGCGTTAGATATTCATGGGCGGCGATTTCGGCCCCCATATATTTTGCCCGCCGCATTAAATTCTCTATTAGAAAATCCAAATTTTACGCTCATTTTATCAATGGGCCTATTGAAGCTGTTAGAAGCTTGGATACAAACAAACACCCGATATCCAAAGCCGTTCACACATTGTCTGATTGTCAACAAGTTGTGCATGGGATGAAGCCGCCCATTGCGCACTGAGAAATAAAAAAGATTCACAAAAATGCGCCGTATGCTTAATTTAGTTGAGCAAGGCCAAGCTGATGGTGTTGTTAGTGCCGGTAATACTGGGGCCTTACCCTTGCTATGGCCTACATGTGCTTAAAATGTTACCAGTGTTCATCGGTCCAGCGCTATTTCCTTAATGCCCACAGTGGATCAAGTGTAAAAGTTATTTACTTGATTGGGGGCAAATGTCGATTGTGACTCAGAAGTGCTGTTTCAATATGGGTGATGGGTTCGTTATTAGCCGAATGTCGTGGGGAACTGGAATAAACCCAAAGTCGGTTGTTGAACGTATAGGCTCAGAACAAGAATAAAGGCCAAGAGCGCGTCAAAGTGCACGGCAAAAATGTTGCGTGAAAAGTCCTAGTATTTAAACTAATGGTGCAATGTAGAGTAATGATTATTTTTTAGTCAAAAAAGCCGATTTTGTCATGTCACTGATGGTTTTTGCAGCAATATTGCCCTTAAATCATGTGAAGGCTTTGACTTAAGTTAGTGATTAACGAAGTTAAAAAAGCCTCTAATTCAGAACTGGTTAAATCGAATTTTAGCTAAAATTGCCCTCCCTTTACTGGCGGAATAACTATTGCGATGAACCCCGACCAGTATAACGGCGGGCTAGTCTGATAGGATTGCGCGGGATTGTGGTTAAGAAGCACGGGTAATGCCTCGTCTGAGGCTTGTTATATTGCTATTCACAAGCAGCAGAAGAATCTCTATGCAGGTTCGACAAAATTAAAAGATAAAATAAGAAGCTGCTTAAGGGAGCTGCACTAAAATACATGAAATTAAGAATAATTGGCCACGGGTAAGTATTAATCCCAAGTGAAATACGTACTAATGCGACTTGGCACTATGGTTGATAACCACTGATGACGGGATAACGGATCGTTACCGGTATCAAGAGCGAAGAATTATAGGGCGCAAATGGAACAGCTGCCCACTATGGGCGTTGTGAAGCGAGTAAAAAAAGCAATAGAAGCAGCTAACATCGAATCTAAATCCATAGATATGATCGGTTTTTTTGTGCAACCACCAGGTGGCGCATATAGCCTGCCTAGTACAGCCTGGGAGATTCAAAAAGCCTTAGATTTTAAATGGCATTACCAGCCTTTGATGTGGCGGCGGCCCTGCGGCGGTACTGTTATGCTTTGAGTTGTGGCTGATTCAATATAATTAAGACGGATATGGTTAAAACGCGTTTTGGTGATTGGCACTGATTGTTTAAGTCGGATGATGACCTAAAGATCTACCATGGGTGATATTTATTTGGTGACGTGCGGGCTCAAAGCCATCATCGAAGCAAGCGAAAGCCAGGTATATTGTTCAAACCCACATTAATGCTGCTGGTTCTTATTGGTGACCTTTTGCTATAGCATCCAAAACCATGGTGATGAGTTTCCGTCGCATCAAAATTGGGGCTCGAAATGAAAGGCAATGAGGTCTTTAAAGTTGCCGTCACTAAATTAAGCGAGATGTTTAAACAAACATACCGCGAACAATATGCCAAAAGTCTGATCTAGGATGGTTAGTACGCATCAAGCAATTTAGAATTATTAAGCGGACAGCTAAAAAGTTTGAAATGTCTTTAGACCCCAAAGTGGTTTTGACTTAAGAAATATGGTAATACTTCTGCAGGCAACGACCTACCGCCTTAGATTACTGCTATACGTGATGGACGCATTACAACGCAGGTCAAACTTTATTATTAGAAGCTTCGCGGCGGCTTCTTGCTTGGGGCGTCCTAGCTTTAGTACGTTACGTCAATTTTTTATCTGAGCAATTTATATGAGTTAATGAACGAAGCGTGGATTTTTCCCATTTAGGTATGTTAAGTGACACTGGTGACTGATCATCCTTCAATTTTGGATGTATTGCGCAAGCCCCAGCGAAGTCATAGGTTCATACTTGTGTGGCAAGGTTGCTGCAACAAGATGAAAGTAAAGCTTAATCAAAACGCACATAAACTCAACGCTTTATTATAGCGGCGAGTTATTGCCTTGTTTAAGTATGATAGAAAATGGTAGTAGAGCCTTACGTGTTATATGGCGGGGCATTTTGCTCTTGGTGGTTATTCGGCTTAGTCTGCGAGGCGTTATTAATTGTCCGATGGGATCAAAATTGGTTGAAGCGAGAGGCCAGTTAGCACAAGCGGTGCCTGCAGGTACTGGTGCGATGTATGCATTCATTGGTTTAGACGATACAAAAGTGATTCAGACTGTGATAAAAGCGCAGCTTGAGGACTCAGAAGTAGTTTCGCTGTGAATTTTAAATTCCAACCAGGGCAAGTCGTTATTGCTGGTACCACATTGGCAGCTTAAAGTCGCTCTGAATACTGTAAAGGAAAATGGTGCAAAACGTGCACTTCCTCTATCAGTCAGCGTTCCCTTCACACTGCGCCTTAATGCAGCTGCGGCTGATAAATTTACAGAGTTATTGTACAACATTGAGTTCTTTACGCCCAAATACCAGTGATCAATAACGTAGAGTGACAATTGAAACTGATCAAATGAATTAAATTAGGCATTTAGTGAAACAGCCTTTTACAGTCCAGTGAGATGGACTGAGACCCGTAGTCGATTAGCTATAAAGCGTAAACGAGTTTATTTGAAATTGTCCAGGCAAAGTTACTGACTGGTTTAGCAAAACGGATTGACAAACGTGTTAGCTGTGAGCTAAATTCCTAGAGTCTAATTGCTAGTAAAACGTTTAAAAGTTTAGGATTTAAATAACGAGAAAATTATGTCAAATTTTTAAATGGGAAAAATAGCCTTATGACCGTGCAAGTCGCGGAATTGTCCGAGCTATTGCGAAAGCTTGTAGTCAGGCGCCACTGTGACTGCACTGCTACTTCACAAAAATGAGCTGATGCGATTAGTAAATTATCTCGGTGATAATGGGGTAGGCAAGGTACTCAATCTGCCGATGGCAGCTCTATCCAAACCTTATTAGATCAGATCAATCGAAGACCATGGTGCATGATAGATAATTAATAAGTGCAGGTATTACGCGTGATAATCTATTGTTGCGTATATGAAAGATGACGAGTGGCAAGAATATTTATGGACACTAATTTAACTAGCTATTTAAATTATCTAAACAGTACTGCCGTGATGATGAAAAAGCGCTTTGTCGCATAATAAACGTTGGCTCAGTAGTAGGAGACGGAAATTGCGGGTGGTCAAGCCAATTATGCCGCAGCTAAAGCGGGTGTAATAGGTTTTAGCAAGTCCAGGCGCGAAAAGAGGCGCTTCAGAGCAATTACTTTAATGTTGTGGCGCCTGGGTTTATTGACACTGATATGACCAAGCTTGAGCGACGAGCAGAAATCCACTATATTGCGGTGATGTATACCTGTAAAAATCGTTTAGGCTTACCTGAAGAAATGCCCCGCAGTGTATTTTTAGCCAGTTAATGACGCGGCTTATAATCCCGGTGTTTGAAACATTAACATGTCCAATGCGGCATGATTATGTGTTAAAAAAAATAGCAGGTAGACCATATTTGTGTGTCGGCTTCGCTTTTAATTATTATGTTGATTAGACTCGTGGTAGGTTGGTTTACCAGAAAGGAAGTTATCGACGGCTTGCGAAGGGATGACTTGGTGATACACTACACGCAAATTTATATCTAGAACTCTTTAAGGATAACTAGAAATTATGAGTACAATCGAAGAAACGCGTTAAAAAATCATTACTCGAGCAACTGGGTGTGTAAAGACAGGAAAGAAGTTAAACCAAGAGCTTGTTGATGAGATTTGGTGACGATTCATTGGATACCGTTGAATGGGCTCATGGCTTCCTGAAAGAAGAATTTGATACTGAAAATCCCAGAATGAAGAAGCTGAAAAAAAAATTACAACTGATTCCCAACTGCTATTGGATTACGTACCGCTCATAAAGACGCGTAAAAGTCCAAAAAAAACGGCTCACTCTGAGCCGTTTATATTTGTCACCTATCTACTTGTATATCGTTTCGAGGCTGCTGTGTCTAAACGGTCGCGTAGTGACTGCGTCTTGTATGCTCTCGCCTTGGTATATATCTGATTCATTGCAGAGCAATATCCTTAGCTGGTTGTGTCAGGTGGGATGGTCCCAAACGTCTTTTGATGCGAGTTGGAATTACCACACTCGTTTGCCGTGAAGTCAAAGACTTTAATGTGGAAAATTATATCCGAAGAAAGAAACCAAAAAAAATGGATAATTTATCCCAAACTTGGGTGAGTGTGCGCGTGGTAAACAAGCATTGGCTCATCTGGATTAGTGGTTACTAGCGAAAATTGCCGCCTAGGATCGTGTTGCTGTTCGGTTCAGGTATTGGATGGTTTAGGTATGGAAATTGAAGAAAACCATTAGTCGTTTACTCGAATCAGGCCCCGTAAAATATCACCATTTTTGTGCCCGCCGACCATTAACCAATATGATTTCTGGTTTCTTTCCATAATGGAAGGGACTTTAAAGGACCAGAAATTTAAATATTGGTAAACCCGCGTGTACCACCGGGTACATAATATTGGTATTGCTGCCGAGGAACTAGTCGTTATGGTGATGCTGATGCCCATGTAGCCGGTGGTTTGCGAATCCACCGTGTGCGGACTTGTGTGGGTGGTTTTGCCCGCAGCGCGCGCTTTATCAACCGTAATGACAGCCAACGGACAGCGAAGTCGTCCTTGGGATAGAAGGACCGAGGAATGGTTTTGATGGGGAGAAGCGCCGTGTTATTAATGCTGGAAGAAATTCATGAATTGTCGCCTAAAACAAGCGCGGTGCAACATCTACGCTGAATGGTAGTTTTGGCGATGAATGGGTGATGCTTAATCATATGGACGTCTCCGTCCTGAAAAAGGCGAGGGCGCAGCAGGCGGCTATGCGAAAAATTGCTATAAAAACGGACGCTTGAATATTACGCCACAAAGTATTACTATATTTAATGCTCTGGTTTACATCAAAACTCCACCGGGTGATATGGCCGGAAAAGTTGCTGCCAGTTAAAAGTGTCTTTTTGGCTTAAAAACCATGCCAATTTCGGGTTCTAGTGAGTTCAACTTAAATCGATGGACAGGGCCATTTTGTTTGGGCGCGGCCGGTGCTATCGAAAAGCTATAAATTTACGATTTTATTGCCCTGAGAGATCAAAATTGCACCGCCCGAACGAATTAAATTTTAAGATAAATCCCGGCGGAAGGGGCTTGGATTTAGACTGTTGTAAACGCTTAATTTACGGCCAGAAAAAGGTTAACTTAATGGGATTATATTTGCCCCTGTTTGTTAAACTCTTTTTGTTTTGGCCTGGTACTTTTTAAACGGCTCATTGTTGTTTAAGAAAGGTCTAATTTCATGGCATTTAGTGTTGCGTTAAAACAAGTGCAAATTATGAAAGCCCAGTTTGTTGGGCTTTTCTTATGTTGAGGCGTTTTCTTAATTGAAATAAGTTTTAATGGTCAAATACAAACCATATATGCCTCTACCAGAGCTTTACACTATATCTCTCTCT
>Ga0163217_1009828_pt1 | contig 11235 bp, 5 predicted proteins | sample SynspAceP_FD_185933 | JGI IMG/M metagenome (GOLD analysis project Ga0163217, IMG submission 185933) | Saline lake microbial communities from Ace Lake in Antarctica - Synechococcus sp. Ace-P (PacBio error correction) | ecosystem: Environmental > Aquatic > Non-marine Saline and Alkaline > Saline ... | reverse complement strand
ACGAGCGCCTAGGTTGAAGCAATAGCGAAGGGCTAAGATTATTCTCGTGGTTTACACAATTGTGGAAAACGAAGCTGAGTGAGAACGAAAAAAAAAATCATGAAGAATATAAAAACCGAGAATTAAGCTTGTATAAATTAACCGAAACGAGAAATAATGATTGAAGTACGGGAACCACGGTTGACGCACAATTCCAGTAGGTTATAGTCTCCATTGATTACCGCCGTTAGAAAGACAAACTCTAAATGCGAAACGTTACGGAATAAAAATTACCAGAAGTCCTTACAAATTACTACACGAAATTCAGAACCAAATACGCACAAGCCACAAACTTTAATAACCATCGATTGTTTAAGCACTAAACTGCAATAATCTAAATTTTTGGAATAAAACAAAAAGACTAACCAGATCAATTTAGCTGATAACCTTTACTTTTAGTATAACGATATAAGTGTCAAACTACTAAATAGGCAATTCTTCTTGTATTAATTGCTCTTTCTTTTGTTTACAAATTAATACATGCTAAGCCTTGCTATTGGAGAACTACCAGCCCAAAAGCTAAAAATATGCACCCCCTACCAATACTTAAGCGAGTAAAATAGATCTACCCATTCCCAATATCCAAACATGCGTATTGATGAACTCCGGCGCTAAAATATTTGGCGCGCTGTAAGCAAGAAGCCTTACCCATTATCTAAAGGCACTTCCAATTTCATTGATGAACGAAGCCAACTATTTCAGATAACCCTATAGAAGGTGTTGATTAGTAATGCATTTGCCGAAATATAGAAAGTAAACCAGTACAAGATAATTATTTACCCCAAGTCATAAAAGTCATTTGCCAATAATAAATAAGGAGTTCAAAGATAGCGAAATAAACAAGTACTTCAAATATTAAAAACGCAGACATGAGCGAGTGGGCATTAATATATCACGGCTACATATTTAAACGGAAAAGAGAACAAATGTCTCTTTTTAGACCATTTTAGGCACCCCAAAAAAAATTAACCGAAGACAATGACACAAAATAACCATAAACCACAGCACACGCAAATTCATCAGGCAGTATCCCACAGAAAGTGATTACAAAGGTAAAGACCCGCAACATACATCAAGTGACTTAAGAGTGCAACCGGTAACTATTACCATGCCAGAAAAAACCAGCCGAGTACCCAAAAAGAAATGGTCGTATTAACCCTAAAAGCAATCAAAGCCCCACCAAAAGTTCAGTATTACTTCAATACCTTTGTGTGGACACTACCATTCTTGGACTCTGAAGCTCTCAATTTTAATGATGATAATCAGGTCATCCACAACTAAAATTCTGGCACATGAGCAACAAAGAGTCCTACACATAGATCCCACTAAATAAACAGAAACCACTCCAGACCTAAAAACTAGTATGCCCTAGAATCCTAAGTTCCTATCAGGTACTCCAAATACGTTCAGACATACAGTTAATCTGAAAAACATTATTGCAATACCTAACGAAAACCCGAAAACGAGTAAAATACCCTGTGCGGATTTACTTTTTTAGCCAGTTTTGTGCACAAACAAAAGCACCAATACCAAAAATAATGACGTCAACATGTGAAGTAATTCCTGATAGAAACTACGATAGAAAAGAAAAAGAAGCTCTTCAGAAATAACACGATGCTAACCCAGATAACCAAACAGTATTGAAAGACGGTTGAACCACTACATTATGGCAAAGAAAACAACAATTTTCTTTGGAGGACAGTTATTTAGAACCAGAACAATACCAGTCAAGTAACCAGAAAAGCGGAAGCACCACTACTACACTTATGCACCCGTAACCAAGATATGCTGCCCAATTAAATTAATGACCCGCTAATAGGAATTATTAACCCCAAACAACCAGACACATTCCCGGATCAATTCCATAATTACACCAAACTAATTTCCCATAGAAGGAGCCAACCTATACCGCAAAACCTCCTTATGGCTACCAAGCTTAATATAATGCCATTTTTTGTTAGAACTTTATAGACTACTTATCTACCTTTAATAATATCTTAAGTTTCTTACACCCATAGACGATCAATAAGCTTACAATATGCACAACAATAAAAAGCACAAGTTAAAAACCCTTAGTATTGGTTATAACTTCATTTTGAGATTCACATTATTTATGATAATATAAATTACCCAGAAATAAAATAGCTGATTTCGAGGAAACTTATCATATTAACAATTCTCAGAATGTCGATCTTAATATCCACAAACTCAGAAAATATTTCTATAAACTTCATGAAACAATTCATTATTGTGACATTCAAATCTAAAAAATGGTAATCTTAAACGCGCATGAAAAGACATTTAATATCCACATATTGTTTACTATAAATTCTATGTTAACCTAATATTCACAAAACACAAAGACAGAGAAACGGTAACTTTGACCATCAGTGAAGCCCAGTACACATTATGGCGTTGCGACAAAATGAAATATATTAAAAGGTACATATGAGATACAGGAACGACATCGGAAGGGCAACTATTGAAAGATGGGCTTTCTCTCTAATTGAAAACTGTGAAAAACAAAGGAGGACAAAATTAATATATCATCAATTCTTGAAGACCTATTCCTATAAAACGCATGAAATTCAGCTTCATTTAACAATTGTATCATTAACATAAAGAGATTATGTAAACCTTTAGATGCAAGGTCACTGTAAAATTGCTCGTGTACCTTTCAAAAGCCATGCAAGTATGACATGCCACAGTAACCGCTTGTGTAAAACCCTTTAGATATTGTCAACGCACGCCGGTTCTTTTGCAGATCAGATTTTCGTGAGGAGCATACAAACTTGCCGGAAAGAGTATGTCTGCCGAAGAGGCCTAGGCCTATTACGTAGAATAGCCGGTGGCGATTGAGAGAAACACAAATCTTGTGATCGGTAATTCGGGTATTATTACATACCTTGTTACTTCCCTAATCCGGCATATAATATACCGTCAAAGAGGGAAGTTTATCGCATTTTTTTTTAAGGGAAGCCAAATACTTTTCATCGGAGTGAGAAATATTCTGCGAATACGGTCAGCAGCATTGTCCAGTGTATTTAACTAATGAAAGTGTTGACGCAGCCACAAGAGAAAAAAACTGAGATTGCAAAATAAATGTCTGTTGGCCGTGGGACTTGGAGAATTATACCCATAAATGGAATAAGGCTCATTTGGCTTAACATCACCATCCGTACGATTTAGCAAGCCTTATCAGAATTATAGTTCCAGATAATAAGTAAATCGCACAAAGAAGTAGAATCATTAGAGAGGTGAAGCGCCGGGAATGTGCAACATGCATAGTACGAATTAATTAGATTCTAAATAATGGACCGAATTCTTAAAAAGTTGTTATGAAGCAATATCAGTGCCTTAAATTCTTGATTTTAAACCCAAGAAGACTCATTAATGAATAGATGGTGTACGATTCGGATTAATAAAAATAGAAAAACTTATATTGTCCAAATACTATCATTAAAAGGATTTTCTTACGGAAAAAGATTGGGAGCATCTGCCCAGGCGATCGCTTGCAAACGACGTCTGATTTAGAATATCTAGTTCTTATTGCAAACTCAACTGATATTGAAAATTCGGCCCTCACTTTGAGAATTACTATAGAACAATTACTTTTCTAGCCAATGATCAATATAAACTTAGGCAAGGCCGACAGAATACTATGTATCCCCCAAACTTCACCGAAAAACTACTAACGACGATTTACCGACTTGAAAGTGGATATGGTGTTATGAGGCCAGAAATAACTAATTTTATAGTTTATTGAAACCGATATGTTCCTTCTACAAACCAAATCACTTAACGCGACTAAAAATTGGTAAAGATCGGTGGATTATTCTGACATTTCTACAGGAGCTTCAAACGTACTGTCCCCTAAGGAATTTCATTAGCTTAAATTAAATCAGGCGCAAAATCTCAATTTTCATTAGCCTACGGGTGAAATTTTTCAAAAAGAATACGAAAAAATGGCACTATTTAGAACTTTAACTCTGAATAGTCTTACTGCTGAAAAATAACCACTCTTGATTGCTAATTATCAATATAGTAAAAAAATAACAATCCTCTTTTAGAGCTGCAGGCTTTATACAAAGACAATTATAAAATGATTTAAGATAAAGTAATCGATCACCTTATTTGGCACTACCTAATTTATAGATTTATTCGAATTTCGAAGTAATGGGTAATGCAAAAGGAATCTATTATATTCTCGCGCCACCCCTGGCAAAAACCAGCACCGAAATAACAATAATAACAATCAAGAAAACAACTGATATGAGGTAGCGGGTTGTCCTACTTATTTCTTGACACAGAGAGGGATATATAAAACAATGTACCCACAAATGCGACCCAACATTTTGTTCTAAACACAACTGCCTTCAATTGTTCCTAAACACGCACTATGGCGCATAGAAGCCTGGGCAAACAGTCCAGGCCAGCGTACTGAGTTTATAACTTTTGCTATTACTGCGACGTACCGTCTACAGACCCTAACCAAAGAGAGCGTGGTTGGAATTGACGAGATCCTAAACAAAGACTAAAAAACTATCATTTCTCTTAACTTTTAATTACGCCGTAAATTTAATAAGGTCACAAAGATTTTGTACTTTCATCCATTAGCAATTGTCTAGGATACAGCAAATATACACATGGGATTACAATGATGCTAACAAAACAAAATACGAGCATATTAACCGCATCTAGTAACAATTTCACTAAGATGCGAGACCAGCTTCTTTTCGTAGGATTCTTTTGGCATAAGCGGACAATAAGCAAATTGATAACTTCAAGCTTGATATCTTTAGATACTTACAAAATAATTTATCCAAAAATACTACAGACTACAGGTCATTCTATTTACTAGTAAAAAAAATCGAAAATAGAAAATGCTAATCCGAAATTGCTAGAAACAACTAAATAAGAATAACTATAAATTATTGTAATCATGATAAACCAATAATTCTAATAATTGACAATTCCTTTTCACATCTAAAACTAAACAGCCAAACTCAACGTAACCGAAAAGCGCAAATGTACAATGCGTTTAGTTATGGGAACAAGGAAAAACATAGAATGCCGATCACAAAACATAGTTCGAACAGATTGCATCTGTAGCAAAAACTTGAATAATTGGCATAACGTCCTCATACGACTGTTTATTTGACAATACAGTTAGGCAGAATTTTACTGCTAAGATATAGCATTGCTTAACTACAAACTCACAAGAGCAAAAGCTTTTTTAGATACAGCAAAACATATCTTAATATCAAGAGATAATCCAGAGCATAACTAGTTAGGCGTACGGCAGCTACTAAAATACGACACTTACATTGCTTTAAATTAATGAATACGTGTCAGAAATACGGTTGACTTTGTCTGGGCGAGAATTAAATGCATTTATATATAATGCAGGAAAAACTATTTGCCACCGAACAAACCAGCTAACTATTAGCAAAGACGAGATCAGGATATGGGGTCGCAAGATTCTCATCAGATTGGACAATCAATTTACACTTTTTGTGAAGATGTAGACCGCTGCTATCAGGTATTGTTTTAAGAGGGAAAACAAACATTATTTATTATCCCATACAAACGGGCTAGATAGAAGCAGTGAAGATTAGTGCCCAATTGTTCAACAAAGAAATCTCCCTAAAGATAGCGAGAAGTTTCTTTAAAATTATATTTAGACTCCTAAAATTATTATAAAATAACCTAATCACTGTAAACTTATCCAAAGTTTGAACACAAGTTTTGCTTCTTAACCAAATGTATGAAATAATTTTCTGTAATTCCAAATATTACTTGTCTTATAAATGCAACACAAAGTTCGAATATAGCAGAAAAGAGCCGTAATGCATCACATCACCTTGATGTTAGGCTTGTTGCAGAATCTTTTCGTCCATTTAAACGGGGACCTACTCACCATCTGGACCTCTTTGGCAAGAGCTTGATTCAAAAATTCACATCAGAACAACACCAAAGTTAAACAAGGGGGTCGATAAATAGGCCGCGCAAAGTTGCGTTCAATTCTTTACAAATTAATAACTTACTTGTTGACCATACATTACATTTCCCGGCCTATCATCTAAGGTTCTTCAAATCTTCGTTTAACAAAGTTACCTATAGAAATAAATAATTAGGTCTCCAGACATTGTTCTTTCTTGGTACACCCTGCAACTATCTTTAAGTCACCGGATACAAAACAGCTGCACATAATTATCATCGAATTCGACGTTTTACAAACCTTTTATTGTTTAAATATCTTTCAGCCCCTATTGCAAAAGAGCAATTCATATACAATAAAGCTCTGTTGAACTATATTCTGTTTCCTGGTTCAACAGTATACGAGTATAACTTACACAACCAATATCACGGTTACCAATCTTCAACTCCATCAGGACTTTTTTCCTTGGCGGAGCTTTACATTAAACTTTCGGAAAAAAGACCTTCCAATATCTTCATGAGACAGATTACACACCTTTTAACAGCCTGCTGCAGTAACAACGTTTGACCGTTAAAAGATAAGGAATTCACCTGCCAAACATTCATTAATTGTCAATCTAATTCGCCTCATGTAAAATAGATACGTCCGCGTTTTTAGCTTCTTAACTCTAAAAGCCAACGTAACGAATTACACTCTTTGCGATGTGATCCTGTAAAAGGGCATTAGCAGAAATTTACTTTACCACATTAATGACCTAGAACAATCAACTTTTCACCTTGTTTTGCATCACTAGGAGCAGCAGACTTTTCTTCCTCTACCACAAAAAGGTACACATTGACAACCTTTGGAAATTAGTTTGAAAAAGCTATCTAGTAAAAGGGTAACTTAATAGCACACTCAATGTTTCCAGCGGCCTATAAAAATTATTGGTAGTATTACCCCATAATAATACAAGGATCAAAGAAGGTGCAAATGGTTTCGTTCAAGAACTAATAGAATCTATAAAGTCCTTAAACCATGAAAACAAACACCTATATGGTCTTCTTTTATATTATGTGCATAAATCTCCGTCAAACGTGCCATCTATAAACTTTGCAAGCATCACGATCTAAAGCTTGTTTATTAGTCTTTTCGAATAGTATCTATCGATATATTCAACTGTATATAACGACTCAAGCATTGGCTTTAATGAAGAAAATCGGCAAGACTTACCAATCCCCACATTTAATAATTTTACAACTCTCTCGATTTAATCTTCATTTTTTACCGAAAAAAACCTCCCATGATTCAAATACGTCTGAAACATAGCATAGTTGGCATAAAGACCTTGACCACTGTAAATTTATAATGCCTTAAAGCCCCATTACAAAAGCCCGCTCTAACGGATAGTCCACACCCTCTTTTTAAATCAGAAAATTATACTAAACCCAATAAGCGATTGGATTCATATTTCATTGTAGAATGAAATAGTTCGAATAAACTTCTGTGTTTCCCCTAATTCCACTCCTTTTAATCCACCATCAAATAAAAGATAAATGCCAATTTGTATCTATGTTGATGTAATTTAATTATTGTTCTGATATTATTAATATCGCTCATTATTCTTCTATCTTATTATAAAAATCTATTGATAGATACATTTCATTTATTTTCTAAAATTATAATAGGAATTCTTATTAATAATATAACCATATAGATTTAAACAAGACTACTCATCAACAAAAATCAGGATATAACATTTAGCTAATCGCCATAGAAAATTTATTAGTTTTCATACGTTCAATTAATGGTTGTAAATCTGTCAGAGCCGAGATTTAAAAGTCATCAATACGCCAGAACCAAACTGCCGGAACAACTTTTCGCAGATCGACTTTTCTCCACTATGAGTATTAAAATGTGTAATATCATCGTTGAAGAAAGCGTCTACACTTATCAACGCAACAATTTCTTTAGCTGACCGACCAGTCGTTGAGGGAATTCGAATAATAACCATATTATATAGTTTAGACCTTACCCATACAATTAAGGCTCTAATCTTTTATTTCTGCATGTGTCTCAATTATATCGATCTCATTCAACTACCACCCCTCGCCACTCCCATACTACATTTTTCTATCCTTTAAATATTTCCTCTGTTTATACTCATCTCACTGGCCAGCAATGGCTTAAACTCATGCCAGGGACTCACACAACGATACCACAGACATTACTTCTAATTATAAGAGTCAAGAATCGCTTGGCAAGACCCTTACCCTTCATTCAAATAGTTATCATATATTAAAATCTAAATAAAATTAATTACCAATTGAGCGATTAAATGTCACACTCACACTCAACAAAACTTTTTAAGGCTCGGACAAAACTCCAATTCAATAAATTTATCGATATGTTCGATTGCTTAGACCTTACCCAGTATCAATAGAATGGTTTTCTATAGAAGGAGCCCTTTGGGCTTTCTTACGCCCTCAAATGATTTTAGGTACTTGGAGATAGTTCACTGATATAACACTTATTAGACCTTTGATGCAGCCACACCCACCAATACAAAACCAAAAAGCCAGATAATGATGGCAGTCTTGGTATATTCTCATTACACTCAAGCGTCCAACCACGTAAGCGATCTATCTATAATTTTTCGAATTAATCGAACTGGACAATGAACATATACCATATTTTCACGCAAGTCTCCGCACCGATACTGCGAGCTGCTATGAGCATCGTTCGAATGTATACACCTTCTAGTTACTTTTCTACCCGATCACTCACCGAATTAAATATGCCTCTGTTCAACCTTTTGACTTTGCGTAACCGAAAGGCATTTATACATTCGGTACCATTTATCATTCAAAAATGCACAACAAATCCGCGAATCATGCTACAACCTTGGACAGGATTCTCCATGCACCTTGCAAACAAATAGAGCTCCTTTAGCTCCTTTCTTACTTAGCAAAGAAAGAACATATTTTTATTATACCCTTGTCTCTAATTTTGACAATAAGAACGAGAACCCTTTATGTTAAATCTTAGCGTTTTAAAATACAGAACCTGACATCAAATTGTTTTAGAAAGGTCAAATACTTTCCGTCAAAGCGGTTACTTCTGAAAAATCTCAAGAATAATCTTCGATGCATCTTCAATTATATCATCTCTAATTTTGACCGAAATAAACATAAGTTGGCTTTTCCTATTCATATAAATCTTTAGCTAAATTTCTTGCTACACTCATATCGTAAATTAAAATACAGAAACACCTCGAACTCTTAAAATGATAACAGCCTAAAGAACAAATCGACATTTTAATGCTACATATTCAGACTATGGACTGAAACTTCTCGAAAATGTACTCAATCGGACACAATTAGTAGTGACACTACTACGTCAAGATTCTTAGCAAAATCCTAAACTATAAGGATTTCCATTGCCGAGTCACTTGCATGCACGCAAACGGATAATGCAACCAACCAATTCTCATGCCGGCATGTATCACGATTAGATGCTTATAGTATACGGCATCAAACGCAATTTTAGAGTTTCAACGCTAAAATTAATCCATATTTTCAGAGAAGTTTTATACCGATAATTCTGTGTCAATATTTTCATAAAAAACCTGTCAAAAGAAGTGCTTACAGGCAAATATTGATCAAAAAGAATAGAAAGACCGATTTCAGCTGAATCAGGAAAAATACACGCGGGTTCATATTTCGAACAATTTCTTAGCGTTGCGATTTAATTACTTATTATGGTGATGTTTCTGTGAAGTTGATTCGATAATATGCAGATTCCAGCGATAAATAACTGATTCTGTTCCATTGATTTCAAAAATCGATTCACCACCAGCTCTTTCCATTGCAATTCACTTATAACACTCCAATTTTCATAAACTTCGTTGCTTCGGAAGAATAATTATCTTGATTACCTGCACCGGTTTTTCTCAAAAGCAAGTCTCTCCTGTTGCGGGCTCTCCATAAGTTAAAGATATATTTATACATCATGTAGCCCATTTCCATCATTGTTTTAGATAAAATGACCAGTCGTGTATAATATCAATAATGTCTTTTGAAAAACAAAGCGCGACGGCATATTAATTACATCTTTTTTGATGCTTCTGATATCAATGCTTTGATTTAGCAGGATTTTGAAAAGCGATCCATCGATATGCGGTGAATTAAACACTCATAACTTATACACTCAAGTGATTGTTTCCCATTCGCCTATTGAAATCAATTTCAGACGCAAGCCAGCGTCTATCCTTTTCAATCATATTTAATTCAAAGCAAAGTAATGAACCTGTTTTGTAACAAACCAACAAAGTATGGTTTGACTCACCATGTAAAATCGACTTTACATTCATGCAACAAATGAAGTTCAAAAAAACACCAGCTATTTAGGACCACGGATTTAACAGTTCACTATGCTTTTAGCTTGCTCTAAATCCTATTTCTTCTGGATCATCTTTCTTGGTAAGTACCGCAAATTAATGTTGGTACACCAAACCTCTTTTATTATTCTTCACTACTACTGAAAACAGGACTTTTTGGGGGCTACCATGAATTTAACTAGTCAAAAATCATTACGACTTTGAAAAGTACCTTATCTAATCTTACGTAATATTGAAACCGTGACGAATAAGAATAAGGGTTTTGCCCCTTTTTATTAAAACGGCATAAATCCGCACCAACAACAGCAGTATGTTGTATTGATCTAGAGTTGTTAAATTGCATTACCACAATCTGCACTAGGAAATCAACTCTACTCGTACTGTTTAACCTACTTGATATTAAAAACCGGGTTTTTTCATCATAGCATATAAATTTGAAAAAGATTTGTTCTTTTTTTTATTTTTATTTCGCCAGCATCATCTAAGGACTATAAGCGAATAAATCTTAACACACACAGGAAATCTTTTCCTTCATGTTCAAGAACCTTGTTCAACCATTTTGCGCACACAAAAACTACATTACAATTTTCTTTTTGCCTTTTAAAAGGCATTTTTACACCAATCTGCAAAATATCAGAAAAGATCATGGGCAAGCAGGGATTTTTCCAAGTTGCGGTATTAATTTGATCTTGCTATAATGGATAAGATGTTATATAAATAAATTAGGCCCATTTTATATTATTATTTACAATTTATTATATTAATTAGGAATTGGATTCGTTATTTTAAAAAAAAATAATTTTTTCTTTTAATATTGCACCCGAAAATTTTTTTTTGCATCAGGTGGCATTTCCATGTTCCTCCGCTCGTCGGGGGC
>Ga0163217_1102020_pt1 | contig 11236 bp, 9 predicted proteins | sample SynspAceP_FD_185933 | JGI IMG/M metagenome (GOLD analysis project Ga0163217, IMG submission 185933) | Saline lake microbial communities from Ace Lake in Antarctica - Synechococcus sp. Ace-P (PacBio error correction) | ecosystem: Environmental > Aquatic > Non-marine Saline and Alkaline > Saline ... | reverse complement strand
CGACATCGGGCGGTCATCCAACGAGCGCGGATCGGGTATTCGGCGCGTCCAGCCCCGAGGCGCAGACGCGACACAGATCGTCCCCGCGGTCCCCGCTCCGAGGAAAAACAACCTTAAAATTCCCGCATTTGAGGGAAAGGACGCGGGCAGAAACCGGGATCGCCGTGTGCTTGAACTCTTTCTCGCGCGGCCACCTTGAATGATTACGCTATGCTGACGTATCTCCGTGGGCTAAAGCACCAAAAAGATGATTTATGACTAGTATCGTTAAGCGATGCCGGTATTCTCCGGGCAAAGTGAGCAGCTGAGCGCTTGAAAGTATGTCCGCGTGGATTGCTTTTAATGAAGGCAGAACGATGCTGCCATGTCAGTCCGATGAAATGTATCCGATTGCGGCGGTTGCGAGCCTGAAGCCCGCGGATGCGATCCGCCCCGAACAGAGCCGGACATGAAAAGTGGGTTGGAATTCAACCGGGCAAAATACTCCGAACTTTGGCAGTTAATCATAACAAGAAAGACCCTGTCTGCCCGAGGCAGAGGAAACCGCGACGGTGAAGAGGGGCAAGCGGGAGAAATACTTTCTCGGTGAGGCAACCCGGAGAAGGCGGCGGCTAAGCATTCGGCCTTTGGGCGACTGGCTGGCGGCGGCGGGAAATCTTCGCAGCCCGCGAAATTAAACGCTGGGATGTAACGTGTATTTGATCGAATAGGCTTCGCCCACCGCTTTTCGGCGTCGAAATTTGTGATATACGTTATCTCAAATGATGATACCACGCGCCAATTACCAACCGTTGTTGGCACCAGGTTGGATCAGGAACATCTGAAGTTATGAAATGAGGCTGACGGCTCTTTGGGCGCGGTCGGTTTTGTCGTCGGGTAGGGCGTTATATTACCCGATGCGGGCGCTCGCTCCGCGCACAAGGAGCCCCACTTTATGAGGCAAGGTCGAAGAAGCTAGATTTCCGCCGAATGAATTTCGGGGTATTCCGGCACATGGCGTTGGCGCAGATCTTCGTCGAAAGAGCAGGAAAGTGCAGGCAATCTGCGCTGGAGCTGTTTGTGATCGCCTTCGAGGGATAAAGACAAGATGACGTGCGGGTCCTACTCAACAAAGCGACTGAAATCGGTATGCGTGCCCTTAGCAGCCCCGATGTGATCAAGCCACCGCGATGAAAACGCTTAAGGGTTAAGGCAAAGCGTCAAGCGGGCCATGTGTGGTCGCGGCGCTGCTTCAGGAATATGAGCAAAAGATCAACTCTGGCGATCTGATCGCGATGGCCCGACGTGGTGCCGCGACCTGCACCGCACCGATGGATCAACGCGGAGCCAAAAGCTATTCCTGAGCGCCAGCTGTATGAAGCAGCGCTTAGTAGAAGCGGTCTGACCCGCGAAGTTGCTGCTGTTTGCCGGTGGCGATGAGCTGGCCGCGTCCGTCCAAGCAGGTTGGTACGTTCTGGAAAGGCCGTGTCGCCGCGGCTTGATCTACGACACTAGTATCAATTAGCCGCGCCTGATGGCGATATCAGGGCGCGGTTTTTTTTATGTCCAGAAACAGGGGTAGGCGGGGTTGTTACGAGTTGCGCTTATCCTCTTGATCCGATTGCGCTTCAGGAAATGCGGTTTCCAGATCTTTTGCAGCTCTTTGGCGCCGCGCGACGTAGGCCTTGTTCTCGCTTGCGGGAGTCAGGGCGCCATAGCGCGGCGAGCTCGCCCACAGAGGCACGGTCGTGCGAATTAGAACATCCGCTGCGCTTCAGCAGCCTCCGTATCGGACAGGCCGAGGTTTTCGAGCAGCATAGCGCCCCGCCACGCAGCGAGCTGTTCGAACATCTTCGCGGACGATGTCATTCGGGCCGGCCTGGTACTGTTGGTAGACGTCCGTCCGGTTCATGGGCACGGGTCCCACAATGTGCAAAGTCGGGGGCATTCCTACGGGCATACGCAATCAGTTGTGAGCGCGATTTGGGGTTCGTCCAATGCGACGACAAGAACCTTGGCGTCGCGGCAAGGCCGGCCTGCGCAGGATATGCCGCACGGGTGGGGTCGCCCAGAAACGCCTTGAAGCCAAAGCGTCGCCATAAACGGCGATTGGTTTCAGGGTTATTGGTTCCAAGGACGACGGTGCGCAAATCCGCTGGCCTGCAACGAGCCGGTGCAGATCTGGCCGAACCGTCCGACACGGGCGAATGATTCACTGTTCCTTGCTCGTCGATTTCGTACGGCAACGATCGCGGCCGGATTCTTGTTCCCCTCCCCCCATTCGTTTGCTGTCGGTCGTAGAGGATGAACAAAAGTGGCGGTGATCAAGCAGACAGTGCAACCACTAGCAGGCAGGCGTCTCAGCCACATCATTGCGAATTAACCCCATGTGGCCCACGAGAACTGACCAAAACAAACCCGAACTCAACCGCCTGCTGCCAGAACCCAAGTGCAAGGAAGCATCGATCGCGGCCGTTGTAGTTTGAATAGGGTGGGCCCAACCCGCTACAGGATAAGCCCTTTCACCAGAATAACGAGCAGCGCCATGCTACGATGATGGTGGTGTCGTGCGAATTAGTAAATCAAAGTTAATGCCTGCGCCAACAGTGATAAAGAAACAGCCCCAAGCAGCAGCCCCTTGAAGGGTCAAGGTCGGTTTCAAGCTCGTGTCGGAATTCGCTGCTGCGCAGAACCACCCCGCCGAGAAAGGCCCCAAGGCTGGGGGGACAGGCCCAACAGCATCACAAAAACGAATACCTTACGACGATCAGCAAGCGCCAGCGCGGTGTACATTCTCGCGCAGAATTGGCCGCGTGAATAAAGCGAAAGACGGGGTCGGGTGAAAAACACGCGGTGATGATTGATCCCCGCCAATCGCCCGAGGGTCACCAGTGTAATCCCCCACCCCGGCAGGCCCTTGCACCCAGCGAGATCGCTGCCTTGTGCTGTTTCGGCACCGTGACCGGCAGCCGCTGGCCTGTGCCCGTTCGTCCACGTACTACACACCCCTAGAACTGTTGTCCCGAGGCAAGCCTCCGCCCCATTGGGCTGCATCCTCTGGTTGATCGATATCGATTCCGTTCGGGCCGCATTTGTGGCGGGAAGCTGCGCTACGAAGCAGGGGCGAAGGAAGGCCAGGATCGGAATTACCGCGATATCCTGCGTTAACAGACCGAGGAACACGACGCCCGCCGGCCGTCTGCATCAGCCCTTTTCCGGACAGGGTTCTGCAGCACGATCGCAGGGTCGATGACAACGGGACAGCGTTCAAGCCATCGCGATCGCCACACCCAGGGGGCTGGTCATAGCCCATGGCGATTGCCCATCAAGGGCCGCAGCGCTTAACACGACCTGCATGCCACCAAGCCCCAGCAATCGATGCCGCATGTTGCCACAAGGCGCGGGGTTCAAGCTCTAGCCCGATGAGGAACAACATTCATCCACGGACGCAAATCGGCGAAAATGCTGAAGGTCCTTGGTTTTTCTGACCCCACCAGCCCCAAAGGCTGCGTCCGATCAGGGATGCCCGCGCCGAGATTTATCCCAGCACCGACCCCAGCCCCAAGCGTGACGCGATCGGGAACCCTACACCGCCCGCGGCGAGAATAGATCGAAGGCTTGAACAAGAAACCTCCATAAGGGGCAAAACTTTTTCATTTTTGTCGGGCTGGTCCCGAACGGGTCAATCAGATGGGCAGCGGCCCGTCTCGTTTAGGCTGAGTCCTAACAATCTGGCCTATGCACTTTCGCGACAGCACGGTGGGCAGCAGCACCTATGGATCAGGGCCCGTTTAGGCTTAGACAGGTCTGTACAATAGACGCGTAGCAAATTACATCCGCCATCCCCGTTCATCGTCCAGCGCTAACGATTTACAGCGTGCGTCGTTACAAGCTGCGCGAAGCTGACTTGAATTTCGGGTTGATGATTTTTCTGTGCTGGTGAAGATTTGCACCTGCCACAAATTCCTTGGACCATAAGGCCCCAGTTGTTGGGGCGTCGAGCTGCGCGGTTATAGTTCTGAATATAGCCTTCGGATCAAGGCGGTTGTCGCCGTCGCCTCCTGCCTGGGGAAGGCGATAAGATTCAACGTCTCTCCCGAGCTCTTGGCGCGGTGAGGTGGGCGTTACTCTGCAACGAAGCCAAAAGGCGTTTATCTGTCTCATCAATGCCATGCGAGATATTAACATAGATCGGGAGGAAACAAATGCGTCAACCCCGCACCTAGTACCGTTTGGAGTTTCTGGAATTTTGGCCGCTACTACGGAATTGCGCGCAAAATTCGTACTATGGCTAGAAGCGAGCATTTGGCGGAATTGCCGCTCGCCTCTTTACCGCTCAAATTTAGGGCGTGTTGCAGACCCTCGGTCGATTCTAGGGAACGCCGGACTGCACCTGATATTTACTCGGGTCCGGTGGATGGACAAAGGGGGGATCCAAGCGGCAAGCCGTTATCCGCGCGGCATCTTTCAGGACAACATCGCGCCCACGTCGGTTATAAGCGCAGCTCGCTTTCGCCGATGGCCAGAAAACGCGGCCGCCGTCCAAACGATCTCCGACTGCGGGACTTTCTGATAGCCGCCCGTTGCTAAGCCGTATCAATGCGCGGCCGACGGAAGGTTTGCCGTAAACCCCAGATCAGATTGATCGAACGAAGTTTGATCGCATTTTTTTACGGGTCGCTGCTTTTGAACCGATGTTTTTGGAGGAACGGCCGGTTGACCACCTTGAGGGCGTCACCGTTTTTGCCGCGCTGGCGACAGTTACGGCATCGTTAGCGGCGCGTTTCGCACGGCGCACGAGGCGGGAAAAATTGGCCCCGGGCGGCAGGTCAGGGCGTTTGGAGTATCGGTCGGTATTCGGGTGGCGTTGTTGACCGGTTCCTGAGGGGAAGCGCAGGCCTTGAGCGCCTCGGCCGACGCTTTTCTGCAGGCGTCAAACTTCGGCCTGTTGGGCGACGGCTGCGGCTTGATCAACTGGAGCGGACTCCGTTGCGTTGGCGGGAGGTTGCGGCGACAGCCGTTCCGGGATCGCGCGTCAGAGTTATTCGAGCCAGAGTTATCCCGTGTCAGAGCTGTCGAGTTTGTGCTATCTAGGTGATGTTTTCTGGATTGTGCTCTGTCGCTTCAGCGGGCTCTTCTGGGCGCAAATTTGGGCCTGAACTTTGGGCGGAGCGGAAGGTTTTTACAGAAGCCTCGATCACTTCAGCGGCCTTAGGTGCGGGTTCAGGCCGCGCTAAGTGGCAGGGGGAACGCGGGCTGGCCGGCCGGCAAAACACAGCACCCCATCTGCATTCAACGTACCTTTTTCGGCTTGGGATGACAACCGCGATCATCCAGCTTGAAGGTTGTGCCCGCGCGTCGCGGCGCCGTGCCGATATGATGTCGCACAACATCGCCGCCAAACGACGCAAGCTTTGGCCAAAGCCATTGGCTTTATTGGAGGTGCTGACCGGATCAAACCCCTTGCGAGCACGCTTATCCAAGCTCAAAATCGCAGGGGGACCTGAGGTTTGGGCGCCAAAGGGCCCAGATGCCGTGGTGGCGTATTTCGCCTCGCATTTCCCTTGCGCGGTCATTTTCCAACCGAGCGAAGGGGTCTGTGGCGCAGGGCGTCGCCATCAAGAACGGCGCCGCTTTCATCGCGCGGCGGGCGGGCAAGTGCCGCGACCGTCCGTATCGGTCGCTCGCTTTGTCGGCGGCAGGCGGGGGGCTGCAACGCGGCTTTACGGTGCCTGCGTGCCGCTTCTCCGGTTGGTTGTGGGAGCTGACGATGGCCGTCTGAGTGGTGTCACGGCTGCCAAATTATCCGCGAAAGCGTTAAGCGCGTCAAGAAATACGGAAGCCCAAGCCGCAACACCTGCCAGAAACACACAAAAGCCGCTGTTAGTGCCAGTGCCCAGAAAGCGCGGGCTTGCCCCCGACAGGTTTGTCGTTGCGTTGCCCCGAAGGACAGGTCATTCCGGCTCGGCTTCGTTTTCGTTCTTTGGCGCGCGGTTTGCCGGGTGACCGCAGGCACGCTCGCGGGCGTAGGTTCGTTTGGACGTGGCGGTACAGGAGAGATCTGAGGCGTTTCAGAAATGCAAAGGCGCGAGGCTTGGTTCTCCGCGGGCTGGCTTTGCGCCTGGTCAAAGAAGCTGCTATCTGGTTACGGGACCGCCGGCGTTTCAATGTGGTTCAGTGCCGCGGCCGACCGCGGCTTGCACCCGTGGTGCGCTTCGGCGGCTGGAAAAATCTTGCAGTGACTTTCGTTGCAGCAGGGCCGCAGGTGTCGACTTCGACGCGCATGCTGTTGGTGCGCCGAGGGCAGGGGGACTTTGCTCTCGACGCAGGCGGTAGGCGTTTTGCCACCTGAGATTCCGCCGCGTTGGCTTTTCGCGGTAGCGACGGTTTCGCAACGGCCGGCGTGACCGATTGGGCGACGGGGGTACGCAAACCCGGTGCGGCCTCCCACAGAGGTATCGCTGCTCTGCGGACTCGTCCGTTCGGGAGCATGCCGAAGGCCTTTCGGCGGCTGGCTTTTTCGGCTTTGGGTGAGGGAGGGGGCGTTGCCTCGGCTTCGGCTTGGAATTATCGGAGCAGTCCGCCCAGTCGGTCTTTTGAGGCGCGACAGAGTTTCAAACGATAGGCGTCAGATTGCGATTGTTTTTCCTCTGGCGGCGCAACATCGCTTCCAAAATAACGAGAGGCTGTGTATCGGGGGGCTCCACTTCTTCGCCCGGTTTTAGCCATTGGAAGGCCGTGTCTGTTCGGCCCGAAAAACCCCTCGCCCTTGAATATGATTCGTTCAGCCTGCGCCAACGAAACGGACGGGGAATTAAACCGGTTGCTCCGTTCGCAAACGCTTCAGCCTCGATTCAAGGTTTGGGTCGCGCGGCGACGGCGCAATGTGGTGAGGGGGGCCCATCGTTGCGTGTGTTCAAGACCAGATCCGTAACGGCATAGTGGCCGTGCCCCGTCCAGCGCGGCGCTTGCTTTTTTCACGTTCGCGGCCTGATCGTCCAGCCCAGCCGTATTGATCGACATTGAACTTGATTTGATCGTTTAGGGGATCAGAACCCTGCTGTCGTTAAACCGCCTGAGTGTCAAGAGCGTGGCGGCTGGCGCGCAGGGTCGCCAGTTTCGGCGGCCATGTATCTTCGGTGCGTACGAACCGCGGCGACTTCCCAATTTGGCCGCCAGCCGCTAGGGACACGGTGCAGCAGGCGGAATTCCTTGAAAGCGAGAAGAGACAGTGCAAAGTTAGGCCTTCATGGATAGCTTGTACTAGAGGCTTGGAGGCGGTGAAATATTCAGGACAGCCAGTAGATTGCCAATACAACGTGGATCGCACGCAAAACTCCAGTGTGCCCGTCAGAGCAAAGGACATTAGAAGCAGTAGTTTTGCTCATGAAAAGAGTCGAGCGCACAGGGACTTGCAGCGGAACTTGGCTGAAGCCACACAGTAGCCCTTATGGATATTATTCAGGAAAGGATTCAAAACAATATGCGAATGTTTAAATATTGGAATTTTCAAATTGCTGCAATTTCTTTGCGCGGTTTTGCTTCTGCTTGCATTGGCGCAACCAGCCCCCGCAAGGGATCACGTGAACGGGGCGGGGTCGTTTCGATTGCCTCCGGTACGCCACGATCCGTTGGGGGTAAGCGAACGCGCCGCGTCTGCAAGCGGAAGCAATGGCGCAAAACGTCCGAAAAAGTGCCGCGGAATTTTAGATCAATTAGATTCACTAAAAATCGCTGGTTCTCGACCGTCAGACAAGCGGACTCTACCTGCGTCCAGTATACGGGACAATGGGTCTCGCAGGGCGACACACGCCGGTGCCAAGTCTCGGGGTATGAAGCGGGGAATTACGTGAGTGTGACAGTGCGCGAAATCTTTAGCAAGTTGGGGCAGCTACTGGATGCCGTGGTGGCCGAAGGAGCGAATGACTTTAATTGGTTTGCAATTCGGGTTAGCAGGATTAACGAAGCCGCGTTTGAGCAGGCTCGTTAAAAGATGCCGTTTTAGATGCTATGCGCTCGGGCGCAACAAACTTGCCGATGCTGCCGGGGTAAGCTTGGTTAAAGTGAATTAGCATGTCACGAACCAGCCAAGGTTTTTCGCCCAATGGAGATGCGCAGCGCGCAGATGAAAAAGCGAGGATAGCCCATCGAAAACCGGAGAGGTCGACGTTAGCGCTCAGGTGTCCTTGCAGTTTGAAATCGTCGAAGGCGGCTAACCCGTCTTGAGATAGACCAAGGGCGTTACATTTAGGTTTGCTTTCTGGCTTAAGGAAAACCCGCCAGCATTAGGCTTTGGCGGGAGGGGTTTTTTATGGTTAAGCGGTGGCATGGACAAAAGCTTGATCAAGGTCGGCGAAGGGCACGTCCACCGCATCCTCGGTTCCCGATCGACAACCGCACCGACCATTTGCCCCGGCACCGGCAGCTTCTTGCTGCTCTGCGGCTAAAAACTGGGCGGGTGCGTGGTGGAGGCGGAGTGATGATCAGCGACCGCGTATCCACCGAGGTTGGCTCGGGGACGTGGCTAAAATCTCCAGCGCGTTTCACCAGTTTGACGCAGGCATCGTACCCGCCTTTGACAGCAAAGGTGAACAAACCACCGGCCCCTTTGGGGCACACTTTTTTTCGCGCGTTCGACAATAGGGAGATGATTGCAGGGCCCCGGCATAGGTGACATAGTCGACCCGCGTCATCGTTTCTCGAGCCAAGTTTCCGCGATTTTCTGTGCGTTTCAAAACATAGCCGTTCCATCCCGCAACGGACAAACGTCTCGGTGCCCCATCAGCGTATTTGTAATGCGCAGCCTGGGGGTTTCATCGTCAGTCCCAAGTCGCGCACCCGATGGCAATGCATGAAACGTAAAGGCCAGCCCTGCCCAAACGTCTCGTGGAAGTTGAGCCCGTGGTTAAGGCCGGCTCGAGGGCTGGCTAAGCGACGGAAACTTTGTTCATTCGCCGACCAGTCAAATTTGCCCGAGCGACGATGCAACCTCCAGTACTGTTCCGTTGCCGTGAGGTATTTGGTCGTTAGTAGAATGGACCACGAGAGTCGCCCCAAGTTCGATCGGACGACACAGGTATTGGCGTCGCCGTATGTGTTATCGATGTATCAGCGGTACCCCCGCATCGTCTGCAACGTCTGCAATGCCCGTACGTCCATTATGTAGCCGCCGGGGGTGTCGCGATCGCCTCGCAAAGATTGGCGCGTGTATCGTCGTCAACCGCGTCCTTGACGGCATCGATATCATCAAAAATCCACGAACTTGCAGGACCAGCCGAAACGTTTGATCGTCTGGCTGAACTGCGTCCCGTGCCCGCCGTTACAGACGTGGGTCGAGGCGATAATGTTTCTTACCCCGGCCCCATGAGCGGAAATAGCGCCATGATCTTGTGCCGCATGCCAGAAGGAACAACAAACAGCCCCCAACGCCTCCCTCAAGCGTCGCGATCCGTTCTTGCCAAGAACCGCAACGCGTCGGGTTGTCAGGCGGAATAGATAAATCCCACCTCTTTGCAGTTGAACAATGCTGCTGCAGTGCAGTCAGCATCTCGAAACACATAGGCTGTTCGTTTGATAGATCGGCGTCTGTCGCCGCACCGGTCGCCGGATCAGGTTGGCCCCTGCAGGTATCTGCAAGGTATCGAAATCCATAATTGCTTCTATCTGTCATCAGTATTCTCCCTTAATCGTCTGCAATATGGCTAGGTGAACCGATGTAGGCGCACCAAGCCGTAGGTCGCAGGTTACACCGGCTATGATGCTCTGGCTGGCGTGGTCTAACCTTCGATTTATGCCTACCCGAGCAGTAGCCGTTTGATTTTAGACGATTTCGAATGAGCTTGCTCTTTGCGTGGGCAGGTTGGCGATCAAACAGAGCCCGAGCTTTGCGGGCCGCGCCCATTATAGACCATCCGCCTTAACGGCTCAGAATCCTTTAACTTTTTTAAGGCTTATTTTGGTGCGCAATCTTTTCTATAGATCAACAACATAATCTGGTTCAACGCGCGTAAAGCAGGGGCCCCGGAAAAAAAACGATAGTGGCAGCTGATTGACCCATCTATTCATCCCCATCTGGCAAAGTGTTCTCGTCCTTCCCCCAAAGCGCGTGTATCACTAGCGGTTAAAGCAACCTTTGATCGAGCCCAGGGGTCAAAGGACTGCGCGCAGCAGCTCTGTCGGCGGATCATCCCGAATGCCAAAGCGTACTCAGAAACTTTGCGCCAAATTCATGGCGGCACAGCGATAAAAAAAGAAACCTGCGTTAAAGTATAAATAGCGCGCCAATAGTCATCGGGCTGGCCATGTGATCGGGGACTGGCTATCGAAATTCTAGATCAAATTTATTCATAGAAGAGATTTCCACAGGCCCCCGTACTGGGGCCATAAAGCTTGAGGAACGGGCCCAAAGGTTTGGTGCGGCGCCATAGAGGCATCGGGCGGTCAAAATCGAACAGGAAACTGAGGCGAGATTCACCGTGAGGCAATGTATCTTGTGTTCAAAGCCAGAACACAAAAACGGACTCCCCCTTGGGGAAGCGCGCTTGAGCATTTCGGATTTTATTGCCATAGGATACGCAGTCTCCCAAAGTGATGCGTTTCAAAAGGGGACGATGCTAGCCGCCCCGAGATTTGCTGACCAAAAGCTGAAATAAACATCAGGATGTTTGATCCGCGGATCAGTGGACCAGAAACGGGCCTGCTGAGGCTCCATTACATAAAGTTTGCTTTGAAATCTGGGCTGTTGTGGCCGCAGCGAAGCGGGCAAAAAAGAAGTGGCCTCATTACCCTAGCCGCCCTGTTGGCCGACAATAAAGCCGATATTTGAATATCTGATCCGATCGGAAGCTTGGGGCCACACGCACACCCCCTATTTCTTTGCGTTAGGCCAAAACTCCAACAAGCAACGTGTGTCACAAAAACCATGCTCAACAACAAAACGCGACAAAAAGAGTATGTCGCTATTTACTTCCAGCATATAATTTGAGGATGAAAAAGTGGGGTGGGCGGAACCCTTGGCAATCGGGAACCAGGCGTTGCGTTTCTTCCGGGCGGAGGGGGCAGTTTACAAAAAATTTCCCCTGCCCACAACCCTTGCGGCCTGTCCCGGCCCACTTTACCCAGTTTTGCATTTGGCCAACCGGCTTGTGGGAAAAGGCGTTTGATTTACCAAAGGGCGGGCAGTATTTAAGCGTTTTTTTCAAGGGCGCCGGGGAAAAAACCAATTTTTTCCCCCCTCTCTTTTTTTTTTTCCTTTTTT
>Ga0163217_1043745_pt1 | contig 11236 bp, 14 predicted proteins | sample SynspAceP_FD_185933 | JGI IMG/M metagenome (GOLD analysis project Ga0163217, IMG submission 185933) | Saline lake microbial communities from Ace Lake in Antarctica - Synechococcus sp. Ace-P (PacBio error correction) | ecosystem: Environmental > Aquatic > Non-marine Saline and Alkaline > Saline ... | reverse complement strand
CCGCGCCTCGAGTCGGGCCACAGCAACGAAGCGGAGCGCCATCCAGCGCTCACACCATCCCTGGGCCAGATCAGCGGCACAGTCAATCATCAGGCGTCAGGCCAGTGCCGTCGTCATAGGCAACTTCATTATTTCTCAGCGCGACAGTATACCTGATCAAGCCAATTAAAGCGGTGCTCAGGCTGTGGTTCAGCAGGGTGAATAGGCCTCAAGATTGACCGCCGTCAACCTTACCCAGACGAGCCCTTTTATAAATCCCCTGCCCGGCAATCCGCTTTCGGGCGTAGCAAAGCCATTGGGGAGCAATGCGCCGTCGGTTTCTTGCTAGCACTACACGTTAAAGTACAATTCGGGGCAAGTTCAAACTCGGTTGCCTTTGTTTCACCACCCTGCTACTGGTGCTGGCACGCTTAATTGGGGTCGAGCAGCGCGGTTAGCAGGGACCAGCGCGAAAGGCCGTTTTCGCCAATGCACTTAGGCCGGGGTAGTACCCAGCGAACGGTGTGCCATGCCATTGCCAGGGCTGTCGACAGATAGCACCCGCTACCGCCATGCCCGCGCTACTGCCAGCGCGTCAAAACTGGCCCGGTCTGGGATATCCCAGCGCGCACAGCATGATCAGATCGCATTGCCGAGCGTTGACTTGGCGTCTGGGCCAGCAGGCTAGGAGAGTCAACTGCAGTTATGCTGGGCGGTTACGGCGAGGACGCCCGTATTTGCACACTGCTGAATCGACGTGCCCCCTTCTATGGGGCACTCAGCGTTTACCCATGCTTAGATGCTGATGCTGCTGGTCGTGTCCAATGTTGCCATCCTCGTTTACTCACCAGCCACATCATTGCGGCTGCGCGACGTCTTGCTGAAGGTACAGGAAAGCGGAGCGAACCTGACCTTGCGCGCCCTACGCTGACTCGGGCAAGACGAGGTTGGCTCCAGTGACGCGCGGCTTTCTAATGCCTGCAGGACTGACCCAGCAAAACATCGTCGGCTTCGGTCCGGGCAGCGCCGTCCGATCAACTGGACAGGGCGCGGCAGAGCTGGATTCAGGGTCATGGTGCCCATATGCGTGACGGCATGGTCAGGCCAGCGACGCGAGACCGACAATGGTCGCCGCAGCGAGCCAACCAGCATGAGTGCATACAGTGAAGGACAATTGCCTCCGCAATCTCTATCAACTACCCGCAGAACCAATCAGGAGCGCGACCCTGCTGGACCTAGCCAAGGGCCTATGAGCAGGTTACCCGCGATGAGCCAGAACCATCGCCGGCACTGGCCACCAGGCATCGACACGCTGCACCCAGCATATGGAGCGCCTGCAAGGGTATAGCAAGCCATCAGTTAGACGTGGTGAGCGGCAATCGCAGCAATCGGCCGAGCAAAACCAATCTGCTGCGCCTTGAAAACGCCGCAATCACGAAGCAGCACGCGCAGGCCCGAATCCGGCCGAGCGCTTTGCCGTGGTGGCTGATGATTTACGTGCACTGCGCAACGTGTTCAGACGCGTGCCCACTCGACGAAATTCAGCACATGATCGAACACTGGGCAAAAACGTGGCACGAGTGAGGGCGGTGGACGATATGCAGGCCAGCGCCGCACTGACGCACGATGTCGGCTTGAGCAAAGCGAATGAAGCAGGGTCTACGCGCTCCAGTTATCATTTTACCGATGCTGTTAGCCGTTTCAGTTCGCGCATGGTAACAGCGAGATGCCTCCGCCGCTCGAACAGCAAAATCGATGCCGCAGATGATGCTTTATTTATCAAGAAGTTGGATGCAGGTATCACGACGATGTAACGAGCAGGGACAGTGGCGCAGACCTGATCAGGGCCGCACCATGCGAGCAACTCCTGCCGCCTCCATTGCAAAGACCCTGAGTCTCAGTCGGTCAGCCGGCTCAGAAACCTGGATATCCGCTGCACTCGGGCCGATATCACGGTGGGCAACCCTTACTGCAGCGCGTAATGCGTTGCTCGTTCCCTATGGACAGCGTGCCGGGCAATTCCCTTATGACCTGAGGCCAATGTCCTCAACCGAGGAAAAGGCACCGTTGGCTCTTCGCGAATCACTTCAACGGTCATAGCCTGCGCCTTGGATTCGCGACGCCCTGAAGACTCGGGCAAAATTCTCGCCGCACTGGGCCCGGTGTTTGGATATTAACGCTGACGAGAGGGAGCTTCGCTGGTTTTCTGCCAGGGCCGGCAAGCCCAGGAGTGATGCGAGAGGAAAAGCAACACCAGACAAGAATGAATGGTTTTCATTGGCATAGCGCTCCATGGTGGTTTAAAGTGGCCGCAATGCAGGAGGTACTGCAGCGGTCTGAGCCCGCTCCCTGCGGACGGCAATCAACTTAAAAAAACGCCTCATTTCAAAATTAAAAGCGCTTTTGCCCTTATTGTGTAGGAGTGTCTTCACTATCAACGCGACAGGGCGGCCAGACCCCGCTGCAGATCAGCCTGCAGATCCTCTCCTCCTCCAGGACGACGCGCCACGGCGGCATCAGGTTGTTCACCGGGCTGTATTACCTGCGGTAGCACGGGTTATCCGCGATCAGGCGGCCGTGGGTAGTGGTCGCCGGCATGGTGATACGTGCTTTTGCTGTTCACCAGGTTTCGGAATGGACATAGCAAATCCGCCAGGGCCAGCTTCACGGGCCGCCCGCCACTTCAAAGCTGAGTACGGCAACCAAAGGCGTTCTGCTGCCGCTGGGCTAGACTTCATGTTGCGGGTGGCTCCGTACCAGCGTAATAGACGTGTTCAACTTCCGGTTGCTGTTCAGGCCCACTCGGGCCAGGATCTGGCGCCACTGGCACATGTGCCTGGTAATTGCGCAGGGCGCAAGGTTCCAGACCCTGAGTAAACCCAGGCATTGAACTCGGGCTAGCGGGTTGGGGGCCAGCGGTCCGCAAAAAACCAACCACTCCGCATGTGTTTCGCAGGCCCCCCGGCCCACGACATCCACCTAATGCATGCGACCCTGGCCCATCTTCCAAATATACATTGGTCGGCCGACGTGACATGATGATATCTGGCGCCCAAGCTCAGCCGGCTTCTGCAGCGCGGGAGTGCAAAGAGCCATTGGTCACAGCTGCCGCAAAACCGCGGCCTTGAGCATTGGCCAATCGGCCAGACCACGAAATATCAACCAGAAAACTCTGCCAAGGGATTTGGAGGGCGATTCGACAAATAAACAGTTTGGAGTTCCGGCCTTGCACGCGGATTCCCAGCCATCCAGATCAGCGAGCACCACATAGTTCGACTTCACGGCCAAAGCGCTTGGAAATACTTGTCGGAAAGCAGGCTGACCGTAGCGCCAAACACGCTGGCGCTGGATACCACGAGATATGATCACCGGCCTGGAACACAAGCTCCATAGACCATGCCATGGGATGGCAGCAATGCCAGACGCCGTGGCAAACGAGCCCTGCTCGGCGCCTTCCAGCCGGCATACGCTCTCCTCGAAGGTACACACCTGTCGAGATTCATGTTAGCGCTAATAGACGTTGCCTTGGCACTCGCCGGCAAAACAGGCGCCGCCATCTGCAGCGCTACGAAATATACGTTAACTCGCGAAGTCAGAGAACAGCGCCTTTCACCGTGCTCCCCTCGGGGGCCACGGCGGTTGGCCCGCACGCACCGCCGAGAAGGGCAAAACCTTGCTTCCGCTCAGATCGCTGTCAAGACGGCGCACCGCATTCCCATTCTATCTGTCCATGGTATCGTTCTCTTGTCAGGGCAGGAGGCACAGCCCAGGCCTGCTATCCTTGAAATTACCCTAATCGTGATTGTGCAAACTCGAATGACCCGCATTACCCTTGCATCACCAGTGGACATGGGCCGGCATCATTGCAGCGCACGTCGATTCTTAGGCCCCAGATGAGGCCTCAGTTGACGTCGCCAGTAAACATATATCCATCAACCCATCCCTCAAAATCACCGAGCATCGAAACGCGTCAACAGTCTTCGGCATTGCCTTCAGCTGACTTGGCGCATCACCAGATCGATGCGATCCTGGTACGATACAAACACCAGTCAGACCCCCGAAATCAGCTCGGCGGATCTGTCGCTCTAACCGGTGGGTCACGGTGTGCCGATCAGCTCGTGCACGCTGAGCCATCGTCGATCCGCTATACATTGGATAGCGCCCCACTGGGGCAGCGCGACCGAAAGGAAATCTACGACCTTGCTTCGGCACGGCGGGCTCTCACCGTGGCATCTGGAATATCTGCTTGCACGGTGGTACCGCGCACCGATCGGAGTCATCAACCAGCAGGCAACATTCTTCCGCGAAATTACCAGCTCGATAGCCTTCAGCTTCTGGCGCACCCGACTTCTGCGCGCCGCCGGCCCGGCAAAGTGAGGTGCGCCCAATGTAACGTTTCTTACGAAAACCTCGCGGAAATTTCACCCCAAGGTAGGATGGCCAACCTTCTACCGCAGAGGTATCGGCTGGTGTCCGGAATCGAATGACCACCAATCGACTACGTCAGATCCGGAGTTCATATCGCGCAGAATCTTCTCTATCGGCCAGCTTCTCAACCCATGCGCACCGTGCTATTGGTAAACCCAGCACCGTTATCGATCACGAATCCGACTAGCCAAGCATACACGTCGTTCGAAAATGCACGGCGAATATTGGGGGTTTCGGCGCATTGGACGATGGTATGACAGACTCACCCTTGTCATAATGTAGAAGCCTCGCCCGGCTCCAGATCGCGAATCAGGTCCAAAGCCCAGCACGTCCAGGGAAACGCTTTCCGAGACGGATCATGGTTACTTCCAACCACCCGTTCTCGGTTCACGTGACCACGAGACACCGATCGGGCGGATTAGCATTGAGGTCACGGAAAGCCAACATGCCTACCAGGTGACTCATAGCAATGCCGCATAGCACCCAAACAACAGCGCTTGTGCACTGCCGCGCAACCCAGCGTCAAAATATCGTCCCTCGGATCTGAGGCTGCAGCACCCTCCTCTATCTCGAGCCCAGCACTCGATTCACTAACACGGTTTGAGCAGCACTTTCCGACAATCGGAATTGTACTTGATCTATGCGCCGCAATCCGATTACGTAGACCCCGAGCGGACAAGCTCGCTCGACGTATCGGTCACCGATATACTACCCGTTGTGCGGCCAGCTGATGCCCCGATAGGTGAATAGTTAATGAACCGATAACAAAAGGGTTCTGCGCATTATACAGACCATTCAGCCCGGCCCATCATCACGCACGTAGCCGTCACCATGGCTCGATGCCATGTTGCCGACAGGCGCCGCATAATAGCCGCTGGGTGAAACACGCCACTGACCAGGCCATTGTCCTTAACCGCAGGTATAAGCCTTCCGTGGTCACAGTTTACGACCGGGGCGCGCCTGGCCGCGTGCTGCAGGACTGTCAGCGCATCATAAGGAGCGCTGCCATTGCCGTCTCGCTTTGCACACTATGCCAACAAAATGCCACACATGCCTAAACCACCTTTTCGTTACTGGATACACCACACCTGCTGCTACAGGTGCAAGGCATTCAAGCGCGCCGGCAAACCCTATTCCATCGCACTCTGGGACAGTCAGCCCAGGAGAAACCAAACATGCGGACATCAGCTCCAGGAACTGCCCGCACACCATTCGATCTCGCGGTTCCACCGGGGCCAGCGATCAAACAGCCTACAACCACCGGGTGACCAGCACGGACTGCACCGCGTAGCGGCTCCCGAAGATCCATAACCACGGAAAGCGCAGTCCGCGCCACTCAACCGATGCACCACGTACCCAACTGCCGAATCAGATACGTTGCATCAGCCACCCCAGAATCAAGGTTATACAACTAGAAAGGCGCAAGGTCACAGCGAATCACCCGAACGGCAGCGGCTCTGTATAGACTTATAGGGAATCAAGGTACTTCCCACGCCCAGCCGCCACCCCCCCACCAAACATTCCAACGCAACCGGCCGCGACCATCCACCAGGTGCACCAGCGAAATGCTTCCTTGACGAAACCCCGGGCCAAGAGCTGACTCACAGTCGAGGGAACGGCCGAATAATGGCATTGATGGCCCAATCAATCCAGGCTAGTGTCACGACGAAAACACCCCGAATGCGGAAAGCAATATTCAACCAGAGCCGCCCTGTTTACCGGAAACCGCTATAGCTACCGTGCGAGGAGTCTAAGGCGACACGAAGGCCTTGGTGGCCCTGGCGCCGATCCAAAGCTTAGTCGCGCAGGGCGGTGGCCTTTCGCGACTCCCCCATCGGTAAATGTCCTTGCTCCATCAGCTGCTGGGCAGTGACGCTGTGAGGCGGGTGGTGTACCCGCTTTGCTTAAGCAATTGGCAGCGATGGCTGGCACGGAGAACTGCCCAATTGCACCACCAAAGGGGGTCCATCACGCGCCGGCGACCACCCACCTCATTTGGTTTGCCGATTCGTGCTCCCCCCGCCCCCCCTCCCCCACCCCCCCCCCCCGCCCCACACCCCCCCCCCCTCCCCGCCTCCGTTCGCGTGTGCCACACAGGCGCCGGGCCGCTGGGCGCGGTTGTGGGGGTGGTTGGGGGGTAGGGGGTGGTGTCTGGGGGTGGGGGGGTTGGGGGTAGGCACCTGATTGTTAATCATCGCCCTCTGCTCTCTACCTCTCCCCACGTAGCGCCGCTAACTGAACTCCCTGTGTTCACTTCCCCTCCAAACCCTGCCCCCCCTCCCTTCGCCCCTCCGAGGATAACGTTCTGGGTGGCGGGCCATCCCTTACCCTCTTGTGTGGCGGGGCGGGAGACGATCGGTATACCCCGCCCGGAGCGGCCCCCCAGACGGTGGTCCGCCAGCCGCGGGAGCTGGGAGGGGGGGTCGGGGTGGCGGCGCGCGGGTTCGGGGGGGTGGGCTTCCGGGTTCCCCCGTCGCGCGGAACGCCCTCCTTGACCTCATTACAATTTCACCACGGAATCAATGTCCTCGCCTTTCACCCTCCCCCCCTCCTCCCGGCCAACCCTACTTGCACGCCCCGTCCTTCGCTCACCCTACAGGGCTGGACCAGGCGATGTCCATCCCACCGAACCAACCCAATACAACTTCCCCATCACCCCTGTCATCTGGGGGATCTGGGGGCACGTACGACACCTCACACAACCACCAAAACCCCAACATCCAACCACACAACCACCAACACACAACAACCCCATCATCACTCCCACCAACGCACATAACTTATAAACTCATGGGCCGCTGGAGTCCCACACCCACCAGGCTCTGCTCCTGGCCGCTGGGCCTGGAGCAGGGCTGGAGCCGGGCCGAAGCTGTGCTGGTGGCAGTCGGACCGACGGTGTCGCGCCGCAATTACCGGCGCTCGGCGGCCCTGGCCGGCACTACTACAGGCGTGTATCGCGACGCCTTGTCTGTCCGATAGGCACTGACTGATTCCCCCCCGGAGACTTACCGCGCCACCACTTCAGCTCCGCAACCTCGTCAGGATCAGCAGCGGGCCCCGCAATCCTCGCTGGACATCTTGCGCTCGGGCTAGCCTCCCCTTACACGGACGGTTTCACCTGGCGGGATAACAGCATGGGAAAACACCATGCTGCAACAACGCACAGTGCCCATAAGCGCTCTTTCAATTGTCATCCATTACTTAGATCCCGAGACGTAGTTCACCCAGAGTATGGAGCGCTGACTACACAAGAAAACAGACCCAAAAATCACAATTTCGGTGCCTGGACTGCGTGTTTTCCAGTGCTACTGCCTCCTATGCTGCGCGACAGGCGTAGCTATAGGTTGCGTTCTCGCTGAGCGGTGAGCAGTCGCCAGGTCACATCTGAACGTTCGCGCTGGGCAATGAGCGCGATGCGACCCAATGCGAAAAAAACCCTGCAAAGGGATAGCCACGACGCCAGGCAGATCCTTGCCGAGCAGGCAAAAACCGTACATCTCTGCTTCTCTAAGGCCAGTTGCAGGCCATGAGCTGCGCATGCGGTTCTAGCCGCTCCACAAACAGGGCGCTGCGGTTGCCACGCTCAAACTGCGGTCAGCCGTCTTGCTGCACCGGTTATGCGACCGGCTCAGCGCATCGTACCATATGGCAATCACTTCGCAGTTAGACCAGCAAGCCCAGAATCTGTAGCTGGCGAGGTTCCTGGGCAGCGATGGTGGGCTCAAGCCCATCAAGGCTTAAGCGCACCCATGCTTCCGTCATGCCAAGATCCGCCAGTCTGCGCGCCGGCATGCATCCATAATATCTCGACGGATCACAGCAGCAGCCTGCTGCTGTGACGCTCACTTCAGCAATGAACGGAGGATGGTAGATCCATCCGTCTCCTGCATACCAGCCTTCGATGCACAGGCCGCAATATGCGCTTTTCGAACAGCATAACGGAATCACGCTTATCGCAATACTCTGTTCGATCGAGCCCAAGATAACTGTGGTACGTACCGCGAATATCCGGAGTCGATATTACCGATCCAGGCGAAACCCCGCCCATTCCATGCACCATCCCGCACTCCAGCCGGCCGTCGATAACCAGAGTAGCCGCCAGGTGGCGACTTCGCAGTAAATAAGACTCACCTTCGGCTGGGCCGCTTCATGCGCATGCGAACGCGTCGCAGAGCATGCCTTTCGGCATGCATCTGCCCAGCATACGGACGCGTTCTTGTTACTGGAGTGCGGAGAGGAGTAACACAGTACGCAGGCAAGGCGTCGCGCAGCAGTCGCCAAGGCCGCGCGGTCAGAGCCTTGCCAGTGGTCCAGGTAACGGTGAACCAGCGCGCCCTGGCGAGAATCCCAGGCGCGCTGACCACTTCGCACCGCTGCAAGACCATATCATTTCTGTCGGAGCAGCTCTCGAGGCGCGCAACCAGGTTGTCAGGTCGCGCGAGATCAAACCTCGCCAACATCGCCAGCGGTATCCCTTTCTGCGCGGCAGGGCGGCTCATGGGTCTCATACTGACAACGATCACGTCATTTCGCAGGATGATTATATCCAAGCACCCGTGCGCGAGCAGATTCGCTGCGCTGGAACCGGGCAATTTTTCAGCACGTCTGCTCGATTTAACCGCGGACGAGCGAACGATTCAGCGCGTTAGTCGCCCATCATTCAGGATCGCCAGCATGCCAAGCTGACAGAGACGCGCCGTAAACCGATCGGTCATTACAAATGAACGGCTACGCCTATCCTTCATCTTGGAAGCGCGCTCGGTTCTGCATTTGCTCATCAGCGAGAAAGCGCTTCCTGATGTCGCGCGCTCACGGAGGCGAGAAAAGTAATAGGGATTCGCTGCGCAGCGCCGTCCGCGGCGCTACAAGCGCGCGCACTACGGTCACATGACACCCATGAAATCTAGAACTCGAAGCACTGGCGACGAATGTGGATACCTTGAGGTCACCCTGCTAACCACAAGTGCTCCTTCTCGCGTGTGGCCTTCTCGGCCGCGTTCAAACGTCCTTGATCTGCTGTCGCGAATTTAGACGTCAACCGCCCAGCTCGCTGCCAGCCTGGTACCGACCCTCTTGATCGAGGAAAAATTTCCAATCTCGCGCGCATTGAGCGCAGTGATGGCGATTAGAGGCAGATATCACATTTTTTTCACGCTCACGGCGATAGAAGACACGGACGTCGCGGAGGCATTGCGCCAAAGCCGTTCAGGCACACTGCTCTTTTGTGCTTCGACGCACTATGGAGCAGTATCAACTTAATTACAGCCAGGTGCTCATCGCCATTCCTTATCCGTTGCTGCTACACCTAAGGGTTGTTCTGTTACTGATCCCGCCTGACGCATACGTATAACTAGGCCAATTCCGCCCTGCCTATCAGGGACTATTGATCGCAATCTGTTAACCACCCGAGCTTACCATACGCCGTCGGCCACCGAGCCCACCCGGGTGTCTGCCATCGCGGATACCGAAGCGACACCAATCGGCAATCGAGGTGCTACGCAGCTGATCCGGCTGGCTGCCACATCAGGATCTCAATCACTGACCGGCCAACCTGGCGTAAATAAGTAACATAGGCGCTGGATACCGTGGCGAAATCGTGAGCGCCTTGCGGTTGGTGGGCGACAGCAGAAATGACTCCAGCCCGCGCGCCTTGAACAGCCTGCGACCTCATCAACTTCCTCAACTGTGGCAATCGAGGTCAACAGTTCGACTCCCGAAGCCAGCGCAGTCGGCGAAGATTCAAGCCATATCGCATTCAACCGGGTGCAGATGTACCATCAGCACCTGCTGGTTCGGTGCTCTCGCGAATGCCGACCATCTCCAGAAACGCCCAGCTGCGCGGTGGAGCAAGCACCTCCATGCCTGCTGAAATGACCGGCATCGGCAGGTCGGAGAAAGGCACGCCAGTTCCGTACATCAGCGCGCCGACAGCATGCATCAACGCATCATTGACGGCAGGATCGCCGGCCGTATATAGGGAATCAGGCCTTGCGGCCGCGTTGCACGCAGTTTGCTCAAAACACGCTTGAATTCGACTATATCACACTCTGTTAAGACTGATGCCGTCAATCCGCACAGATGGATATCGCTTTTCCCCACGACCAAGACAGGTTGACCACGATGGTTCTGACCGGGGGCAGGTAGCAGCCACTTCATCGCGTAAGCCACCGCTGGCAACTCCAATTCCGGCTAGATCCTTCGACGCGGTCAGTTCACGAAACCGCAATCCAGGGCCTCTTCATCGGTTCAATTGACTTACGTAACCCCGGCCGAAGATCTTGAGCAGCTATGTTTCGGGACCGACGCCGGGGTATAGTCCAAGCACCGGGGACACCGAGGGCTCGATGATCTGGCCGGGGCATCATCCTTCCCATACAGATAGTTCCGGTTCCGACTTGCAGCACACCCGGGCGCCCGCGGGCCATTTGTCCGCGTGCTGACGGTCCAAACCCCAGCCGCCCGCTTCTACACCGTACATGGCACACTGCATCTCCGGAGAAGGGTGGAAACAGGCCGATGCATTGGAGGCCGCCCACCTACCACAGAGGGGCGCCAAGCGCGTCAGGCGCTTGCCATTTACTGCCCCAAGGACAAGATTGGGCACGGGGCTTCTCGGCCCCAATAACCTGCCATTGAGAGAGTCCGGCCGCCGCACCCAGTTTGGAAGTAAATGGATGCGGGCCTGGGCCCAAACAGTTCCTCAATGATGTAGGAAAGTAATTCATTTCAAATAATTGGTAAAAAACCCCAGTCGCCGGCCATTCAAAAATTCTTGGCTCCTCTTACTGTGGTGTCTTGCACCCTCCAACGCCCTCTACTCCTAGCCTTT
>Ga0163217_1016194_pt1 | contig 11236 bp, 15 predicted proteins | sample SynspAceP_FD_185933 | JGI IMG/M metagenome (GOLD analysis project Ga0163217, IMG submission 185933) | Saline lake microbial communities from Ace Lake in Antarctica - Synechococcus sp. Ace-P (PacBio error correction) | ecosystem: Environmental > Aquatic > Non-marine Saline and Alkaline > Saline ... | reverse complement strand
CCGCAAGCCAGGGTTTTCAGGTCCGTTTGGTGATTCATTTCGGCCTTCTGGTCTGACCCATTAGCCGGGGCTTGCTCTAACCGTTCGTCCCTTCCACCGCCCTGGTGTTCTTGATCCATGCGCATTCCAAGAAGCCCGACCTCAGCGACCCAGCCGCGCGGCCCAAGCTCGCCAAGGGATGGGGGCACAACTACTTACGGGAGCCAGCTGGGCCGAAGACCTTCCTCTATATCTTGCCTTGTCGTGATCCCTGCCTTTTTTCTCCTCTTCCCCCCCGCTTCCCCATCCTGAGCGCTATTGTCCCTCTTTTCTTTCCCTTTTCCCCCCTGTTTTTCTCCCCTTTCTTTTTCCTCCCCCCCCGCCCCTCCGCCCTTTTCCCCCTCTCCGCTTTCCTATCCCCTTCCCCCCTCTTCGGCACGATCGCCTGTGTGGGTCCGGTTGGCCGTTGCTGGAATCCGCCTGCTGGTTGACTCCAGGCCGATCCCTTTGCCACCCCGGTTGGAGATTCTCCCCGGAGTGGTGACCTCTACCCGGTATTCCAGATCCTGCGGGTGGTTTTCCCCAAACAAGTTGCTTGCATCGCCTGCAAACAATGGTTCCTCTTGGCTTTGATGTTGATCCCCTTCATTGAGAAGCTTCAACACAAGTTCCAGAATTTACCGTTCACGCCGCCAGCCCGTGGCCATGGGCCGCTTTCCTGTTTGGAACGGTCTTCCGCTCTATGCTCGGCATCGGTGCTTGGCCATTGCCGATCGACAAATCGCTGACCCTGGGCGCTGTTTCTGAGAACCGGGTGGCCCTGATCACTCGGGACCAACATGGCCCTGATCAAAACTGCGGCGGTAGCGCAGTTTTTTTTGTGTGTCACTCAAGCGCTCGTCTGCTTCACCCAGCCTTCAGCTTGGAGGTTCAAGGGGGAAGCATCAATGTTGAGGGCCGTCACGTTCCTGGGGCTTGACCGCAAGCAGGTGATGCAAACAGCAGGGAGCAACAATCGGTCCCAGGTCTGGTAGGTGCGCGACTGTTGGCCCACCAGGGTGCCGGGTGGGCGCCATCAACGTATCGGCCCATTGCTGGGCCTGCGGCATTGGTTTCCAGGTGTGACCAAGTTAACACGTTTCCAGATGGCCTTGGGTCTGCCCGATCAGCAGGAACGTTTCGGCCTCGGGGGTTAGGAGCTGTTCATGCAGAAGGATCGCGCTGCCGTAGAACCAGAGAGACTGGGCCAGTGGCCCCTGTTGTGCGTAACTCCACGGCCAGTTCTTGGGGTTCGGAGCTCGGTCTTGTTCGCCATTCGCAGCATCCATGGGGGACTGGACAGAGTTCCGCATCGGCATCTGGGCCAATCATTCAGACGGTTGGGACTGACCAACCGAACAGGGCCCTGCTGCTGGGGGGAGGTCAGCAGGCGGACCAGGCAGGCCGAGTGAAATATGCCCTAGGGCTGTAGAGCGGACAATCGGGTCGTCCGGTGCGCATATTGCCGCTCAGGTAGCAACCCCGTTCATGCCAGCCAGTCTGCAGCCAATTCGGGCATCACCTGGGGTTGAACGTTGAACTCGTTTTGGTGCTGCTATGAGTCGCCGTACTGCTCGGTGGGCCTGCGCGCGCAGTACCTGCATGGTCTCTCGCTCGCGCCAGGTAGTGCTTGAGCAGGAAGGAGCGCAGGTTGTGGATCCCTGCGCGTCAGGCCCAGCCGTTTTCTCAAGCAGCGGCTTCTGTTTGTTCTTCTGCCCCAGTTCCATCAGCTGCAACAGCTCTTTGAGGGCAGCCGTAGAGCAGCACCCTCCACTTCCAGCGGCGCTCCCCAGACATCCATCGGCCGATTCATTCATGAAGGCGCCAGTCCGGGCACGAGAGCACAGGTGTTGCCTTCAAAGCTTGATGGCAGCACCGATCAAGCAGCAGCTGAACAACCTCGCTGCACCTTCTGGCTGGCCGCGAGTGCCAGTCCTTGCTAGACGTCGCCACGTAGAGCCAGCGAGGATGGGCACCAGAGACTGCTCCACAGCAGGTGATCCTGCCGATCGACCGCTGGCCGTAGTCAGCAATCAGGGCTGCCCGTCCTGTTCGGTGAAAACTGGTGGGAACACCCGGGTTCTGGTAGCGTGCTGCTCGCAGATCCAGGCAGATCGTGAGGAAAGTGACGAACGATGTCAAAAAAACAAAACGCGTCTTTGCAGGTCAAGATACAACCATCACCGGAACTTGTCCGCAGGAAAACTTCGCCGTAGTTGAGGGCGATGCGCTGCGTGGTGCTCCAGTGCCCGCCACCGATCCCACACACTGGCCTTGCACCGTCACAAGGTGCCGTTCGGAAAACTTTGGCGGGCCCGTTGTTGACGGACGGCCTCTTCCTTGAGCTTGCCTGGACCCGGACGGCTTCCTGGCTTGAAGTGATTGCGCGCAACCTTGAGCTCCCCTGACGCCTGCGTTTGGAAAACGCTCAATCCTAGGAAGGGCAGGCCAAAGCTCAGGAAGAGGCCGTCTCTAAACAAGGCCGCCACAGTTTCGATACGCAACCCTTGTGACGGTGCAAGGCAGTTTGGTGGGATCCGGTGCGCACTGGAGCATCCACGGCAAGCAGCATCGCCCTCACTACGGCGAGTTTTCCGCGGGACAACGTTCCGGGTGATGTGTATCTGATCCTGCAAGGACGCTTTGAATCGTTCGTCACTTCTCCAGCGTCTGCCACTGATCTGCAGAGCAGTCACCTACCAGATACCCGTGGGGTGTCCCACCAGTTTCACCGAACAGGACGGTCAGCGCTGCTTTGCTGACTACGGGGCCAGCGCGTTCGATCGCAGGATCACTTCTGTGGATGCCAGTCTTATGGTGGCCCATCCTTGCTGGACCTACGTGGCGACGCAGCAAGGACTGGACTTCGGCGCCAGCGCGGAAGGGCAGCGAGGTGTTCAGCTTTGCTGCTTGAATTCTGGTGCTGCATCCAAGCTTGAAGGACACCTGGTGCTCTTCGTGCCCGATGCGCCTTCATGATTGATCGGCCGATGGATGTCTAGGGAGCCGCCCTGGGAAGTGGACGTGCTGCTCTACGGCCTGCCTCAAGAGCTGTTGCCAGCTGATGGACTGGGTGCGAAGGAACAACAGAAGCGGCTGTCGGTGAGGCACACGGCTGGGCCCTGACGCGCCAGTGGATCCACAACCTGCGCTCCTTCCTGCTCAGCACTTACTGGGTCAGCGCAGACCATTGCAGGTATGCGGCGCAGGCCCACCGAGCAGTACGGCGTTTCGAAAGCAGCACCAAAACGAGCTTCAACGTTCACCCCAGGTGATCCTCGGATTGGCTGCAGGACTGGTGGGAGAACCCGGGGTGGCTACCTGATCGGCAATATGCGCCACGGTACGACCCGATTTTCCGCGTCTACAGCCTGGGCCAATTCACTCGCCTGCCTGTTCGGCCTGCTGACCTCCCCGCAGAGGCCCTGTTCCGGTTGGTCAGTCACAACCGCTTGAATTGGATGGCCAGATGCCGATGCGGATCCTGTTCATCCCCCCCATGGCATGCTGCGGATTGGAGCGAACAAAGACCGGCTCGGACCCCAAGAAACTGGCCGTGGAGTTAACCACAACGGGGGCCACTGGCCAGGTCTGCTCTGGTTCTACGGCAGCGCGATCTTCTGCATGAACAGCTCTACCCCGTAGGCCGACGTCCTGCGATGGGGCAGACCAAAGCCCCATGCTGGGAAGAGCTTGTTACTGGTCACACCCTGAACAAGGGTTGCCCAGCCAAGCATGAGCCCTCCGAAGTACTTTGATGGCCCCACCGACACCCTGGGCCTCTGGGCAACAGTCGCGCCTACCAGACCTGGACGATTGTTGGGCTTCCTGCTGTTGCATCACCTGCTGCGGGTCAAGCCCAGGACTGAGGCCCTCAACATTGCATGCTCCCCCTGCTTTGAGACCTCAGCTGAAGGCGGGTGAGCAGTACGACGCGCTTGAGTGAACACAAAAAAAACAACCTGCGGCTTACCGCCGCAGTTTTGATCAGGGCATGGTTGGCGAGTGATTTCAGGCACCCCGGTCTCAGAAACAGGGCCCCGCCCTGGTCGCCGGACTTGATTCCGTTTCGGCATGGCGAGCAGGCGATTGCCGAGATAGATCCGTGACTGACCGTGGTTGCCAACAGGAATCGGCCATGCGCCACGGGGGCGCGGAAGGATTCTGGAACTTGTTGAGCTTCAATGAAGGGGATCAACATCAAGCCAAGTAGGACCATTGTTTGCAGGTCGATGCACGCAATCTGTGGCGAACCACCGCAGGATCTGGAATCCGGGGTAGGGTACACGCGGAGGGAGAATATCTCCAACGGCGCGGTGCAAAGGGGATCGGGCGCTGATCACAGCATGGCGGTGACCAGCAACGGCCGGACCGACCACACAGGCGATCGTGGCCGAGGAATCACGACAGGGAGATATAGAGGAGGTCGTTCGGCCCAGGCTGGCTCCCGTAGTAGTGTGCCCCATGCCCTTGCGGAGCTTGGCGCGCAGTGCTGGGGTCGCGCTGAGGTCGGGCTTCTGCGAATTGTGCATGACAGTACGGGCGAGCGAGACGAGTTGGAGGGGGATACGGTTGAAGCAGAGGCTAATGGGTTCAGACCAGAAAGCGAATTGGATCAGCAACGGACTGAAACTGCTCTACCGCTTGCTGCGGTTTCGATCAGACGTGCAGAATGCATTGAAACACGGCCAAGAGCAGGTGCATCACAAAGGGTTGTTGAAGGCTTGTGCCAGGAAAGCGCCGGTGAAGTGGTTGATCTGACCAACACTTTCCCAGCCGCGAAGCAACTCACCATGAAATCGCCAACACTGGAACGGCAGCTGGGAACTCCGAGGACGATTCTTGACGGCCCCAGTAATCCGACCTTGATCCCAAGGAAGTGAATAAACCAGTTGCTCCCGAAAAGCCACCGTGGTCTCTACAGCCATAACGCACACCCGGTGATCAGGTGAGCTCACGGGGACGCTTGTGGAAGCCGCCGTGATCACGCGAATCACACGTGCAGGTCGAGGATCAGCACCATCATTGCTAGGCGCCTCCAACGGTTGAACCGAACGGATCAACCAACCGAAACTCCGCCGTCAATCAAATACTGAACGGACGGTGTAGTCCTCGGCGACGGTGGGCTTGCTAGTTAAAATGATCTCGGCAATCTAGTGGATCTGACTGGGATTCAGGAAACAAAACCCAACGTTTTGATTTGCCGCCAAGACATAATAGTATTGACGTGGGGCGTGCACATACTTGGACGAGATATTTCGTCTAGCCGATTCCGCCTGGAGCTCCAGGCGTTCCTCGAAACAGTCATAAACCGGAGAAGATTGGGTGCCTAGGGAAGCGGAATTCGCCTACTATGGCAATTGGGTATGGAGGCGGTGGGGTTGGCCAGAGTCTTACCGAGGCAGCGTGCGGGGCGCCCGTTGGTGACCTGCGACGAGGTTGGTTTGCCACTGGCTACTGGCCCTGTCATGGCCGTGGCCATTCTGGGTTTCCAGCGGGCCCAGCCCTCGCTCCGTCTGAGACGACACCAGCAACTGGTGGGTGGAGTGCCTGGAGGCTGGTCAATCAGAGCTACGTGGACGCCCGAGGCGCTTTCGAGGCGATTTCGCCTGGCGCCAACTGCGGCAGAAGCACTGGAGCAACCGATTCGAGACCAGTGTCCGCCGCCCTACGACGGCCATCGCCCTCCATGCTCGCGCCGCTTAGGCGGATCCTACACCCGGCGGTGTCGGCCGGTCGCCCGATTACCAGGTGCTTGCGCTCAGCACCGAATGGCAAGTCCTTCAAGGCGGCATATTAGGCCTCCGAGCTCTGGCCTCAGCCAGACGGAGAGGCACTCCTGGCACTCACACAAGTAGAAGGGTCGCGGCCGCGGCTGGGCGGGCATCGTGACGGGGCAGGCAGATCCTTGAGGTCGAAGGCAGTCAGCAGCTGCCCTGGGGCTCGAGGCCACAGCCGGCCGGACTGGCGGGGGCCGCCGGAACAAAGTGGAACTCTAGCTGCTCACGCCGAGGGCAGCCAGCAGGCTTTGGTGCTGGAGCGCCGGAGCTGGCCTGCAACCGTTTGGCGCAGCGGGAACTGGAAGTGGCAGGGCCACCGCCTTGCTACCTTACGCATCAACGTTTAGTGAACCGGTGCAGGGCAGGTCAAAGGAAGCATTGCACCGCGCTGGTTCCGCCCGCTGGAAATCGAAGGGCTGCATCCGTGGCTTACGCAACGATTCCGGTGGGCTGGTCGAGTTCGGGGCTGCCGTGGCCGATGGGCTTGCTCCGACGGGGAGCCGGTGGTGGGAAACCATGGTATCGCCAGGGGCTCAGTAACAGATCCGCACCGGTTCCCCGGGCCTGTGTTCTGGGCCGGACGATGGTTCACCCTGTGAATGGGCGCGAACCGCCAGCGCCAGCGAAGTCCTGGCGCTGGCGGCCTTCAGCCGATCGGCCGCCGCCTGTTGCTGGCGCCAGCCGTTACCTTCGCAAAGGTCTGATCCAGGGCTTGATCGCCTGGGTGACGGCAGGCGGGCTTTGCCGTTTACCGTGGCGCGCTACGTGAGCCGAGCGGCCGGGACATCCCAGAACCTCGCATCGCCCACAGATCGGCTTTTGGCCGAGCCGGAGCACTTCAACCCCGGGGCCGGCAACTGATGACCACTGGCTGGAGCGATAGGATGCCCAGACAGCAGTTACGTCTGGACCTGCTGGATCAGGGCCACATGACGCAGCCGCACGTATCACGACCCCTGCCGGGGCCATTCGCCCTGGATTTTCAGGCTCCCTGCGCGACCGCGTCTCTGTTGGTGTTTGGACGCTTGTTTGGTTGGAGAGATGGGGTGGAATTACCAGTGGGAAGCCGGTGATAAGGTTCGCGCGGAAAACCTGCGGAGGTACGTGCTTCGACCGTCTGAGCGTTGAAGTTGCTTGTGAACGCGCGAGAGATTCATGTATGTGTAGGTGTGTCAACTCGACATCTTTTCTCTTATGGCCTGGGTGCCGGCCGAGGCCGGGGGGGACACTGCGGGGTGAGTATAGTGGTGAGCTGTGGAGTACCGTTAATCCAGCCGGCTGTAGTTGGGCTATTCGTGCTTTGGATTGAGTGGCGGCACCCACGCCTCGGTGTGGCTTGCATCTGCTATGGGTTTCGCGGCGAGCCACTGGCTGGGGGCTGAGCTTTGTTTCAGCCCAACAATCTTCCCGTTAATTTTGATTGGACGTTCGGACGGAGTGGGTGGACGCTCTGGCAGACACACAGGAGTGCTCTATGCCGCGCCTTCTGACATGATTCGGCACGCTCCGCTCGCCATCCGCTGGTTGAGGAGATGTTTTGGTCGTGCGCTGGCAATGGTCGCGCGGCTGAGTCGCGACGGGACGCCATAGCCCTACGAGTCGGATGAGAGGGGCCTTTGAACCCGGGCACTCGTGCGTGCGGTGGCGACTTGCTCGGAAAGCGGCGCACCTTGGCCGTCCCCCGGCCGGTTGGCCGCCCGGGGGAGTCAGCAGTCAGATCGGGACTGCGACCGGGCATCGATACTTGCTGCGGACAGCCCAGCACGGGACTTGTACGGCAGCTGGTGATCTCGGCGGTCCTGGCGGCGCTTGCATGGCCGCAGGCAGCTGCGCGCCTCACCCCCCCCATTGAGAGAGGATCGCGTGTATGAGCCTTTTTTGGCTTTGCGCTGACTCCTGTGTGTGTTTGTCGCGCGGCCCTTCCAGGTGTGTTGTGTGTGGGTGTGTGGGGGCGGGGCGTGTTGGTGGTGTCAGTCTGCGCCATCTTCGGTGGCGGAGAGGCGGGGCATATTTCCACACCCCAGGGGTCTGATGGGCCGGGTGGGCATTACCCTCGGTGGTGCGACAATCTGGGTGGTTACCCAGAGGGTCTGACACAGGCGTGGGTGTTGAAGTTTGGTGGCGTGCAACTGGGCTGCAGTACCGGTGGTGGTTGGTCTCGATTCTGCTGATTGCTCAACCGTCGGTCGGGGGATTGTGTTTGGGCGACGGGACGAAGCGATCGCACCCGCACGGGCGGACGGCGGAGTCCCGCCCGGGCGGCTATGGGGTGCTATCTGGTCACCGTAGGTGCAGCGCGTGAACATCGCACGGAACGTGGGGGTGGATGGGGAGGCGGGAGCGGGGCGGGAGTGGGGGCCGGCGTTTTGCGGTGGGGGAGGCAGGGTGGGGGGGGTTGGGGGGGGCGGTCAAGGCCTCAGTGTTTACGACCGCGTGTGGTGTGTGGATAGGGTGGGTGTGGGGGCCGGGGGGGGGGTGGTGGGGGAGTTGTGGTGGTGGCGAGTCGGCAGGTGGGTTTGGCGATGCCAATCTGAAGGTGGGCGGGGAGGAGAGCGTGTGGTGGTGGGGGGTGTTGTGTGTGTTGTTTGCATTGATGATCCAGGGGTGTGTGTGTGGTGGTGTGGGGGGGGGGGGGGGGGGGGGGGGGGGGGGGGGGTGGTGGGAGGGGGGGTAGGTGGGGGTGGGGGGGGGGGTGTGGTCGACGAGGGCCCCGTGGGGGGGGGGGGGGGGGGGGTGGGGGTGTAGTTGGTGGGGGGGATGTGGTCGCGGACCCGCGATGGCCCGCTGGGCCTTTGGCATCCCAGAGGGCATCGGAGGCCTTGCCCACCTTGTTTAGGGGCGAAGCGGGACACGTTCGCGGCAGCGGGCTATCACCTGGGGGCGGTTGGTCATGCGGCAGTGGGGAAGAAAAGGACATTGTTCTGGCTCTCGAAGGAGAGCGATTCTTCGTTGGTCGGGGTGCGTGCGCTTTTGTCGGCCACTTCCGCGGCGCCGGGCTGGGGGTCGACCGCACGCTCAAGGCGATGGATGTGGGACGTGGACCGTGGCGGCCACTGCAGCTCTTGCAGGCAGCGCGCTGAGCACGGCGCGAGCCTGCGATTCCAGCACTATGTGCGCCCTGACCGGGGGGCGCGGAGGTGACGGCACCGGCGGGGCGGGGAGTAGAGGTGGTGGCGGGTGTGTGGTGTGTAGTTTTCTGGGGGAGTGGGGGAGCGATGCGCCGGGGGGGCCTTCTTGGGCCCAGCTCCACCTTTGGGTGGCCAGCCTGACTGAACCCGTTCGAACTGGCCTGCGTTTGATTATCCCCGGCTGAAGGCGAGCCTTCGGTGGCTTCTTGAATGGGGCGGGGTGTGCGTCGCCCTCATGCGCGAAAGAAGCGAGAGTGGAGAGCCGGCGAATCGGAGGCATCTGCCCTAAATTGGTCGCCTTCGGATGGGGCGATGGGGTTTGTGTGCGCTTTTTCTTGCGGACGGCACGGCCGGGTCCTGGTCATCACTGCTTGCTGCCGGAGTGACGCGTGTTCTTGTGTGGGGCGAGGCGCTGGGAGGTGTGTGGTTAAGCGCAGCGTGTGTGCGCCATCTATGTGGCGTAGCGAGTTTCATTGGGGGGGTTGGGAAACGGCGCTGGAGAGGTGTATCCTCGCAGGCGGGGCCACGACATGGGTTGGATGAATAAGCAAGCTCCCCCCCGAGCGCGGCGTTTAGGCGGTGAGTTTATTTTGCATGCCACTGCGCGGTTCTTCACCCCTTCCCGATGCAGGCTTTTGCCGGACCCCGGGCTGGTTCCGCGTTGGCCCGCTAAGGCCTGATGCCTGATCGGCGTGGAATGCACTCAGTGAATACTGAAGACCCTTGGGTCGGGCCGGGTGCGGACGCCTGGGGGTCCGGCAGCTCGCTTAAGGTGCCAGCGTGGTAGATCTCCGCCCACACCGTTTGCCGGACTGTAGTAAGCAACAGCTGTGTGTGTGGGTGTGTCGTGGTCTTTCGCAGAGGACGGCAGAACCCCTGCGCCCACAGCCAGTAATTTTGGTGGTGTGTGTCCCGTCCTGGTACCGACTGACATGATTTCGCGCACCTGCGCTTCGGGCGGATCACTCCGTAGGATGGAGGTCGCTGCTGGGTGGGCTGCCTCTTCGGAGGAGTGATGTGATCCGGGCGCGAGCGCGGAGCAGCGCGCCGGATTTCACGTGCTCGGATTGGGGCAAGCCGGTTGCGGCGGCATTGACCCACGCCGCGCGCCTAGGGCGATTGTGTTGAGTGGCTTCCAGCGCCCTTGATCGTTTGCTCTGGCGAGCTGCGCACCGCTGCAACTGCGCCGACATCGCGGGCGCCGCCGTGGGTGGCGCCAGAGGGGGCTTCCCCTCCCCCCCAGTAGTGTCCCGCTCCTCGATGCCGGCTGCGGCGGATTGGCAGGCCCTCGTCTGTTGTTTGGTGCTGTGAATCCGTATCGATCCAGCCCAGGCGCTTTGGCCGCTGTGACTTTAGTCCTTGGACCGCTCAAGTGGGTCCCGGTTGGCTAGCGCTTTGGTCGTTGACACCGCCTTTGGAGGCCGCACGGATTCGCTGATCTGCCTCTGAAATGGTGTGGGGTAGCGTCGCTCCCGATAGGACACCTGACCCGCCATTGGCGTTGGCATCGGCCGTCCCTGGCTAGATGTGGTTGCCTCGAGCACGTCGCTGGCCTGGGACGCCGGGAATGTTGGGTTCTTCTGGCAAGCTGGGTGTGGGGGGGGGGAGTGGTGGGGTGCTGCTGTGGGTGTCTGGGTGTGGGACCAGACCTCGTGTGTACCCACGCGGCAGGTGAGTTGGCGTGGCGAGAGCTGCGGCTGAGCAGCGGCTGTTGTCTAAACAGCAGGCTCCTTAATAAGCTTGCTTTGTGCAGCGCTTTTGCCCCTGGGGTTGTGGCGGGCGGAGATGCCGGTGGTGTTCTTTGGCGTGCCGCCGACGCGATATGAAAAAAGGGTGGCGGAGGCGTGGGGACGGCGGGTTGATTGTGGTTACTTGATAAGTGCCCGGCGGGATCCAGAGTGGGGGTGCGGCCTTTTCCAATAAAGGCGTGCCGCGCTGGGGGTGAGAAGGCGGGTGAGGAAAGCCCTCTGTGCCAAGGTCGTCTCCGACCCGCACAATTATACACCAGGGAGCCACACGGTGTTGCAGCGGGGGCGCGATCGCTCCGGCCGTGGCGTGAGTTGCCGCTCCAGACCCGAGCATCCAAACCCGATCAGCTGGTTCTTTTCAGACCCGCGGTTATTTATCCGATTGGTTTCCGGTCGACCGAAAATGATTGGTTGGTCAAGTTCAGGGAAGGAAGGGTGGCTTGCGTACGGTCAGCGATGTCACCGACATTGTGCCTTGGCCCTTGCCCCTGCGGTCGGTATTCTTCTGTGCATCGAAGGATACGGAACAAGGAGTATGACTTTCGTCTTCGGGCAACCGGGG